>Ga0172363_10004008_pt1 | contig 11914 bp, 9 predicted proteins | sample LakKivs2_kivu2a2_FD_114541 | JGI IMG/M metagenome (GOLD analysis project Ga0172363, IMG submission 114541) | Sediment microbial communities from Lake Kivu, Rwanda - Sediment s2_kivu2a2 | ecosystem: Environmental > Aquatic > Freshwater > Lake > Sediment | place: Rwanda: Western Province, Lake... | reverse complement strand
TGTTTCTTGTTTCTTGCAAGATCAATTTGTAAACTTCATCTGGAACCAAGCCCAAAAGTTGACGGTTTTTGTCGATTCTGGCGCGAGTCTTTTTTGCTGTTTCATCTGCAAGCAATATGCGCCCACAGTTTCTGCAAGTTGATCTTAAAAGATCATAAACCAGTTTTGTAAATTCAATATGCACTATTGGAACTGCAAGTTCTATGTGACCGAAGTGGCCTGGGCATCGAATTGCCGTGTTGCCGCATGTTTTACACCTTTGCCTCGGTTCAAGAGTTCCAAGCCTACCATCCATTAATCCAGCAGTGATTGGAGCGCCGTCCTCATCATAAGTGTCTGGCGTCTGAATCTCTACAACAGAAAGTCTACGCACATCCTGTGGAGAAAACAGACCGAAATAAATTTCATCAACAACTTTATGGATTATCTCTTCCACATTCATGCTATGCTTTCTCCTTAAGCTTTAACTTAGGCGCTATGCAGAGGCTCATTAATTCTTGGAGAAGGAGTTTAAACGCGTAAGAGATTATCACTGGAGAGATCTTTGCCTTATCTTCGCAGATTCTGCAAACATATTTTCTCTGTTTCATGTCGTAGTAAGCTATGTAACCGCAATTTTCACAAATGTACAATGTGTATTTGTCTGATTCTTCCAGCAGTCTGTCTCGAAGAAGCATTGCAGCTCCATGCCCGATTAGGCAGTCGCGTTCCATTTCACCAAATCTTAAGCCTCCTCCTCTGGCTCGTCCTTCAGTGGGTTGTCTCGTCAACATCTGCACTTGTCCTCTGGCTCTGGCGTGTATCTTGTCAGCAACCATGTGGTGAAGTTTCTGGTAATATACAACTCCAACGAATACGTCTGCAACGAATTTTTCGCCTGTCACACCATTGTAAAAGACTTCGCTACCAGTGTGGCTAAATCCATATTTAACTAGGGCTTTTCTAAGTTCCTCAGATTTTTCGTTTGCAAAAGGCGTTCCGTCGACAGGTTTTCCCCTCAAGGCTCCAACTTTTCCAGCTAATGACTCGATAAAATGCCCAATGGTCATTCTAGAGGGAATAGCGTGAGGATTCACTATCAAGTCTGGAACAATGCCGTCTTCTGTAAAAGGCATATCTTCTTGTGGAACAATTAATCCAATAACCCCTTTTTGTCCATGTCGAGAGGCAAACTTGTCGCCCAGTTCTGGAATACGTTGATCGCGAACCCTAACTTTGACCAGTTTGCTTCCCTCTCCTGACTCTGTTATGAAAATTGCGTCAACAATTCCTGTTTCTGAGGGACGCATATCTACTGACGTGTCTCGCATTGATGGCCCTTTCACTTCAAATTCCTTGTATTCTTCCAGAAATCTCGGCGGACTGATTCTGCCGATGAGGACGTCTCCACCTGCAACTCCCGCTTCTAAGCTTGTTATTCCATCAGGCTCGAGAAGCCTATAATACTGTTCTCCTCTGTAGCCGCGTGTTCCTGACTCTGGCAGAATGAACTTGTCTTTCAGTCCTCCCAAATACTGGCGGCATTCTGCCTCGTATATCCTATAGAAGGTTGAGCGGCCTAAGCCTCTTTCTATTGAAGCCTTGTTGAAGATTAGGGCGTCTTCCATGTTATACCCTTCAAAAGAAAGCACTGCCACTACGTAATTTTGTCCTGATGGACGGAGGCTGTAGCCCATCATCTCCATTAATGCTGTTTCAACTAATGGTACTTGTGGGTAATGTAAAATGTGTGACCGTGAGTCTACACGCTGGTGAAAGTCTGTCGCGTAAATTCCTAAGGCTTGTTTTGCCATTGCAGCTTGATAGGAGTTTCGTGGTGACTGGTTATGTTCTGCGTAGGGTATTGTTGACGCACAGATTCCAAGAATTGTGTAGGTTGCAATTTCCATGTGTGTATGTTCTGACCTTATTTCTTCATGACCTATGGCGACGTAGGCGTTTTCCTCTTCTTCAGCGTCTAAATATTCGGTTATGGCATTTTTGACTAGGTCTTCCCAGGACCATTCTCCAGAAGATATTTTTTCAATGTGTTCTGGTTGGAGTTTTGGAACACCTTTTTCAGCGATTATGAGGGGTCTTCTAACTCTTCCCTCATCACAGTTGACGTATATTTCGTCTCTTTCACCGTGGATTTTTGAAAAGTAAGCTATGTTGACTTCGGTTGAAATTTCTCCTCTTCTTCGTCTTTCCCTAAATTCCCATGCTAGTTCCTTTGGATTGTTGCAGTATCCGATGATATTTCCATCAACAAAAACTTTGGCTCCAGAACGTTTCAGGGTTTCATTTGCCTCGTATATGGGTATTACACTCATACTGAAAAGGGTCTGCTTTATTTTCTCAGCGTTTACACCTACCGAAATGCATGCTGATAAGGCCAAGTTTTTGACCAGTCCGCAGTTTGATCCTTCTGGTGTTTCATTTGGGCACAGGCGACCCCAATGGGTTGGGTGCAAGTCTCTTGCTTCAAAGTTTGGTTGGCTTCTACTTAACGGCGACTGCAGTCTACGTAGGTGACTCAGTGTAGATATGTGGTTTGTTCTATCTAGAAGCTGAGTTACGCCAACTCTTCCTCTTCCCCAGTTTCCAGTTGCAAGCGCGTGTTGAAGCCTTTCTGCAATGATTCCTGGGCGGACTGCTGCTGAAACGGTTATTATTGGGCCTTTTACGCCTATGCGTTCAAGTTGGTATTTTATGTCTCTGATGAGGTTTCTGAAGGCTACTCTGAATAGGTCTGCGAGGAGTGGGCCTGCAAGTCTTAATCGTTTGTTTTTGAAGTGATCTTTGTCGTCGATTTTTCTTCTGCCGAGTTTTAGTTCAACTACTCTGCACGTCATTTCGCCTAGGAACAATGCCTTGTCTTTTCTGCTTTCGCTTGTTCTCCCTATATGCGGTAGAAAGTTTTTGTCCAGTATTGTTTCGGCTTTTTGTACGCGGTATTCTTCTACTTGGCCGTGGGCGACTCGGTTTCCGATGAATATGATGGCGTCTTTCACCGTGTCAACGCCTATGGCTTTTTCGAATGAGGGATACAGTTCAGTTTGCATTTCTTTTTCCATGGAAACTGCTTCGGCTGTTTCTTTGTCTGATTCTAAGCCTAGGGCTCGCATTACTATGATTAGGGGGATTTCCGAAGGCACGCCTGGCATTGAGACGTATATGGCTCCGTCTGCTTTCATTTTTAGTTCTATTCTTGCTCTGAAGCCTACGGTTGTGGAGAACATTTTGGCTTGGTATACGGGTGTTGCTCCTTTTTCGTCTATGTCGACTATTATGCGGTTTGGGGCTAGGTCTTCCATGGCTACTATTACGCGTTCTGAGCCGTTTACTACGAAGTAGCCGCCTGGGTCGTCTGGGTCTTCTCCGCATGCTATTAGTTCTTCGCGTGAGAGTTGTGAGAGGAAGCATAGTTTTGATTTTAGCATTACTGGGATGTTTCCGACGTAGACGAGTTCTGTGTCTTGTTCTCTGCCGTCTATTACTGGCGTCATTTCGAGGGCTACTGGTGCTGCGTAAGTTAGGTTTCGGAGTCTTGCTTCCATGGGGTAGATTTCATGTTTTGTGCCGTCTACTTCTGTTGTGTATGGGCCAGTGATTCTTGTTTGGGGGTCTATTACCCAGATTTGTCCGAGCTTTACTTTGTATGGGTTTTCTGGGACTTCTATTGGTATTTCGCCGACTTCGTCTATTACTTCTTGTAGGCCGTTATCTATGAACTCGTTGTAAGAGTCTAAATGTTGGCGGACTAGGCCTTTGTCTTTGAAAAATGCTTTTAGCAGGAGGTTTGTGTCTTCTTTTGAAATTTCAGTCAATTTTGGCAAACCCCCGCAATTTTACGTTTAAACATTCTTGAATGAGATTTTTTGATGCGGGTTTCTTCAAACTTTCAATTTCCTCCGACTGTTGGGTCATCCAACTCGGAAAAATGGTCTCCAATATTTTAAAGAGCTAAACACAGAAACCACATAGCTCTCTAATAAACTTTTTTGTATGTTGCTTCGCCTTTTCGTGCATTAAATGCGTTCCGTTTCGGTTTTTTAGGGTATTGCGCAGCAAAATATTTTTGAATTGCACATTCTGTCATTAACTTGAGAAAAGAGGATGAATCGTGGAGCAGAATTTTAAGGCGTTAATCGTCTATCTTATTTTAGATGGAAAAGCAGAGAAGGCTTTGGAAGCGCTTGCCAAACATTACAGTGTTGATGTGCCTAGGCTGAAGGTGGGTTTGCCTAAGGGACGCAAGAAGAAGGCTCTTGGATGTTACAGTGCCAGGAGTAAGATGATTTCTGTTTTGGATAGTGATACGCTTAAGGAACCTTTTGTTGTTTTGCATGAGTTTTATCATCATTTGAGAACGGCTTTGGATGCGAAGCATAGGGGAACTGAAAGGTATGCGGATGAGTTTGCGAAAGAGTTCATTCAAGCATACAAAACAATGACAAGTAGGGCTGTGGGAAATGATTAATAAGAAAGGACAAAGTAGTTTTGAAACTGATGCAGCGGTCGCCAAGCCAGGTTAAAGGCGAAAGGGTGCACAGTGTTGTGTACTCCACTAAGGACTCAAGATCCTTTCCCGTAGGGGTTCGCCGGTTCAAATCCGGCCCGCTGCACTAAACAAGAGTAATATTCTTGACTCCAAAGGTGAGATTTGGAGAAAAATGTTTAAGCAAGAAGAATATTCGATTGAAAGTGGCTGGAAACGAAGTGTCAATTTCTAAGGAAAGAAGAGAGGTTCTACTTCAAGAGTACGTACAAGGCAATATGATGGTAAGGCATAATGTTAAAACTTGCTGGACCATCTTTGCAATATTCTTTCCTCTTTCATTTGGTCTTCTAGGTCTGTCATATACGATCAGAGAAGTAACTGTAGGTTCTCTGATTATACTCGCAGCTGCGTCAATAGCCCTTTATCTCGTGTGGATATTAGTTGATCGGAGATTTACGTGGTACACCAGAATACATTTCAAAAGAATTCATGAAATTGAAGCAATATTGAACATGCGGCTTCACCGTGAAATAGATTATAGGGATAAGGGAAGGGTTCAAGATCCTGATCGAGCTTTACCAATCAGACGTTTTCTCTATAAATCTGTAATCGTGCTTTTAATTCTATGGATTCTTAGAATTGCCATCTTCAGTTAGCTGAGGACTCAAGATCCCGTGCCCTAGGGGTACGTGAGTTCAAATCTCACCCTCTACATCAATTAATTGAGGATTTAAAACTGTCAGTTTTAAAGATATGAAATAGAATAGGCGCATCCGACATATACAATTGCGTTCCAAGTTCTGAAATTCTCTGCGAGCGAATGAAAAAAGAGCGACAATCTACCTCAACCAGGAGTGTTTCTGGACAATCAGTGCTTGTTGCCAAAAGAATAGAAATATCAAGTATTGTGTGTGCTCACAATTGCTTCTTCAGTTTGTGAGCCCAGAAAACCAACCTGAGAAGAAAGAAGCGCAGTACAATTCCGCCCACAATTAAAACTGTCCCGACATGCCAGTCAAAAATCAGCGCGTGCGCCGAGATCCATAGATACCATTGAAAAATGCAGAGCGTTCCCAGAAACATCAACATATAGGCAATGGGATTAAAAGCTGAAAAATACGGCAACAATGTTCTTTCAGCATATTCAACTCCCTTGCTTGTCAGATTTATCTCATCTCCCTTCCTGTCGAAAAAGCCGGACTCATCCAACGCATTGTAGATTCCTCCCGTACTGTATCCCAATGCTTCTTTAAGTCTTGAAATACGGGCTTTACCAGTTCCGTACTTGCTATTAAGGTAAACCAAGTGAATGAGTTCGCGCAGTTTATCCCCTTTTAGTGTTTCCTTTTCTCCTTTTGACACAGACCCACCTCGTGTTTGTCGGTTAACCGACAAATAACATCTGAGCAATATCGGCTTAAAGAGTTTAGTTCTTCGCTTTGTATTTCTTAGATGGTGGTTATATGTTCAGGAATATCAAATCAATTACCAGTGCTCTTCAAATAGTAGCCTTTGCAGGAGTGAATAGGTGGCTTGACTCATGAAGCGATTTGAGAGCACGAATTATAAAATTCTTCTAACGCTTGTCTTGGTTCCTTTTATCTGTGTTGGCGTATTTTTCCTGCCAGTTGACATACAACAGTCCCTTGCGATGAGAAGCGATAACCCAAATCCTTTAACTTTCATGACTTCAATATTCATTCATGGAAATGCAGAACATCTTATTGGTAACATCATGGTTTTTCTCATTACAAGTATAGCATTGTACATAGTCAACAGGCTCTCGCAAGGAACGACATTCTTTCTATATTCACTGGTGTCAATTGTCTTTCTATTGCCTCTGTCTTATGGAGCAGTCTTTCTTGTCCTGAACAATGTGTATTTTCATTTTTCATTCTTGTCGTTTGGCTTATCACTAGTGGATGGAGGTCTTATTGGTCTAGTTGTCCCAACTCTGATGCATTTAATGTCCAACGAATGCAATCTTAGAGTGAATAGACTTTTGTTTTTTCTATCTATGGTTTGTTTTACAGGCGCTGTTATTCTGGCGCCTTATGCGTGGCCATCATTCTACACCGTGACTCTATTTTTCTTAATGGTCAGCACAGGTATTCTATTTGGTGCAAGAGAAATGCTAGCAATCAGCAGATTTGCAAGGACAGGCAGCAAGAAGCACAAAATTAAGGCTTTGCTGATTCTTTTCGGTCTCATGATGTATTTCACTTTTCTTGCTCTGCTTTTTCCGAGTAATATCATTCACTCCCCAGGAAACATAACGAACATATTTGCTCATTTTTTTGGCGTCTTTTTTGGTCTCTTCGTTGGAACACTAATAAGCGAAACTCGTAGAGATGATAAAACACCATGGTCAGTGCGCTTTAGAGAGATGTGATTTGACAGTTCTAAACGGCAGTGTAAACCTACCCCTCGCACCAATAATTGCTGAAACACTCCGAATGAATTTGCAGTCCATAAAGTTAATTAGGCATCCCAGTGATTGAACTTATTGTTACAGGAATTAAAATCTGGAAGATTGTATGTCTCAACTAACTGCTGATGACATAAGAGAATTAATTTTAGAATTTATGTTTTCAATTCACCAAAAAGCCAGAGGCATTGAAAGCACAGCAGTTGCTATAAGCAAGATTAAGACTGCATTAAAGCAAAAAGGGCTGAATGAAAGAGAAATTGTAAGCAATCTTGATTATCTTATTCAGACAGAGTGGGTTCTTGAGAAAAGAGAAACTTATCCAATCATTTCAGGAGGGAGACAGATAACAGCGCAAAGAGTCACCTATAAAATATCAGATAAGGGCATTGGTCACTTTGAAGGACCCTCTAAATTTCAGAAACCTCACAAAGTCACTGGCATAAACATCACAAATATTCAAGGAGTCACCGTAGTAGGCGATAATAATTTTGTGTATAATCAATATGATGCTTTGTATCGCAGTCTCAATTTGTTAGACGAAGAAATTCGTAGAAGTAATCATTTTTCAGATGAACAGAAGTTGAATTATCGAGCTGAAATCGAAACCATAAAAAGTCAGTTGGCAAAGCTAAAGCCAAATCGGGAAATATTAAAATCGGCTTGGGAAGGACTAAAAGCACTAGCTACGATAAGTAATGTTGTTGGACTTTTTCTACAGGTAAAAACATTGATTGAACCCTTAATAAAATAAAATCTTCCAAGTTGAAATCTTGATGTCCTTTCCCGTAAGAGTTTGATGGTTCAAATCCGACCCGCTGCACTGTGCCACTTTTATTACGTTCAAACCCTGATTCAATCTATATATACGGGAGGGGGTAGGCACTCTGAGAGCAAAACCCCTCATTCTCATAGAAGCAGAAGTTCAATCTATATATAAGGGGGGTCTAGACGCAAAGAGCAACAGAGCACAAACCTTCTATCAACATGCCTTTAGACAAAACGAGCAAACCGCCACACCACTTTTTGCCTTAACATAATTAGAGATAAACACACGAAGCCGCTTACATTTCTTGTGACAAAAACTAGAATTGACAATTCCAACGAAAAAAACAAAATTCACTACAAAACAAGAACAAAACTACGGAAAAACCAAAGGATAAAACAACACAGCCAACACATCAAAAGAAGAAAAACACCAAAACTAAACCAAAACAAACACTTCCCCAAATCCTTCCAAAACATTCACTCCTTTCCACAAAACCATACAAACCCATGCTTTGTTGTAGTTTAGTTGGACATTAAAGCGGAAACATTTATTAAGACTTGCGATATAATAGGCTGAAACTTCAAGGTGGATGAAAGTATGAAAAAAAGACAAGACACAAATATAGGTAAGAAAAAAGGAAATTTGGAATGCGAAATGCTTGTGGATGATCTTTTGATATATGAGGCTCTGGTTCAGAGAAGAACAATTTAGAATCTAAGCTTTAAAAGTGGCAGGCCAGTGCCGACTGCAGAAACATTTCCGCAGACGTTAAAGAGGATTTCAGACTTCCGCTTATTGTCACTTTTTGCCTAGGTTTAAATCATGGATAAGCTTCTTTTTGGCTGCTCTTCTTCTGAAAAAACAGTTGAAAAGGCATTGTTAAGCAAAGAATATATCTCGCCATTTTGTTAGACAACCTTCACAACATCATTTGAAAGGCGAATGAAGTGACATTAGTTGACAAAATAGTCAAACTGAAGAAGGATAAAAAGGCAGTAGTTTTGGCTCATAACTATCAAAGGTCAGAAATTCAAGACATAGCGGACTACGTGGGAGACAGCATAGAATTAAGCAGAAAAGCTATGGAGGAGAAAGAAGCGGAAATAATAGTTTTTTCCGCTGTGGATTTTATGGCAGAATCAGCGGCAATTCTGAACCCTGACAAAAAGGTTTTGTTGCCAACTCTCGGCGCGCGTTGCCCTATGGCGCAGATGCTTACGGTTGATGAAATTAAAAGGTGGAAGGTGCATCATCCTCTTGTTCCAGTGGTTTTGTATGTGAATACTTTGGCTTCAGCTAAAGCCTATTGCAATGTATGCTGTACGTCGGCAAATGCGGTGGAAGTCGTAGAGTCTTTGAATGCTGAAACAGTGCTTTTTGGGCCTGATCGTAACTTGGGTGAGTATGTTCAGAGAAAGACTGGGAAGACGATTATTCCAATTCCTGAGTGGGGGTTTTGTCCAACTCATTTGCTTTTTCAGCCTGAAGATGTGCAGATATTGAAGATGAAGTATCCCGATGCTGTTGTGTTGGTTCATCCTGAATGTTCTTTTGAAATGCAGAAAGTGGCAGATTTTGTTGGAAGCACTTCGCAGATGTGTCGCTACGCGAGGAAAAGTAATGCTAAAACTTTCATTGTGGCAACTGAAGAAGGGATTCTACATCGTTTGAGGAAGGATAATCCCAGAAAACAGTTTATTTTAGCCTATGAAGATGCTGTTTGCCCAAACATGAAGTTGAACACTCTTGAAAAACTTTACACGGCTTTAAAGGAAGAAAAATATGTGGTTACTGTTCCAGAGCCCGTAGCGGAAAAGGCTAGAGCAGCTTTGGAGAAAATGTTTGAGTTAACAAGTTAAAAAGGGTTATATTGAAATTACCATTGTTTTGAGAGTTTTTACGCCTTTTTTTGTAGATAATTCGTTGCTTAGTTTTCGAACTTCGGAGGCTTCGCCTTTTATGGCTATGGCTTCTAGGCAGTCACGTTCGCTTAGGTGGATGTGCATGGTTGAGCAGATTATGTGAGCGTAGTGATGTTGAATGTCTGTTAACTCGTTTCCTAATCCTTTTACTTCATGGTCGTAGAGCAACATCAAAACCCCAGTTTGTGCCCCTTTTCCTTCACGGAGCCATTTTTTCTCAGAGACAAACATCCTAACTGCATCTTGGATGGCTTTGGAACGGTTCTCGTAGCCGATTCTGCCGATTAACTTGTCAAAATCTTTAAGCAGGTCTGGAGGAAATGTTACTCCTACTCGAACTATTTTGGTCATAAATCTCCCATTGTAAAATAGAGAAATTTGCCATAAAACTTTTGTTCTCTCTTTTGCTCTTTCTCGCAGCCTAGACCCCCCTTATATATACTATCGGAAAAAATCCCCGAAAATATAGATTTGAAATTCAGAAAGGAAAAGAGGAGAGAAGTCAAAAGCATTCTAAGGGTAAAGCCTTGGCTTTTCGCAAGTGGTTCACTGGTATGCCTAAGACAGTTGAACGTTCGGCGCAAAACCTTAGACAATATTGTGAATGGATAGGCAAGAATCCCACACAATTGAGAAACGAATATGTCAAGGCTAGAGAAAGCGTCACTAGATTAGAAGATTGGGAACGAGAAACCAGAAACAACATTCTCAAATTCTACAACTACTTGAAAGAGCACAACTACACCATCAATTCCGCTAGAACAATCGTGACTGGAGTTATGGCTTTCTATTCACAAAACTGTAAAAAGGTTCTAGGCATAACTAAACTGCTTGACCCAGTTCAAATTCCAGAAAACGAGTTTGTTTTCACGCAAGAGATTCTGAGGAAATGCTACTATTATGGTTCACCGTTTGAAAAAACGTGGTTATCTTGTGCGGTAGCGTTAGGCTATGCAAGTAAAGATTTCTTGCTTGTTGAAACTGAGAAGATTAGGCAATTGGTTCGAGAGGCTAGAGACAAGAATCTCGACTTCATTCGTTTCATAGGAAAAACTCGACAAAAAACGAGCATTCAGCCTAGAAGTTTCTTGACCCCTGAAGCCATTGAAAACCTAGAGGAATACTTGAGAGTTCTTGAAAAAGCGCATAGCGGTCAACTGCCCAAATATCTTTGGGACAGAGCGACTAACGACAATTTGAATGACTGGCTTAAGGCGTTGCTGAGGAAAGCGAATATCGAGACCTACGGAAAACAGGTCAGATTTCACGGTTTGAGAAAATTCCTCTATGACACTTTAGCTAAAATGAGTGAAACAGTCGCTTGCGTTGTGACTGGTCAGAAAACAAATGCTTCTGTGTCAAAAATCACCTATCGAACAACCATAGACTCTGAGTGCGAAAGAGTCTATCGTGAATCGCATAAATTTTTTGCATTGAATGGTGACGTTACGGGTAAGACCAAGCAAGAACAGACTGAAAAAATCGCACAACTTCAAGCCACGTTACTTGCAGTAGAAAAGGAAAATCACGTATTAAAAACACGAGTAGAAACGTTGCAGAAGAACTTTGGCATGACTGAAGACGCTCTAGCTGATTTGCTTAAACCTCTAATTCGGGAAGTACTAAGAGAGAAATTGTTAGAACCATCCAAAAGAACGGACTTAGGCTTCTTAACCATCCCAAAAATACCAAACATCGATGCAATGTCAAACGCTGAAATCATAAAACTCTACCTAAGACTGAAAAAAGGTGAAGCATTAGACACCATAGCTTCACCCGACTTTTTTGAGTCAACGAAACAAGAATCCAAATAACTCCTCTTTTTTGCTGGGAAATAGATGGAAAAAAGCGATAAAACACTGGAAACAATGTTGAAAAGACCATAGTCACAAAACGTCACAACTCGCATTTGGACTCCTCATACACTATAGCCACGTTTCCCGCTTCCGTGTTTCCCAATCAAGCCAATGAGGGGAATATTCTAGACAGCCAAGACCCAAACCAAACTCTAAGACTCGAATTTGGGGACGCTGTTCAGCACAGGGGCTTTTTGAATCCCGTTAAAAGTGAATCTGACTTATCTTTTTAAGCTTTCAAGACTCATGGGGGTATGGGATCAAAAGAAACTGGAAGAATACGAAGATGGATTAAAGAATATTCCCTAGACCCGCACTACTATGGACACTATTGCTTTGAGTGCGGACGCTTTAAGAGAGAGTGGAGAGATATTGATGGGTTTCATAGAAATTATTGTTTGAAAAAGTGCAAAACCATCTATCCAGACAAAAGAGCTTGCGAAGATTTCACTTTTC
>Ga0172363_10004007_pt1 | contig 11914 bp, 13 predicted proteins | sample LakKivs2_kivu2a2_FD_114541 | JGI IMG/M metagenome (GOLD analysis project Ga0172363, IMG submission 114541) | Sediment microbial communities from Lake Kivu, Rwanda - Sediment s2_kivu2a2 | ecosystem: Environmental > Aquatic > Freshwater > Lake > Sediment | place: Rwanda: Western Province, Lake... | reverse complement strand
TTGTGCTGGGCAGCGGCATTGCCGGGCTTTATATAGCTCTGCTGGCCATCGAACGGGGCAGCGTCCTTATCCTTACCAAGGGAAGCATAGACGACTGCAATACAAGGTACGCCCAGGGGGGCATCGCCGTGGCCATGGGCAAGGAAAACTCTCCCGAGTTGCATTTCAAGGATACCATGGCTGCCGGAGATGGTTTGAATGACCCCGAGGCGGTGCACATCCTGGCCAACGAAGCTGCCGATTGCATCGCCGACCTGATCAGATTCAGGGTGCCTTTCGACACGGTTGACGGCGAGATCACTTTGACCAGAGAGGCCGCTCACAGTCTTCCCCGAATCATGCACGCCGGCGGAGATGCCACCGGCGAACATATTGAGGTCACTCTGAGCCGCCGTGTGCGCTCCAGTCCAATCAGGGTGCTGGAGAATTGCCTGGCCAGCGGGATTTCGGTCCGGAACGGAAAAGCAGTCGGTGTGAAGGCACTCGATTCTCGTACGGGCTCACTCGAAGAGTACGACTGTCGATTCCTCGTCCTGGCCACTGGCGGAGCGGGCAGATTGTTTAAATACACTACCAACTCCGATGTGGTGACCGGCGACGGCATAGCGGTGGCCTTTGAAGCCGGCGCCGAAGTAAACGACATGGAATTCTTTCAGTTTCATCCTACGGTGCTTCGCCTTCCGGGGGTAGCTCCTTTCCTCATTTCGGAAGCGGTCAGGGGCGAGGGGGGCATACTCAAGAATGTGGAAGGCCGTCGTTTCATGCCGGACTACTCTACCGAAGCCGAATTGGCGACGCGGGACGTAGTAGCCCGCAGCATCGTGTATGAGATGAAGAAGACACACAGCGACCGCGTGTTTCTGGATGTCACACATTTGCCTTCCCAGTTCATTACCACACGTTTTCCCCACATCTATCGCTTCTGTCTGGACCACGGCCTGGATATCACCAGGGGGCTTATTCCTGTAGCCCCCGCCGCTCATTATCTTATGGGAGGAGTGAAGGTCAATACCTGGGGAGAGACGAGCATTCCGGGATTGTTCGCTGCCGGCGAGACGGCCTGCACCGGAGTGCACGGCGCCAACAGGCTGGCGTCAAACTCGTTGCTCGAGTCGGTTGTTTTCAGCAAGAGAATTGTGCGCAGGACGGAGATGACTGCCGCACCGGGGAGCCCTGAGCCTTCTACCGTTAATCTCCTGTATTCCATGCCCAAACGTGAGGCTTTGAACAAGGTGCCGGAGCTCAATCTGCCCAACTTGCAGTCCCTTATGTGGGACAGGGTAGGAATCATTCGTTCGGGCAGGAGCCTTAGGGAGGCCGCCGGTATTCTGGCCACATGGGAGGGCCAGCTGACTCGGCCCAGTGACCGTCCCTCGCACGAACTAAGTGATCTGGTATTGTGTGCCAGACTCATGACCGAAGCTGCTTTGCTGCGCGAAGAGAGTCGCGGCGCCCACTTTCGCACCGATTTCCCCCAGACTTCGCCCGAATGGCAGAAGCATATCGTTTTCAGGAAAGATGGAAGCAAGTAGACTCCAGATTGAAGACGCCATAGACGGTGCCCTGGCCGAAGACCTCGGGAAGGGCGATGTCACTACGGAGACCTTAATACCAGACGACTGGCAAGGTACCGGCGTGGTTGTGGCCAAGAGGGAAGGGATCCTGGCCGGCGTGGAGGTGGCTAAGCGGGTTTTCCAGCGGGTTGACCCGAAACTGGACGTGAGGCTTCTTCTGGATGATGGCGCCAGGCTTGAACCGGGCACCAGGATAGCCAGGGTGTCCGGTAGCGCCGCCAGCATTCTCAAAGCGGAGAGAACGGCCCTGAATTTCCTCCAGCGTTTGAGCGGCATCGCCTCGGCGACCAATCGTTACGTGGAAGAGGTGCAGGGATTGCCCGTGCGCATCATGGATACCAGGAAGACTACGCCGGGACTAAGGTCGCTCGAGAAGTACGCCGTCAGGGTCGGCGGCGGGCACAACCACCGTACGAGTCTGGGCGACGGCGTACTCATCAAGGACAATCATCTGGCTGCGCTTCGCAGCCGGGGACTAAGTATCAAGCAGATAGTAGCTAAAGCCAGACAGAAGGCTCCCCAGGGGCTGCTCATCGAGGTAGAGGCCGCGACTGTTGCCGAAGCCCTGGAAGCCGTGGAAGCCGGAGCCAACATCGTCATGCTTGATAATATGAATCTCGATGATATGCACAAGGCGGTGGAGGCAATTCACCGGCGAGCCTTAATCGAGGCTTCGGGTGGAATCACGCTGGATAACGTTCGCGCCGTAGCCGAGACCGGCGCTGACTTCATTTCGGTTGGCGCTCTTACCCACTCCGTCACGGCTCTAGACATCAGTCTTGAGCTTGAAACGCAATGACCGGAGTAGCAGCGGGCGCAACTCAAATATCAGGTCTTCTCACCAATAACCAGGTACCGATCGGGGCCGTCCTCGAAGTGTGTTATCTTGAGTCCCGCCTGCCTCATCAGCTCTCTTACTTCGAGTTCATCTGGCAGAAGGTCGTTGGCGACTATGTCACCGATGGACCGGTGAAGCTGGTTCAGCGCCTGCCGGCTCATGGTATGACAGATAACCAGCCGGCCGCCCTGTCTGAGCACCCTGGCTATTTCCCTTAATGCCCTGATCTTGTCGTCGAAATGGGGAAAAGCGCTATTGCATATAGCCACGTCCACAGAATTATGTTCCAGGGGAATAGCAACGACGTCGGCCTGGGCAAATCGGACCACGGGCGGGAAGTTCTTAGCTTGCGCCCGACTGAGCATCTCGGTTGAGAAGTCCATGGCCACGATTTCTCCCTGTCCGCGCATCTCAGCGACTAGAAACGGCACAAGGACACCCGTGCCGCTGCCGATATCGAGGACGTGATACCCGGGCCGGATATTCAGCTCCGCGACGATACTGCCCAGCTTCTCCAACTTCTCCGGACAATGCTCGCTATCCCAGGTCGGGGCAAGCCGGTCGAAGTACTCCTGCAATTGCATAGCTAACCCGTTAACTGTGCCTGCTGCCATCCCTTCACTTTTCTCTTGGGGGAGAACGCAGTCGCCAGGCCGAAGATAGCAGTGGAAGTTATTACTATGGCAGCGCCCGAGGGAACGTCGAAGAGATACGAGGCTATGAGCCCCAACCAGCAGGAGAGGACGCCGAAACCAGCGGCGATGAATATCATCCGCTTCAAACTGTAGGTGAGTTGATAAGCCGCCGCCGCCGGATTCAGAATGAGTGAAAAGATGAGCAGCCCGCCGATGCTCTGCAGCGAGGCCGTTACGGTCACGCCGGTGGAGAACAACAGGCCGTAGAAGATGACGGTCGCAGGTATGCCCACGGCCAGGGCTACTTCCCTGTGGCAGATTACGGCCTGAACTTCCTTGTAGAAAGCGGCCAGGAGTCCAACTATAACGGCCGTTGTAGCGGCCAGGAAGATCATATCCCCTTGACTCACAGTCAATATGCTGCCCCAGAGTAGGTTTAAGGCTTCAGTTCTGGCCCCGTGCATCAAGCCCATGAACAGAAAGGCGAGTCCCAGCATGAGGGAGAAAACAATGCCTATCGAGGTGTCGGGGTTCAATTCCCCGCGATCGGCAAGCGGTCCGATGATGGCTGCTGCGGCCAGGCTGAAGAGTAGAGCCCCGATCAAGGGGTCGAACCCCAGCCAGAGGCCGAGGAGCGCACCGGCAAAAGCGGCGTGGGCAATACATACTCCGATAAAGGAGAGATGCATGGTAACGACGAAGACGCCCACGACGGCACAGGCTACGCCGCCCAGCACCCCGGCCAGAATGGCCATCTGCATGAAATGATAGGAAAAGACGGACAAGTCCATATGTTTCTACTTCAAATCACAAGTCTCACGACTATCCCTGGTCTGGCCAGCCAGTGGCTCTCTCCAGTCATTGCGAGGAGTCCCGATGAAATCGGGGCGATGAAGCAATCTCGGCCGGCACAGCAGTTCCGTAAAGCTGACCCAGCACCTCCTCTTTGAGCATCGACTCCGGGCCGCCCTGCTGCCATATCCTGCCGTCCTTCATTAGAAGCAGTCGCTGACAAATCGAGGGCAGCATTCTGAGGTCATGCGTAACAAACAAAGTGGTCATACTATACTCCCTGTGAACAAGCTGTATCAGGCCCAGGATTTCGCGTTGGGCCTTCTGGTCTATGGACGCCGTCGGCTCGTCGAGCAGAAATATCTCAGGCTGCTGTACCAGGGCCCGCGCAATGGCTGCCCGCTGATATTCACCGCCGGACAGGTGGCCTATCGGCCGCTCGGCCAGATGGGCTATGCCCACCATTTCCAACACCTCGTCCACCTTTTCCCGGTGGGCCCTACCGGGCCGATGAAACAGTCCCAGACAGCCGTAGCAGCCCACCGTTACCGTCTCCCTAACGTTAATAGGCAGCCTGGGGTCGATGCGTTCCACCTGGGCGACATACCCTATGCGTTTCCTTAGATTATTGTGATTTCCTCCGTTCAGCCGCGTCCCCAGTACCCAGGCCTGGCCATGGACCAATTTACCCAATCCGTTGATTACTGTGAGCAAGGTGGTTTTACCGGCCCCGTTGGGTCCGATAATACCGATGAATTCTCCCTTCTTTACCTCCAGCGACACGCCCTGGAGAGCCACATCCTCCCTGTAGGAAACCACGGCGTCCCGAATTCTGATGACCGTGTCATCCATGTTGCGCCTCCCATTCATGTAGAGCTCCCAGCAATAGATTGACGTTCTCATCTAATGCCTTCTCCCAGGTTTCGGTGTTCGCAAAGCCGCCGGGGAAGTTGGACAGGGTGACGGGGACGGCATCGACATCCCCTGCGATAGATTCGCCCAGCGTCGTGGAACCACTCTGGAGATTGTCAATTATCAGGACCGCACCGGTCTGCCTGGCCTCGTTTAACATCCGCTCCAAGTCAGCAGGCTGCTTCAAAACATCCTCTGGCCGACCGAAGGTGGCGGTGACATTAAATCCGGCCCAGCTCACGAAATCCGCCTGCATTTCGGCGCAGATTACCTTTACCCCATCTACTCCCGCTTGTTGCAGCGTGTTCTCAACCTTCTGGCCGTGAGCTAGAATAGCCTGCTCTTGCACAGTGGCTCTTTGCTGGTAATATGCAGCATTCTCCGGATATAGCTGCTCGAGGATTTGAGCAATGGCGCCTACTGCCTCAGCTTGAACGGCTGGCACCATCCAGTTTCCTGTGACATTGAGAACTGTGATGTTAAGATCGGGACTGCCCGCAGCTTCGACCGCCTCGTTGATATTTGCAAAATACCGCTGGTAATCGTGGATGAAAAAAGCCGTGCAGTTGCCCAATGCGATAATATCGCTCGGCTTTATGTCGTAATGTCCGGGGCACGTGTCTGCCGGTGTAAGGGAACGAGTTGTCAGTGTGTCGCCAGCTACATCTTGGATAATATTGGTGATAAGCGAGCTCCCGGCCATGATATCAACCTGAGGTTGCGCATTATGGGTAGCAAGCAAGTACGTGACCGGAGCGGCTATAAGAACCGCTATCAGCACACCTATCAGGATTCTTCTCCTCATAGGCTTTCCTTTCAGTGTCCCCTCAATCGCAACAAGTGCGATTAACGAGAAAGAAGTCAGTCTCTCTCGAGTTGTATCTGAGACTTCAGGAAGTCTATCCGCCGCACCTTGCCCTGGAAGACCTTCTTTTCTCCAAAGAGTGTCTCCACTTCCACCCGCCCGCCGGTAATCGTGAGGCGGGCGATATCATCTACAATCGGCTTGCCGCCCTCCTTAGCTTCGTAGAGTTTGGCCATGCACATCCTAGCTTGCCCCCTTGCCCTTCGACAGGGCCTGCTTCGCTCTCTCGAGTTCGTAGCTGACCGAGGCCATTTTGACGGCCGCTTTGCGCAACTGCTTAGCTACCTCGCCAGATGTGGGGGCCGCCTTATCGGCCCAGTCACGGAACTCTTGCTCGTGCTCACCATTATGTTCAATCCAGTAGGCGAGCAAAGTCTGCAACTTCTTTTCGATGTCGTCCATAGCAGTACCCCCATTCTCAGCGGTTAGTCGACCTTGCCCCTCTTTTTTACCCGGCACTGGCTGCACTCTCCGGGAATAGCCAGGTGCCTCAAATTGGCTTCGAAGCCATATTTCTGAAGCAACCCATCTTTGAGAGGATCTAGCGCAGGCTCGTCCAGGTCCGTTATCTTGCCGCAGCTCTGGCACACGAGGTGATGATGATGCCCCTTCTCGGCAACGTGATAGCGCACACATCCTTCGCCGAAATCGGTCTCCGTGACCAGATTCAGTTCCTTCAGAAGTTCCAGAGTACGATAGACGGTGGATATGTTGGCATAGGGATAGCGACCGTGCAGTTGCTCGTAGAGCTCTTCGGCGCTGATGTGTTTGTCGGCATTATGAAGAGCTTCGATGACCAGCATGCGCTGGGGGGTTAAGCGGTGCCCCGTTTCGCGAAGGATTTTGTGACAACTCATCTGCGAGGGGCATTATAGCAGAGACGGAAAGTTATTGCAACAAGTTGCAACTACAACTGTTCTTCCCTTTCGATTGACAGCACGGAGAGGCGTTGTTCAACGCAAGAGAACAGCTTGAGGGTCAGCGATTACACAGAGGTTTCTCGTCAGAGGAACCGGGAAAGCTACTGAAGAAGTGGCGGGCGAGTCTGCACTGGGGATACCGTCGCTCCCGAAGGTCTGACCAGGGCCATGGAATTATAGGCAATCATTAATACATAAACCATAAACATGTCGACCGATATCCATTCCGCCCAGGGTGTCTCATGCAGGATGGCGCCAAATACAAAGTTGACTCCTGCGGTCGCCAAGGCGAAGTATCCGAAGCCCTTTTTGAAAGCAGGGTTCCTCATCAGGGCAGTTGCAGAAAAGGTCAGGAAGAAACCCAGGGATACAAAAAGCATCATTGACCACAGAGAATGAATGGCGGTGGATGTGCCGAGCGGAAACACGGCCGTAACTATTAATGAGACTGCTGAGAAGACACCCGAGCACTGAGCTATGATCAACAGCACTCGTGTTCTCCTGCTTCCGGTGTTCCATGTGCTCAGCTTCACATGAAACGGGATGAGAATTGCCCCCGTAAGGGCGCAGCCCAGTCTGTAGAAGACGTGCCCCGATGGATTGGCTATAGGATTGCCGAGGTCGCTAAGCCAGTTAGCAAGCGGGCCATACGGCCCCGGGTATTTTAGGAAGGCGACCAGGGCGAACACCAGATAAGCGACCGCTGCTGCAATGCCGGCGCTTGAAGCTACCGGCCAATCTCGGCTCTTGTGGCTCATTTCTTGCTTTCCAGCGATATGGTGACCGGCCCGTCGTTGTGAATTTCCACGAGCATATGCTCCTGGAAGACCCCTGTTTGGACTTTGAGCCGCGAGGCACGCGCTTGCTCGACAAAAAACTCGTACAGCTCCTTGGCCAGGTGCGGCGGGGCGGCGGCGGTGAAGTCCGGCCGTCTCCCTTTCCGCGTATCACCCAGGAGGGTGAACTGGCTTACTACCAGAATGTCTCCCTTCGTATCAAGCGCCGACAAGGAGAACTTGCTCGACTGGTCGGCAAAAATGCGCAGGTTGACTACCTTGTTTGCCAGGTACGCAGCGTCGTCCTTCGAATCACCCTGAGCTACACCCAGAAAGACCACCACCCCCGGCCCGATCTCGCCCACCACTTCGCCATTGACGGTGACCGAGGCCTTGGAGACCCGCTGCACTAACGCTTTCATCTCGACCCGGCTTATTATGCCAGCTTCCCGGATTTATTTCCGTATTAGCAGTAGGCCCGACCGGCACGGTGGCGCCGGAATCCGATGACCTGAGTTGGGGTCGAGCCTGGCCTATTGTCTGGCGCACAGGGCAGCTGCTGAGTTCGCGCCTGGATCAATGGGGGATTCGTCGTCTACTCCCGGATTCCACTTTCCTTCTTTAGTGATGTTCCTTGGTAGTTCTGATGAATCAGCTGAAACGTTTCGGGTTGGTTGCCCAGTCTGCTTCGGATGAACCAGGGTAGGTATCCCCCGAGCGTTGACGCCGGCGCTACCGCTCTTGGCGAAAGAGGATACAACTCAGCGTCTTCTGGGTGATGGTCTGAATGCGGAGGCCGGATTACTTCTCGGCCGGGTAGTGTCGCTGCCCCACGACAGTTAGCTCTCAAGGGCCTCCGGCCAGGGAAAAGCGTCCGGGTGTGCTGCGGCTAGCTCAACAAGCTTCTCATCATTGTGTCCATGTATCCGAGAAAGGAAAGGGAAGTCCTCCGGACCAACCTGTAGCTTTCGCAGAGGAGACGCCGTTGATGTGCTTATCCAGTGGGGAAACACAATCTCGGTTCCTTGCACTTGTCGGGAAGCCTCTCTTTCAAATGAGCGTCGAGCCAGGAAATATACTGCACCCTCACACCAGGGTTCCTGAACCAGCACCGAATGAGTGATCGAGAAGAAGTACAGGGGAGCGCTCAATTCGTCGGCTGAAATTCGGACCTGCAAGCACGAATTGAATAGCGTCAGCATGGCGTACTTCTGACGATCGAGTATTGCAAAATAGATAACCCAGATACCGTCAGTAGTGGCATAGATAGCCTGCTGGTTGCTGAAGGCCCTCACGTCATGGGCCTGCCGGGGCTCAACGGTATCGATACCTTTCCTCTGCGACCCATGGAGGACAACCTCCCTGGTTTGACAGATATACGACATGAACTCCCATTTCGGAAAGGGCAACTGATAGTCAATGAAATCACCTCTGGATGTTGACCGCCACAGATCATCGAAGGCTCTGCGTTTGTCATGCGACAAATCCAGGGGCGGCCTTGGCAGCAAGAAATCACTCAGGTGCATTGTTTCTCAACTACTGCCTGGATCTGGCCGTATCACAAGAGTCGATCAGAAGGCCGGCCGGACACCACAGCGCTACCGAACCAGTCCGTCGTGCAAGCAGGTTCACGGCATAGGCTCTGTGCTGCCGGTATACAGAGCACACTCCAGTCTAGCAATGATTGACCTTCCGTCAGATAACTCAAATGCCACATCAAGGCATCGGGAGAGTCTTGCCTGGTGGCGTAGTGCAAAGGTCAGAAGAGTGTAGGCACCTCATTCTTGACCTGACGAAATGATCGTGAGGCCGGTCTAGAGGAGAACACCTCTCTCTACTTCCAGCACCTATCCAACCACATCCCCTCAATCTCTCCGCTTTCCTCATCAATCAGGAACGAGCCTGTCTTCTTTACGCCGCTGCCAACAAAGTGAGGAAGCTCATAGGCGAAGCTCGCTCTCCATTTTCCTTCGGCCTTTACCGCGTACGTAAGTTGCAGGTTGGAAGCTTGTGAGACATTCATAATGACGAGGACCTTCTCAGCTGTTTTTGTTAGTTCCTTCGGTTGCACGCTCATAGTCTCAAACCGCCTTCATGAAGAGTCTAGTGCCCATCTTACCATGAAATTCATCTTTCGCATATAGTCCATTCTCGGGCGTTCCGGGTACGTAATGCCAATGCAGCCTTACCCATCCCCTCAACGCAGGTGATGCCTGTGACGAGCACTCCGGTGTCAGCAGGCAGAGCCGCTACCCGATAGTTGAGCTGATGGCGGCCATCACCGCTTCGAGCCAGGAGCGGGCTGTGTCTCCACTATCCTGTTATCCCTCTATTAGTCTCTGTACTGTCGGAATAGCCGTATCAGTACTTATGGCGAAACAAATCTCATCGGCGTTGGTGGCCACAGCTACGTTGATACCGACCACCTGGCCTGCCTGATTTAGCAGCGGTCCACCGCTGTTCCCCGGATTAATAGGCGCATCGGTCTGAATGACATTGTTCAGCACCACTCCGTTGCTCTCCTGGATAGACCGTCCCAGGTTGCTGACCACGCCGGTGGTCCAGGTGGGGCCTCCGGGCAAAGCCAGCGCGTTCCCGACAGCTATCACCGGTTCAAGGAGATAAAGCTGCTGCAGAGAACTGTCCAGGAAATGCAGGTATGTCAGATTATTGGCAACAATCTTAACCACCGCCAGGTCGGTCTGCACGTCCGTGCCCACGATAGTCGCCGGAAAGGTGCTCCCGTTGCTGAGAGTCACCGTCACATTGTGGCCGCCCGCTACCACATGATCGTTGGTCACGATATAGCCATCCGGACTGATTACCATTCCGCTTCCCGCTCCTATCTCCGGGACGGCCTGAAATTGCGAGTTGTAGCCTATCAGGTCAACCACAATGTTAACCACGGCAGGGGCCACTTTGGTTACTAATTCCTGGCTACCAATCACCGAGTCAACAGTCTGGTCCACAGTCAGGTACCCCGAGGCGGCGCTCGGGGAGCTGTTCATCATGTGCATGGCCCCTACGCCGACGCCAACGATCACGACGATTGCTATTATGATGTACTTTAACTTACCCATCTTCTATGCCCTCCTATTAGAAAGTTGCGCTGCAACTTCTTATCGACTATTTCCCTGAATCGTGTGTTGCACTTCGTGTTATCACTCATTTTCACGATTGGTCCCACTACACCTCCTCTTGCTTGGCCGATGCCGGGTGCCTGTTCCAGCAGGGCCCGCCTGCTAACAATGGTACAGAATGGCTAATAAACAAGTCATAAAATTCACGATAAAAGAGTTACAAAGTTGTGACAATTCGGAACGGCCTGCGGTTGGGGAGCGCCGTCGTAAAGTACCGGATCTGCCACGAGTGGGCGCAGCAGTCTCTCTGGCCCTTGTTGTAATTCTTTATAGCAACAACTATAGTTACGAAACGGGAGAGGCGGCCAAATGAGAAGACTTGGCAACAAAGGCGGGGCGCGGAAGGGCTCGAGGTCAAAACAGAGACAAGTTGAGCGAGAGCCGATGCGTGTAGACCTCCGCGAGGTGATAGAGAGGCATTCCCGGGGTCTCGATGAGCGACGTCCCGAGGCGGTGGCCCGCCGGCGGCACACAAGCCAGCGTACAGTGCGCGAGAACATAAAGGACCTCTGTGACGGGCACTTCCTGGAGTACGGTGCCCTGGCCGTCGCCGCCCAGCGACAGCGGCGGAGCCTGGAGGATCTCACGAGCAAGACCCCGGCTGATGGAGTAGTGGCCGGCATCGGACAGGTCAACGGCACATTGTTCGGCGAAGGCAAGGCTAGTTGCATGATAATAGGCTACGATTACACGGTCCTGGCCGGCACTCAGGGATATTTCGGTCACAAAAAAAAGGACCGTATGCTGAGGCTGGCCGACGAGGAGCGCCTGCCCGTAGTTCTTTTTGCCGAAGGGGGTGGCGGGAGGCCCGGTGACGTTGACGCCGATGGTGTGGTTGTGGCTGGCCTGGACCTGTCAACTTTCGCCATGTTTGCGAGGTTGAGCGGAAAGGTTCCTGTTGTAGGCATTGTATCCGGCCGCTGTTTTGCCGGCAATGCCGTCCTGCTGGGGTGCTGTGACGTCATCATCGCGGCACAGAATGCCAACATCGGAATGGCCGGCCCCGTCATGATTGAAGGTGGGGGACTGGGAGTCTTCGAGCCTGAAGACATAGGGCCCGTGAGCGTGCAGACGGGCAACGGCGTGGTTGACATCGCCGTAGCCGACGACGCCGAAGCGGTCGCGGCTGCCAAAACATACCTTTCCTATTTTCAGGGAGCCGTTCCCGAATGGGAAGCCGCTGATCAGCGGCTTCTTCGCAATATGATTCCCGAGCAGCGAAGATACGCTTACGACGTGCGGAATGTCATCAGGACCATAGCTGATAAGGACTCATTTCTGGAACTAAGGCCGAAATTCGGCCTGGAGATGACTACGGGCCTTATGCGCATCGAAGGCAAGCCCTTCGGCGTTATCGCCAACAACTGCCAGTATCAGGCGGGGGCCATTGCAGCAGAAGGAGCGGACAAGGCGGCCCGGCTTATGCAGCTGTGCAACGCGCATAGCCTGCCGATGGTATCTC
>Ga0172363_10004006_pt1 | contig 11918 bp, 9 predicted proteins | sample LakKivs2_kivu2a2_FD_114541 | JGI IMG/M metagenome (GOLD analysis project Ga0172363, IMG submission 114541) | Sediment microbial communities from Lake Kivu, Rwanda - Sediment s2_kivu2a2 | ecosystem: Environmental > Aquatic > Freshwater > Lake > Sediment | place: Rwanda: Western Province, Lake... | reverse complement strand
CCAGAGCTGCTCTGGCGGGAAACAGAGGTAATTGGCCAAGCAACTCCAAGAATCTGGGGTACAAGGCTTGCGAAATGTCCAAACCAAAATCTAGTAACCTTGATCCCAAAGGAGGTGAATAGCGGCGTAAACTATTAAAGTCTAGGAGAACGGAGAAGATCTTAAAGAAAGGAGGAAATAGTTGTGAAGAAATTGTTGGCAACTTTGTTAGCTTTGGTGCTAGCTCTCAGCGTGGGTCTCATCGGCTGTAATGGGGAAGAAGAGGAGGAGGAAGAAGGCCCGACAGAAGTCCTGCTGGGAGCCACTCTCCCGATAACCGGTATCTTTGCTGGTTTTGGTCAGCAAGGCTGGGGCATGCAGAAGGCTATCGACGACTGGAATGATGAATATGGCGGAATGTATCTGTCCAAGTGGAACAAGACAGTGCCCATCCGCGACTTGATAGTCAAAAACAACGAGAGCGACGGCGCAAAGGTGGGACCTCTCACTACCGACCTGGTTGTTACGAACAAAGTGCACGCCCTCCTATCACCTGACGCACCTTGCGACCTGCACGACCCTACGTCTGTGGTAGCTAATCAACAGCACGTACCACAGATTATTCCGGGCGGTCCCTTTGAGCCCTGGTATCACGGTGCTGCGCATGAGGGAGAAGAATGGCCCTACACCTGGTTTGCCGGCTTTGCCATAGGTACGCCGGCTCCGGCTCCGCGCGATGTTCCAGGATATACCCTAATCGACACATGGCTTATGTATATGGATAGGGTGGGTGCCAAGACCAACACCAACATGATAGCAGGAATCTTCGCCAATTCTGACGCAGACGGTATAGGTTGGTATCCCAATTTCCTTGGGGTCATGGAGGACTACGGCATGACTGTCGTAGGTGGCGGTGAGGAACTGGGACTGTTTTCCGACGACCCCACTCAGGACTTCACGTCTCTAATACAACGGTGGCAGGCTGCGGGCGCGGAAATAATCTGGGGCAATTGTCCTGGCGCTCATTTCCAGAGGCTGTGGAGCCAATGCTATGAGCTACAATTCCGACCGAAGGTAGTTATGGTTGGAAGGGCAGCCCTTTTCCCTCTCGATGTGATTAGCTGGGGCACAACGCCACCCTTGGGCTGGGGCGTGGGAACAGAGGTATGGTGGTCGCCCACATATGCTGTGGCGGACGACTTCCTCGGCATTGGTGGCAGAACGGCGGCCTCGCTGGCTGAAGACTGGGCTGAGGAGTCGGGCGAGCCATTGAACCGGGGTATCGGCCATGGCTATCTCGCAGCCCAAGTCATGCTGGATGCCATCCACAGGGCAGGCGATGTTGACCCGGATGCCATTAATGAGGCCCTGGCAGAGACTGAGCTAAACACCATCAGCGGCTGGGTGAAATTCGACACGGAGACACAGTTCAGCCATATGCCACTCTCCTTCGGTCAGTGGTTTTACGACGCGGAGAACGAGGATGAGCCGTTTACCTGCTACATAACCTGCTCGGCCCTGGACTTCATACCTGAGGAAAAGCCCCCCATATTCCCCGTTAATACGTTGTATTCCTAATGTACTGTCCGTATGAGTAGCCTACTAGCTAAAGTCTAGGTGGCGGGAGACCGATATGGTGACACCATATCGGTCTCCCATATATAATACGGTACTGAATCCTGGGGCATAGATGGAAGATTTCCTGATTGGGTTGGCTCCTCCTATCATAAAAGGTATTCTCCTCGGAGGGCTATACGTTGTCATTGCCCTGGGTCTTTCGCTGGTCTTTGGGGTGATGAAGCTGATAAACGTAGGCCACGGAGACCTGGTCATACTTGGCAGCTACTTCGCTTTCGCAGCCATGACCTGGTTGGGGATAGACCCTTTTCTCAGCTTGTTCATGGGCGTGCCCCTGTTTTTTGCCTTCGGTTTCCTTGTGCAGAACTTCATCATCAACCGGACTTTCAGGATATCTTTGGACGCTGCACTCATCGCCTGTTTTGGGATTTCCATAATAGTTCAAAGTCTATGCCAGACCATCTGGACTCCGTTCGCCAGAAGCTTGACCACACCTTACCAACTGCAGACCTTTGCCGTGGGACCTATTACTATCTCGGTTAGATATATACTCGATTTCATTGGCGGTTTAGCGGTGATGCTTGGCCTTCGTGAATTCCTGAGGAGAACTTATCTGGGCAGGGCAATCAGTGCTGCCTCACAGAACAAGACCGTAGCTGAGCGTATGGGGATAAACCCGAATCGTGTTTATTCCTTTGCCTTCGCCATCGCTATGGCCTGTGCTGCTGTTGCAGGTGTGCTCCAGGGATTGACTTTTTCCTTCCAGCCGTCGTCAGGCCCCCCTTTGTTGATCATCTCCTTCGGCGTGGTCATAATAGGGGGTTTGGGCAGCATGGTGGGTACATTCATCGGAGGCATGATCTTTGGGTTAACCCAGACCCTCGGGGCTCATTTCTCGGGGGGGTCTATGCTGATCCAGAATATCGTCCCCTTTTTGCTGGTGTTTGTAGTGCTGTCCGTGAGACCGCAAGGCATATTCGGCCGTTAGAGACAAGATGAAGATTCCTCGATTGATAACATTAATACCAGTGGCAGCCCTGGTGGTGCTGGCATTGTTCCCGGTAATAGGGGTCTCTCTGAGTTGGCTTAATTACCTCTTTCTGTTCTTCATATACCTGGCTCTAGGAAATATGTGGAACTTGCTGGCCGGCTATAGTGGACTGATATGCCTCTGCCCGCATGCTTTTGTCGGGCTGGCAGGCTACACCCTGGCCATAGGCACGTTGGTCGGTGTGCCTTTTCAGGTGGGATTGATCGCTGGAGCTGTAGTGGCGGCGCTATTTGCTCTACTGATATCTTATCCCGTCTTCAGGATGAAGGGCATCTACTTTGCTATCGGGACACTGGTCCTACCGGAGGTGCTCAGGGTCTGGTTTTCTTTCTGGCGGCCTGTTGGGAATGTCTACCAGGGCAAGGGTGCCGGTTACGCGGTAAAAGGCATAGCCGACATTACTCTGGGAGACACGTATTGGCTGGGCCTCGCCATTGCGGTGGCGTCGATTTTCCTGGTATACATAATCTTGAGGGCAAGGCTGGGCCTGGGGCTGACGGCGATTCGCGATAATGAGAACACCGCTGCAAGCGCAGGCGTGAATGTTTTCCGATTGAAGTTGTATTCCTTCGTCATTGCGGCCTTCATGATGGGCATAGCCGGCGCCGCCTATTACATCTTCAGCCCGCGCATCAATCCGGTGGGCGGCTTCTCTATACGATGGCTACTTATGCCATTGATGGCTACTGTCATCGGGGGCGAAGGCATTGAAGAGGGGCCGATAATAGGATCAGCCATCGTTACTTTTCTGACGTTCCTGCTGGCTCCCTATGGTGCCTGGAGCTTATTTATACAGGGAATCATCCTGCTTGTCGTAGTGACAGTGATGCCACAGGGTATTGCGGGCTTGCTGCGCCAGGTCGGGGCTTACCGGTTCCCAGCAAGACTCTTGCAGGCAGTCGAAGGCAGAATCTACAAAGCTTGAAGTGGAGCCGAGGCCAGTTGTCAGTGCAGGCTCTATGAGATACAATTCAGCGCAGCAGAAAGGTGACGATGTCGGAAACAGCAGTTCTTTCCGTCAATAGGGTAAACAAACATTTTGGGGGGATAGTTGCGGTTAAGGATATGACCTTTGAGGTTCAGCCAGGCGAAGTCCTGGGGCTGATGGGCCCCAACGGTGCCGGCAAGACGACCCTATTGAATCTCATAGCTGGTGTATATTTCCCTGACTCTGGCAAGGTGCTGTTTCAGGGGAAGGACATAACGCGCTGCGCGCCGCACAAGACCTGCCACCTCGGAATTGCCAGAACTTACCAGATTCCTCAGCCGTTTACACATCTATTGGTGCGCGACAATCTTCGGGTAGCAGCAACATTCGGGAGCAAAAAGGGTGATACTTCGGAGCTCGATGAAATACTCGACCTTGTAGATCTATCAAAACAGAAGGGCATGATGGCCGGTGATCTAGCTACGGTCAGTCTTAAGAGGCTCGAGCTGGCCAGAGCTCTGGCAACCAATCCGACGTTGATATTGCTGGATGAAGTCGCCGCTGGCTCCACTGATGCCGAAATCCCTCGGATACTAGCGATAATAAAACAGGTGCGCAAAATGGGTAAGACCATTATCCTAGTGGAGCATGTTATGAAAGTAATGGTGGAGGCAGTTGATAGAATTGTGGTGATGGACAAGGGGGAAAAGATCGCCGAAGGGACGCCGGGCCAGGTAATGAAGGACGAAAAGGTACTGGCCGCCTATTTTGGCTGATGCTAACAACAAGCTCGTTGTAAGCTAAGATGGAAAAGCGTGCTCAAGGAGTATCTCAAGGCCCGCTGCTGAAAGTCAGCAACATAGACGTATTCCACGGCACTTTTCAGGCCCTGTGGGATGTGTCATTGGAAGTTAAGGCGGGCGAAATAGTCGGTCTTATTGGCGCCAATACCTCAGGCAAGTCCACCCTGTTGGACACAGTATCAGGTTTGTTACATCCTGCTAAGGGCAAGATTGAATTCGATGGACAAGACATCTCCACTATGGAACCCTTCCGCATAGTTGAACTTGGCATCACTCAGGTCCCAGAAGGAAGAGGGATCTTCCCCGACATGACCGTGCTGGACAACCTCATACTGGGTTCATACAGCCGCAGGGCGCGGTCGAGAAAAAGAGAGAATCTGGAAAGCGTTTATCAGCTGTTCCCGATACTGGAAACGAGAAAGAAACAGACGGCCAAGACGCTCAGTGGGGGAGAGCAGCAGATGTTGGTCCTGGGGCGGGGCCTAATGGCGGACCCCAAGCTCATGCTGCTGGATGAGATGTCTCTCGGCCTGGCCCCTATTGTTATTACCAGGCTCTACAAAGCGTTACAGCAAATCAGAGAGAAGGGTATTACCATCCTCTTTGTGGAACAGAATGTCAGGCGAAGCCTGCAGGAAGCTGACCGGGCCTATATCCTGGAAGTGGGGCGTGTCACCCTGAGCGGCACTGCGGGGGAACTCCGGGAAGAGGAGCAGATTAAAAAGGCATACTTCGGCGTATGAAATAGGCACGACAATGTGCCACAGTGCTGATAGCTACTATGGAGAGCACCCAGACAAGTGCTCGCACATACTTATCGCCGGCCTGGCCCATCCCGGGATGTTCCTGTGCATGCACCTACCCAGTGTTTTGCTCTATTACATGGAATGATATTGTGCCCCACGCCGTGAATCATTGGTGAGTCCGAAGTTATCAGGTTGTATCAGCCTATGCCGTTTACTCCCTGGAAACAACGCCAATCACGTCTATCTCGACCAGGAACTCCGGTCTTGCCAAGCTGGCGACTTGCATGAAGGTACTAGCCGGCGGGTTGTCGACCAGAAATGGGGCGTGTTTTTGATAATACTCTAGCTCTGTCTTTCGCATACGAGGATAATCCTCTAGATTCTTAAGGAGCATAAGTGTTCTGACAACGTTATTCATGGAACTCCCTGCCTCCTCCATGGCCATCCTGACCTTGTCCAGGGCTATTACCATCTGCTCCTCAAAAACGCCGGTCTCTGTTTTGACAGTTTTCGGGTTCATGCCTTGACACCCAGAGACGAAAATCAGATTGCCGACCACGACAGACCTGGAGAACTTAGGCGATTCGGCAGCTACATGAGGATAAGCCAGCTTTTTGCCCCCCCAATATTCTGGATAATGTTTTACTTTTCGGTTCACTTTCATCACCTCCTCTTTAAGAGTGAACTCAGTTGGTTTCTAGATTACAGTCGTGCCCAGCCTATTGTCAAGGAGAATCATTAGGACCTGTCACATCAGGTGAGCACAGCTGGTTGACAATTTTGGCCTCAGTCAACTACACTCTACTATAGAGAGCCGATCGGCAGTCCAATACAGTTCATCTGGAAGTGTCAGCCTTCCGGATTGTGCTGGCCAGAATTTCAGGACGACTGATGGAGGGAAAGATGGTAGAAAAGAAGCAGTCTAGAAAACGACCCAAAGAGAAAGGCAGTATGGTAGATGTGGCAGGACAAACGCTTATCAGGGATATCAGCTTTTGCGGCGTACCTGAAAATGGTTCCAACGCCTCGATGGTGGACGTCAAGGATGGCAAAATCATACGTATCCGCCCGATGCACTACGACTGGAAGTATGATCCCAAGTATATGAATCCCTGGAAGATGGAATCGAGGGGTAAGACTTTTGAGCCCAGCATGAAGACCCTGCTGCCGCCGTACTCGATTGCCTACAAGAACCGTGTCTATTCGCCAGCACGTATCCTCCACCCTATGATGCGTGTCGACTTCGATCCCGATGGCAACCGCAACCCGCAAAACCGCGGCATAAGCAAGTATAAGCGCATTTCCTGGGATCAGGCTCTTGACATCATTGCTGGCGAGATGAATCGCATCAAAGCGAAGTACGGGCCCACTGCTCTTCTTTATGAGAGCGACCAGCACGGAGAGAACAAGGTTGTGCAGGCCTGCCATGGCGCCGGCCGCAGGCTGCTCCGCCTATGGGGTGGTTTCACACAACAGAATCGCCAGCCAGACAGCTGGGAAGGCTGGTGGTGGGGGAGTAAACACTTCTGGGGCTGCGAGCCGGTTGGCCAGGGACAGCAAAGCAACCTGCTGTACGATATCGCCAAGAACGTTGAACTGCTCCTTTTCTGGGGCTGCGACCAGGAAACCACGCCGTGGGGCTGGCAAGGCCAATTGCCGAGCCGATTGAGCTACTGGTGGACGGAAATCGGTATCAAGCAGATCTACGTGTGCCCTGACCTTAATTATGCTGCCGCGGTGCACGCCGACCGATGGATACCGATCCTACCAAACACCGATGCGGCGATGTATCTGGCAATTACGTATCACTGGTTCAAGAATGGAACTTACGATAAAGAGTACCTCAAAACTCACGCCGTTGGCGTCGAGGAGTACGAGGCCTATGTCATGGGCGAAGAAGACGGAGTGCCCAAGACGCCTGAGTGGGCGGCGTCCATCACCGGTGTGCCGTCTCGTATAATCAAGGCGCTGGCCGAAGAGTGGGCGGGCAAACGCACTACCGTGGTCATCGGCAATGGTGGCCCTGGCATCCGTGGTCCCTATGCTACGGAGGCAGCCCGCCTGCAGAATATTTGTCTGGCCATGCAAGGACTTGGCAAGCCGGGTGTTAACCAGGCCAAGATGATAGAGTGGGGACTTTTTGACAAGCCCGATCAGTACGCACAACCCAAGCCCCTACGTGTACCCAACCTGCGCAAGGCCTACAGGGGCGGCCATCCGGATGAGACCAATCACCCCTCGTTTATCCCCAAGACCTATATACCGAAGGCTATTCTCGAAGGTCAATGCGATTGGTATGGCTGCGAATCAGAGACGGCCCCCCGCGAAAACCAGTTCGTGCACTACAAGTATCCGGCGGACGGTTGCTGTAAGATCCACATGGTCTGGACCGACTCACCGTCGTGGATCACATCCTGGAACTGCGGCAACGACTACATCCGGGCTATGCGTCATCCCGATATCGAGTTCATGTTCGCGCAGCATATATGGCTGGAGAATGAGTGTTTGCTGGCCGATATCATCCTCCCGGTGAATACCAAGCTCGAAGAGGATGACATCGCCGTCGACGTCTTCAGCGGGCAGTACAACCTGCTGTTTCCAGAACACAGGTGCGTGGAGCCTCTCGGTGAGTCGTACAGTGACTACGAGATCGTATGTAAGCTTGCTGAGCGCCTGGGGTTGTTGGAGAAGTATACCGAGGGCAAATCTATAGCCGACTGGATCAAATACGGCTGGGAGATTTCACGCTGTGCCGACCTCATTAGCTGGGAGGAGCTTAACAAGAAGGGATACTATGTGGTGCCTACAGCCGATAATTGGGAGGATGTGCCCGCCGGCTTCTATAAGTTCTATAAGAACCCGGAGAAACATCCGCTTTCAACACCAACCGGTAAGCTCGAATTTGAGTCTACCGGCCTTCGCAAACACTTCCCTGACGATCTGGAGCGGCCGCCGGTGCCGAAGTGGGTTGCCAAAGGCATTAGCCACGAGGAGACCATCGGCACCGAACGCTCCAAGAAGTACCCGTTGCTTGTGTGCTCCAATCACCCGCGCTGGGGCGTCCACGCAGAGCACAAGGACATGATTTGGCTGCGTGAAATCCAGACCTGCAAGGTAAGGGGACCCGACGGATACCAGTATCACCCGGCCTGGCTGCACCCCTCGGAGGCAGAGAAGCGGGGCATCAAGAACGGAGACATCATCTCAATCTATAACGACCGCGGGACGGTGTTGGCCGGCGCATATATCACTGAGCGCATCATGCCTGGCGTCGTGTACATAGATCACGGTGCCAAGTGGGACCCTATTGTCATCGGGGAGATCGATCGTGGTGGCGCCATCAACACTATCGTGCCCCGCAACACCACTTCAAAGAATGCAGTTGGCCATGCAGTCAGCGGCTTCCTGGCACAAGTCGAGAAGACCGACGTGGAAGCGCTCAGGCGCAAGTATCCAGAAGCATTCGAGCGCCCCTTCCACCCTCATGCGGGTCCCGGCTTAGAAGGCTGGATTGAAGGAGGTGAATAATGGGTAAGGCCCTGATTATCAACTATGACATCTGCAATGGTTGTTACAATTGTCAGATTGCCTGTAAGGACGAGCACGTCGCCAACGACTGGACTCCCTATGCCAAGCCTCAGCCCGCGACCGGGCACTTCTGGATGAAAGTCACTGACATGGTCAGGGGGAGTGTTCCCAAGGTCAGGGTCACATATCTTCATAGCATATGTCAGCACTGTGATGAAGCGCCCTGCGTCCCGGCCTGTACAGCACATGCGATATACAAGAGAGACGATGGCATAGTTATCATCGACCCCGAAAAATGCAGTGGCCATAGGAATTGCGTCGATGCATGTCCTTATGGAGTAATTTACTTCAACTGGGATCTTAATATAGCGCAGAAGTGCACCATGTGTGCTCACCTCCTGGATAATGGATGGAAAGAACCCAGATGTGTGGATGCCTGCCCAACGGGAGCGCTCAAGTTCGGTGAGGAAAAGGATCTCAATGATGAGATAGGCAAATCTGAGATACTACATCCTGAGTTCAAAGCCAAGCCGCGCGTATACTACATAGGCCTGCCCAGGAGCTTTGTAGCTGGAGCCGTCTATTCCCCGGAAGAGGACGAATGCATACAGGACGCAGTTGTTACGTTGACGGACTCCGACACCGGTGAGAAATTCACAGTCAAGACTGACAACTACGGGGACTTCTGGTTTGAGGATATGAAGGTTGATCATACTTATTCCCTGAGGATAGAGAAGGATAAATACTATCCACAAGAGATAAAGGACATACGCACGGCAAAGGACGTGAACGTCGGGGACATAAAGCTTTACAGAAAAGTGAAGGCCCGAAAATCTTGACTCGACGGCGCCTTGCCCGCGTTCCAGGCCTGTGCAACACAATGGGTAGTGGTTGCTTCTGCAACAACGCCAACCGGCGTCTTTGGTTCGATGCCCGGGTCATTTCCCGTAGCGAACACAAATGGCGGTTTCACGACCGCTTGGTTAACTTCACGACTCCCAGATGTTTGTCAGTTTTCAGGTCAACATTGACCGTCTTCGCTTTGTACCCCTTACATTCAAACTTTACCGAGTACTTCCCCGCGCCGAGGCCATCAAATTCGAAGTCTCCGAAGTTGTTTGTTGAGGTTTCTGTCGACTTGCCTGCGGACTGGCCCGTCAGGGTTACCTTTACTCCCTCAGCGCATTCATCTACGTCCCCAGATACAACGGAACCAGCAACGAAAAGCCTGGGCAGGCCCAGGTAGTAGACTCTCGGCTTGGTTTTGCGTTCGGGATTAAGAGCCTCAGTCTTCTTGGAAGCCACGATTTTGGAGACGTCGCTCTTAGGGTCGTCCAGGTCACCGAACAGTAAGGCCCCACTGGGACATACCTGCACGCACTTGGGAATCTTCCCCTCCTCAAGCCTTTGTACGCAGAACGTGCACTTTTGTGGCAGCTGCTTTTCCTCGTTCCAGAATATTACGTGATAGGGGCAGGCATCCACTATCTGCCTTTGTCCCACGGCCTTCTTGGGGTCTATTATCACTATCCCATCGGGCCTTTTGTACACTGCACGGTTCCTGGCAGCCTTAACGCAGGGCGCGTTGTCGCAGTGCATGCAAGGTACAGGTATGTATGCGACCTTCACCCAAGGACACGCTCCACGCTCTTTCTTCACGAGATCCATCCAGAATTGTCCATGCCTGGGTTGACCTGCAGAATAGGGAGGGTAATCGTTGTCCCAGTACTCGTCTTTGCAGGCTATGAAACAGCTATAGCAAGCATTGCACTTTGTTATGTCTATTACCATACCCCATTTAGCCATATTTATTCCCTCCTCTTCTCAATTTGAACCAGACAGGAATTCGGGGCCATGCCACAGGCATTCTTAGATATGAAACGATGAGGTGTCAGCAGGTTGATGCATCCACCTCTGTCTGGCGATTCGCCAGGCTCTCCGATTGGGTCATAAACAGCGCAGGACTCATACGAATGGACCATGCCGTATGGGACACGCTCCGTAACCTGCGCTGCACATATGACAACTCCTCTGTCGTTGTAGACGTTGACCAGATCACCGTCTCTTATGCCCCTTTTCTCGGCGTCTCTGGAATTTATCCGAATCACCCAGTAATACCTTCCATCGTCCTCTTTAACCCTGTGTTCCGGTATTTCATTTATCCAGCTTTCCTTACCATCGTAATGGGTGTGAAAACTATACCTCGGGTGAGGCGTAATGAGTTGAAGGGGGTATTTGGAGTAAAGCTCCTTTGTGTGATGACCTTCCCACGAAGGGATATACTTGGCCACGGGTGGCCTTTCCCAGTCATCGGGGTCGAACCGTTTGAGGCTTTCTGCTTCAAACTCTATTTTACCCGTCTGGGTAGCCAGGTTACCTTCGGCATCTGGTATGCTTGCTATCCCTCCACCCACAGGTCCCCAGTCTGGTGTATCGTTCTTCCGCCCCTCAGCAAACCATCTCAAACTTGGTGTGGACTTATAAGGTTTTGGCAGTGGGACAACAAAATAGCCTTTCTTTTCAAACTCTTCCCACGAAATGTACTTTGGCAGGTCAGTTACCTGGAACAGCTTCTTCACCCAGTCCAGCTCTGTTAAGCCTCCTTCGGTGAACTTGTCATAGAAGCCAAGCCTCTCAGCTACCGCAGCGAATATGTCGTAATCTGCCTTAGATTCTCCCAGCGGTTCAATACATTTCTTTTGTAGCACTATTGTCCGATGGTTGACTGTATAATGGCAATGAGGAATGTAACCCGAGCAGTTAGCCCACTCGCCGATGTCCCATCTCTCAAAGTTGGTGCAGGCTGGAAGTATCAAGTCAGCAAGTTGCGCTTCACCTTCCATCCAGATTGACTGGTTAACCACAAACTCAAGCTTGGGACTCCGGTACATCCTGACCCATCTGTTTGTGTTGTTCATGGTACCAATATAGGCACCGCCATACCGCCAGAACATCTTCACCTCAGAGAATCCATCTTCTGGATACTTATACTTCTTGAATTGATATTCAGGCGAAGTGCCACAAAAACCCTTCCCTCGCCACTCCTGAGGCGGATTCAAAATGCATTCAGGAAGTAGAATCCTGGGTATATGCTGCCCCCCAGGGTCATTCACTTCAGACCTTATCGGATGTTTTGTTATTCCTCGTGCGATCATTTGAAAGCCCGCTGCAGAGTTCAGTGCGTCAGCTGATATTCCCCCTTCAGCATATCCCGGGAAGAAGAAGTCAAAATTCTGGGGGGCACCGTAGTTTGTCGTCCATATGTTGCTCCCTGGCTTGCCCATCCCCTGCATGGCTGCCAGCAT
>Ga0172363_10004003_pt1 | contig 11921 bp, 9 predicted proteins | sample LakKivs2_kivu2a2_FD_114541 | JGI IMG/M metagenome (GOLD analysis project Ga0172363, IMG submission 114541) | Sediment microbial communities from Lake Kivu, Rwanda - Sediment s2_kivu2a2 | ecosystem: Environmental > Aquatic > Freshwater > Lake > Sediment | place: Rwanda: Western Province, Lake... | reverse complement strand
CATCGACCATTTTTTAGCTCCTTTTTTTCTTGTTCTTCATCTGCATAACAAGCTCAACCGCGCCAGTCCCAAGATTAACAGGTTGACCAACGATAATGTTTTCAGCTACTCCACCCAGTTTATCTACTTCTCCCTGTCTGCTGGCCTGCAGAAGATGACTTACAGTAATTTCAAAAGCAGCTCTTGACAGAACAGATTCTTTTTCTGCACTCACACCATGTCGCCCTATGGCTCGTATTGTACCATCAGCGGTCATAACATCAGCGACAAGCATGATATGTCTCATATCCACGTTTAAACCCTGCTCCATCAAGGTGTTGTATGCCTCCTGAATTATCATGTTACGAGCAGCCTCGATACCAAGTACTTTACCAACCGCTTGTATATCATTTGTTGTAGTCCTGTATGGGTCTACACCCTGGATTTCAAGGACTTTCTCAAGGTTGCTACCTTCACTATATATAACGTATCCTTCACCAGGTTCTTTCCTGATGATGATACGTTTTATTCCATCTATACCGCTAACCTTAAGGTTTTTAAGTGTTTCACCAACATCTAAAAGATTTTTGTAACTAGGTTCATCCAACGACAGTTTTATTTTTTCTTTTTCAACTTTAGCATCTATGCCACGGATTTTTTTAACGCATTCCAACAGTTGATCAATCGTGAAACCCTTCTTTTTCATTGTCTTGTCATCAGGGTTGATATATATCACAAGGTTGTTCATATCCGTCTCAATATCAGCCAGGTCCATAAGCCTCGTTATCTCTATCTGATTAGCAACCTCTTTTGCAAGATCCGGGTTAAGCCTGTATTCGTCTCTAAGGTAGATGTTCATCATTGGTGTAGAAGGCGATGATCTAGCATCAACGATTTCTATAAGACGAGGTAAACCTAATGTAACATTAATCTCAGCGACACCAGCATAGTGGAAAGTTCTCATGGTCATCTGAGTACCAGGTTCTCCTATACTCTGCGCACCAACTATGCCGCATGCTTCATACGCATCTATAATGTTTTTCTTGTAATCCTCTAAAGCGCGGGAGATTATGTTTTTCAGTTTTGATTCAAGTTCTTTTCTCCCAGAAATTTTTGATATAATATCATCAATCACGGAGCGTGGCAGATACCTACCATCCAATATTTTTTCTACCTCTCCCCTTAATTTTTTAATCTCCGCTGGTTCCTCGGCAACCTCTGGCACTTTGATTTTATTTTCCACAAGCTCTGTTTTCTCGGCTTCTTTTTCTTCAGCCTTTTTTTCTATTTTCTTAGAAGTGGTTTTCTTCGCCTGCGTTTTAACCGGTTTCTTAGCAACAACTTTGGCTTTTACCTTTTTTTTATCCTCTTTTTTACTTGTTTTAACCAAAGGTTTCTTCTTTTTAACTGCCATCAGATTCTGCCCTCCTTTGCGTCAGCTATAATACGATCGACATCCACAGCATCTCCACCAAAGCTTTTGGTAGGGTCTATACCATCTTCGCCATAGATGAACTGTATTATTTCGCCACCAGCATGCCTTACGGTGCCATCACTCTCAACCTTAAGGTCTTCAAGAGCGTTGATCAAACGTCTCTGCATGTATCCTGATCTAGATGTACGAACCGCTGTATCAACAAGACCTTCACGTCCTCCCATTGAGTGGAAGAAATATTCTGTTGGACTAAGCCCGCTCTTGTAACTTGATGCAACGAAACCTTTCGCGCTAGCACCAAGATCTCCTTTTTTGAAATGAGGTAGTGTTCTGTATTGGTAACCCCTGTGTATTCTTTCTCCTCTAACAGCCTGCTGTCCTACGCAACCAGACATCTGTGAAAGGTTAAGCATAGAACCTCTTGCGCCTGATTTTGCCATTATGACAGCGCTGTTGTTTAGACCAAGATGTTTACCTGCTATTTCACCAGCCATATCTCTTGTTTTACCTGTAACTCTCATTATCTCCATCTCAAGGGTCTCCTCAAGACTTCGACCAGGAAGTGATTCCAGTTCTTCGTTCTCATAGGCTTTAACCAGGTAGTCTATTTTTTTCATAGCTTTATTTAGACCTTCGTTTATCTGTGTTATAGCCTCGGATGGTATATCCTCATCATCTATACCGGTTGTGAAGCCAAACATTGTGATAGATGCTATCCCAAGTCTTGTAACCCTGTCTATGAACTCTCTGCCGGCATCCATACCATGTTCTCTCATTATCCTATCAAGTATCCTGCCTTTGAAAGCACCTATGCTATTTTCATCTATAGCGCCTTGTTTAAGCACACCATTTTTTATTATAACATATGCATTGTTCGGGCATTTTGGTGCCTGGCAGACTTCACAGTTAAAACAGGTTTTAGCTTTGTATTCAAGGTTTATGTCTTCTGTTAATAATGTACTGAATATATCACGTCCATTTACGTATCTGTTACCATTCTCTTCTATTTCTGGTAGTGGTTTGCCTTTGTAACCAATTGATGACAGTATCCTTGATGCATCTGCAACAGGTATTTTCCTGTCTTTATGCGTGAGTAAAAAGCATCCTGATATATGATCATGTATACCGCCTATGATTGCTCCACCGAATCTTGGTGATAGAATGTTTTCCTGTACTTTCATGAGTATTTCTGCTTCGGCTTTCGCCTCTTCGCCCTGTAATATGTGGAGATTCATTTCGTCTCCATCAAAATCAGCGTTATAGGGTGGACATACACTAAGATTAAATCTGAATGTTTTATGTGGCATAACCCTAACTCTATGTGCCATCATTGACATACGGTGAAGTGACGGCTGACGGTTGAAAAGAGCCAAGTCGCCATCCATTAGTTGTCTTTCTATTACCGCGCCGTTTTCTATTTTTTCAGCAACTTCGCTAGCATTTTTCTCAGTAACCTTTATTCTCTGTTTCATGCCCTCTGTTTCTTTTATTATATAGTTTACACCCGGCTTGTACTCACTTGCATCTTTTGGTATAGCGTCTGATTTTTGTTTTACAAGTTTTTTACACCAGTCTATATTATGCGGTGTTACTCTAACTGGTACTGTCAACTCTTGGGCTATCTCCATTGGTACTCCGACTTCGTTTATACTCAGATTTGGATCAGGTGAGATAACTGTTCGAGCTGAAAAGTTAACACGTTTACCTGACAGGTTGCTTCTGAATCTTCCTTCTTTACCTTTGAGTCTCTGCGCCAAGGTCTTTAGAGGTCTACCTGACCTGTGACGGGCAGGTGGTATACCAGACGTTTGGTTGTCAAGATATGTTGTTATATGATATTGTAAAAGCTCCCACAGATCTTCTACTATAAGCTGTGGTGCACCAGCATCCCTGTTTTCTTGCAGTCTCTGGTTGATTCTTATTACATCAACAAGTTTATGCGTTAGATCATCCTCAGAACGCTCACCCGATTCTAAAGTAACCGATGGACGTACAGTGACAGGTGGAACAGGTAGAACAGTTAAAACCATCCACTCTGGTCGCGCTGCTTTCCTGTTTATATCCAATAATGGTAAGTCTTCATCAGGTATTTTTTCCAACCATTCTCTTATCTCAGATGGAGTAAGTTTTTTACCGTTTTCCCTAATTGATGTTGGTTTATCCAAATCTATTTTTCCTAATTCTCTACCGCACCGTGGGCATTTTTCGATTTTCTCGCAGTCTTTTACAACCATTTTTAAAAGATATGCTGTGTCTCGCCCTTCTTTCTCAAGTCTTTTTAGATTTTTTGTGTACTCTTCTTTTTCTTTATCGTTTAAAACAAGTCGTCCGCAATCTCGGCATGTTGCGCGTAGGCAGTTTCTTATGCTTTTCACCAAACCAACGTGTATAACTGGCATGGCTAGATCTATGTGACCGAAATGTCCTGGACATTTGTCTTTACCAACTCTTAGACCACATGTTTTACATCTGAGACCAGGTTCGATAACTCCTAGTTTAGGGTCCATGAGTCCCATTGCTATAGGGAAACCATCATCATCATATGTATCGGCAGTAATCACTTTTGTTGCACTCATTTTTCTAATTTCATTTGGTGAAAGTAAAGTGAATTCTATGCTGCCAATTTTTTTTGTTATACTTTTCGCTCTTTCGGGCATTATTAAACCTCTTTATACAAGTGAATCTAATTTTATCCTTGGTGCTATCACAAGGGATTTCAACTCATCTATCAACAGTTTGAATGCGTAACTCATCTCAACTGGGTAGATATCTGCTTTGTCTCCGCAGACTGGACAGTGCAGCGCGCCATGTCTATCAATTATAGCTACATGTCCACAGGTATTGCACACATATTTTACTGTCAGATCTGACTCATCCAGTAGTCTATCTTTTATGACCATGGATGAACCATGTCCTATTAGACAGTCACGCTCCATTTCACCAAACCTTAGTCCTCCTTCCCTAGCTCGTCCCTCAGTGGGTTGTCTAGTTAGGATTTGCACAGGTCCTCTTGAACGTGCGTGTATCTTTCCTGCCACCATGTGGTGCAGCTTCTGGTAATATATGCATCCTACAAATATATCGCACTCAAATGTTTTTCCCGTCTCGCCATTATAAAGTATTTCTTTTCCATTGTGTTTAAAACCGTTTTCTACAAGCGCTTTTCTGAGTTGCTCTTCTTGTTCACCACTAAAAGCAGTTCCATCAACATGTCTACCATCAACTGCTCCTACTTTTCCGCCTATCATTTCAAGCACGTGACCAACAGTCATTCTACTTGGAATAGCATGCGGGTTGATGATAAGATCAGGAGATATACCATATTCATTAAAGGGCATGTTTTCCTGCTGAACTAGTAAACCAATGACTCCTTTTTGGCCATGTTTAGATGCAAGTTTGTCACCATACTCAGGAATTCGCTCTTCTCTGACTTTTATTTTAACCATCCTTGAACCATTAACAGACTCGGATAGCATGACTTTGTCAACGATACCGCCTTCGCCATGTTGTACTGTAACAGATGTTTCTCTTCTTTTCTGTGGTGTGAGAAAATCAGTTGGCTCCTCCAAAAATCTTGGTGGAGAGGTTTTACCAATTAACACATCTGAGTCTTTAACATCACATTCAGGTGATATAAGACCGTCCTCGCCTAGATTCATATACATTTCTTCGCTTCTAACACCACGGCAATCAGGGTCAGGTATCTCAAAATGGTCTTCTTGGCCACCTGGGTAACGTTTTTCTTCGCTACTGTATGTTCTGAAAAAAGTACTACGCGTCATACCGCGCTCTATGCTGGCCTTGTTCATAATCAATGCATCTTCCATGTTGTAACCATGGAACGATAATACTGCGACAATAAAGTTCTGGCCAGCTGGTCTATCATCAAATTTCATGTATCTAACTGGATGTGTTTGAACAAGTGGTGTCTCAGGGTAATGCATCAGATGACCTCTTGTGTCAGGTCTTATCCTATAGTTTGAGGCGCCGAAACCAAGAGACTGCTTGCCCATACCAGCACCCATAGTAATCCTCGGGGAAGAATTATGTTCAGGGTAGGGAACAAGAGACGAACCTATTCCTAGAATACACATTGAATCAAGTTCCATATGTGTATGATCCGCTGTGATGTCTTCCTCCGTGAGTGCAATTAAAGTGTTTTCTTCTTCCTCAGCATCAATGTATTCCACTATACCATCGTTTATGAGGTCACTCCATTTTTTCTTTCCATCTTTAATATCACTAAGGTATTTTTTGTTGAATAAAAGTTTACCTTTCTCAACTATCGCCAGTGGTCTTCTGAGTCTACCACAATCACAACTTACAATAACATCATTTGCGTCCTCATAATAAGCAATATTAACCTCGACATCCAGTAAACCTTTCCTTCGCCTCTCTCTAAGTTTTTGTACGAGCTCTTTCCCGTTGGGATGCATACCTATAAGATCACCGTTTAGATAGACTCTTGTACCAGTTGATTTCTTTGTAATATCCTTTATACCAAGGTCTTTTAGGATACTCTCGATCTCTTTCTCAGGGTAACCCTCTGATATTTCCACTGTTAAAGCAAGGTTTTTCACAAGACCGCAATTAGGTCCTTCTGGCGTTTCATTTGGGCACAGTCTTCCCCATTGTGTAGAATGCAGATCACGAGCTTCGAAATGAGGCTGTGACCTGGTCAATGGTGATGTTACACGTCTAAGATGACTCAACACTGCTAGGTTACTTGTACGATCAAGTAGCTGTGATATACCTGCTCTGCCACCAACCCAGTTACCTGTGGCGAGCGCATGATGTATCCTCTGGCTAAGGACATCTGAACGAAGCGATGAGCTTATCCTTATATCCTTACCTTTTGCATGTATCCTCTCGATCTGATATTTCAAATCCTTACATAAAGCTGTGAAAGCAACCCTAAAAAGATCCTCCATCAAGTCTCCGGCTAATTTCAAACGTTTATTTGCGTAATGGTCTTTGTCATCCTCTTCTCTCTTTCCCATTGCTAACTCAAGTACAGCCATTCCCATACGGGCCATAAAAATAGCCTTTGTCAAACGATCTTCTGGTTCGTTACCTAGATGCGGGAGAAGGTTCCTATCCATCAGCGTCTCTACTCTTTTAACACGGTATTCTTTTGCCTGTCCACCAGCAAACCTTTTACCAAGATAAGCAACAGCCTCATCCTTTGTTGTAATACCATACTCGTTAGCACACTCTTCAATGTTAGCTAAAACATAAGGAGACATCTTGGGATCTGCGCTTATAACATCAACGATTTCCTCATCGTTCTCCATACCAAGAGCTCTAAGTAATATCATAAGTGGTATCTGACCATAAGTAGTTGGCAAAGATACCATTAGCATGCCGTCTTTTCTTTTCTCTACGGTAGTCAAAGCACGATAACCCTCTTTCTGTGAAAAAACCTTAGCAACTTCCACATCTGTACCGTATCTGCTACTTTTTTCAACAAGCACACGATTTGGAGCAAGATCCTCTACAGTTATAAGAACACGTTCTGTACCATTGCTGATAAAATACCCACCCGGATCTAAATGATCCTCCTGCATGGTTTGTAACTCTTTCTTGTACTCTTCATCTGATAACTCATGCCCCTTGCGTTCCTCTATAACGCGTTTAGCTAGATTGCAAGCCTTTGATTTAAGCATTATAGGCAACTCGCCTATTCTTACTTCCTCTGGTTCATATTCTATGCCATCTTTAACAGGTATAAACTCCAAAATTATAGGGGCTTCATAGTTCAAATCCCGCAGACGCGCCTCCATGGGAGTCAGATCCCTAACTGTACCATCAGCCTCTTTAACCTCAGGTCTACCAACTGTTATTTTACCAAATTTTATCTTATAATTCTGTATCTCCGGGTAGATAAAACCTCGTTCCATCTCCTCTTCTTGTCCTATTATTGTACTGTCAACAATCTTCTGAAGTCTGCGCTCCAAAAAATCATTATAAGATGCGATCTGGTGATTTACTATACTTCTTTCTCTATAAAAAGCATCAACAAGCTCCCTCATTTTCTACACCCGTTATTCATTACTCTCTACTATAAGTCTATAGGCAACTGCTTCTTTTGCAGTTTGACTCTTTCTAACAATTTTAATGATCTGTCCTGATTTTGCCCCTATAGAAACAACCACAGGATCTGTGTTTAAAATCTTTGGTAACTGATCCGGTGTTATCTTATATTTCTTAAAAAGCTCATCCCGTTCCTTCTCAGAAATAATCATATGCTGAGGAACCAGTTTATGTCCCATTATATCAAATGTTTGCTTTTGTTCGGTAGTCATTATAATTTTTTCCTCCTAGTTCCTCATGGGATTAGGCGGGCCTGAAGGGATTCGAACCCTTGGCCACCTGGTTAAAAGCCAGATGCTCTACCTAGCTGAGCTACAGGCCCCTATAAGGCCATTACTCAGGACATGTTAATATCTTTTACAGTATTATTTTTATATATTATACTCTAAATGTGAGTTAACATTGGAACGGCTTACCCGCTATATCAATTCCTATATAAATACTTTATGCGTTTTTTAAAAGTAGGATTAATATTTTTATTAGATTGTTTTCGCGGGTGTTAAAACAAGCTGATTTTTTTGTTTTTTAAAAGTAATATCATAATCCTCAAAAATAGGGTGCCTGCCAAGAAGGACAGGAATATCATTTCTTGTAGAGACATGTATCTGGATATTGTTGTAAGTCACGTTTTTGTCTCCTTTCCCTATCGTCATGCTCAGGTTGGTTTTGTAGAGTGATGTTTGTCCACCTGCTGTGTCTACAGAACCTGCTTTTTTAAGCTTTAGTTTAAGGTAAGATGCTATAGGCAGTGGTATAACAATAAAATCTCCGCCTGAATCTAGTAGACCGTCTATAAAAGGTGTTTTTTTCTCTTTGTAATAGAATTTTACTGGCACAGTTGGATATCTATAATAATCAAATATGAAACCAGGTTCTTCCATCTGATTAGTGTAAATGTATATCGCCAGATAATACTTTTGATATTTTTATTTGGTCTTCCGGGAATTTATCAGCAGGGTATTTTTCTTCTGCTAACTTTAACATGTCTTCTATGTTTGCGCTGTGGTCTACTATCTTATCATTAAAAAGTAGTATCCATTCACCTGAGAATTTCTTGGAGATGTCTTCTTGTTTCATACAATTTGACTATTACTGTTGTTTTGTATATAAACTTTATGCTGTTTTTCCCTTTATTTTACCCTATTCTTGGATTTTTTTTAATAATATTTGAAAATTAAGTCAAAAACCAAACATTAGAAAAGTATATAAAGTAGAACTTACACACTATATTACGCAAATTTAAAAAAATTGTACAAGAAGGGGTCTGACTACTTATGAGTAAGATTATAACCTTGGATGATCTATCAAAAGCGATAGCTAACCGAGTTGGTATAGATATAGAGGAAGCTCGCAGAGACGCTGGTTTTGTCATGGACATATTTGGTTACGATGACCGTGTTATAGACAACGTTCTGGATCCTGAGGATAGACAACTGTTCTATATCCTGGAAGAAGAGGGTATGCTTACCACTGAGCGTGAAGAGACGACCTTGTATGATGGTCGGGAGTGGCGTACTCATTATTGGGTGCTTAAGAAAAACACTATCTTAGAATATTCAAAAGATAAAAACAAGCGGTCCAGGGTTGTTCTTCCTGAGAAAAGGGTTGTTAATAAAGAGCCAATTGACGAGGATCTTTATAGTACTCTTCCCGAGGATATTTGGACTACGCGTAAGATTAACGAGTAGTCTTTTATTTTATACTTTTTTTTAAAAAACTTAATAACTGAGTTATAGTTTCCAGTTCAGTAAAATATCTGGGAGGTTATTGTTTACTTTCTGGGTGATTAGATATGGTAAAGAGAAAAATACTTGTAAGTTCTGAATCTGTAACTGAAGGGCATCCTGATAAGATGTGTGATCTTATCTCTGATGCCATTCTTGATGAGGCGCTAAAGCAGGACAAATATTCTCGTGTTGCTGTTGAGACTGGTACGAAAAACGGTGGTGTTATGGTCTTTGGTGAAATGACTACAGACGCCTATATCGATATTCCTCATATCGTTCGTGATACGATAAAAGGTATTGGCTACACAAAATCAGAGTACGGTATCGAATGGGAGACTTGTTCTGTTTGGGTTCAGATCACTGAGCAGAGTCCTGATATAGATCAAGGCGTGTCGACTGGGAAAGGTCTTCATAAGGAGCAGGGTGCTGGTGACCAAGGGATGATGTATGGTTTTGCTTGTAGAGATACCAAGGAGCTTATGCCTCTCCCGATATCACTTGCCCATAAACTTACGAAACGTTTATCTGAAGTTAGAAAAGCAGGCGGTATACCTTATCTCAGACCTGATGGAAAATCCCAGGTTTCTATAGAATATGATCAGAATGGTAAACCTTTGAGGGCTGATACCATTGTGGTTTCTACACAGCATGATGGCGGTATATCGCACAGTCGTATTAGAAAAGATGTTATAGCGAAGATCATAAAACCTGTTTGTAAAGATTGGATTGACAAGGATACTGTTTATCATGTTAATCCCACTGGTTCTTTTATCAGGGGTGGGCCATATGCTGATGCTGGTCTTACTGGCAGAAAAATCATTGTTGACACATATGGTGGTGTTGGTAGACACGGTGGCGGTGCTTTTTCCGGTAAGGACCCAACAAAGGTTGACAGGAGTGCAGCATATGCAGCTCGTTACATAGCCAAAAACATTGTTGCATCTGGTGTTGCTGATAAATGTGAAATCCAGTTTGCTTACGCAATTGGTGTTGCTGAACCAGTGTCAATAAATATTGATTGTTTTGGCACAAACAAGATACCTGTAAACAAGATGGAGGACATGATACGGGAGTTTTTCCCTGTGAAACCTGCTGCTATCATTGAATTACTTGATCTCAGGAGACCAATATATAAGAAAACCGCAGCTTACGGTCATTTCGGTAGAGAAGAACCTGATTTCACTTGGGAGAAAACAGATAAAGCATCTCTTGTTAGGAAAGAGGCAGGTCTAAAATAATATTATTTACTCTTCCTATCCTATAGTTTAATATATTATATAATTAATATCTATAATAAATAGTGATAAGATAAGTGAGGTATAAATAATGGTGGAATTTGAGACCATAAAGGCTGAGGAGATAAAGTTCGGTAAAAATAATTTTATAGAGGTCTCCAAAAGGAAAGCTAAAACTCCTGTTGGGGAGAATGAGTTTATAGCTGTTTCACGTGGTTACTATCTTCCTGATGGTACCAAGAGATGGCGGGCTTCTATAGCGCTTCCTACAGAGAAGGATAAGCTCGAGAAGATTGCTGATTTGATTAAAACAATATAAAAACAACGTTTTTTGTTGTTTTTTTCATTTTGTAGTTAGTTTAATGTAGATGCATTTTTATTTACTTGGTTGTGGTTGAAGAAGGTGGTTTGAGAGAAAACAGGCTGTATGTTGTTATTGCTCTAGTTATTGTAATAGCTGTTGTCATAGCTGTTGTTTTTAGCAGTAGAGAAATTAAAGCAGCTTATGTACCTGATGGTTTTTTGAATAATGGTTGGAGTGAGAACCTTAATGAGCGGGAGAGCAGCTCGGGTTTATTTGGTTTGGAGAAGTGGTGCAGCCTAACCTACAGGATTGGTGGTGCTTATCCTGCCAACTTTACTGTCGCTACTTTTAAGCCTCTTATCATGATGGATGAAAATGATCTCATAGCAAAGGCACAAGAAACTATTCAGGATGCTTCGCAACATGGGATAGTTGTGGATAATAATACGAAAAATAGCGGGTGGCGTATTTTGAATAACGGGCATAAAACATCATATATCACTTATGATGGTAATGATACATCGAGGACGCCTTTTGAGAAAATAAGGGTTGTTGCTGAGGTTTGGAACTGCGGTAATTCCGGCACCTCAGTTATTTGTATTGGTGTCGCTCAGGTTACAGATTATGCGCATAACCTTTTAGATGTTAATACAAGTAGCTGGAAAAAAATTGTTAGTGACAAGGGCGGTTTGTTAGGTTTTGTTGGGAATGATGGTCTTATTTATAATGTGATTTGTCATTGATCAGATAGTTCGACTTTTTTTAGATCATTTCCTATCGGACATATTATTTGGTCGTAGGTGTTTTTTATCACGTATGTTTTTTCGTTTTGCAGAGCAGGGTTATTACATAGTTCAATGTTTTCGCATCCTATGTTTCTGCATTCCTTTCTTTTCTCGATTTTTATAGTGTTTCCGTCTATCAGTTTTTTTTCTACCGCCACTATCAGTGGCATTTCTATGACTTCCACAACTGCTGTGTTTCCCTCGTGTATGCTACAACTGTGTCTTTTGTCTCTTATTTTTGCTATTTTGTATTTTCTACCTGGTTTTAGGTTAAAGCATACTGTTTTTAGTTTGCAGTTTCTGCAGTCGTTATTTGGTCCAATGTATATGAACTCGTTGTCTTCTTTAGCTATTTTTTCTCCT
>Ga0172363_10004002_pt1 | contig 11922 bp, 5 predicted proteins | sample LakKivs2_kivu2a2_FD_114541 | JGI IMG/M metagenome (GOLD analysis project Ga0172363, IMG submission 114541) | Sediment microbial communities from Lake Kivu, Rwanda - Sediment s2_kivu2a2 | ecosystem: Environmental > Aquatic > Freshwater > Lake > Sediment | place: Rwanda: Western Province, Lake... | reverse complement strand
CATACTATCCGCCTTTGCCATCAGTATCGTTTCATTTCAGCCTTTAATGAAATGAACTTCTGCCTGAAGTATACCACATGAATTGGCATTTGTCAAGTTGGGATAGGGAGATTTTTCGGTTTCCCTGTGGCCGCTACACGTGGCTATGTGGCTGGGAAAGAACCGCACATGTAGTATGACGACATCATGCGGACCTACTCGCGTTCAAATCGCTCGGCAAGAAGACCTCCCCCGATACCTGTGGTTGTTGCTGTCAGTTGCGCGCGTTGTCTACCAGCCGGTCAGGCGCGCCAGTAGGGCTCCAGCCACGGGCGATCGGCTGCCAGCAGCTTGGCGAAACACTCCTTGATGCGGTTGGGAGCAGCGCTGGCAGCCGTGCACGGATCGATCACACAGGCGAGCAATGCCTTCGACAGGTCCCGCTCGAGGATCGCATCCGACGCGAGCGTCTGCACGTCGGCCATCCCGCGGCACAGGGCGGCGAGTGCGACTGGCAGCGAGCCCACGCAGTGCGGCGCGACACCGGTTCGGTCGACCGTGCACGGCACTTCGACGCAGTAACCGTCCGGGAGATTCGCGATCATTCCCCGATTCGGCACGTTCAGGTTCATCCGGTAGACGCTGTCGGTCTCCATCGCGTGCACGATGTGAGCGTCGTACTCGAAGGACCTGTCGAGCCGCAGCGGCTTGCGACCGTCGAGTTGCTGCACGAGGTCGGAATCGGCGGTCCAGCGTCTGGAGGTGGTCTCGCATTTTTCCGCCACGGTGCGGACGCCCAGCCTCACCGCCTCGCGGTCATCCTGCCGCGGCATGAAATACGGGAGATACTCCGCCGTGTGCCCGGACGACTCGGTGGTCCAATAGCCGAAGTGCTTGAGCAGCTCGAACTGCACGGGGAAGACGGCCCAGGTCTGCTCGTTCTCGCCGGCTGCACACAGATCCGGGTAGGCGGAGCGGCCGTCCAGGTACTCCAGGCGAAGAAACCACGCCATGTGGTTGACGCCCGCCACCGTGTAGCGGAAATCCTTGTGGGAGCGGTTGAGCATCCGGGCGATGCCGCGAATGCCGTACTGCGCGTTGTGGCACAGCCCCAGCACGTTGATCTTCGGGCATGCGAGATTGAGCGTACGCGTCAGGATGGACATCGGGTTCACGTAGTTGATCAGCCACGCGCCGGGGCACCTGGCTTCCATCTCCTTGCCGATGGCGATCAGCTCGGGGGCCGTGCGCATCGCACGGAAGACGCCGCCGATCCCGACGGTGTCGCCCACGTTCTGGTGAATGCCGAACTCGCGGGGGATGTTCATCTCGTGTGCATACGGCACGCCGGTGTAGGCCGGGCCGCCCTGCGCGAACGATGTGACCACGTAGTCCGCCCCGTCGAGCGCGCCGTGCCGCCAATCGGCAGCGGTCGACACCACCGCCGGGGCCTTGCAGTGCTCCACCACCTTGCGACAATACGCAGCCACCGGCTCCAGGTGCGCCCGGTTCACGTCGACCAGCGCCACCTCGCTGCCTCGCAACTCTTCGAACGACATGATATCAACGAACGACACGGCACCGAACCCGCTGCCTGCCCCAATGAAGACGATCTTGCACATCACGGTTTTTCCTGTAGATGACTGGGAAGCTGAATGCTGCCGATGGCGAGCGCGACCGCGACGAACTCCAGCAACGTCACGGGGTTATCGCGGGGGCAGTACTTCATCTGAATTTCAAATTGATGCCTTCCACGCCTCGCGGTGGCACGGTGAACGTTGCCGTAACCACCCCGTTCTCGATCCGCAGGTCGGCGGCGGGCGTGCCGCTGAGCGTTTCGGCGGATGCAACCGAAAGACGCGCGAGCTCGGGAGGCAGGACGAGCGTGACCGCGCCGCTCACTTCGGCCCGCTCACGATGCTGTGCCGTGATCATGATCTCGCGATCCGTCATAAGCCAGCGCGCTTCGAAATTGTCCGCCGGGAACTGCAGTCCCACCGTGTCCATGAACCGCGCCTTCGCGTAGAACTCGGCATGGGCCTGCAGGTAGGGGATATCCCTGCCGCCCCTCCAGAACGGGATGCCGCCCATAGACGCTCCGCCCATCTGGTAGTGGTCGGGGAAGGTGTAGCGGTAGACCTCGCCGCATCGCAGGTCGCCGATGTTGTCCTTCCAGTAGCCGCCCTGCTGGAGGTCGATGTACTGGCCGGCCAGCTCCCAGCTCCCTTCAACCCAGATCCAGAAGCTCGGATTGATGCGGCGGCCGGCGTCGATGCAGGTCTCGAGCATCTTGGCATAACCCTCGGCCCAGGCGCTGGCGGGGGTGCGATGGCCGTGCGACTTCTCGAAGCACAATGTTGATCCCGCCGCTCCGACCTGGTCGAACTGCAGGAAGTCGGCGTGGTACTCGCCGACGAGCTTGACGGTCGTGTCGCGCATCAGGTTGATGAAGCCTTCGGAGTGCGGGCAGATCATGGTGAAGAACCCGCCGCCGTAGTATTCGTGCCAGTCCTGGCCTTCGCGCTGACGCACCGCCCAGTCGTGGTGCTCCTTGAAGAACGGGTTGGTCTCGTCGCCCAGGCGCGCGTTCGTGTAGTAGCCGAGCATCAGGCCCTGCTGCTTCGCGGAGGCCGCCATTGCCTTCATCTCCGCCTTGCCGCCCATCGCATCGGAGACGTTGTGCTCGGGGTACAGGCTGTCGTGCCCCAAGCCGTGCCAGCCGATGATCTCGACGCCCTGGTAGCCGCGCTGGGCAATGTCGCTGATCCGCGGGACGGCATTGCGGTAGGTGCCCACCTCGTTGGCCTTCATGACATCCCGCATCGCAGGATCATCCTTGGGGCGGGCCTTGATGATCACCGAGCTGAATGCAGGCATCTTCGCGAGCACCGGCGAGACCTTGTGGACGTGCCGCCACGTGTTGAACCATTCGCGGTATCGATCCGCCGCCACGTGCCATGTGCCAGCATACGCCTTAAGTGCGACCGGCGGGAGCGTGCCGCGTTTGCCGCTTTCGAGGAAGCAATACTGGGTGACGCCGAGTTGGGCCGATTCGCCGCCGACGCCAATCGACTTCCACAGCATGTGCTTGTCGAGGCAGAACACGCCCCAGCCCGCGCTGCCCGTGCTGAATGTCATGAACTGAGCAGACAGCGGCACCGGGTAGCCGAGCTCGTAGACCTGCTTTTTCGTGGCTTTGAACGGAGCCGGCAGCTTCTTGCCCGAGCGATCGGGGTAGTAGAGCGTGCCGCCGGGCAAGTCGTTGAATCCGCCCATGAGCGGCGCCTGCACGCCCACGAGTGTGCCCGGTTCGAAGTTGTGGGCCGTCGCTTCGCAGGTGAACTCGTTGCCCTTGAGAGCGATCTCAAGCTCGATCGATATCCGTTTGCCGCCGAACGTCTCGCCGCGGACCGTGAGCCTGTCGCCTTTCTGCACAACCGTGACGCCGTCGGGCGGAAGCGTTTGCCAGCTTCGCGCCTCCCACATCGTCGGCGATTCCGAGTACAGGACCTGCATGATCGGCAGCGTGCCGTCTGCGGCGAAGCGAGCTTCGCCGGTGCCGAACTCGACCACACGGCCCGTTCGGTCGACCGTGAGCAGGGCATGCTCGTTCTTCAGCGAGTGAGTCTGCGGAGCGTTGCCGCCTGTTTCAGGAGCGACGGCGTGCATGCACGCTGGGCAGCATGCCAGCATCGCGAGAGGGAAAAATGAACGCATTTGGAGCCTCCGGACGAAAAACAGGGTGGAAGAAAGGCAGAAAGAGGAAGCGAAGACTAAGGGAAAAACCAAGCCTTTTTCGCGAATCGGCATGGTGAATGAATCCCTCTTTGGTATTAGACGCACGAGTTCCGGAAAAGTTCAAATAATATGGAAATATTTTTTGCAGTCGTGCCTCGCTCTCTCTTTTCTTGTTATTTTAATTTTGCATTTTTAATTTGTCATTTTGCCCCGGCAAGCGCCGCAATCTCCTCCGCACTCAACGCTCGCCCGTACACTCGTATCTCATCCATCGTCACTTTGCATCGCGAGCTTTCGGGGCCAACGTCGATGCCGAGGCGGTTGGAGTCGCTCTTCCTCGACGTCAGCGTGCCCTCGCCCTGCAGCACGCCGTCGACGTAGAGCTTGAACGGACCCGTGCCGCCGCCGATGGTGGTGGCGACGTGGTGCCACTTGCCGTCGTTGCAGGCGAGCTTGCTGACGATCGGCGGGCCGCCATCGCGCAGCCTCGCGTCCACACTGCCACCCTCGAGGCTGATCACATTGTCCACCCAGTTGTTGTTGTAGGGGCTGTCGCGGTCGGCGCACAAGAGCCGGCCGTTGGGGCTGGTGGACTTGAACCAGAATGCGACGGTGTAGTTGGTCTGCGGAACGCGCACCTCGTGATCGACGAACATCACGGCGGGATTCGAAGCGTTGACCGCATCGAACGCCACGCCCCCGCCGAACCTTCCCTCGGCCCACGTGCTGTTACCCGTTAGCGTGCCGAAGATGCCGGCGCCCACCGTGCTCGCCGCGGTGACGCCCTTCCCCTCGTCGCACGGGATGTGCGCGATCAGGCCCACCTCGCGGCGGTAGATCTCGTCAATTATCTCGCGAGCGGAGAGGGCACGATCATACAAGCGGACTTCATCGAGCAGGCCTGTGAAGTGTGGCTTGTCTGCTCCCTTGTACTGACCGACCTTCAACAGAGCAGGCCCTGCTCGATTCGGTACGGCTATTGGGGAATGAGCGCGAAGACGGCCATCCACATACAGCCGCTGATCGCCGAATGGCCCGCCACACGTATAGACTGCGTGGTGCCACTGATCATCTGCGCATCCGGGCGCTGCCGTGAGCGGCAGAGAGCGCCCCCATTGTGCAGACAAGTAGCCGTTGTGCTTCAATGTCAGGAAAGGGATCTGTCCGTCCAATGCGATGATCCCCTGGTCAGTTTGATTCGTCTTGAACCACAGTGATAGCGTGATTCCGGAACCCGACGGATTGAGTTCGGCCGTGGCCTCATCATCCTTGCCATCAAGTCGCAGGCCTCTGCCGATCTTCCCCGGCACCCGCGTTGCGCCGGAGATCACGGCAGTTTGATTGTTCCCCGACGCATCGGCCGCCGTCGAGCCGGCTGCCTCATCGAAGCTCCAGTGCGCCAGCAGGGCGCCTGGATACCGCGTCTCTTCCAGCGGCGTCGAATACAGGTACGCCTTCACGATCCTCCGCCGGTCTCGGCTCGGAGTATCCCAGCAGAGCTTCGCCACGGCCTTTCCGGCCTTGTAGCCGCACTCGAGCTTGATGCCGTAGCGTTCGCCGCCACGCAGGAGGATCGTGCCGCAAATGCCATAGGAGGTTGGCCCGGCGAGGCCGGCGGCCGTGTCGATCAGCGTGCGGCCGTCAACCGACAGCTTCACCCACGTTGGCTGTCCTTCGCCCTTCCACGGTGTGGCGGTCTCGAGGGTGAAGCGGTACTCCTCGGTGGTCGTGGCTTCCACCTGGCCTGACCAACGCACGGAGAACTCATCGGCGGTCACGCCGTCGGGCATCTTGTCGTGGTCCTTGATCCAGTGGAACCAGATTTCAGGATCGACCCGAGTGAGAGCCGGCTGGCCCGTACAGTCGGGCGTGTTGAAGTACTCGGCTTTGAGGCCATCGCCGGTGCCGGCGGCTTTCGCTGGCGACTCGCCGAGCTTCACCGTCCCGTTCTGCCGCTGCCAGCCGTCCCAGCCAGTTACCTTGAAGACGGGATAGCCGCCGCACGTGGTGGTGAGCGTGAGGTAGGTATCCTTTCCGACGTCGAAGACGTAGCCGAAGCTTTCTTCCGCGCCGCACCAGAGGCGAGAGACCCACTCGGGCGTCTTGTCGGCCTGCAGGCGCGGGATTTCGCTCACGTAGAGGCCATCATCGGTCCACACGGTCGGCTGCGCGCCTTCCTCGTCCGAGCCGTCGGACCACACGATGCAGCCGTGCGACATCCCGATGATCGCGCGTGCCATCGCGGTGCTGCCCGGCTCGTGGTCGGCGTCGGGGCTATGCCTCCCGACTGACCACACCTGGTTGCCGGCCTTGTCCCACTTCACCAGGCGGTCGATGCCGCTGCACGAGTTGAAGTACCACGCGCCGTGGTTTTCCCAGTTGGGGAAGCTGTCGGAGAAACACGCATAGAGTGAGCCGTCAGCAGCACGCCAGTACTCGCCGGGATAGTAGGAGAGATCACCGGACTCCCGCCACCTGGGGATGGTGAGCTTCACGTCGGACACGTAGATCGGCGTGCCGCCGGCCGTGAATCCCTTGACCGCGTACTTCTGGCCGGGGTAGTACTCAGTGCCGCTGGGGCTGGTGTAGAGCGTGAAGTCGTTGGGATCGATATATCCGCCGGCGACGCGGCCGGTCCAGGTGATCTCGTCGCGGCTTGCCTTGCCATCGTCGTTGAGGTCATTCCAGAGGAATGATCCAGGCGTTGAGCCATCGGCCGGCCGGAGGGCCTCGGGAAGCTGCCATTTCTTGTCGCGATAGCCCTTGCCGGAACCATTTGCGATCCGCACGCGCTTCTGCTTCGCATCATAGACGATGATGCCGAGCGGGGCGGACGATGAATTCACAATGCAGAGCAGATCGCCGCGCTTCATCAGGCGCATGTGAGCCGCACCGGACCATACGCCGGTGTTCTGGAAGCCGTCGGTGTACGTCTCCAGCACTCGCCATTTCCTAGCCGCGTAGTCCACCTTGCAGCGCACCATTCCGAAGGGGTTGCAGAAGTACCACATGATCGTGGGATCGTCGGGCTCGGGCACGGCATTCCAGCCCCACGGCTGGCCGCCGAAATACTCCTGCAGGCACTTGCCGTCGCGGTCGAAGTGAGCCGCACGCCTCGGCGTGATCAGGAATTCCGTGATGAAGAAGCCGCCGTTGTTGTCCGACGAGATATCGCTGATGCCGCGGAAATCGGTGGGCACGTAGGCACCGTCCGCCCGTCCCTGCGGCCTCCCGTGAGCCTTCTGCAACCTGCCGTCCTTGCTGAATCGCTTCACCTGGTGGTGCGAGTCCGGTCGATCCAGTCCGGTGCCATCCCAGTACTTCCGGTAGAAGCTGTTTTCGGCGACGAGGATCTCGCCGCTCTTCTGATCGACGCTGAGCCGCACGGGGCTGGCCAGCAAGTCGGCAGGGATCACGGTCTTGGGCGTCTTGTTCTGCCGGCTGAGCGAGACAACCGCTCCTTTGGAGATGGCAAGAACGGTTCCATCGGCCGCCACCGCCACACCCGCGGGCTCAGGCACATTCGCAGCCTCGTCCACGAGCTTGCCGTCGGCAGCACTGTACCAGCGGATGGCGTTCTTCTCCCTGCAACTGAGCACGAGGAGATTGTTGGCACGGTCGCCGTCCATGTCGATGTCGGAGCCGCGCCCCCGGCCCTCGCCGCCGGTTTCCGCGCGCACGTTCCAGTCCTTCGCGATGAGGCGGCCCGTCTCCCAGTCCAGAACGTTGACCACCCCGCCGTCCACCAGTTCAAAGGCTCTGCCGTTCATTGCGACGGTGGATCGGCCGTGTCCGCCTCCGCCGAAGGGATGACTGCCCCAGACGTAGCGTCCGGAGAAATCGATCCGTGAGAACGCGTGCCCGCCCTCGAGATCGGGCGTGCTGCAGAACACGTTGTCGCCGTCGACGGCGATGGCGCACATGTTGTTGTGCGCGCCGACGGGGCCTTCCCACGCCGGCTCGAAGTTGCTGCCCATGCGGAACATGAACTCGGTGCGGAGGCCTTGCGTGCACAGCAGCTTCCAGGTGTAGTCGCCCGCCGGCTGCGGCACGCCGTAGCGGTCGCGGCCGTCCCACGTTTCGCAGTAGCTGCCGGGATTGCGTGGCACGCCGGTCAGCAACGTGCGCACCAGCCTCCCCTGGCCGTCATACACCGCCAGCGAAACGTAGCCGTCGTCGCCGATCGTGTATGGGATCGACACGTCCGCCGATACAAGGGCAGCGAGAAGCCACAGTGCGACACAGCTCATAGAGACGGCAGTTCTGTTCATGCCCGTGCTTCCTTCTGATGCCGAAATGAGCGGAAAACTGGCGGATATTCGATTCTCAACGATCTCCCGCGGTCCCGCTGGGCGCCCCGACGAACACGATTCCGCTCGTGTGGCCGGTCACGTGCACCTCCGGCGAGTCCTTGATGATGGGCATGCCGTACCGCATGATGTTCTCGAAGCGCACGTTCTCCACGGAATGCACCGCGTCCGGGCCGCTCACCACGATAGCGCCCACCACGCCCTTGCTGTCACCGGTGAACACGATGTCCTTGAACAGGCAGTTCCGCACCATCCCCGGAGTCTGCAGCTTGGCCCACCGGGTGACCTGCGGCCGGACCTCCAGCAGGATCTTCTGGCCCTCGCCGTTGATGCGGATGTTCTCGAAGGTGATGTTCTCCATCGGCATCTCCTCGGCCGGCTGCAGCGTGACGACCATGGGGCCATCGCCGAACCACGCGTCCTGGAAATGCAGCACGTCGATGTCCTTCGACACGATGTTGCGCATGGCCTTGGCCTGACATTCGGCGCCGAACCGCCAGATGTGGGCGCGGTCCGTCCACAGGACGCATCGCGTGACCAGCATGTCCTCGACGGCCCGGCCATCGCCTCGATTCATCCCCTTGGGAGAGATGCAGTCATCGTCGGTCCGAACGAAGCTGTCTTCGACGACCACGCGCGTGCAGTTGACGATGTCGATGCCGTCGGAGTTTTCGCAGCGTGACGCCACGAGTTTCACGTTCGAGATGCGCACGCCGTCGCATCCGGAGGGCACAAGCGTCCAGCACCACGAGTCGCGGATGATGATGCCTTCCACGATGGCCTTGGTGCAGTTTACGAGGTTTACCGGATACTTGGTGGGGCCCTTGAAGCGGGCGTAGTCGCCGCCATCGAGGATGCCGCGCCCGCAGATCCTGATGTTCTCCCCGGTTGCGTCGACGCCGCCCTTCACCACCGCACCGCCGGCGATGCAGAGCGTCTGGTTGCTCTTCAGCTCGATCCTGCCCGCCTGGTGAGCGCCCGGCCCGAAGTACAGGACGTTGATATCATCGGGCTTGGGTTGGTCCTTCTCGGGCGGATTGGCGAAGAGCAGCAGCGGGAGCCTTCTCTTCTTGGCTTCTTTCCTTCTTATCTTCTTTCCTTCTTTTCTTGTTCCCTTCCTGTCACTCCACCGTCGCCGTGCTCCACTGGCCCGGCTCCAGCCGGCTCTCGTTGGGGATGTCGCCGATGATGCCGGCCGTGGGGCTGCCATTGGACCAGTAGGCGCGCTGCCCGCACTGGTTCCCGGTCGAGTTGCCGAAGAGGTAGCCAAGGTCGATCTTCACCGTCGAGTTCGGCTGGGGCGTCCAGCCGAGCAAAGCCAGCGGGATCGTGACCTCCGCGCGGAAGCCTGTCGCCGTCTTGCTGTAGTCAAGGCCGATCTGCACCGTCGGCTCGATCGCGTCGAATGATTCGCTGCCGGTGGGCGACTTCAGCACGATGGGCTCGCCGTCGAAGCCCTTCACCTTCGGCCGGAAGAACACCGCGAGAGGCTGGCCGTTCTGCCGGGTGACGAGCACGCGCACGTCGCCGGGGGCCGGCTTCTCGCGCTTCGGATCGGCCTGCGGATCGGTGGCGAGTTGGATGTCGATCAGGTTGCCCCCCTTGAAGATGATCTGCGGATCCGGGATGCTGTTGGTGAGCTCGTTGGGGCTGTCGACCTCGTAAATCACGTAGAGGTTGGCGGCATCGTATCCCGCGCGGGCAGTGAAGCCGCGCTTGTCGTCGACCGACTTCGTCACGCTCGGGGCCACGTCGAGTGCCTGCCGCCCTCGAACGATGGTTAGCGGCTGACCCTTGGCCTTGAGCTGGGCGTACTCGGCCTGTGCGGTGGCCGCCCTCTTCGCATCGTCGGGCGTGAGCGTGTAGCCGCCCGAGAACCCTTTGACAGTATCGAGGCCCAGCACCTCGGTCACGCGGCCGTCGGTATCGCCCGCCAGCAGCAGGTAGCGGCCGCTCTTCTCCATCCGCACGAGTTGACCGGAGAATGCTTCCGCGTTGATGACGTCGGGGCCGGTCTCGCCGAGGCGGCCGTCTTTAAAGAGCCGTGCGACGCACAGGCCGTCTCGCGTGAATATCTGGAAGTTGCCGAAGTAGAGCGCCCAGCCGGTAAACTCTCCCGCCACGCCCAGCGGCGACGTCGGCCCCCAGAGCTGGCCGGGCTTTGGCGTGGCCTTGTTCAGCGTTGCCCGCCAGCTTCCGCTCACCGGATAGCGCCAGAGCTCCTCGCCTTTGGCCGACCACCGCGAGAAGCCGTGCATGCGATTCTCGCCGTGCTCGTCCATCGCGTAGAGCGAGCCGTCCTGCGGGTCGACAAACGAGATGGGCAGGCGCCTGCCGCCATCGGGGATTCGCTCGGGCTTCGTGAAATCGTAGACGGGCCGGCCGTCCGCCTCGAACCGCACCGGCCGCAGCACGTAGCTTTCCGCCGAATAGAGGTTGAGGTCGGCGTCGATCCAGTTGAAGAACGATTCGGCGCGCCCGCACGGCGCCTTGCCGATCTCGTTCGCCTGGATGTTCTGATCGTTGTTCGAGTCCTGCCAGGCGTAGGCTCCGTTCGGATACTTGTCGCTGTCCTGGAAAGCCGCGTAAGGCGGCCACGCGACGTAGGGATTGCCCTTGCTCACGTTGACCCCGGCGACGATGGGCTTGAACACGTCGCCGTCGCGCATGCTGAGCACGGAAGAGTAGTTGTGGCGGGACCACCGGAACTGCTTGCCGTTCTTCGCGGTGATCACGCGGCCCTCGCCGCCGATCTCCACCACGTTCGGCGCCGTTGCCCGCCACACGGTGCTCTGCGGATACCACGTGCCCTTGTTGAGATCCGCTTTCCAGATCACGTTGTGGCAATAGACTTCATCCTCGTGCTTCGGGTCCATGCTCACGAACGTGGCGTAGTGGCCGGCGCCGAAGAACTCCTTGGCGAGCTCGCCGGTCTTCGTGTCCCACACGCTGATGCGCTTGGGGAAGTCGGTTGTCTCGGCCACCCACAGCTTGCCTTCGCGGTCGATGGCGATGCCGCCCGGCATGTAGATCCCGCTCGGATCGTACGCGCCGACTGCCGGCCGGCCGCCTTCCTTGCCAATGGAGCGCAGGTAGCGTCCGACGGGGCCGAACACCGACACGTTCTGCAGCTTGCCGCGGTTTGCGACGTAGATGTTTCCGGCCGCATCGACCGCCACTCCCACCGGATCGTCGAGATGATCGGCGGCAAACGGCGCCACCTTCCCGGCGGCGACGGCAATCACCTTGCCCTCGCTGAGCACCGCTAGCGAGCCGTCGGGCCGGACGGCCAAGCGGCGCGGAGCCTTCACCGCCCACGCCTCGGCAATGGTGCCGGCGGCCGCGTCATAGACGCAGATCGCGTTCAGCCGTTCATACGGCACGTACAACTTGCCACCGGCATAGGCGAGGCCGCTCACGGCGAGTGCGCTTCGCCGCCGCTCCTGCGCGGCGAGATCGGCGGGCGACCACGGGAACGGCTGCTTGCCCTCCGGCGCCTTCGCGGCGGCCTCCGCGGGCGTTTCGACCTTCGGCTTGCCGTTGCCGAAGTTCAGCGGGCGGCCGTCTTGCATGGAGAAGCACTCGACGCCGCTGCCGTCGGAGAATCCGCCTCCGCCGCTGGCGAAGATGCGCCTGCCGTCAGTCGCAAGGAACAGCGCCCCGGGCTTGATGCCCCACTGCTTGCGGCCGCTGAGATCGGTGCGGAGAATCGACCATCCCGCCTCGCCGCCGTCCCACGCGAGGAGCATGCGGTCGCCCGCGGCGCACACGGTGCTCGGGCGGCCGTGGTCCGATCCCCACGCCCCGGTGCCATCGGGCGTGGCGTAGGTCGGCTTGCCCGAATTGTGCACTGCAAGCAGGTACTTGGTGGTGATGGGATCGTGATAGATTCCCT
>Ga0172363_10004001_pt1 | contig 11924 bp, 8 predicted proteins | sample LakKivs2_kivu2a2_FD_114541 | JGI IMG/M metagenome (GOLD analysis project Ga0172363, IMG submission 114541) | Sediment microbial communities from Lake Kivu, Rwanda - Sediment s2_kivu2a2 | ecosystem: Environmental > Aquatic > Freshwater > Lake > Sediment | place: Rwanda: Western Province, Lake... | reverse complement strand
CAGCAGGGCGCCCAGCTCCACCGCCAGCCAGCCTTCGCCCGGCGACATCGCCGGCGCGACCACGATGAACGGCCAGTCCCGTCCCGCCGCCGCCATATCGGCCAGCCCGAACGCGCGCATGTCCGGCGGTTCGTCCCTCGGGCCTCCGCCGTGGAGAATCAACAGCACCGGCCAGCGGCGCTCGGGCTGGGCGCCGTAGCCGGCGGGCAGGTGCACGGCGTATTTCGTCGTCACCAGGTGCAGCTTCTGCTGCAGTGCGAACCACCAGCGCCGGTCGCGCTGGTGGTCGCCGGTGCGCGCCACCGCCGCGGGCTCGTCCGGCCGCGTCTCATGCAGCCCCGCCAGGCAGATCGCCGCGCCGGGGCTGGTCTCCAGCGCCTCGGAGAATCTCCACTTCAGGCAATCACCCAGCGTCTCCTTCTGCCGGGCAAGGACGGCCGCGTCGATGCCCAGCCCCTTCGGCAGCTCGGCCGACGCCAGCTTCACCGCCGCGCCGCGCCACTGCCACCACGGCACCTCCTCGTTGGTCCGATACAGCGTCGCGAAACGGTGCGCCTCCTGCCCCCCGGCCCGCAGCGTCACGACGGCCCCGTAGCGGCCGGGAGCGTCGGCCTCGGCGACCTTCTCCTGGGCGGCGTTGTAGTAGTCGCACGAGAGGTCGTACGAGCCGAAAAGCTCCTTCAGCGGCACCGGGTCAACCACCTCGCACGACGGCAGCTTCCTGCCGCCGAACACGTACGGCCGGAAGCGGACCTGCGCCTGGGCGAGCGTCCTTCGGCGCAGGGCCTCCATGTCCGGCAGGTCGACGGCGATGGCGGGCCCGCCCGGCACGGCTACGACGACGCCGTCGCCACCGGCCGGCGAGGCCGGCAGATCGAGCGCCGCGAACGCGCGCCCGCCGACGTTCGCCAGCCTGGCCGACGCCACGGCCGTCCCGCCGCGCCGCAGCGTGGCGCTTCGTCCGGCCAGGGCAGGCACGCCCCAGACCGAGATGGCGATCCGCCCCGACTCGTAGCGGGCGTCGGCGGTGAGCCGCTGCGGAGGCGACGTGGCCTTGCTCAGGCGCAGCAGCGCCATGCCCTTGACCGGCCCGCCGTAGCGGACCTGCTGGAACCGCCCGGGGCCGTCGGCGTCGTTGAACCGCACCTGCAGGGCGATCACGTCGCCCTCCTTGGCGGCCAGACCCGCCCGCGCCCACGGGACCGTCATCTCCATAACGTACCCGCGCGGCGACCTGCGCGCGAACACCGGGATCGGCGCCGTCTGGTCGGCCCCCTTGGCGTAGTGGTAGATGTCCCGGCTCGACACGGGCCGGCGCGGATCCACGCCCGGCGAGATGATCAGCTTCAGCGCCGTGGCGCCCTTGTCGCCGGCTCCCAGGACGACCTCCACCGAGTCGCGCCGCCAGATGTCGCCGGCCGACTCGTCCAGCACGTCGTCGCCCACGTCCAGGAGCATGTGCAGCCCGATGCTGTCCCACGCCAGCCGCAGGCGCGGGTCGATGTCCGTCGTCGCGGGTGCCTTGCGCCCGAACGACAGCGCCTCGATCCGCAGGCCGCCTCTGCCCCAGTCGTCGTCCCTGCCGTCGATCGCGATCGGCCCCAGCCGCGGCAGGTCCCTCGGCCCGCGCTCGACCGCAAGTTGCTGCTGGCACCCGGCCGCCGCGGTCAGCACCAACCCGAACGCCCAGAACGCCAACCGACTCGTGAAGCTGCCCATGCGGATGTCCTTCCCGGATGGTTGCCGCTCGTCCGTGCCTGGCACTTGCCCCGCCGCATGACTGCCGGCCCACCTTCGTGCGAATATCATCCAGCCCCAGCCGTCGCCGTCAATGGGAAAGCAGTCCCAGGCCGGCGCCGCCCGGACGGCTTGACACCGCCCCGATGGGCCGTAGGATGCCGCGAATGGCCGGGCAGGCCGTCTTGTGCGTGGGAGAGGTCGTGGCGGAGTGAGCACGGCCTTGCGAGCCCGGTTGGGTCTAAGTTGGGCACGGAGGCGTACTGGACGGCGTCGCGTGTGAAGAAGTAGAATGAAACCAGGATGCGGGAATGGTTGCTTCGCGCGACATCGATGAACTTGCTCAGCGGATCGGCCGGGAGTTCCATCCGCAGCGAGTGATCCTGTTCGGGTCGCACGCCAGGGGCACGGCCACCCTCGATTCCGATGTTGACTTGCTGGTCGTCCTGCACTTCGAGGGCAGCCCGCTGCGCAAGAGCCTGGAGATCATGAACCGCATCGACGTGCGCTTTCCATTGGACTTGCTTGCCAGAAGCCCCGAAGACGTGCATCGCCGCTACACGGAAGGCGATCCCTTGATTCGCGATGCCCTCGACAACGGCAAAGTCCTCTATGCTGAATGACACCGTTCGCGAGTGGGTTGCCAAGGCCGAGGGCGATTACGCTGAAGCCAAAGGCCGCAGCAGCCGTCCTCTGCGGCATCGAGATGGTGGCCGAATGAAGGCAGCACGCGAGAAGATCAAGCTCTGCGCCGTCAGCGACTCGCTGACCCACGACGCGCCCGGCAACTGGCTGGCCATGCTGGCCGCCAGCGACGGGCGGGTCGTGCCCGTGGCCGAGGCCCACGGCGGCTGGACGACCAGGAGCTACTTCAAGGACAAGTTCGCGGGCGTGGCGTTCGCCAACGTCCCGCCGGACGCCGACGTGCTGGTGGTGCTGCTGGGAAGCAACAACCTGTGGGAGGCAGGCGGGGGCAGCGACGCGGCCGTGGCGGAGGCCCTCGACGGCGTCGAGCGCGTCGCCGACCGGGCGCTGTGCATCGCGCCGGCTGCGCAGGTGGTGCTGGCCACCCCGCCGTCGGTGGCGCTGCGGAACAACGTGCTGAGCGAACCCAAGCCGCAGCGCCGCATCGACGCGCACAGCCCGCTGTATCTGCGCAAGCTCTCCGATGCCTACCGTGCTCTGGCCCGGCGCCGTGGGTGGCGTTTCGTGGACCTGTTCCCGCTGCTGGACGAGGTGGATTTCGTGGACGCCTGCCATCCCAACGAGCGGGGCAACCGCAAGATCGCGGCCGCGATGGCCGCCGCCCTGCGCGACCCCCCTCCGCTCCGCGAGCAGCGCTGAACGGCGGCGCGCGCCCGGCCATTTCCCAAAGTTTGCGCAAATTGCCCATCTTGCCAGAAGGGCGTTTCGGCGCGCCGGCGCAGGCGAAACGGGTTTTTCCGGGGCGATCTCCGGGCGGGGGTGTCCAGGGTCGCCCAAGGCGGCGTTTTTCGATTTGGCGCCGGTTTCACCGTCGAGCGGCCGGTGAACGCGACGCCCCCGATGTACATCGGGGAGCCGGTGGGCGTTTCGACGCGCCGGCGCATGGCAAACGCCTGCTCGGCGAGCCGACTGCGTTCGCCGGGCACAACGCAACCGACCCGGCGAGGAGCGTTTCGGTATTGCCAGCACAGGAGCTGTCGTCTAGAATTGCAGCAAAGGAAGGCCGGTCCGCGGGGAACATGTCGCCCGCGGCGGCGCTTCGTCGGAGGTGCGGGCCCATGAGGCGGCATAGCTGCTCGCTCAGCGCGGTCGAGGCACTGGAGGGCCGTTTCCTGCTCAGCGCCGACCTGGTCAGGGGCGTCTGGCGCATCAGCGGAGACGACGGCGGCCCGGCCGACGACCGGATCGTCGTCCAGGCCGTCCCGGGCGACGAGACCCAACTCCAGGCCGTGGTCAACGGGCAGGTGGCGGGGACGGTCGCGGCCGCCGACGTGCGGATCATCCGCGTCCAGGCGGGCGGGGGCGACGACGAGGTGCGGGTGGAGCTTCCGGCCGGGGCGGCGGGCGTGCGGGCGTTCCTGTACGGCGGCGACGGCAACGACACGCTGGTCGGCGGGCCGGGCGACGACCGCCTGTTCGGCGGGCGGGGCGACGACGTGCTGGACGGCGCTGCCGGCGACGACCGGCTGTTCGGCGGGGCCGGCGACGACGAGCTTCGCGGCGGCGACGGCGACGACAGGCTCTTCGGCGGCAGCGGGCGCGACACGGTCCTGCCCGGCGAGGGCAGCGACCGCCTGTGGGGCGGCCGCGGCACGGACCTGCTGTACGGCAAGCCCGGCGACCGCTTCCGCGCCGGACGCGACGTGGCCATGGGCAGCGCCGAGGACAGCCGCCTCGGCCTGCTCGCCTCCGATGAGGAGTGCCGCCAACTCATCGTGAACCTGGCCCTGGAGCAGTACGGCGACCTGCTCGGCCAGACGATGCCCCAGCCCCTGTGGTACTGGGACTGGTACCGCGGGCTGGTGGACGAGTGGACCGGCGGAGAGCTGGCGTTCGCCGCGGGCGCCGGATCGGCCGGACCGCAGATGGCCGTCCAGACCGCCGACGGGTCCTACCAGGACACCAACGTCCAGGTCGCCGGCGTGGACGAGGCCGACCTCGTCAAAACCGACGGACAGTACATCTACGTCCTGACCGGCGGGGAGCTGGTGGTCCTCGACGCCGTGCCGGCCGAGGACATGCACGTCGTCAGCCGCACCGAAGTCGACCACGGCGCGACGGGGCTGTTCGTCTACGGCGACCGGGTGGCGGTGGTGGGCGGCGGCGGGCCGGTGTACGTCCTGTCGGCCCTCGGCGGCCCCGAAGGCTCGGCCATCTGGCGCCCGCGGCAGCAGACGTCGGTGACCATCCTCGACGTGACCGACCGGGCCGACCCGCGGCTCGTGCAGACCGTCACGATGGACGGCTGGCTGATCGACCTGCGGGCGGTGGACGGGCAGGTCTACGTCGCGCTGGGCAACACGCTGTACATCCCGCCGCCGAAGTTCGAGCTGGTCGACGCGGACGTCGGGATCGACAACCCCCTGCCGGGGCGCTGCCCGTTCCACGATCTCGTTCAGGGCGTGCTGGATTTCGTCAACGACGGCCTGTCAGGCTTGGGCGGCAAGGCCCGCCAGTACGAGGGGCGCGACGAGTACATCCGGCGGCTGGAGGCGATGGACATCGGGGAATTCTTCCCCTCCGCAGCCGCCGCCAACGCCGCCGGAGAGGTCGTCTACGACGCGCTGCTGGCGGCCCCGGCCGATATCTACCTGCCCAAAGGCAAGCTCACGCAGGAGCTGCTCGCGCTGGCGCGGATCGACATGACGGGCGACGCGCCGGGCCCGGCGGCGACCACCGCCGTCGAAGGGCGCGGCGGCGTGGTGTACTCCTCGGCCGACAGCTTCTACGTCGCCTCGGCCGACTGGTCCGCCGCCGACGGCCCGCACACCAACCTGTGCAAGTTCGACATCACGCAGCCGGACATCCCGCTGGCGGCGACGGGCGTGGTGGCTGGCACCGTCGGCGGGCAGTTCGCCATGGACGAGGACGCCGCCGGCCTGCTGCGCGTCGTCACCAGCAGCTTCGGCAGGACCAGCTCCACCAACATGTTCGTGCTGGAAGGCGACGGGGCCGACCTGCTGCCGGCCGGGGCGCTGACCGGCCTGGCGCCGGGTGAAACCTTGCAGTCGGTGCGTTTCCTGGACGACCTGGCCTACGTGGTGACGTTCCGGCGGATCGATCCGCTGTTCGCGATCGACCTGTCCGACCCGGCGGCGCCGACGGTGATCGGCGAGCTGGAGATGCCCGGCTTCTCGACGTATCTGCATCCGATTGACGAGGGGCACCTGGTGGGCGTCGGCTACGACGCCGACCCGCTCACCGGGGCCGTGCGCGGGCTGAAGCTGTCGCTGCTGGACGTGACGGACCCGACGGCCCCGGCCGAGCTGGACACGCTGCTGCTGACGCCGCAGACGCCGTGGAGCGGCTACAGCGAGGCGATCTGGAACCACCACGCCTTCTCGTACTTCGCCGAATACGGCGTGCTGGCGCTGCCGGTGTATGAGTGGTGGCCGGCGTGCAGCAGCTCGCTGCGCATCATCGCCGTGGACGCCGAGGCCGGCTTCGAGGAGTTGGGGCGCATCGTCCAGGACGGCTGGACGCGCCGCAGCCTGCGCATCGGCGAGCGCCTCTACGCCGTCTCCGACAGTCAGACCGTCGCGGCGGAAATCCTCGACCCGTCGGCGGTCGTGGGCTCCGTGGACCTGCGGTAGGCTGGGGCCCCGCGGGCGGCAAGAGACCACGAATCGCACGAACAAGACGAATTGCACCAGTGGAACGGGGTTCGCATGCATCGCTGCTCCGGCCAGGACCGTTCCCGCGTTCGTGCGATTCGTCCGGTTCGTGCGATTCGCGGTGGCCGCGGTATCATACGCCCATGGCACAAGTCGACGCACATCTCAGCACCGGCCTGGAGGGGCTGGACCGCGTGTTCGCCGGGCTGATCCCCGGCGACAACCTCGTCTGGCACGTCGATTCCATCAACGAGTACCTGCCGTTCATCGGTCCCTACTGCCGCAGCGCCCGGCGGCTCGGCCAGAAGCTCATCTACTTCCGCTTCGCCAAGCACCCGCCGCTTGTGCCCGACAGCGCCGAGGCGGAGGTCCACCGCCTGCGCCCCGAGGAGGGCTTCGAGAGCTTTCTCGCCCAGATTCACGAGACCATCGCCCGCACCGGGCGCGGCGGGTTCTACGTCTTCGACTGCCTCAGCGACCTGGCCGTCGACTGGTACAGCGACCAGATGCTCGGCAACTTCTTCATGCTCACCTGCCCCTACCTGTACGACATGGAGGCCATCGCCTACTTCGCGCTGCTGCGGACGGCGCATTCGGCCGAGGCCACCAGCGCCATCAGCGAGACCGCCCAGGTGCTCATCGACGTGTCGCGCCACGGCGGGAAGATCTACATCCACCCGCTGAAGGTCCAGCAACGCTTCACGCCGACGATGTACATGCTGCACGAGTGGGACGGGGGGCAGTTCCGCCCGGTCAGCGAGTCGGGCGAGATCGCCGAGATCGTCACGCGCGTCCCCTGGCGGCGGATGGTCGCCCCGGCCCTCGGCATCGGCACCTGGGACGGCACGTTCCTCGAGGCCGAGGAGGTCCTCCAGGCCATCGCCGACGGCAACCGCCACCCGCAGCGCGAGCGCGAAATCTTCCGCCGCCTGGCGCGGATGGCCATCTCGCGCGACGACCGCGTCTACCGCCTCGTCGAGGAGTACATGTCGCTGGCCGACCTCATCGAGATCGGCAAGCGCATGATCGGCACGGGGCTGGTCGGCGGCAAGAGCGTGGGGATGCTGCTGGCGCGGGCCATCCTGCGCCGCCACGACGAGCGCTGGGAGGAGCTGCTGGAGCGGCACGATTCGTTCTTCGTCGGCTCCGACGTGTTCTACACCTTCCTCGTCCGCAACGGCGTGTGGTGGGTCCGCCAGCGCCAGCGCGACCCGGCGGCGTTCCTCGACGGCGCCGAGCGGGCGCGGCAGGACATCCTCCGCGGCACGTTCCCCGAGCCCATCCTCCGCCAGTTCGCCGACATGCTCGACTACTTCGGCCAGTCGCCCATCATCGTCCGCTCCAGCAGCCTGCTGGAGGACAACTTCGGCAACGCCTTCGCCGGCAAGTACGAGTCGGTCTTCTGCGCCAACCAGGGCAGCCGCGACCGCCGGCTGGAGGACTTCCTGTCCGCCGTGCGCACCATCTACGCCAGCACGATGAGCCGCAAGGCGCTGGAGTACCGCGCCGCGCGCGGGCTGCTCGACCGCGACGAGCAGATGGCCCTGCTGGTCATGCGCGTCAGCGGGGCGGTGCACGGGCGGCTGTTCTACCCCCACGTCGCCGGCGTGGGCTTCTCCTTCAACCCCTACGTCTGGAGCGAGCAGATCGACCCGGAGGCGGGGATGCTGCGGCTGGTGTTCGGGCTGGGCACGCGGGCCGTCAACCGCGCCGACGACGACTACACGCGCGTCGTCGCGCTGAACGCCCCCGACAAGCGACCCGAGGCCAGCTCTGACGAGGTCCGCCAGTTCGCCCAGCGCAAGGTCGACGTACTGAACCTGGAGGCCAACCAGCTCGCCTCCACCACCTTCGCCGACGTGGCCGCGCAAAGCCCCGCGCTGCCCGTCGACGTGGTCGCCTCCGCCGACGAGCAGGCGCTGCGCGATGCGGCGCAGTCGGGCCGGACGGCCGCGCCCGCATGGGTCCTCACCTTCGACCGCCTGCTGGCCGGCACGCCGTTCGTCGCCGACATGCGCGAGATGCTCGCCGTGCTGCAGCGCGCCTACGAATGCCCGGTGGACGTGGAGTTCACGGCCAACTTCGCCTCACCCGACGGGCGGAGCTACCGCGTCAACCTCGTGCAGTGCCGCCCGCTGCCGGTGAAGGGGCGCGGGCCGGTTGAGGCGCTCGCCGACGTGCCCGCCGCCGACCGCCTGCTGGAATGCCGCGGGCCGGTCATCGGCCCCGGGCGCGTCCTCAACGTCCAGCGGTTCATCTACGTCGTGCCCGCCGCCTACGGGCAGCTTCCCGTCCGCGACCGCCACGCCGTGGCGCGGACCATCGGGCGACTGACGCACCTCGACGGCGGCGCCGCGACCACCATGCTGCTCGGCCCCGGCCGCTAGGGAACCACCACGCCGTCGCTCGGCGTGCCGGCCAGCTTCGGCGAAATCAGCCCCGTCGCCGCGCTCTGCGAGATCGTCGCCATGCGCGACGACCTCGTGCCCGACGTGTCCCTCGGCACCCACTACTTCAGCGACCTCGTCGAAAGCGACATCATGTACCTGGCCTTCTTCCCCGGGCGCGAGGGAAACCTTCTCAGCAAGGACTTCTTCGAGGCCTCTCCCAATCGCCTGGTCGAGCTGCTGCCCGACGCCGCCGGGCTTCAGGACGTCATCCGCGTCATCGACTGCCCGCCGGCCCGCCCCGCCGTCCTAAACGCCGACAGCCTCCACCAGCACGTCCTGCTCTTCCGCCGCCCCGCGCCCGGCCGCTAATCACTAATCAAGGTCTGACCCCAAGGCGCCCATTCGACACCCGACACCCGCCACGCGACACCCGACACTCGCCACGCGCTCGGCCATTCAGCATTCAGCGTTCAGCTTTCAGCATTGAGCAACTTGCATTGGTCATTTTTCATTTTACATTTTTCATTTTGCAATTTGCAATGCCCATTGCCGCTCCCTCCCGCCCCCACCGGCCTTGTCCCGGTGGAGCGATGATTGGGCGCCTACGGGCGCGAACGGCCGCGCCCGCCCGCAACCGAAAAATGAATAATGAAGACCTGACCCCAAGCCCGCCCCTTCGCCTGACCATGAATACCTACACCCACCTAGGCATGGCCGACAACGCCGGTGCTGTCGCCGCGCTGCGCGCGTTCTGACTCCGGACCGCCTCTTGCTCGCGCCGCTGCCCAGTGGTCTACTGGCGACTGTGGAATCGCACCTGACAGCTTTGGGAACCAGCTTCGGCGAGTGGGTCGGCTATAGCCTGTTGGCCGCGTACATCATGCTGTGGGTGTGGGCTGGGATGGTATGGGCCTGGCGCGCTCTCAGGAAGTCCTGGACAGACCGGGATGGGGCTTCTCGGGGCGAAGCAGCTCGGCACAAGCCCACCGGCGATTCAAGTGGCCTGAAGCCTTCCGATTCCGTGGAGACACTGCCCAAGGAGGTGAGAAGCCCGGCGAGCCCCAGAGCGCCTGTTGCCGAGCTCCGGGTCTGGGAGACCGTTGACGCGCTCGTTCACGACCACCAGCCCGAGATGATCGCGATCTCACTGCAGTCCGGCAGCAACGGGAACTGCTTCTATGTTCAGAGCAACGGCACGGGTGTCCTTGTTGACGCGGGGATCAGCGGGCACCAGGCTCAGCAGAGACTGGCGCGGTTCGGCATCGACATTCGGAGCGTTCGCGGGGTCTTGATATCGCACGAGCACCGCGACCATGTCGAATGCGCCGGTATCTACCACCGCAAGTTTGGCCTCCCTGTCTTCATGACCCGTAGGACGCTCATAGCCGCGAAGAAGCTCGTGCGATTGGGGCCATTCAGAGACGTGCAGTTCTTTCACCCCGGGGAGAAACTGGAGATCGGGGACCTGGTCATCGAGACGCTCCCAACCCCGCACGACGTCGTCGAGGGAGTGGCCTTTGTGATCTCAAACGGGAAGAAGCGGCTGGGCGTTCTGACGGACCTTGGACATCCCTTTGAGCAGTTGGGGGCCGTTCTCAGGTCCCTCGACGCAGTCTTCCTGGAGAGCAACTACGATCCTGACATGCTCCGACGAGGCCATTACCCGCCAGACCTGAAGGCGAGAATTGCTGGGCCGAGGGGTCACCTGTCCAACCGCGAATCGGCCGAACTCCTGTCCCTTGTGGGCGCAGGACGCCTGAGGTGGGCATGCTTAGCCCACCTCTCGGGGGAGAACAACGACCCAGGACTGGCCCTCGCCACACACCGGCGGGTTGTGCCTCCTTCGCTGCTGATCGCTGTTGCCAGCCGGCATGAGGCGCTGGGCCTGCTGGAGGTTTGATCTATCCCAAGGTCCATCTGCGCTCAGGGGCCACAGCGATTCTCGCCTCCCGATGAACATCTGCGTCAACTTGGAGCTCGGCGACACCGCCAGCGCCGTCGCCGCGCTGCCAACCTTCCGAGCACATTCGCCGCCCGTCCGCCGTCCCTCTTGTCGCCCATCGATTGCGGGCGGACGTTGCTCATCGGCAACGCTTGACGTATCCTACCCCGGATGGAGTCGATTACGGCCATCGTGGCGGTCTACGGAGCCCTGCTCTCGACGGTGGCGATTGTCTGGCAGATCGTCGCATGGAGGAGCCGCGTTGTGGGACGGGTGAAGGTCTCCGTTCGGGACAACATGATGACCTACTCCCAGCTCGATGGCGAGGAAGGCCCCTTCATCGTGTTCGAGGCGGTCAACGATGGAGAGAAGCCCGTTCGCTTGAGCACACTTTGGGTGACCGTCAAGGGCGCCCAGAAAGCGCTCTTCGTGAAGTGTGAGCGTCTTCCGGTGAATCTATCCGAGGGTGACGAGTTCACCCAGCTCTCGGACCGAGCAGGATTCATGAAAGCCCTTCGTGACTTGGGAGTCTCGTCTCCATGGCGATGCACCGCCGTCTTCTGCAGCAGTACGAAGAGAGAGTACAGCAAGAAGTTCGAACTCAAGCCGTAGCGGCCCAGCCCGCAGGGCGGTGACCGACTTGGTGCCCTCTTGTCACGGGGCAGCTCAAAACCGGGCACTATGGGGCGGGTCAAAACCGGCCAGTCTCGCAGTGGCTCCTATAGCTCATGAGACCTTCTTCTGGCAAGCCCCGCCCGCCCACGAACGTCGGGCCAGCCCGCCCGGCCCGCGCAACGAAAGCACCGTGGAATGTTCCGCCGGCGCCGCGTCGGCTAGGGCGTCTTCGCCGGTGGTGCCGAGCGAAGCCCGCGCGACCGTTCGCCCGCCGTCGCGGCCTGCCCGATGTTCAGACTTCCTATCGCCCCCCACGAAGACTCTGAAGGCGAACGATCTGCGCCCTCGCATCCCCAGCCAACGATCCCTGCGGGGCCAAGCGAAGATACTCCCTGTATGCCGCGACCGCCTCCGCGTGGCGGCCGAGTTCGCCGTAGGCGTTCCCCATGAAGCAGTACGCCGAGGCGTCATCGGGTTCCAGCGCTATCGCCTTCTGGTACGCCGCAATCGCCTCGGCGTGGCGCCGAAGTTGGGCGTAGGCAATCCCCATCCAGCAGTACGCATCAGCGTAATCCGGTTTCAGCGTTATCGCCTTCTGGTACGCCGCGATCGCCTCGGCGTGGCGCCCGAGTTCGGCGTAGGCACGCCCCATCCAGTAGTACGCAACAGCGTAATCCGGTTTCAGCGCTATCGCCTTCTGGTAGGCCGCTATCGCGTCGGCGTGGCGACCGAGGAGGGCGTAGGCATTTCCCATGCACCAGTACGCATCGGCATCATCCGGTTTCAGCGCTATCGCCTTCTGGAATGCCGCTATCGCGTCGGCGTGGCGACCGAGGTGGCCGTAGGCATTCCCCATCCCCAAGTACCCCCGGGCGTCATCGGGTTTCAGCGCTATCGCCTTCTGGAATGCCGCGATCGCCT
>Ga0172363_10004000_pt1 | contig 11927 bp, 8 predicted proteins | sample LakKivs2_kivu2a2_FD_114541 | JGI IMG/M metagenome (GOLD analysis project Ga0172363, IMG submission 114541) | Sediment microbial communities from Lake Kivu, Rwanda - Sediment s2_kivu2a2 | ecosystem: Environmental > Aquatic > Freshwater > Lake > Sediment | place: Rwanda: Western Province, Lake... | reverse complement strand
GGATACGATGCAAGGATATAGGCTACGCGGATCGGTTTCATTGCTGGTGGTCGCCGGGGGCAGGGCCGGATTGCGACATCCGGAATGCTTCGTGATAGACTTCCAGCGTGGCCTTGGCGGAGCGGAGCCACGAGAATTGGGCGGCCCGCGCCTTGCCCTTCTCCACAAGCTCCGCCCGCAGGTCCTTCCTTGTGGCAACGGCCTCGATCGCCTCGCGAAGCGCCGCGAGATCAGTTGCATCCGCGTCGACGGCCGCGCCACCGGTCGTCTCGAGCAAGGCCGGATCGCGCGACACGATCGCGGGCGTCCCGCACGCCATTGCCTCCAGCGGCGGAATCCCGAATCCCTCGATCAGCGACGGAAACACGAACATGTCCGCCGCCGAATACAGCGCCGGCAGATACTCCGGCGGCACGTGCCCCGGAAGGATCACGTCGTCTCCGATGCCGAGTTGCGAGATCATCCGCAGGATGGGTTTGTGCCTCCAGCACGGCCGGCCCGCAAGCACCAGTTTGTGCTCCAATCTGCGGTTCGTCTTCGCCGCGAAAAACGCCTGCACCAGCGACACGAGATTCTTCTTGGGCTCAAGGTTGCCCACGAACAGGATGAATTTGCCGTTCAGCCCGAGCGCGTTGCGCAACTCATTCTTGCCGGCCTCGCTCGCCGGCCTGAACCGCAGATCGATGCCGCACGGGATGACGCGGATCTTCTCGCCGCCGATGCCCAGTGCTTTCGTCACCTGCGCCGACACCGCGTGCGTGGGCACGATCACCACGTTCGCCTTCCGCACGCTCTGCGGCACCACGCGGCGATAGTGCATCACGTTCAGCCGCCGGCACAGCTCCGGCCGCGTCAGCGCGATCACGTCGTAAACCGTCACCACGCTCGGAACGCTCGAGAGCACCGGGAGCACGTAGGCCGGGCCGTGGAACACGTCGACCTTCTCGGCCCGCAGATAGATGGGCAGCATCGCCTGCTGCCACAGCACGCGGCGAGGGCGGAAGCTCGCCGCTCCCCCGGCTCGCCGAAGCTTCACGCAGCCCGCCGGCAGATGCTCAGGCTGGAACTTCTTGCCGACGTACAGCAGCACGCGGTCATCGGTCGGCACGCACGCCAGACCCGTTGCGAGGCCGAGGATGGAAAGCTCCACGCCCGACATCTCGCGCGACAGCAGCGAGCCATCGATGGCGATGTTCATGCCGTTCCCTCCCCTTTTTCCTTTTTCCTTTTTCCTTTTTCATTCACCGTGCCCTCCAGCAGCCGCGAGTAGACTGCCATGATCTTGCGGGCGGTCTGGCGGGCGTCAAAAAGCTCGACAGCTCGCTGCCTTCCGGCCCGGCCGAATCGCGCGGCCTCGTCGGGATTCGACAGCACCCGCACGATGGCGTCCGCCAGTGCCGGCACGTCGCCGGGGGGCGCCAGCAGGCCCGTCTGCCCATCCACCACGATCTCGGCCGGGCCGCCCTCGTTGTAGGCGACAACCGGCAAGCCCGATGCCATCGCCTCGATCACCGCCCGGCCGAACGGCTCATCACGAGACGGCATCACCAGCAGCGTCGATTCCCGCAGCAGCCCCGGCACGTCGTCGCGATAGCCTGCAAACTCCACCGTATCGGCGAGGTCCAGCCGCTGCGCCAGCGTGCCGAGAAGACCGCGGTACTCGGGATGGTCGTCGAACAGATCGGACCCGATCAGGCGGAACCGCACGGCGGGGATTCTTCGCTTGACCATTGCGGCTGCCTGCAGGAAATCGCGCTGCCCCTTCCACGGCACCACCTGGGCAACCATCAGCACAACCGGGTCGCTCGGGGGCGCATCGGCCGGATGAAATCGCTGCAGGTCGACGCCGTTGTGGATCACCTCGGCATCGATCCCAGCGGCGGCTTTCAGGCGGCCGGCGATGAACTGCGAGATCGCGATGCAGGCGGAATTGCGGCACAGCCTTGGCATTGCGACAATCGACCCGATGCTCGGAATGGCGACATCGCGGACGTGCCAGACCGACGGCACCCCCGTCTGCTTCGCCGCCGCACTCCCGTAGACGTGCGCGGTCGTGCTGTTTGAATGGATCAGATCGATCCCCGCCCGACGTACGATCCGCGACAACTCCCGAGCGCCACGCCGCCACGCCATCAGATACCTCGCCAGAAGAATCGGATTGCTCGTTCGCTTGAAGCGGATCAGCGGAACCGGCTCGACAGCCACGCCAAGCAGGCGTAATTGGCCGATCAGGGAACTGCTCATCTCCTGCTCACTCCCCGGATCGCTCCTCGCCCCCTGCCCCCTCTCCAAGTGTTGAGAGGGGGAGGAATGCCCTTTTTCCTTTTCCCTTTTTCCTTTTTCCTTCGGATGCGGGCACGCCACCACCGCCTCGTACGGCGGCTCAAGGTTCTTCACCAGCTCCAGCAGGCTATTCTCCGCTCCGCCGAGCTGCGATGCATGATGAACAAACAGAATGCGTGGCATATGTAATGGGGAATGAAAAATTAAAAATTGAAAATTAAAAAAGAAGATGAGGAAAGCCCACAGGCATACAGGCTGAACGTGCCGGCCGGTCTTCTTCCGCTTTCCTTTTTCAATTTTCCATTTTTAATTTTTAATTCTTCAGATGCTGAACCTGATATTAATGATATCCCCGTCCTTGACCTTGTAGTCCTTACCTTCCAGGCGGAGCTTATTGGCGGCCTTGGCGTCGCGCATTGAGCCGCATGCCTTCAGGTCGTCGAAGTGCACCACCTCGGCGCGGATGAATCCGCGGGCGAGGTCGGTGTGGACGGTGCCGGCGGCGTCGACGGCCGTGCCTCCGCGGTCGATCGGCCACGCCTTCACCTCGTCGTCACCCACCGTGAAGAAATTCCCGCGGCCGAGCGCGCGGAAGGCCGACCGGATCAGACGGTCGCGAGCGGATTCCTCCAACCCCATGTCGGTCATGAAGGCCGCGCGATCCTGCTCCTCGAGTTCGGCGATTTCGGCTTCGATGCGCCCCTTGACGAAATGCACCTCGCTGTACTTGGCCGAAAGTGCCTGCCGCCACGATTCGCTGGGCTGCTGGTCATCGCCGATGTTCACCACGATCACGGCATCCTTCGCGGTGAGGAACCGGAATCCGCGGATCGCCTTCTCCTCGTCGGCCTTGAGCTTGAGGCTGGCGATCGGCCGTTCATCGTTGATCGCGTCGCGGCAGCGTTTCAGCACCTCCAGCTCGAGCTGGTCCTGCTTCTGCGTCGGCCGCGGCTTCTTGACGTCCGCCTCCAGCCGCTCGATCCGCCGCTCGGCCATGTCCAGATCGGCCAGCAGCATCTCGGCCTCGATGAACCCCAGATCGCGCGCGGGATCGATGCTCCCCTTGGGGTGGGGCACGTTGTCGCTGAGGAAGCCCCGCAGCACGATCATCAGCGCGTCGCAATCGCGAACCGCCGCGAATATCCGGCTATCCCGAGGAGCCTCCGGGCTGGTGTCGAACAATCCAGCGAAGTCAAGGAACTCTATCGAGTCGAGCGTGAACTTCTTGGGCTTGAAGTGCTCGCGCAGCCATTCCATGCGCTCGTCGGGCACTTTCACCACGGCGATGCGCGGCTTGGTGGGGTCGTGCGACTGGGCCTCCTGCCCGGCGGCGACCGCCCTGAAAACAGTGGACTTGCCCGACTGCGGCAATCCGATTATTCCGATGTTCATCCCGCACTCCTCGGAAAAGCCGACGATCCGGTGCCTCGGCACATCATGAGAATTATATACCGATGCGCGGCCAAAGGCAACCGGAAAACGGCGTCCGGTCCGGTGTGCCCGACACCGATATACGCCGCCAAGACCGCATTCTCCCCATGTTTTTGCTTGCGCCCGGAGGCATTAGCATATATAATTAGTGACAATCTGAAATGCCGTGAGGAATGAAGAATGGGGAATGAAGAGGCCCAGGCCGCGGCGGGGTTCTCTCAAGGGCGTATGCGAGGCAATCGGACGATTCTTCATTCTTCATTCCTCATGCTTCAATCGTAGTCGGCTACCTGATTCCTGCAAAGGCTCGCGCTATGGACCAGGAGACCTGGGCGAAAATCTGCATTCAGTTCCAGGCCGAGCTTACCGCCCGGGCACGGAGGGAAGGCATTCCGTCACACGATGCCGAAGATATCGTCCAGGAAGTCCTTAAGGCGGCGGTGAACTATCAGGGCAAGTGCGGGGCGGAAGTCCGAACCTTCCTCATCGCCATTCTCCAGAACCAGGTGCGTAAATGGATTCGCAAGGCCGGCATTGCCCGCGGCAACGTGACGGTCGACAAGATGGCTGATTCGCTGCCCGACGCGGCGCGCGACCCCGCCGACATTGCCGGCGACGCCGAAGCCAAGCAATTGATCCTCAAGTGCTTCAACGAGCTGCCCGACTTCTGCCGCAACGTCTGCGAATTGCGCCACGTCTATGGCTACTCCTATGAGGAGATATCGGGAGAACTCCAGATTCCCCTGGAAACGGTTAAGTCACGCCTCCATCGTGCCCGCAAGATCCTTCAGGAGAAGCTGAGGGACATGCTATGAGAATGATGAAAGATGAATGATGAATGATGAATGAAGAGTGAGGCATCAACTCGGAGGGTCCTCGGCAGACAAGCAAGACATCGCGGAGAAGCGTATGAGGCTGTGGCTTCTTCTTTCATCATTCATCATTGATCATTCATCATTCCGGGAACATCCGCCCGTTATGCGGCACTAATCTGAGGGAAAGGGGCCGGAGGTTTTCCATTGGCATCTTTAGAACACGCACCCCACATCGATGAGCAGCTCTCCGCCTACCTGGACGGCGAGCTGACCGCGCAGGAGCGGCAGCAGGTGGAAGCCCACCTCAAGATCTGCCCGCAGTGCCGCGCGGAGTACGAGTAGTTGCGGCGAGTCGCGGAGCTGGCATCCGAAGGCCTGCGCTCCGTGCGATGCCTCTCGCCGGCGGATCGCGCCGCCTACATCCATGGCCTGATGGATGACGAGCAGCGGCGTGCGGCAGACGATCACCTGGCCCGCTGCAAGTCATGCCGCGAGGAGATCAACCAGTTGCGGCAATGGATCGATGATGATTCGGCACGCGCCGTCAAGGCAGATGAGGATGCCGCCGCCAAGCCGGCAGTTCGGCGCAACCGCCGCCGCCTCGCCAATTACGTGGCGGTCTTCATGCCGCTGGCAGCCGCGGCGGCCATCGTCGTGGTGTTCGCCTCCATGATCACGACCGCCCCCGGCGCTTTCACGCCTTCCATTTCCTCGATGAACGTCTGCACAACGCTCACCCGCAGCGATGATCAGCAGGAGAACGTCGATATTCCTTTCGGGACCGGTTTCGGGCTCCACACGAACGACCAGATTCAGCTCACGCTGCAGGCCGGGGCGAATCGCTACGCGGCGGCGTTCCTGATCGATTCTCGAGGGGAGGTGCAGGCTGCAACGTTCGGCCCCATCAGCGGCGTTGCCACGCTGCCGTCGCACGATACGCGCTGGCGCCTGGGCGCTTTCACCGGCACCGACGCATTACTGATCGCCTTCAGCGAGAAGCCATTCGCCGACCACGTCGTTGAGTCCGCACGGCAGGCCTTGGCCAAGCACGGGCCGCTGCCGGTTCTGCCCTATGGATCCATACTGTGGCTCGATCAGAAGGGACGCTGGACGAGCGAGAAGCCCGTTTCATCAACCGCCTCGCTCGAGTCCCTTGTGGCCACGCTGCGCCAAGCCTTGCCTTCCGACGCAGCCTGCAGGGGCATCGCCTTCGCACATGAGTAGGGGCCGTTGGCTATGAGGAGGAGCAATGCTTGCTCAAGCACTTATCCTGGCCACGGCAGCAACCCTGAGTACCCTGCAGGCGGACGTTTCCCCTCCGAATCCCTGGCAGAAGGACGTATTCACGCATGATGGGCTGATGTTCGACATCTCGGCCCCTGCGGGCACGATCGGGCTGGGAAGCGATAACGCATTCCTCGGCTTCGGCTATCTGCAGGTGAACGGGAGGCTGTACGGAAGCTTCGAGCCGCTACAGCTCATTACGCACCCCGACGGCGGCCACACGGTCGCCACCGGCCGAATGCCCACCCCGGAAGGTCTCGTAGTTTTCCGCAAGATATACGTTCCATGGAAGCCGGGCAGGAACCACGCCCGCTTCCTGGACGTGATCGAGAATCCCACGGACACAACGAAGGACGTCGTAGTTCAGTTCTACGGCTTCTCCGGGCTTGCTTCGCTTGCGGAGATGATCGTGCGGTCCGACGAGTACGTGATCATCTCCGGTTCGCCGAACAGCTCGGGGTCGCCCCCCGCGTTCGGGTTCCTGTTTCAGCGCGGGCTTCGTTTCATGCCCGGCCGCCTGGCGGACCTGATCTTCTACGATGCCGGCCTGCTGTCGCGGGCGTACCTGTACGTGAAGGTCAAGCCGCACGAGCGGGTATCGTTCGTTCATTTCGTTGTGCAGGGGATGCCGCGCGCAGCGGCTGCACACCCATCCGGGCGCGGCGCCGCCGCGGCCGACGATACCACCGCCGACGACGTTCTGCGGCAGTTGGTCGAGTTGAGCGAGTCGCCTGATCTCTCGAATCTGGAACCGGACGAACAGCGCTCGCTGTGGAATTTTTTCATCGATACCGACGTGAACATGGACGGTTACGTGAACGTGCTGGACATGATCATCGTCCGCAATGACCTGGGCAAGCCGCCGGAATCGGCGCTGAATCCCCGGTCCGACGTCAACCATGACGTCCGCATCAACATCCTTGATATGATCTTTGTGCGGAATGATCTCGGGTGGCCGTTTTGATAAGATGAAGAGATGACGAGATGATGAGATGAAGTGGAGAACGCAGACGGCGGCTTCTTTCCCATCATCTCATCATCCCATCATCCATAACGCAGGGGGCAGTGAGAAGTGGATAGTTCACGATGTGCCGAAATGTTGTATTCCTGACGTTGTTCGGCCTGTCCCTGCTGGGCCGGTGTTTGCCTGCGCATGGCGAAGATGATCCCGTGGCGCTGCTGCAGACGGCCGAGGATGCCTATTCGCGCAATGAGTCGGAGAAGGCGATCGCGGCGTGGACTTCCGCCGCGGAGAAGCTGTCGAAATCCGGGGACGCCGCCGGCCTCGCCAAAGCCTACACCGGGCTGGGGGGGGCATACCTGAAGCTTTCCGACACGGCGCGGGCTGGCAGGTTCTTTGCCCTTGCCGACGACATCTGCACGCGGGCCGGCGACGCATCCGGCCACGCCGCCTGCCTCACAGGGCTTGCCGAAACGGCATTCCAGCAGGGCGAGATCGACAAGAGCGCCGACATCCGCAAGCAGGCAATCGCCGTCCGCGATGAACTCGGCGATTCCGTGGGCAAGGCGGTCGACATCGTCGGCCTGGCGCAGGTTTACAGCAAGAAGGGAATGCGCCGCGAGGCCGTCGGCACTTATACCGAAGCTCTGAAGATCTTCGTCTCCGCCAATCTCAACGAGGGCGTCGCGTCGGCCGTTTCCGGCATCGGCATCGAATACAACCGGCTGGGCGCCTACGACATGGCCCTCGAATGCCACACGGAAGCCCAGCAGCTTCACAAGGCGGCGGGAAACGACTTCCATGAGGCCCGCGATCTCGCCAACCTCGGCAACGTCTTCGAGGCCGTCGCCGATTACGCTGAGGCGCTCGACCACTACCGCAAGGCATTCCACGTCCAGCAGCGGATCAAGGATGAAGCCGGGGCCGCCGCTTCCCTGCTGAACATGGGGGTCAGCAACAAGAACCTGGGCAACTACGCCCAGTCGTTGCGGCAGCTCCGCGAGGCGTTGCAGAAGTTCCAGGCCAGCGGCAGCCGCAGCGGGATCGCCGATACCTACTCCAACCTTGGCGTCCTCTACAAGAACATCGGTGCCCTCAAGGAGGCCGAAACCTACTACCTCCTCGCCCTGCAGCATCACAAGGACTTGAACGATTCTACGGGGTGGGCGTCGGACCTCGCCAATCTGGGGGTCGTGTGCGCGCTGCGAAAGGACCACGCACGGGCGCTGGCGTACTTCGACCAAGCGCGCAAGATCTTCGACATGACGCAGGACCGCAAGCAGTCGGCCATCGCCGTCTTCAACGCAGCCGCCGTGCTCGTCGAGCAGGACAAGCTGAAGGAAGCGGGCGAGCGTCTGGACGCCGCGGCTGCCGATTTCGAGAAGCTCAACTACGCGGAAGGCCTCGCCTGGTGCAAACTGGTGCGCGGCGAGATCGAGAAGCGCAAGGGCCAACTGAAAGGGGCGCAACTCCTCTTCAAGCAGGCCCTCGAGATCTGCAGCAAGCTGGAGATGCCGGAAGTCGCATGCCAATGCCGGGGCGCCCTTGCCGGCACGCTTGCACAGGAAGGCAAGGCGCAGGAAGCCATCGTCCTCTACGCCGCCACTGTGGATCAGCTCGAGAAGCTCCGCCGGAACGTCGGCACGTTCCAGCTTGCGTCCGCTTTCCTGGCCAAGAGCTCCGACGTCTACCACAGCGTGGTGAACCTGCTGGCCGAGCGCTCGAGGGATGAGCCGCCGGCCGGGGCGCTGGCCTATCGCTACCTCGAGATGGGCCGCGCCCGCAGCTTCATCGACATGCTGGTGGAGTCGGGGATCGACATCCGCACGGGTGCCGACCCCGAGCTGCTTCGGCAGGAGAAGTTCCTGCTCGCCCGCATCTCGTCGATCAGCAGTACCATCCTCACCGAGCTAAGGGCCGGCTCGCCCCCCGAGCACATCCAGGCCCTCCGCGAGAAACTGCAATCCACCGAGACCGACTACCATCGGCTGCAGATCGAACTGAAGGAGAAGTGCCCGGAGTACGCGCGGCTCTACTATCCCGAGCCATTGACGGCCGAACAGGTGCAGCAGATGCTCGAGCCCGACGCCGCACTGCTGGAGTACTCGGTCAGCAAGGATCAATGCTACCTCTTCGCCCTCACGCGCGGCGATCTGCAGGTCTTCCCGCTGCCGCCGGAGGCTGAAATCCGCCGGGCGACCGAGAAGTTCCGCGAGTTGCTTCTGAACCGCGGCAGCCGGGGCTATAGTGAGCAGGCCTGGCGCCTTTACGAGATGCTGATCTCGCCCGCCGAAAGCTTGCTGGACGGCAAGAAGAATATCATCATCGTCCCGGACGGCCCGCTGCACCATCTCGCATTCGAGTGCATGCTGACGGAGCAGACAGATCGGGCAGACTTCTCGCGGCTGCCCTATCTGCTTCGCCGGGCGGCTGTCACCTACGCGCCGTCGGCTACCGCGCTGGCGGAGATCGGCCGCCGTCAGAAGCAGCAGGCGGCAAACGAGAAGCAGATGCTGATCTGCGCCGATCCCGACTACGGCATTGACGGCGGCGAGGTCCACCAGACCATGCGGCACGCCCGCAACCTGCGCAACACCCTTGTGCGCCTGCCATATTCCGCCCTCGAGGCGAAGAACCTCAGCTCGATATTCAAGCCGGGCGACGTCCTCGTGCTGGACCGCGCGTCGGCGTCGGAGGATCGGCTCAAGACGATGGACCTCTCGGCCTTCCGCTACGTGAACTTCGCCACGCACGCTTTCCTCGACGAGGAATACCCCCAATTTTCCAGCATCGTGCTGGCCCAGGGCCAGGGCGAGGAAGACGGCTTCCTGCAAATCCAGGAGATCTTCAATCTGAAGCTGAACGCCCGGCTCGTCACGCTGTCGGCCTGCAGCACGGCGTGCGGCGAGCTGCTGAACGGCGAAGGCGTGGTGGGCCTGTCGCGCGCGTTCTTCTACGCCGGCACGCCGTCGGTGGTGGCGTCGCTGTGGAACGTGAACGACGCTTCCACCGCCAAGCTGATGACGGAGCTGTTCACTTCCATCAAGTCGCGCGGGCTTGCCCCCTCCGATGCGTTGCGCCAAGCCAAACTCTCCATGATAGATGCCGCCAGCCCCGCGTCGTTCTCGTTGGTCCCCGCCAAGCAGACATCCCCCAGCCTCGACACCGGCGGCTCATACGCCCATCCATATTACTGGGCGGCGTTCGTGATGATCGGAAGATAGCGCGAGAGCCGGCCGATCCGGCCGATCCGACGGATCAGGCCGATCGGACTGATCTGGCCGCCCCCCGTTCCTTGACATGCCCCCAATCATGTGGTGTAGTTATTGCATGCGGTTCCACGCTCGCCCGCTGCCTGGGGCAAGTCGATTTCCTGTTTTCGGGGCTTGACAATTCCCCCGAAGATGATACAGTACGTTGACAGCACTAGTTCGGCGGACGGCACGGGGTAGCGCTCAACGGTTCGGGTCTGGAATCGCATGGAGCTGCACATGAGAGGCGTCCCCCTCTTCCTGTTCGCCATGGTCTTCGCGCTTTCCGCCCACGCCAACAGCCTCATCATCGAAGGCCCCACCGAGCGCGGGAATGGCAGGTTGCCCGCCGGCCCCGGCTCCTTCACCGTCGACGTCTACGGCGAGAATCTTCCGTCCGTCGGCATAGTGCAGATCGCACTCCTCTTCCAGAAGGCCGGCGCCGCCGTGCCCGGCATCAAGATCAGCCTCACCGGCGGCAACCCCGACTTCGGCGGCCAGGCGATCTTCGTCAACACCGACATCTTCCCCGGCATCGTTCCCATCTACGACGCCGACCGTTCGCTCGCCGGGCTGCTGTCATTCGGCCCCGTGAGCATCGCCCAGGTGGGGTCTGTTCTCATCTTTCATCTTTCATCATTCATCTTTGTCCGTTACCCGCCTGTTGCCTTTTCCTGCCGTACATCTTGATTTTCAGCCTTTCTTGTGGTCTAATAGAGTTTCTGTCTTCACAGAATTCATCGGATCACCCCGATCAGGCGGAGAATCATGAGCGATAAACAGAGAGAGGACCGGCTGGTAAAGCTGGAGGAGCTACGCAAACTTGGCATCGAGCCGTACGGCAGGCGGTTCGCCACCACCGGATCTCTCAAGGAAATCGCGGACAGTTTCGCAGAGGGCGAGCCGCTGCGCCGCGTGACGGCGGCGGGGAGGATCATCTCGCTGCGCCCGCACGGCAAGGCCGGATTCCTCACCCTGCGCGACTGGACCGGCCGGCTCCAGGTGTACGTCCGCAAGGACGTCGTTGGCGAGGGAGCCTTCGAAGTCTTCGGGTTGCTGGACCTCGGCGACATCATCGGGGCGGAGGGCGAGTTGCAGAAGACCCGCACCGGCGAGATCACCGTCTTCGCGCAGAAGATCACGGTGCTGTCGAAGTCATTGCGCCCGCTGCCCGAGAAATTTCACGGGCTGAAGGACGTTGAAATCCGCCAGCGCAAGCGCTACCTCGACCTGATCGCCAATGACGACTCGATGCAGGCGTTCCTGAAACGCACAAAGATCGTGCGCACGATCAGGCAATGGCTCGACGACCGCGGCTACGTGGAAGTGGAGACGCCGATGATGCATAGCATCGCGGGCGGAGCCACCGCCAAGCCGTTCACCACGCACCACAACGCCCTCGACCTCGACCTGTTCCTCCGCATCGCACCCGAACTGCACCTCAAGCGGCTGGTCGTGGGCGGAATGGACAAGGTCTACGAGATCAACCGCAACTTCCGCAACGAGGGGATCGACACCCGCCACAATCCCGAGTTCACCATGATCGAGATCTACACCGCCTACTCGGATTTCGCCGGGATGATCGAACTGACGGAGCAGTTGGTGTCATACGTGGTGGTGCAGGTGAACGGGTCGCTACAGGTGCCGTATGGGGAGCAGACGCTGGACTTCACGCCGCCGTGGCGGCGGGCGCGCTACGCCGACCTGATCCGCGAGCACGCGGACGTCGACATCAATGACGATGCCGCGGTGCGTGCGAAGGCCGCCGAGCTGAAGCTCCTGCCGGAGGGCGGGCAACAGTGGCCCGCCCCTACGCATGACGAGCTTGTGGATAAGCTGTTTGGCGAGTGCGCCGAGCCGAAACTGATTCAGCCGACGTTTGTGACGCATTTCCCGGCATCG
>Ga0172363_10003999_pt1 | contig 11929 bp, 10 predicted proteins | sample LakKivs2_kivu2a2_FD_114541 | JGI IMG/M metagenome (GOLD analysis project Ga0172363, IMG submission 114541) | Sediment microbial communities from Lake Kivu, Rwanda - Sediment s2_kivu2a2 | ecosystem: Environmental > Aquatic > Freshwater > Lake > Sediment | place: Rwanda: Western Province, Lake... | reverse complement strand
TCATTGCCCGCACTATTAAAGGCAAGGGTGTTAGCTTTATGGAAAACAACGCAAAATTTCATGGAAAGGCACCCACCCCAGAAGAAGCAGAAAGGGCGCTAAAGGAGCTAGAATAATGGCTGTTAGCTGCGAGAGCAGCAGAGTAATCCTATGATTGAAGTCTCCACTCGGGAAACCTATGGCAAGACCTTGGTAGAGCTAGGCAAACAGAACAAGGATATCATTGTCCTGGATGCCGATTTATCGCCTTCGACCATGACTCACCTCTTTGCCCGGGAGTTCCCAGCCCGTTTTTTTGATTGTGGCTTAGAAGAGCAAAATATGATTTGTATAGCGGCTGGGTTAGCTGCCTCAGGGAAAACTGTCTTTGCCAGCACTTTTGCCATCTTTGCCTCCTGTCGCTGTTTCGACCAGCTAAGGATGTGTCTTTCTCAGCCCAAGTTAAATGTCAAAGTCGTAGCCACTCATGGCGGTATCAGTGTTGGTGAAGATGGCACCTCCCATCACGCTATTGAGGATCTGGCCTTATATTGTGCTCTTCCCGGCTTTACTGTTGTTGTTCCCGCTGATGCCATCGAGGCTGCTGGGGCGGTAAGAGTAGCCGCAGCCACCTATGGGCCTTTTTATATCAGGCTAAGCCGCCCTAAAACGCCGCTTGTCTATCCTGAGAGCTATCACTATACCTTGGGCAAAGCGGTAACTATGAGACAAGGCGGGGATGCTGCCGTTATCGCTATGGGCATTATGGTAGCCAGAGCTCTGGAGGCATCAGATGTCTTGGCGAGGCAAGGTATAGACTGCCGTGTAATCAATATGCCCACCCTTAAGCCCTTAGATGAAGAAGTCATAGTCAGAGCAGCCTCAGAGACAGGGGCTATTGTTGTTGCTGAGGAACATCTGGCCCAGGGAGGTCTAGGTAGCCGTGTTGCTCAAGTGGTAGCTAGGAAAAAACCAATTCTTATGGAGTTTGTTAACCTTAAGGACAGCTATGCCCTTTCGGGCAAAGCCGATGAGCTGCTTCAAAGGCATGGGTTGACTGCCAAAGATATTGAGGTAGCGGTGAAGTCGGTGGCCAAGAGGAAGCAAGAACTCTGGTAAGGGGTACTCAAACAAAGCCCCGCGTTGACTCCTTTTTTGAAGCAGTTTAGCCTCACCAGCATTCCCAAGTCAACTTGCCTTGATAATATATCACTTGAACAATCTGGACGATTGTTCAATCTCCGGCGGGATCCGCAGTGATTGGACAAACGTGGGCCAGACATTGGCTTGACCTGAGCCGGCTAATCGAGCGTGCACCCTTAGTCTGCAAGTAAGATGTCGCTGAAATCTCGCCATAGAGGCAACTCTACCTCGCCTGTCTCAACGTAGCTACCGTTCTTTGTAGGACAAATGACTGCAAAGTCGCAACCGGCACACGCTGGACCAGGACTCGGCCGATAATTCTTCTCCTTGTGGATTTCTTTGGCTATGCGCAGTACCTCCCAAGTTGTCTTTTCTAGGACGCTGACATCGAGTTGCCTGGTTTCCATCTTACCTGCAAGGAGATACAAATAGGACACTCTGCTCACGATGTAGGGACCGCAGCGAGATAGAATGAGTGCATGAAGTTGCAACTGATTCCAATCGATGTCGTCTGGCATTGCGCCTGTCTTATAGTCAATGATGTGCAGAGTTCCATCCCGCTCCCTGTCTACCCTATCAACTCTACCCCGTAGTGTGAGGCCTGGAGTCACTTCTGCTTCAATAGGCGCCTCCAACATCGTGGGCGTAACAGTAATATCCTGCTCGGCCACAAAACGGGTAACTTCATCAAGTGCCCGCTGCGCCCATCTTTTCTCATCCGCTCTACTGGAAAACCCCACGCGATAGCGGCGCCAATTGTTGCTTAGGAGCCGCTTAGCCGTCTCGGCGGTGCGATTGGTAATAGGCATAAACAAAAGCAAGTCATGTAACGTCGCATGGACATGGTTAGCCATAGTGTAGTACGGTCTAGGCTTTCCATATTGGGCTGCAAGCTTGTCCACATAATGGTACTTGTACTGCAGTTTGCATTGACGGAAGGTAGCTATGCTAGAGGGTGAAAGCATAATAGGTGGGAATGTAGTCTTCTTCTTAGCAAAGACAGGGATGCTGTCAAATCTTGGTGAAGGCATCCCCTTGTTTTGCTTTTGCACCTGCGGTCCTATGATGCCAGCATGAAGCATATTTGCCTGGCGTTAACCACTGCCTTGTCTTGGTGGCAGTTATTGAACAGGACATGCATCTGCGTTGTTTGCTTTGCCAAGTCTTTGATTGTGCTTGCCCAGGGCCTAAGCTCTTCCTCAGTATACAGGTAGTTGAAACGCTCAGCCGGGCTGGTATCTTTCTTCTCCCAGGTCTCGCTATTCCTGCCGTGGAAGCGGATCAGACCAATATCGGAGGTTGTCTCTGCGACAGCGGGCACACTTGACTTGAAGCCCTGTGGTTCGTCGACACACACAAATGGCAAATCGTTGCGCCTGAGAAAATCAAAAGTCCTGGCCCGATTCTTTACGCTCAGCCACACATTGTTCCTGAACTCTATTGCAGCCCGGTACTGCGGCAACTTCTCCTTGCACATCAGAATGTAGTCGAGCTGTTGTGAGCCCGGGTAGAACCAGGGTGGGAATTGAAAAAGCACAACACCAAGTTTGGCAACGGTATCGAGGGGAAGCAATGAAGCTTCAAATCTTCGCCACAGTTCGTCCGTCAATTCAGAGGGGATATCTCTGTAATACAGGTTGGCCTTTTGCTGCGGTCCTGGCAGTAGCTCCTGTCTTATGTCCTTGGGCAAAGAACTTAGCGGCGTGGGATGCTGTGTGAACAGGCGGAAAGCCTTGATGTCGAAGACAAAACCTTCGCCCGTGCGTTCCGCCCACAGGTAACTGGTCCTCTCACTGGGCATCGAGTAGTAGCTACTATCCACCTCGACAAGGTCGAACTGGCTAGAATAATAATGAAGGCGGGCTTCTGCTGAGGGCGCCGAAGCAGGATAGAACCGGCCAGAACTTAGCAATGTCGGGTCAGTCCATGAACAAGTGCCTACTCGAATTTTTTCCATTTCACCTGATACCGGTGGAACCGTGGCCTTTTGGCCCTCTTTCTGTAGGTGAAAGCTCTTCGGCTTCCTCTACTGGCAAGTCGGCCAGCTTGCCTAGAACCAGCTGCGCTATCCTATCGCCGTGCTTGATCTCAAAACTGCTGCCTTGACCAAGGGTGTACATTGTCACAGCGACCTCTCCCCTGTAGTCACTGTCTATTGTACCGAAGGCAACCATGACGCCTTTTGCTGATAGTCCAGACCTGGGCCTTATTTGCCCATCGTAGCCTTTAGGTAGTTGAACCGCAATGCCTGTCCCAATCAACTTTGGCGTCTGCTGGAGTACGGCTCGTTCATTTTCATCCTTGATATAGGCAAACAGGTCCAAGCCAGTGGCATCTTGTGTAGCGCGGCGAGGCAGGCGAGCATCTGGGTATAGTTTCTTAACTCTCAAGGTCTTACTGCCAGCAAATGCGTGCTTACGTTGCCTTGATTTTTCCACTCAATTGTTATTTTACGCTGAGCTTGAGGCCAGGGCAACAGAAAGTCACCTCCCATGGCTAGCCCAGGGGGCTGCGTTGTGGTTCATACATGACATGCTGCCTTCCTCTCTCGTTGCGGATTGGCAGCAGAGTCTCGGCAATGATATTCAGGCTATCATCTCTTTTCTGAATTATTCCTTCGACTACAACTAATAGCTCCAGCTTGAAGACCTGTCGGTACCTCTGGTATACGCGTGGCCTGACTACTACATTTACCGTGCCATCCTCATCCTCTAGCGTCATAAAGGCAAAACCCTTGGCAGTGGCAGGTCTTTGCCTGGTGATGACATAGCCAGCCATCCTTACCTGAGTATCTGGGAAAAGTTGAGCAATCTCTGAGCTCTTAAGCAAGCCATCCTTGGATATCTCCTTTCTCAACAACTGCATAGGGTGATATTTGAGGGGAAATCCCTGCGCCTCGTAATCCGCTTTCATTTCCTCAAGTTCAGCGATCTCAGGCAAGGAAACTTTGACATCGCGAAATTCCAAAGGCAGCTCCCCTGGATGTTTCTTTTCCAGCAAACCAAGCTGCCACAATAGCTGTCTTTTGTGGCAGCCAAAGGAATCAAAAGCGCCGGCAAGGATGAGATTCTCTGCGAGCTTTCTTTCCAGCTTGGTCCTAAAGTAGAAATCCTCAAGTGAAAGATAGGGAGCCGTCTTCCTTTCAGCCATTACCTGACTTATGGCTTTCTCCCCCGCTTCCTTTATATACATGAAGCCAAGTCTGATTTTGCTGCTTTCGACGGCGCACTTACTGCTGCTTTTATTGATATCTACGGGTAAAATTTCTACCCCATGTCTTTTAGCATCCCTCACAATGACCTCCGGAGAATAAAACCCCATAGGTTGATTATTGAGCAAGGCGCAATAAAACTCAGAGGGATAGTATTTCTTGAGCCAGGCTGATTGATAGCATAAAAGGGCAAAGCCAGCTGCATGGCTCTTGCAAAAGCCATACTCAGCAAATCCCTCCAAAGCCTTGAATATGCGACTGGCTTTGTTGCTCTCTACTCCATTCTTCTTTGCTTCCCCGATAAATCTTTCCTTCATCTCTTCCATAGCATGTTTTGGCCTCTTTCGGCTCATTGCCCTTCTCAGGCAGTCAGCCTCGCCCGGTGTGAAGTCAGCTATAGTGGTGGCAACCTGAATCACCTGTTCCTGGAACAGAATGATTCCCAAAGTATCCTCGAGTATTGGCTTAAGCTTTGGGTGCAAATACGTTACTTTTTCTAAACCTTGCCTTCTTCTAATATAGGGATGGACCATGTCTCCTTGAAGGGGCCCTGGCCTGACAAGAGCTACCTCGATGGTCAAGTCTTCGATAGAGCGCGGCTTTGTTTGCGGCAGGGTTTGGAGTTGAGCTCGGCTTTCCACCTGGAATACACCCATCGTGTCGCCTCTGCAAATCATGTCGTAGACTTCCTTATCATCCAAAGGCAGTCCATCCAAATTGAGTTTTGTCTTATGATTTTCTGCCACAAGTTTACAGGCTTCGTGGATAAGCGATAGCATTCTTAAGCCAAGCAAGTCCACCTTTATCAACCCAGCATCAGCAACGCCATCTTTGTCCCACTGGCAGACTATCCTTCCTGGCATAGTGGCTTTCTCCAAAGGCACGATATCGGTTAAGGGACAGGAGGAAATGAGCATACCTCCATTGTGAATGGATAAATGCCTGGGAAAGTCGGCAATTCCCTGGCAAAGGGAAATGAACTCCCCCCATAATGCAGAAGTTAAATAAGGCTGGAATTCCTCAATGCTTGCGAGATCTTGCCCTATATCATTAGCCTTGTATGTTGAAACCGACTTCGCCATCCTGTCAAGGAGATGAGCTGGCATCCCTAATGCCTTGCCCACCTCCCTTATAGCATTCCTCGCCTGGAAGGTGACGTAGCTCGAGACCATAGCGGTGTGTTCCAGCCCATATTTCTGATAAACGTACTGAATGAGCTTTTCCCTGTGGGTTGTGGACACATCTATGTCGATATCAGGAATGGATGACATTTCCTCATTCAGAAACCTGCCAAGAAATAGCTTGTTCTTTATTGGATCCACCTTGGTTATGCCTAGAATATAAGCCACCATGGAATTGGCTGCAGAACCTCTTCCCTGAGCAGGAATCCCATTTCTCTTGGCGTAATCCATAATGTCCCACACAATGAGGAAGTAGCCGGATAAGCCGAGCTTCTTTATCAGGTCAATTTCTTGGCTTAGCCTTGTTTCTACCTCGCGGTTAGCATGCTCATATTTCTCCTGCACCTTCTGCCAACATAGCTTCTCTAGGTAGGCATCTGTGCTTTCACCTCCGGGTAGGGGAAAGTCGGGAAGGCGATAACTTGAGAAATCGAGATTGACATCGCATTTCTCCGCTATGGCAGTTGTATTCCATATTGCCTCTGGGTAATCCTTAAAAAGCGGCACCATTTCTTTTGGAGATTTAAGGTAAAATTCAGAGTTAAGTCTTAAAGATTGGCACTTATCTAGGGTCGTTCGGTTCTTAATGCATGTAAGCACATCGTGAAGCTTATGGCTTTCCCTTTTAGCATAGTGAACGTTATTGGTTGCTACATAGCCTAAGTTGAGGTGTCTTGCTAGCTTAACCAAAGCATGGCAAAGGTGGCTGTCTTCAGGGTAAAGATTGTTCTCAAGCTCTACGTAGAAGTCCTCATTGCCAAAAATATCAATATATCTTTTCGCTGCTTCACGAGCCTTGTTCGGCTGCTCGGACGGGATTAAGTTTGCTATTTCCCCTCTTCGGCAGCCAGAAAGGCAAAGTAAGCCACCAGAATGCTGAGCCAAGCTTTCTAGGTCGAGGACAGCGTTGCCTTTCCAGCATCTAAGCTGAGCCTCCGTTATTAGTCGGCATAGATTGGAATAACCTGTGTTGTTTTTGCAAAGTAAAGTAACGTGGTACCCGCCTTGTAAAGTCATCTCCGCTCCAATAATAGGCTTAATGCCAGCCTTAAGGCACGCTTTGTAGAAGCGGATAGCCCCATATAAGCCATTATGGTCGGTCAAAGCCAGAGCAGGCATACCAAGGTCTGCTGCCCGACTCGCCAAATCTTCTGGATGGGATGCACCATCAAGAAGAGAGAAATTGGAATGACAATGAAGCTCAATGTAATTATTCATAATGACTACATTTTCTCCCTAGTGTCGGTATGTTGAAGCACTAAGGCTTCAGTTTGAGATATACTGGTATTCCTAATCGTAGATGCGTTGGAGGTACCAAGCTCCAGTGAGCAAATCTCGATAGAGTTCACAGATAGCGCCAGTTTCGGTTTCAATTTGAAAATACTCTCTTTCCATAGCTCTCTTCCACCATCCTTGAGTTATTCGCCATCGCTTGAGTATCTTCCATACCCCTTGTTTCCTCCCTTTATAGAGTAAGGCAATTGGCTTATGGTGAACGCCTTCCTTAACTTCAAGTCTGACAGCTTGCTGAAATAACCTGCCCATTTCTCTCAAGGATGAAATTCGGTGAAGGAAAAAGAATCCTCCGGCAATACACTATTTCCTCTAGGCAATATCTTTTTAACTATGCCTTTGCCATACCTTTGCTGAAGCCAGTTTATTGCTGATGCTAACCTTTCCTTACGTTTAAGCGGCTTATCAAGAAAGGAAGTCTGCTTCCCTTTTTCAGGACAAAAGTCAGTCAGAGTCAGCCTCATTTCACTTACAGGAGCTGTGACCCTTGCCTTCTCCAAGCATTGCCTCAAGCGGCGTAACATTATTTCTTTGGAGGATGTTGCTTCCTTGAAGTGAAATGTTCGTTGAACAACGTGGCCATTGCTAAAACACAGCGATGTTGTTAGTCGCTGGCAGCACTGCCAACGCTCCTTCAATTGCCAGCTTAATCTGCTTAGAAGTTCATCACTTCCTGCTAAAAGCTGACTGCCACTATTTGCCGGAGGCTCAAAGCAAATCTGCTCCTTTAACGTTGGTGACTTACTCCACGGAATCAATCTCGATCTATCAATGCCGTTCGATAACTCCCATAATTTCCTACCTTCGCTTCCAAATTTGAGGTTCATTGCCTCTAACGGCAAGCTCGCTAATTGCCCTATCTGGTGGATGCCAAGCAATTCAAGCTGTCTTAAAGTTCCAGATGACACAGGTAGAAGGCTTACAGGCAAATCTTTAACAACCCCCCTTTCATCCCCCTCAGCAATAGCAATGACCTCTCCTGATATAGCAAGCTGGCTGGCTACCCATGCCACAAATTTATTTGAGGCGATGGATAGAGATGGATGAAGATGGATTTGCTCCTCTATTGATTGCCTAATCTCATTGATAAACTGGACCTCATTGGGTTCGTAGTGTAAATCGATGAAAGCAGAACCCAGAGTCCCTGCTTGTACCACCGGGCTGTAATCAGTGAGTAAAGTCAAAATAGCAACAAAGGCATCAGTGTACTTCTCTTTAGCCAGGGGCAAGAATAACCCCTGTGGACATAGAGAATATGCCTCTCTCACAGGCATACCTCGCTTGACACCACACTCCAATGCTTCCTGTGAAGCATCATATACAGGTTCTTGCTGGTAAGGAAGACCTCCAATAATAATTGGCTTTCCTAACAGTAAATCGTCATCCCTTAGCTCAACCTGGACAGCGAAGTGAGGAAAGAAGAAACACCCAAACCTCATCTCTAGCCTCCCAGCTAATGAGCCAGCTTTCTCAGAACAGCTATCACTTTCCCTTGTACTTCAACATTCTCAGGCCTGACATAGATGGGCTTCATTTCGCTATTCGCTGGCTGGAGGCGAATGCGCTTTGATTCGTGGTAAATCTTTTTTAGCGTTACTTCTTGCTCATCCTTCAGCCACACAGCCACCATCTCTGAATCCTCGGCGGTTTGTGTGTCTTCCATTATCACGATATCACCATCGTTGATGAGAGCATCAAGCATAGATGTTCCCTTCACTTTCAGGGCATAGATATTACCCTTACTTCCTACAACATCTGGTGTCAGCTTAAGCATCTCTTCAGGTCCTTTAACCCAGTTATCTGAATCTGGAACAGGGATTGGTTTTCCGGCAGCAATCGTTCCTAAAAGTGGCACATCAATGATATTTCTTTCCAAAAGCTGGATGCTTCTCACCACCTGAGGGTCACGACGAATGCGACTTTCCCTTTCTAAAACATTCAGGTGATGTTGAACCACGGCTGTGGAGCTAAGATCGCAGCCCTTCATAATATCTCTGACAGTAGGCGCATAACCCCTCTCATCGATAAAGTTTTGTATGAATTTAAGAATGTTTTCTCGTGTTTCGCTAATCCCTGGTTTCCTCATTTTACCTCCTTTTAGATTCGTTTTAGAAACGAACGTTCTATGAACAATTGTATCAACCAAGGGGGTTAATTGTCAATGCTTTTGACACTGATAACGGGAAATTTTCTAAATTAGAGGTTAATTATTTGGCTTAACCCGGGACTTTCTTCTGCGGATCGATAGTAAGAGAGATTTTCTTGACCCTGCCGACGGACTAGACAAAACGCCCTTTTGTATCATAAGATAACAAAACAGGCTTTTGTTACTTCGAGTATGTCTTCCGGATGACTATTCCCATGATGTCGCATTTGAGACGTAACACTTATAGACGGTAGCCACTAAGCCTTAGCTACATGCCACTATACACCGCGGTTTTCCCGAACAACCAATGTGCTTCAACTCTTTAGAATTTTGTCCATGATGTCGGCAAGAGCTTTCGGCGGAGTCTCTATTCTGGCGATTAATGAATTTCTGAAGTGTCGTATTTGATACCCTGTTGGTCACAGTACGCTTTGAGGAGATCGCGCCCTTTACATTTTGAGCGCCAAGTACCGTCCATAAGCGAGGATTCTAATATCTTTTTTGCCTCTTCTTCGATTTCGCAATATTCGGGAATCTTAGGTTGTTGCGATGGAGCACTTTTCTGCTTGTACACCGCATCGGAAGCATCCTTAGCGAGCTTAAAAAGCCTAGCATCGAAAAGAGTTCTAGCATATGACTTCAAGTGAGCTTTTGAAAGAACAAGTTTCCGCAAATCTTCACTAACTTCTTCTACTGTCGTATAGGGACATTTTGAGCCCGTCATTGAACGGGTGACTTCCAAGATGCGATTGTCATCAAGCAACAAATTTTCCACATGCTATACCAGCAAGCGGAATAATCTACGTCCTTCTGTGGGCTCAGATTCGAAGCGCTGGATGTCACCATCGACAATACTGAAAAACTGCTGGAATCCTATCGATGCTGTAAGCAGTGTATTCACTTGTTCCGCTATTCTTCGCACCGTAGCAGAGTTCCCTGCAGGTACAAAGGTGATATTTTACTTACTGGGTGGATATGCCGCCTCATAGATGTCCCGATCAGCCGATGCATCCTCACCTTCGATAAAGACAATGCGCTGGTTGAAACTCACAATACCTCGCGACCCCATTAGTTCCGAGAGAACCTTGTGCAAGTCATCGCTGTGAGTGACTCGAACGAACTGATTGCCCCGTTTTCAGGTGGCTCTTTGAGGATCGTGCAAAGGGAATCTGTCCCTGCGGCTATCATCATCTCCGGTGAATGTGTCGTGAGTAACATCTGGTTGCCTTGCCCCAGTCGTCTTAGGGTCTCTAGATATCGCCGTTCAAGGTCGGGATGGAGATGCGCATCAGCCTCGTCAAATAGAATTATTGCTCCCTTCGGCTTCAGTTGGTGGAACCTAATAAAGATGTTGAGGATTTCTTTCTCCCCGGAGCTCAAGCATCAATGTCAATATCACTCAAAGGGGTTGAGACAGCGAATTCAAAAGGCGATTTGTTTATGAAAACATCCTTGAATTTCACCGGAGGAAAGAAAAGGTCGAAGAACTCTCTTATCTCTTGCAGCGAATCGCTGTACGCCACATTGCCAAACTGGAGACCCATCTGCAGCTGCTGAAAATCTCCCATTTTGAGGGTCGCAAGATACTGTTTCGTTAACTGGAACTTTTGCTCATCGCGTGCTAGCATCTGCTTAGCGCGGTCGTCACTAAGGTAAGTCGCAGCCCATATCTTTAGCTCCGATTTTTGTGTTTGGCGATATGTGCCTATATAGTCAAAGAAACCAGGAGAGCCAAGGGTACAACTATAGTAACCAAGTAGTTGATGTATCGTTTTTGAACGCTTTATCACTCGGCCACTGGGGTGGGATGTCAATAGTGGACACCAAACCTTTCATGCTGCTACCAGCCCTGCATAGTATTTTTGTGCATAAGCTACCGGTGATAAGAATCCTAGTTTAGCCTGGCGCCGCTGCCGGTTGTAAAATATTTCAACGTATTCTCTAATGTCTTCAATTGCTTCCCGCCTGGTACGATAATGGCGGTGATTGATTAGTTCCTGCTTTATAATTCCCCAGAAGCTCTCCATTGGCGCATTGTCAAAGCAGTTCCCGCTTCCGCTCATTGACACCTCCAGTCCAAACTGACTTAGCAGACTCTGATACTCATGGCTGCAGTATTGACTGCCGCGGTCGAAGTGGTGCAGTAGCCCCTTCTCCGGTCTCCTGGTGGTTACTGCTTGCAGCAGAGACTGGTTGACCAGGTTCCGGGTCAGCCTCTCTCCTATGGCGTAGCCCACAATCTCACTGGTAAAGAGGTCCTTGTGCCCGGCCAGATATAGCCAGCCTTCATCGGTAGGTACATAGGTTATATCGCTTACCCACACAGTATTAGGTTCATATACCTTAAACTGCTGCTTAAGTAAGTTCTCCGCCACTGGCAGTTTATGCCTGGAGTCAGTGGTTGCCTTGAATTTCCTCTTCTGCTTACGGCATAGACCCAGCTTCCTCTTGATACGCTTGATACGACAGATGCCCACTCTTATTCCGTCCTCGGCCAGCTCACGCTGCAACCTCTCTGCCCCATAGGTCTGCCGGGTCCACCTGTGTGCCGCCTTAATCGCCACCTCCAGCCGCATTTCTTCCTTTGCCCACTTGGAGGGTAGCCGGTTATTCCAGGCATAGAAACCGCTGGCTGAGACCCTCAGAATCCGGCTCAGGAGCTGTATGGGATAGCGGAGCCGCATCTCACTCATCGCCGCGTACCGTGCAGCGACTCCCTGGCAAAGTACCCAGCTGCTTTTTTTAATATGTCCCGCTCCATCTTCACTTCTACCAGCTCTTTCTTCGTCCGGGCCAGCTCCATCTCAACCTCGGTCAATGGCTTCTGGGCTTTACCAACGTCTCCCAGCTTGCCTTCCTTATGGGCTTTAACCCAATAAGCGAGTGTTGAGGGAGCCAGGGACAGTCTTTGGGCGGCTTCACGACATGATACCCTATCTTCTACTACCAATTTGACTGCTTCCTGGCGGAATTCCC
>Ga0172363_10003994_pt1 | contig 11936 bp, 9 predicted proteins | sample LakKivs2_kivu2a2_FD_114541 | JGI IMG/M metagenome (GOLD analysis project Ga0172363, IMG submission 114541) | Sediment microbial communities from Lake Kivu, Rwanda - Sediment s2_kivu2a2 | ecosystem: Environmental > Aquatic > Freshwater > Lake > Sediment | place: Rwanda: Western Province, Lake... | reverse complement strand
TCGTGCGGAAGGCTTCGCCAACGGAGGCGTTGGCCGAGGCCTCGCGCAGCGTAAGGGAATTGTTCGGGCCGCGCAGATCGTTGTAGATCGCCAGGTGGCTGGCCGGCATGTTTGGCAGATATTTGAGCAGCCACAGCGGCGTGAGTTGCTGCATGCCCTCGCTGGCCCAGCGCGTGAAGTCGAAGTTACCTTCTTCGTCGATGCACTTCATGATGCCGGCGGCGAAATCGTCTGGCAGCGTGAGCATGTAGTCGCTGCCAAACAGCACGCCGATCCGCTCGGGATCGACGCCTGCGGCAGCGTCGAGCTTGGCGTCGGTCATCGCGCGCTGCGCGGCGGCGACGCCCATCTGCGTCTCGCGGCACATCACCTTGAGGCCCTTGCGGATGGCCTTTTTTCGTTCGGCATCGAGCGGACCGAAGTCGTCGATCGAGCCGGTGAACTCGCGCGCCTCGGCAGCGAACTTGGTGGGCAGGTATTGCGTGGGCACGGCTGACAGCGGCGCGACGCCGCTACGGCCACTGGTGAGCCCCTCCCAGAGCGAATCGAGCGTCATGCCCAGTGGGCTGATCACGCCCATGCCGGTGATTACAACTCGCCTTGTCGTATTCATGTACACGGTTGACGCACTCCTGTCTTGAATCCGGTCGCTTTGCTGCCCGATTGATTTGCTGTTCCGTCCGCTGCCGCTTGGGCGAGCAGGGAAGTTCGTGGTGGCGGAGGCCGTGGAGGGGATTGAGCCGCGCCGGTCGAACCTGGGTTTTTATGCGGACTAAGTGTCCGAAGGGACCTGTAAGTTTATCGCGATGACTCGTGATTGGCGAGCGGGGTACGCGGTCGCGCATGATGCTGCGCCGCGGACGCTCTAATATCGGTTCTGATACAAACTGGCCTCGCGCTGGATGGGCACCGCCTGCGGCAGTGCGCCAACCTTGCCGCGCGACTCGACGAAGATCAGCATTTCAGCCCGTGGCGGACCCGACAGCAGCGGCACGCTGAGCGTGCCCGAGGCGTCCGGAATCGGCGCGGGACCAACGCCCAGGCTGATCAGCAGGACCTGGTCGGTCGGCCAGCGGAAACGCTCGTGCAGTCGGATGCTGATGCCCTGGCTGACTTCAACTTTCTGACGCTGACGAGGAGCAGCCGTGGTCGGCACGTCGATCATCACCGGGACCATCTTTTCGACCTGGTCCACGTCGCAGCGAATCACCGCGTCGACCACCGTGCCGTCGATCGAGAGCAGGGGGTTGAACTCCAGCTTGAAGCCTTCGTCAAACTGGCCCATCACCGGTTCATAACCAGGCCAACTGCCGTCGGCCTTCAGGATGACGTCGCGAACGTAGTTGCGGGTCTGATTGGCGGACACTTGTTTTGACTGGCCGTTGTTGACCATCAGGTGCGGCGTGCCGTGCTCGCGAAAGTCGCTGCGGCGGCGGAGATCGGCAACCAGCAGGGCGAAGTCTTCTTTGGCCATCAGCCAGGCCGAAGTTCCCTGACTCTGCGTGGCTACGGGATGCAGCACCGAGTGATGCTTCGCGCGCCAGTCGGGACTGCCGAGCGTGACGACGCGCATGCCGAACACGTGCGACTCGGCCTCGGAATTGACGAAGCGGTCGACGATATCTTGCACGACGGCCTGCATCGGCGGTGTGTGATAGACGACCACCCGGCGGCTGTCGACGCTGAGGATCCCCAGCGGCGAACCATGCCAGGCTTCGTAGCCGGTCTCGCGCAGGATCCAATCCAGAATTGCCTGCTCGGGCTTCACGGTCGAGCTGACGCGTGCGGTGTAGGGGGTGATGTCGTATTCGCGCCATTCCTGGCCGGCGTCGTTGGGCAGTGTGCCGGGGCCGGCGCTGACGCGGGCGATCGGCTCGCGTGCACGAACGGGCATGGCGGGTGTTTGCGGAGCGGCGGTCTGAGGCACAACGCCAGGTTGTCCGGTGAATGCCTGACCTGGAATTGGCTGGATCGGCTGCTGCCCCGCAGGCAGTTGCGCCGTCGGCAGTTGTTGGATCGGTGGCTGCGAAACCGGTGCAAGTGTGCCGCTGGTGCGGACGACTCCGCCGGGCGAGCGCCACTTCATGCCGTCGGCGTCGGTCGAGGTTTGTTGTGCTCCTCCAGCCTGAGCGACGCCTGGCTGTGTCTGAGCCGTTTGGGCCTGAGCCGTTTGGGCCGGAAGCGGACGGGGTGGAACCTGCGCGCGGGCGATCGTTGTCGCGAGCGCGCAACTGCCAAGGATGAAGATTGAACCGAGGGTGAATCGTCTGGCACGCATCGCGTGTGGCCTCCCTGACCTCGACTGCCGAGCCGGCGATCCGCAGAACGGGTTGATCGTCCGAGCTCTATCTTCCCTAAGGGGCGGGAAGTATAGGAAGCATCGCGGAGAGCGGCAATAGCGGGTGCGGGGCGCGGCTTGGTGGCTCGCTATGGTTGCTAGCGGCCGCGTGCTGCCAGCCGAAATTATTGCGGGGTCCGACTGGGTAACGGTCCATGTGGCGTTACTACCTTCGACTCAACGTATCGCTCCCAATGTGCTTGCAGTCGGTCGAAATACAAATCCCACTTTTCCCAGTGACGCATGGATCGGAAGTAGGCCAGCCGTGTGAACTCATCGGGTATAAAAGTCGTGCAGTGCCAGTAAAGTGGAGGGGGGGTGAGGTTTTTCGAACGTGCGTAGGGCAAGAACGAGTTCACAAAAAAAGCCCGCGCGCCCGCGGACGCCGGGGCCTCGCGATGGATCATGTTACGAATGAACTGCTCGCGCGAAATCCGACCAAGCTTAGCTTCGGCGATGAGTTGTTCCGGATCGCCGACATGCGCGACGTTGTGCAGTTCAAAGACGGCATAGGCCCAGAGAATTGAGAATGCGTCCTCTTTTGACTCGGTATAGGCCTCGACATTGCCCACGCAGATCCGACCATGTTTGCCATCGACGCCTGGCCTGCAATGGGCGCGAAACGGAGTTGGATCTGTCGGATCCCAGTCGACAAGCACACCGGCGTCCTCGCCCGCGAACTTTCGGGCTGCCCAGTTCCACAGTTCGTCACCTTCGATGATGAACGTGGCCATCGCGGGCCGATCGGTCAGCATCTGTCGCACTTGCTGCCTACCATGTTCGATCGCTTCGTCCGACAGTTGGATTCCGGCCGCCAGCTTGTAGTTTTGGCCCAGATCACCGGGGTTAAGTTCAATCGCGGTCGCGATGTCCCTCGCCATGTCATCCGGTCGTTTCAACTCGAATGCGACCATCGCTCGCCGGGCATAATGTTGCGGCTTGTCCGGTTCGAGTGCCACCACGCGATCACAATCGGCCAAGGCCATCGTCCAGTCCCGTTCGTGAGCGAAACAGTGAGCCCGAATTGCGTAGTTGGCCGGATTGCTGGGGTCGTCGTGAATCAGCTGATCTAGCTGATGTCTTGCGCGTTTTGTCATTCCACATTCGAACAATGCGCGTGCGTGCAGCCGAGCGATTTCGTTCGAGTTTGGCGAATGGCGGCCGGCCGTTTCCAACGCCTCGACCGCGGCCGCCGGGTTTGAACGCTCTAGATGGGCTTGAGCGCGGAGCGTGTGGAGCAAGGCACGCTGCTCCGCCGAATAATCCGCTTGAACTGCGGCGAGCGCGTCAAGTTGCCGGTCTGCCTCGTCCGGTTTTCCCGACAGCACCGCCGCCTCTGCCGCACGGAGCTGATACCAATTACGGTGGATCCTCCACTGGGAACTCGATCGCCAGCGAGCCTCCCGAGCCTCCGCGTTGTCATCAAAGACGAAGCAACTCCACCGTTCGGCAGATGTCGGGATTCGACGTGCGTGAGCCCAGGGAAGATATTTCGCCAGGTAGAAGGTTCGAGCACGTTCCATGGCCTTGTCATGAAGCGTCAGGCTTTCGCGGATGTACCTGTCGGACGTGTAATCTTCGTCGAGAAAGGGCAGCAATGCGTCTGAGTCGTTCGCCGGCCGATCAACTTTGCAAAGTTCCACCGCAGCATCCGCCCAGAGCGCATCGAACGATCGCTGTTTGCCGGCAGCGTCAAAGGCGCGAAGTTGGATGCGATTGGGATTGGCTGCGACGCACAGGCTATCGCAAGGGCCAGGGTCCGTCGGGTCCCAGTGGACACGAGCAGTCGAGTGCTCGCCCGCGAACCTGCGAACGGCCCAGGTCCAAAGTTCGTCGCCCGGCGTGAGGTGAGTTGCCATCGCAGGGCGATCAGTGAGCATTCGGCGAAGTTGCTCGTGTCCGTGGTGCAGCGCTGTGAGAGAAGGAGGTTCCTGCGCTGAGGGAGATCCATCTTGGCCGGCATCGCCGGGGTTCAGTTCCAGCGCATTGTGCAGGTCGGCGATGGCCGCTTTGAAGTTGCCGATGCTGAAGTACCATTTGGCTCGCGCGGCGCGATGCACGGGCGAAGTGGGCTCGGCGGCGATCCGGCGGTTCAGCTCCCCGAGCGAAAGCCGGCGGTTGGATGACGGCAGCCAATCGACCGATGTGCAGATCGCTGCGACGAGAAATAACCAGCCAGCGATCACACCGCGCGTGATCCGGGGCGAGGGGGCGGGAGGCCGGACGTAGCGGGGAACGGTGAGCGGCATTGTAACGATCGAAGTGCTGGTGAAGTTCACTTGGCCGCCACAACCAATTAGTCGACGTGCGCGGAGTTAACAGGACGCGCTGTCCTACTGGCCGACTTTGTGGACGGTGACACTCCAATATAACTTGGGTGTGACCTCAATTCGCCACTTGGCGGGCTTGGAAACAAGCGAGGACTGCCCCGATCCGATAGCGATTGCTTTCAGGCGGGTGCTGCTGCCGGCGGGCTCAATGCGGCTTCTACGCCTTGCCGTTGCGCACGCGGCCGATCAGGACCGAGGCGTTGTGGCCGCCGAAGCCGAAGCTGTTGCTCAGCGCCGCGTTGATCGCCCGCTCACGGGCGGTGTTCGGCGTGTAATCCAGATCGCAATTGGGATCGGGATTCTCGAGATTGATGGTCGGCGGGATCGTGTTGTCGCGAAGCGTCAGCACGCTGAGCACCAGTTCGATGCCGCCGCTGGCGCCCAGCGAGTGGCCGAGCTGGCTCTTGTTACTCGAGATGCTGAGTTCGCGGGCGTGTTCGCCGAAGACGCTCTTGATGGCGGCCGTTTCGGCCTGATCGCCCAGCGGGGTGCTGGTGCCATGAGCGTTGATGTAGGTGACGTAGCTGGGATCGACCTCGGCGTCTTGCAGGGCCCGCTTCATGGCTCGCGATGCGCCCAATCCGCTTTCGTCGGGCTGCGTGATGTGGCCGGCGTCGGCGCTCGCGCCATAGCCGAGCACCTCGGCATAGATCCGCGCGCCGCGCTTCTTGGCGTGTTCGAGCTCTTCGAACACGAGCATGCCCGCGCCCTCGGACAGGACGAAGCCGTCGCGCTCGCGGTCGAACGGTCGGCTGGCGCGGGTAGGCTCTTCGTTGCGTTCGCTGAGGGCCCGCATGTTGGCGAAGCCGCTGATGCCCATGGGCGTGATCGCGGCTTCGCTCCCGCCGGTGACCATGATGTCGGCTTCGTCGTACTGGATCGCCTTGAAGGCATCGCCAATGGCGTTGGTGGCGCTGGCGCAGGCCGTGGCCACGGCGTAGTTCGGACCGCGGAGGCCGAACTCGATCGAGATCTGGCCGCTGGCGGCGTTGAGCATCAGCTTCGGAATTGTGAACGCCGAAACCTTGTCGGGGCCCTTGTGCAGGAGCCGCTCGACCTGGGCTTCGATTTCATGCAGTCCGCCGATGCCGGAGCCAAGAATCACGCCGGCGCGGAAGGGATCGATCGTGCTGAATTCGATACCGCTATCGCGCACAGCGTCGATGCCCGCCACCATGGCAAACTGCGTGAAGCGGTCGATCCGCTTGGCATCCTTGGGCGACATGTAGTCGCCGGGAGTCCAATCGTAGATATCGCCTGCGAAGTGGACCTTGTGACCGGTGGTGTCGAACTGCTTGATCCGATGGACCCCGCTCTCGCCGGCCAGCATCCGCTTCCAGAGATCTTCGACCTGGCAACTGAGCGAGGTAACCGCACCCAGTCCGGTGACAACGACGCGCCGTTTCATGAATCCCTACTTACGGCCCAGAGGACTTACCGACCCCCCCTTATGCCCCAGAGATGAAGCGCGCCCGAGTTGCCGTGGGGGCGGAGCTTCAGCGGACTGGCGCTAAGACTGGGAAGCCTCGATAAATGAGATCGCCTGACCCACGGTCTGAATCTTTTCAGCCGCGTCATCGGGAATCGTGATATCGAACTCTTCCTCGAGCTCCATCACCAGTTCGACCGTGTCCAGCGAATCGGCGCCGAGGTCGTTAACGAACGAGGTTTCGGGGGTGATCTTTTCTTTATCCACACCCAATTGCTCGGCCACAATGTCAATCACGCGTTCTTGAACTGACGCCACCTTCACGATCCTCCAACTGAATTCAGTATATATTTTTAGGGGTAGGGTAAGCCTGCTAGCAGGTCCCCGACACGCCGGGCCAAACACACGAAAGGTCCCCGGCTAAGATGGGCCGCGCGCCCTTAAGGCGAAGTCTCGCGGCGGCTTAGGCGGAACTAGCTGACACAAAAATAGAGGATTTCCATAAGACAGGTCAAGATAGAAAGTTTCCGCCGGGGTGTCTATATCACCCAGGTCCAAGTCACCGGCTAACGCCCGGATTACTACCAACAGTTGCCGCTGGCGGGCCCGCGGTCACGGGTCGCCATTTACGCCTGCTTGGCAAGGCGGCCGCTCGAATCGCCACAGATTGCCAAAGTTAACAACCGATCAGGCCACCAGCCCCCCGTCGACCGTGAGCGTCTGGCCCGTGATGTAACTGGCCGAGGCGCTGGCCAAGAACAGGACCGCTCCGGCGATGTCGTCCACGTGCCCCAGACGTTTTGCCGGGACCCGCTTCTTTACCTCGTCAAGGACAACCGGTCCCAGGGCCTCGGTCATCTCGGTTTCGATGAAGCCGGGAGCCACGGCATTGACCGTGACTTTGCGGCTGGCAAGTTCCTTGGCCACGACGCGGGTCATGCCAATGACGCCGGCCTTCGAAGCGGCATAGTTCGCCTGGCCGGGGTTGCCCATGATGCCCGAGACGCTCGAGATATTGATGATCCGGCCGTAACGGCCCTGCATCATGGGCCGCGTCACGGCTCGGGTGAACAGAAACGTGCCGCGGAGATTTGTCTGGATCACGCTGTCCCAATCGTCGTCGGACATCCGCGGGATGAGCGTATCGCGGGTGATGCCGGCGTTGTTCACGAGGATGTGAATTTTGCCCCACTTCTCGGCCACTTCGTCAACGACTTTCTGCACGCTCTCGGCGCTGGTGACGTCGCACGAGTAGGCCGCGGCGGTGCCACCGGCGGCTTCAATCGCCGCGACCGTTTCGGCCAGCTTGTCGGCGTTGCGGGCCACGCAGGCGACCTTCGCGCCGCTGCGGGCAAGCGTGACGGCGATCGCGCGGCCGATGCCCTGCGAAGCGCCCGTGACGATGGCGACTTGATCGGTGAGATCGACCTGGATGCCGTGTTTGGGAGCTTCCGTCTCGGCCATAGTTCACTCCGTGATGTTCGTCTTGCGGGGGAAATGCGTGGGATTGCGACGGGCCTGAATGCCGGAAATCCTAGCCCGACGTGGACGCCGGGGGAATAACAGTTGGGAAGGCTGGCCGCGAGCCGATCAATCGAGCGCGCCCTGGCAGGCGACTTTGCGATCGATGCGTTTGAGCAGGCCGCGCAGTACGCGACCGGGGCCGACTTCGTAGAACTGGTCGTATCCGCCGGTGAGCAGATTGCGCATCGATTCTTCCCAGCGAACCGGCGAAACGATTTGTCGAACGAGCAGTTGGCGGATCTCGTCGGGGTCGAAGTGCGCGACGGCGTCAACGTTCGAAATCACGGGAATCGAGGGGCGATCGATCCGCGTGGCGGCCAGGGCCTCGCGCAGGCGTTCGACGGCCGAATCCATGATCGGCGTGTGGAAGGCGCCTGCGACGGCCAACGGGACGGCCTTCATGGCGCCGGCCGCGACGGCCAATTCGGCCACGCGTTCGCAGGCGCTGTTGGTTCCCGAGACGACGATATTGCCGGGGCAGAGCATGTTGGCGATTTGCAGGATCTCGCCCTGGCGGGCCTGGTGGCAGAGCTCTTCGACTTGTGGCAGTTCGAGCCCCAGAACGCTGACCATGCCGCTGGGCGTGTTGTCGGCGGCGTCCTGCATGGCGGCGCCACGGATGGCTACCAGCCGCAAGCCCTCTTCGAAATCGATCGCGCCGGCAAAGACCAGCGCGGTGTACTCACCCAGGCTCAGGCCGGCCGTTGCTTCGCAGGACAGCACCACCTCGGGCGAGCGATCGCGGAGCTGCTCGATTGCCACCAGGCTGGTCACGAACAGCGCCGGCTGGCTGATCGCGGTGGAGTCGAGTTCCTCGGCCGGGCCTTCGAAGCAGAGCTTGGCCAGATCGTAGCCCAGGACACTGGCAGCGCGATCGTAGAGTGCGCGCGCGGCGGGGAGCGATTCGGCGGCCTGCTGGCCCATGCCGATGAACTGTGCGCCCTGTCCTGGAAAAAGAAACGCGATCTTGCTCACGAAGGAGACTCCCGCACCGGTCGTTGCAGCCCACCCCAGCGCTGTTTGGGAAAGCAAGCGGCGTTTAAAGCGTGCCGCACCGCGGGGCGTATTATTTCGCGCCGGCCGCCACGCGCCAATCGGCCAAGTCGCTTCCGCGAATTAACGAAAGCTCGTCTCGCGGATTTCCAGGCGGCTAACTCGGTGGCGCGTCTTATTCGGTAGCCCGGCCTACTCAGTGGCGCTGACGACGACCCGGCCCATGTAGTGGCCGCAGTTGGGACAGACCCGATGCGAGGGCACGGCCGTGCTGCACTGGGGGCAGTATTCGAGCCGCATCGGCTTGATGGCATTGTGGGCCCGGCGGCTACCGCTGCGGGCGTTGGAGCTTTTACGTTTAGGTACGGCCATGGTTCTTCACCCTGAGGGGGGCGAGGCCGACAATTGGCCTCAAGCCCTGTACGGATCACTTGTTACGGTCGATGGCAAACGGCTCATCCTAAGCGAGGCTCGGCGGGGGTGTCAAGCGGGGAACGCGGTTCCGTTTTGACGCCGCCCCCGCATGCTGTTGATTTCGATTCACGTGATAGGATTGAACGTGGAAGTCGTGGTCCCATCAAAAGTTAGTTGGTTTCATCGGTCCCAGAGTTCAAAGTCGCTTCGTCGATAACGCAGCGAAGTGAGCAGAGTCAGTCAACATGTTGGATTTCCGCAAGCAAAGACGACCCTCCGCTGGACTCCCCGTGCCCCGCTTCTTGCTCACGCTCATCGGGTTGGGCGTGTTTCTGTTTATCGTGACCTGGTGGTCCAAGCCCGGGGGAGACTTGCCGGTCGCGCCCGGACCCGTTGAGGACCGAACAGCGGCGTTTCTCGGTGAGGAGGCTTCTGACGGCGACTCCGAAACGGCCCGGCAGGCTGCGCGAGCGGCCGGCGGAGACGCGTACTTCCCTGGCGTGCATGCGCAGTACTTGGATGCCGTGCGCGATGACACCGTGTTTCGTGCGCCCGAAAGCGACGCCTGGTTTCACTTGCTCGAACTGCTCGAGAAAAACACCGAGGAGCGTTTGGCCAAGGGTTCGAGCGGGCCGGTGGGTTACTTACAACTTGAGCGGCAGCCGCAGGCTTATCGCGGCCGACTCGTAACGGTTTCTGGCACGGCGCGAAGTGCTCAGGAAGTTGCCGCGCCGGAGAACGCCTATGGCATCGAGCGGTACTACCAGATCTGGCTGCAGCCGCTCAGGAGCGATCCGGAACTGATCGTGGTCTATACGCTGTATTTGCCATTCGATTTTCCTGTCGGAGAGGAACTTGATGAACCGGTGTCGGCTACGGGCTTCTTCTTCAAACGCTGGGCCTATCCGTCCCGCAGCGGCATCCTGACCGCGCCTCTGGTGCTCGCTCGCTCGATCCAATGGACACCCGTCCAACTGGCTGTGCCACCGGGCTCGTCCGAGGAGCAAACGCTACTCGCGGCCGCGGCGGCTGCGGTGATCGCGTTATGCTTCGTGGTTTGGGTTTGGCGACGGAGCCGGCGTCCCCGGTCGGCAGGAGCGCAGGCCGATGTGCAGTTTGATGTTCAAGCGCTGGCGGACGGCGCGAACCAGAATTCTCCATCCTGAAAGGCTTCGGCCGCGATGCAACCAAAACGCGGGCTGATGATTTGTCTGCTCTCGGCAAGTGCGACCCTGGTGTTATCGACGCCGGGCAACCCGGGCGCGCAAGCTCAGGAGTCGCCGGCCGCTGCGCCTGCAGAGCAGGGCGAGATCGCTGCCGATGAAAAGGTGGAAGCGAGCGAAGACGCTCGCGAGCGCTTGCGCGAGAGCCTTGAGCTGCTCGGATTCGACGCCGCATTTTTCGAGGGTTTCAAGGAAGGTGAGCCGCTTAACGAAGGCGAACAGGCCAGGCTTGCGAAGCTTTTGCAAGGACTGCCTCGGATCCCCAAGGTCCTGTTGCTCGAGGCCGCGGGTCGGCAGGCGAGCCTTGAGCAGGCGTCGCTCGAGCATGCGACTGAGCGCGGACAGGCTTACGCCTTGCGGGTGCTGCTTAAGCGCGTCACGCGCGAAGAGGTGCCGCCGTCGCTGCGCGAAGTCTTGGGGTTCGACAGCTACTATCGTTGTGAGACAGAGACCGTCGCGCGGCGGATGATCATCCTGGCCCGCCACGTTCCGCGCGATTGGAAACTCGATCAATCCCTGAACCAGCAAGCCAGCGCGATCGCGATCTACATCAAACGCTTGCCGAGCGACCCGCTTCCCGCGGAGGGAGATTCGGAAGAGGAGACGCCCGTTCTGCTATTCGCCGCAGATCGAGTCGCCTGGCACCCGCCGACGCTGCTTGCGCACCTGGGGGTGGACTATGGGCTGTTCGATGGCGTCGCAGATCGGGCGCCGCTCAAGGAGCGCGAGATCTTCTACCAGATGCTGGCGGCCGCCAGCAGCATGTCGCCGCCGTATCTCGACCACCAGATCGGCCGACTTCTGGAAACACAGCTCGACAAGCAGGAGCGGCTGGCACGCAATCCCGACTTGCCGGCCAAACAACGCGAAGCGGCCGAACGTGCGCTCGAGCGCGCACGTGTCGGGGCGTCGGATGTCGTCCCGCTGTTTAACGATCCCGACAAAGTGCGCGGTGAGTTCGTGGTGTTGCGGGGAGAGGCACTGCGGGCGATCGAGATCCGCGTCGACGATCCGCAAATCCGGCGGCGCTTTCACATCGATCGCTACTTCGAAGTGGAAATGGTGACGCCCGACTCGCAGAACAATCCAATCGTGTGTTGCCTGGCAGACCTGCCGCCGGAGATGCCGCTGGGGGAATCGATTCACGTGAGCGTGCGCGTGGCGGGTTTCTTTCTGAAGTCCTATGCCTTCGAAACACGCCGCTCGGTCGCGCAGGCGGCGGGCGAGAGGCCGCAAAGGCAGTTGGCGCCATTGATTGTCGGGAAGACGCTTTCGGTCATCCCGACGCCAAAGTTCGGTACGCCGACACAAAGCCTGACGCTGGCTGTCGGCGTGCTGGTGGTGATGGCGGTGTGCGGCGCATTTATGTGGCACATCCGCCGCGCGGATCGCCGCGCCGAAGCGCAGCTCCGTCTGCGCCGCGAGTCGCTGCCAGCAGCCATTTCAGTGGCCGAACAGTCGAATCCGGGCGTGGACAAATCCTGACCCACGCGTTGCTTGCCGCCTCTTGGGCCGACCACTGAGGCAATGTCCACCTGATTCTGGGCGCGCCTTTTGCTGCACGTGCGTTAACGCTAGCCCGCATTTCTCACCATGTGGATTGAAAAAGGCCGCCCTCCTTGGCATAAGTTGTTTGTCAAGAACAAACCTGTGCTCAGGGAGGAGACGGCCCGATGCCGACACAG
>Ga0172363_10003993_pt1 | contig 11937 bp, 15 predicted proteins | sample LakKivs2_kivu2a2_FD_114541 | JGI IMG/M metagenome (GOLD analysis project Ga0172363, IMG submission 114541) | Sediment microbial communities from Lake Kivu, Rwanda - Sediment s2_kivu2a2 | ecosystem: Environmental > Aquatic > Freshwater > Lake > Sediment | place: Rwanda: Western Province, Lake... | reverse complement strand
GAGAAATGATATGGAAGCGTATCACATGACTGTGCGCTATATCCTGACTTGTAACTATCGTCACAAGATCATTCCTGCACTAAAGAGTCGTTGTCATGAGTTCCATATCGCTAAGACCGATATGACTGAATTCACAGCAAGAGCCGCTACAGTGCTAGTCACAGAGAACATTGAGTTCGATTTAGAAGTATTGGATACATATGTTCGTGCTACATATCCCGATCTACGCAAGTGTTTGAATCAACTACAAGCGAACAGCATCACTGGTAGTTTGACGAGACCTACTAACGAAGCGAATAGCGAAGATGCATTGTTAGTCAAGGCAGTCGAATGCTTCAAGAATGGTGATGTGTTGGGAGGTAGGCAGGTATTGCTTGAGTATATCGCAACTTATCCTACACGAATCGAGGATGTCTATAAGTGGATGTATGACAATCTTGAACTATGGGGTCAGAGTAATGCACAGCGTGATACTGCTATCATTCATATCCGCAATGGTCTTGCTCAGTTGCCACTAGTGGGTATTCCTGAGATTTGTTTGGCCGCTACATTAATTGAATTGACTTCTTGATCTGTTAAATAGAACACAGGAGGACAAATACTATGTCATGGCAAGCAACATTAAACATTCACAATAACACAGATTATAACATCACAGTAACACATAACACCACAGGTGATTTAACTACGATCAGTCCCGGACAGAGTTGGTCAAATACTACCAGTGATCCAAACAATACTAATGCATTAAAGTTCTGGCAGCAACCTAATGTATGGTTCATGCAGGGCAGCGCAAGTTTTGGTCCAACTGCCGGCGTATAGGTAGACCGTGGTTGGATGGATCCAAATGGTCAATCAATCAGCATGACTGCTAATGCTAACGGTACTGTGTTTGTTCAAACAAGTAACGGTGGCAAAGAGATACTTGCTTGGAATGAATTTGAGCAAGGTGGAACCATCGACTTGACTTTCGATAAACAGTAATATGCGATATCTGTTGATAAGTTTCTATCGCAAGCCGGGAGGACAGATCGATGAGCAAGCACGATTTGTCAAGCGTGTTCGCGGCAGTGATAGTTCTATTAGCAACATCATCATGGATTATGGTTTGCGTAAGGTAGACAAGTGTGTTGTAGAAGGTCAAAAACTAGACAGGTCCTTTGACCAACTCAACGAGTATTATAAGAAAATATATCCTGCTATGGTGGCCCAACTTGAGAAAGAAGGGCCAGTCCTAACAAAGCAACGAGAAGTAAAATCCTAATTGCTATATAGATGTAGAACATGTTCTATGATTCTATGTCTCCTTATATCTTTTAGTTCGAATTCACATACACCGATGCTATAGACAGGGTTCTGTTTTAGCCTTGATGTTAAATCTAGTAGGCCATTGTCAGCGGTTCGTCTGTCTGTTTGCTCAATGTCACCTGTTATAACTATCTTGCTACCCTCTCCTATACGAGTCATCAACATCTTAAGTTGATTTGGTGTAGCGTTCTGTGCCTCGTCCAATATAACCCATGCATTCTTAAAGTTTCTACCACGGCAAAATGCTAGTGGAGTGATTTCAATGATTCGCTCATTTAGCATGTGTTCCAATTCTTTCATGCTGTAATATTCTTTCAGCACATCAAGTAATGGACGGACCCAAGGTTCCATCTTGCTGTTGAGATCGCCAGGTAAGAATCCATGCTTCTCATCATCGACCGCTACCGCAGGTCTAGTCAATATGATCTTATCGCAGTCTCCGTTCCTTAGGGACTTGATCGCGGCTAGCATCGCCAAGTATGTCTTGCCGGTACCAGCCGGTCCGGATACAACTACGATGTCTAAGTCTCTGTCGATTAGTGATAGGATATATTTTTCTTGATTGACTGACTGCGGTAGCAGTTCGATCGGTTTGCGATTACGTTTGTAATGCTCTTTGTTGAAGTCTATAGTTTCTGTGACATATAGATTTTGATTTTTATGATTTTGCATGTATCTGTTCTGTTCTTTCCTTAAAGCACCCGTTTTTCTCTTGCTCAAGCGTAAATCTCCTGTACTGTTATGAGATAAAATCAATCTCAAATCTATTTACGGACTGTTTCATGTATAAATTATCATAGACTTTACTAAGAGATAGGGGATAAATATAATGCTAAGCTCTTAGCAACACTTCCCTAGCAGTCCTTATATATTAAGATAAATACAATATGACCCGTAAACAAGTAGCCGACAAATGGTTTGACACAATAGATTTCGTAAGCATCATTGACACCGTGAAGGGTGTGATGACTAGCGACGGTAGCATGTCAATATTACTAGATTTCGAACGAGTCTTAGATGAGTGCGATGTTTACGCATTCAAAAACTGGTTATTAGGTGAACTAGTAGATGGCCCAGAAGTCGGTAGATATGATGTCACTTGTACATTCATGTGGCCATATAAATTGATGCCTGACCCAAGAGCCTGCAAAAGACTATGGGCCGTTAACTGCGGTGTAAAATGGATTGAGACTGAGATCAAGGTTCCTGTAGAAGTAACCAATTATGATGATTTCGTGCCAGGCACTAATTATCCTAAAGGCGTCAAGAAAAAAGTATGGCTTGTTAAGATCACTATTCCTATGTCGTTGATGGATGATATCAAGGAAGGCTCGATTGACTTGCAAGGTTCTACTATAGACCTAAATGAACTTGATGATGCATACAGCGAAGATTTAGATAAAGAAGGTGTGCAGAATACAGACAGCACAGCAGGCGGAGCCGATCAGGCAATACCAACAGCCTAAGGATATCAATATGAGACTTAATGAAGGTTTAGATTATCACGATATGAAAGGTCAGATAGAACCAGAAGTATCTGTCGATGAATATGTATCTAAATTAGGTGAAGATAGCGATATCGTTACATTGACCTTCACAGTCAAAAGTAAAGAGGCTGCTAAAGATTTAGTGAGCTGGCTAGAGATAGGATATGATTTTATACTTGATGCTAGCGTGAGTGATGGCGAACTTGAACCAAGCAAATGGTTAGTATTCGTAGAGATGAAGCGTAGATCAAATGTTCCTGAAAAAGTCGTTAAGATACTTGAAGATTTAGAAACACTTACAGATAGACCATTAAAAGATTATGTGATCAAAGTCGATGACGAGACTTATGATGCTGATGAAGATGTGCTTAAGCAAGCAATCATTCTCACTCCTAACCAATATAAGAAAGAAAAAGGCGAAGACGAAGAACTCAACGAGATGAGATCAATCGCTGGATTGCCTAACAAAAAAGTTTACACAGACATAGACGAAGAGATCAAAAAGTATATACAAAACGCAGGTCTTTAATATGTTTGAAAGTGTGCTAAAAAATCTTAAATCGATGTTAAGTGATAGCCACGATGATGATGCTATATCAAGCAAAAGAGTTATCGCATTCATAGCCTTTATATGCTGTGTAGTAGCATTTTTTGTAGACCTCTTTACTGATTACAATGTGACTCAAGGCGTATATGATAGCATGATGTGGATAGTGATAGCAGGTCTAGGTTTCACTGGACTTGAGAAGTTCGCAGGGAAATGGTCAATCACCCAGAATGATAAAGATCATATCGCTTGACATATACCGCGATTTATTATAAAATAAAGCATGGACCATTATGCAACATTGGGTATTGCAAAAAACGCAACACCTGATGAGATAAAAAAAGCCTACCGTAAATTAGCCAGTCAGCATCATCCTGACAAGGGCGGCGACAAGGTTAAATTCCAAGAAGTACAAACTGCCTATGAGACATTAGGTAATGCAGAAAAACGCAGAGAATACGATAATCCTTCTCCTCCCCCTCAATTTCAAGACTTTGGAATAAATGGCATAAACATAAATGATATATTTGGTCAGATGTTTCGTGACCAACACGGTCCTAGAAATTTTCACAAACAACTTTACAGGACTCAAATAGATATATCATTGTTAGATGCATATAACGGTGGTAATAAAATCCTTGAATTAAATTTAATGTCTGGAAAAAAAATCATAGACATAAAGATACCTAAAGGCGTCAATCAAGGCGATCAACTTAGATTTGATAATGTAATAGAGAATGGCACATTAATAGCCGCTTTCAACATCATGCCCGATCTTAGATTCGATAGGAGAGGTAATGATCTATACTGTAATCACAGCATTAGCGTATTGGATCTCATAGCAGGATCAAATTTCGTTTTTAAAACTATATCAGGAAAAGAACTAAATGTGACTATAAAACCCAAGACGCAACCATATATGAATGTAAGATTATTGGAACACGGCATGCCCATTTTAAATAGTAATTCATATGGAGACCAATATATCTTGCTAAAACCCTACATTCCTGATAACATACATCAAGATATTGTTGATAGTATTTTGCGAAATCGTACACAATAAATATCTTAAAAAGAGAGGCATATGAATAGTTCACCCGAAATCGAAAACATCATTGAGCAAGCGATTGCTTATGCAAAAGAACATAACCACACTTATGTAACGACAGAGCATTTGCTTTATGCGCTGATCACATATCAGCCGTTTAGGAAATGTCTTAGCGGTTTTGGGGTAGATACCGACTTGATGATAGACGAAGTTAAGTCTTATGTAAGTGGCCTTCATGCTATTGAAAGCAATGCTCCCAATGCTATGCCCAAAAAGACTAACAGCATTGAGCGTGTGTTGAACCGTAGCGTGACGCAAGTATTGTTTACTGGTCGCAGACAGTTGACTACTATCGATCTTTATCTAAGCATAGTTGCAGAAGCCAATAGCCATGCTCATTACTTCTTGTTAAAGTATGGCGTCACAAAGAATGAATTCTTCCCACATTGGCAGAAGACATATAAGGGTGGTCAAAGTGCTGCTAGCATGAACGAAGGACAGGCTGACGAGATCCTCGAAGAATTTACTATCAACCTAACACAGTTAGCCCGCGAAGATAAACTAGAACCATTGATCGGTCGTCATAAAGAGATTGATGATATCATCAATGTATTAGCCAAGCGTTTCAAAAGCAATGTGTTGCTTGTAGGCGATCCAGGTGTAGGTAAGACTGCTATTGTTGAAGGTATCGCAAGAGCAATTGTGCAGGAAGAAGTACCTAACTTCTTGCAGGGCTATGATCTGTATAGCCTTGAGATCGGCAGTTTGCTTGCTGGTAGTCGATATCGCGGTGACTTTGAAGAAAAGGTCAAGAATGTCATCGAAGCACTCAATACAAAAAAGAAGGCTATACTCTTCATTGACGAGGCACATATGATGCAAAGCGCAGGTAGCAGTAGCAATGGTAGTGTTGACTTTGCTAACATGATCAAGCCTGCTATCACTAAGGGAACATTGAAGGTTATTGCTTCAACTACTTGGGAAGATTTCTACGAGAGTTTTGAGAAGGATCGTGCATTGATGCGTAGATTCTTCAAGGTAACTGTGGATGAACCTACGATTGATACTACTGTTCGTATCTTGCGTGGACTCAGCGAACGATTGAATGACTTCCATAGTGTCAACATCACTGAAGATGCTATCACAGCAGCCGTAGAAAACGCTAGTCGTTACATTCATGATCGTAAAAATCCTGACAAGAGCATCGACTTGCTTGACGCAGCCTGTGCTAAACAGCGTGTGCTTGAAAACAAAGATGCAGAGATCACTAAGCAATTGATTTTTGAACAGGTAGAGAAGTATACAGGTGTACCTGCTGATAAACTATCAGGTGACAATTTTGACCGCATCACTAACCTTGAAACTAATGTCAAGGATAAGTTGTATGGTCAAGATGAAGCAGTCGGTGATGTATTGGATCGCATCTATGTGAGTTTTGCAGGCATCAACAGCGAGACTAAGCCACTGGCAAGTTTCTTGTTCTTAGGTCCCACAGGCACAGGTAAGACCGAACTCGCTAAGTTGTTGAGCAAGAATCTTGACATGCCGTTATTGAAGTATGATATGTCAGAATATAGCGAGAAGCATACAGTTAGCGCATTGATCGGTCCTCCCCCGGGCTATGTTGGCTTCAGCGATAGCCAAGTACAGGGCGGTCGATTGATTAGCGACTTGAGCAAGAATCCACACGCTATCATGTTGTTTGACGAAGTTGAGAAGGCACACCCGGACATCTTCAATATCTTCTTGCAGATCCTAGATGAAGGTCGCATCACTGGTAGCAACGGTAAAGAGGTCAGTTGCAAGAACTGTGTCATCATAATGACTAGCAACCTAGGCAGCGCAGACAATGATCGCAATGCTATTGGTTTCGGTGACATGCAAAAGACAGGCGAAGACGATAAAGCATTCAGGGATTTCTTCAAGCCTGAATTCAGAAATCGCCTCGACAAAGTTTGCAAGTTCAAGAAGTTGGATCTGCTCAGTATCAAGAAGATCGTTGTTAAATTTGTCAATGAACTGAAAGCATCTTTGACTGATAAGCATAATATCTCATTAAACTTGACAGAACCGGTCATCGAATATCTTGCTAACAAAGGATATGATGGTAAGATGGGCGCTAGACCACTTGCTAGAAAGATCGATGAACTTGTGCGTGTGCCATTGAGTAAGAAGATTCTATTCGAAAGAATTAACAACTCTAATATAACGGCTAATCTCGTAGACGAAAATATTGAGTTCGTAGTCAGTAACAAGGTTACTGCGAAAGTAGGGGATGATGGAATCATTGAAGTTAGCAACTGAAAAACGAAACGCACTCTTTTTTGGTAAGTACAGGTACCGCGCAAAATGCTCCGTACCCGGCGCGGTATATACTTATTTTACCAAAAACATGAATGAGTTTAGAAACAAGATGGCTAAAAAACATGCACAACCCCCTAGTGCTGTAGAAGTCATGATGGATAATTGGCGAACTAGGATAGATCAGATAGACTACATTCAAATTGAAAACTATTTTAATTGGCGAGATCATGCCAATAGAGATAGTTATATGTCAAGGATACAAGGTAACAGCATCAGTTTTTTCAGTGACGACCTAGAATTGCTTAAAACCCTTGAAATATTAGATAAAGATTTAAAAATCAGTATATGTGAGTTGATAGGTAACGATATCATGTACTTTAAAAAAGAGCCTAAATTTAAGTATAGGACATACTTTAGGGGCAGACGTGTTCCTGAAAACTTTAAAGAAGAGGTAAGGTCTTTTATAGAAAGATACGATAATACAGCGAAAATATGTCCTGCATTGAAGAGACTAGTTCAGGTAACTAATCGAAAGTACTGGTACAACTATCTGCACAGCTCCTATTATGTAGACTATAATGACCCAAGCACACTAACACTTCTACACATGTTTTTCGGATCTATGTTACATAAAAGTTATACTTTAGAGAAAGCGCCAGAAAACTGATAAATACTCTAATAATATTGGAGTATTTATGGCTAAGATCGTAGAAGATGTCCTTGTTGTCAAATTCAGCAAGATAGTCAAGGATAGCGACAAAGAAGCACAAGTCCTTGCTACAAGGGACATACAGCAAGCACTAGAGCAAGTTGCTCAGGAACTTGCCGGTGACGGTATCGTTGTTGAAGTGGTGTCATCAGAATGAGCCAAGTCACTATACTAGAACTATTACCACAAACCACATATAACGGTGGCGGTACTGGTAATGTCTATACAGTTACAGGTAATAGTCAGCCTGCTGCTGCCTATTATCTAGGTAATCAAGATTTACAGACCGTCAATATTAAATTGACTGGTGTTTCTGCTAACATAGTTATTGAGGCTAGTCTTAATAGTAATTCAGCAAATGCACAATGGTTTAATGTATATGAGTTAGTAGCCAATGCTAATGCTGCTACTGGCAGCGATACATATGATGCAAGCAATGCAAGCATCTATACTAATATAGAAGGCAATTTCGTTTACATGCGCGCCAAGATTGTTGACTTTGCGGGCGGTGTAGTTAACTTTGTAAAGTTGAGTTATTGATATGAAAAAGATAGTCATCATGCCAGGTGGGTTTCACCCTTTTCATGCAGGACATTTTGCGTTATACCAAAGTGCCAAGAAAAAATTTCCTGATGCTGATGTCTATGTAGCAGCCACAAACGATCAAAGCGAAAGACCTTTTCCTTTTGCACTAAAAGAAAAACTAGCAAAACTTGCAGGTGTTGATGCAGGCCGTTTTATGCAAGTCAAAAGCCCATTCAAGTCAGAAGAGATCACAAGCCAATACGATCCTAATAGTGATGTATTGATTTTTGTACGCAGCGAGAAAGATCGTAACGAACAACCTAAACCAGGCGGCACAAAGAAAGATGGTAGCCCAAGTTATTTCCAACCATGGACAGGTAAAGATTTACAACCGTTCAGCAAACATGCTTACATGGATTATCTACCAACAGTAGAGTTTGGTCCTGGTATCACAAGTGCAACACAGATTCGTAAAGCATGGCCTACTATGGATGAAAAAGGTAAGGCAGAACTTGTAGGAAGCCTATATCCTGCTGCGGCTAGCAATAATAAACTCATACAAACTGTTATAAAAATGTTTGACCAAGTAATGGGAGCCGCTCAACCACAAACTAATGAAAGTTTGAAGTCCTTATATGCCAAGATCAAACCATTGGTCAATGAGGCTTCGCCTGAGCAAAAAGAAAAACTGTTCGCATTATTAGAAGCCGCTAAAAAGAAGTATGAAGCAGCCAATCCTGCACAGCAAGCAGCCATAGCAATCAACATGAAAAAGCAGGGCAAGAAACCTAAGAGTGTTTCCGAATCAAGCGATTATCTACCAGAAAAATAATTTGACACCCCTCTCACACAGTAAATATCTTTACATTTTTGAGAGGATGTATGGCCAACAAAAAAGAAAAAACAGTACCCGTTGAAAAGGTGCAAGAGATCGTAGAACAGCAACAGCCTGTTCAAACCACAGACCAGAATAATCAGCAAGCAGGACAACAGCAGATTCAAGTGAATGTTGATTTCTTGCGTACTACCCGTGTGCATATCGCTATGCCATGCTATGGTGGTATGTTGACAGAATCAACATTTATGAGTTTTATAAAATGGGCGAATACTGCCCGTCAGTTGGGCATCGACTGGACATTGGAAACAATGGTAAATGAAAGTTTAATTAGTCGAGCAAGAAACACGCTAACAGCGAAGTTTCTTGATATGCCAGATGCTACCCATCTGTTCTTTGTTGACGCAGATATAGGTTGGGAACCATGGCACTTGTTAGTACTATTGAACCGTAATGTCGATGTCATTGGTGGACTATACCCAATGAAGACTATGCCTATCAAGTGGGTAGTCAATGGATTTGATGGTGCAGAAGAAGGCTCAGACGGATTACAAGAAGTTAGCAAGGCTGGTACAGGCTTCTTATTGATGAAGAAGCATTGTTTTGAAAAATTGAATGCGCACCCAGCAGTCAAGCAGTATAAGAATGATATCGGATTAGATCCTAAGTACGACAAGTACCTCAAGACTTATTTCGATACAGCAGTCCGTCAGAACCGTTACTATAGCGAAGACTGGACTTTCTGTGAGAACTGGCGCGATCTAGGTGGTCGTATCTGGGTCGATAAGCGTGTACTATTGCGTCACTCAGGATCATATGTGTTCTGCATGGAAAATCAACAGTACTTGCTCGACAATGTTGGTCCTATGTATGTTGACAGTAAGAAACAGCAGGGATTCACATTTAAAGACAAAGACGGCAACGATAGCCGATAATAGAAAGAGCCCCGAAAGGGGCTTTTTCATATCTATCACACCTATAGATTTTCTGATAAATACTAACAGTTATTGGATATTTATCATGAAAATCACAGACATATTTGAAAGCACAACATCAGGGTCGGTCGCATCAGTGGCCATGCCCCTAGGTGGCACTCAGAAGCGTGAGGGGTCACTTTTCAAGGGTAAAAAGACTAAAAAGAAGTTCTATGAGGGCAAAGTTAAAGAACTCATGCAGGACCTTAAAGAACTAAGTGACGAAGAATTCAAGAAAAAGTACAAAAAGACTAAGCAAGAATGGCGTCAGGCCTTGAAGGAAGATGAAGTCAACGAAGAAGAGATCGTTGAGCAAGACTTGATATTGGTACCTGATCAGATCATAAAGAAAGACAAGAGTTTCGTACCTCATGAGAGAGATCGTAGAGACCATGAAGTAGAGATGGCTCGCAGCGAATTATTTGCCGCTGCTAAAGATGCACAGCGTATCTATGCTATGTTAAAGAACCGTACTGAAGACGAAGGTTTGATGGGATGGCAGCAGAGTTACATCACATTAGCCAGTGATTATTTAAACAGCGTAGCAGACAGCCTCGAACATCAAGCACATACTAATGAAATGACCGGTGGTGTACTAGCCGGTGGCATGAGTAATGCTGAAGAAAGTGTAGCGGAAGAACAAGCACCTATGTTCACTCCAGAAGAAGAACAACTGGACGAGAAGAAAGATGCATGTTATAGCAAAGTCAAGAGCCGTTATAAAGTATGGCCTAGTGCTTATGCCTCAGGTGCATTAGTCAAGTGCCGTAAAGTTGGCGCAAGCAATTGGGGCAATAAGAGTAAAAAATGAGATATCGTCAATTACTTGAAGCATGTTGGAAAGGATACCATAAAGAAGGTATGAAAACCATGTTTGGCAAAAAATATCCAAACTGTGTTAAAAACAAAAAGACCAACGAAGATCAGATAAGTGATGAGCGTGTACGCAAAATTCAAAACTTCTTGAATGATAAGTTCAATGCTAACTTAGATGTTGATGGTGTATTAGGCCCACTAACATTAAGGACCATAGACAAATTCATGCCTGATGCTAAAAAGAAATTAGCACCAGAGCCAGACAAGAACACAAATGTTCAAGGCTTAGAAAAGAAATTAACTGAGCAAGAACTAGAAGAAGATTTACGCAAATGGTTCAAAGAGAAGTGGGTTAGATTTGGACCAGATGGTAAGATTCGCGGAGCATGTGCTAGGGGTAAGAGTAGTGAAGGCAAACCAAAGTGTTTGCCACAGAGTAAAGCGCACAGCCTAGGTAAGAAGGGTCGTGCTAGCGCAGCAGCAAGAAAGCGTAGACAAGATCCAAATCCAAATCGTAGCGGCTCCGCAAAGAATGTTGCAACCAAAACAAACAGAGACAAATAATGAGTAATATTATTAAAGGTATCACACAGGAAGATCCTATAACTAAAAAAGAACCAGAAGTACATGTACCTGGTTATGGCACTATACCATTAGACATGCTAAAGCGTCATGTTCAATCATTGAGCAAAGATTTTGATACACTGATACAGCAAGGCGCTTTTCTAAAAGCTGCTTATCGCACCGAACAATTTTATAATGCACTGATGGCATTAGCGAAAGCAATGAAGCAGCAAAGTAAAGTAGATGAGACACATAGCACAGGTACTACAGTTGGTAGCGCAGGTATCGGTGGTGGTGTTGGATTAGGTATTGATAAAAGCCCCATAGAAAAAGTGATTGAGAAACCATTAGGTGAGATGGAAGAACTAGACGAGTATGATTATACAAAGCGCAAGCCTTATGCACCAGTCACACATGGTGAGACTGAACGAGATTTAATATATATGGACCGTATATTAAACACTCTTCCAAAAGGATTGTCTATCGAAGAAGTATATCGTGCGGTAAGACAGAAATTTGACAAGATGAATAAAGACTTGTCAATAGAACAGCAAGTCAACGCATGGAAAAATATCAAGCCATATATATGGAGAACATATACAAAGACTTGGAAATTGGAAGAAGATGCGGTAGCAGATCAATTCTATGATGAATTCATGCATAGTTCATTCAAGCCTGATACTCCTTCATATCTAGATAATCTAAAGGGTATCAAATCATTTTTGATGGCTAAGAGATTGCCAGACGATAAAGCAAAGTTTTTATTGCGCAGACTGATACAGAAAATCAAACCTGAGATGGAAAGCGCAATAATGAAAGG
>Ga0172363_10003992_pt1 | contig 11937 bp, 16 predicted proteins | sample LakKivs2_kivu2a2_FD_114541 | JGI IMG/M metagenome (GOLD analysis project Ga0172363, IMG submission 114541) | Sediment microbial communities from Lake Kivu, Rwanda - Sediment s2_kivu2a2 | ecosystem: Environmental > Aquatic > Freshwater > Lake > Sediment | place: Rwanda: Western Province, Lake... | reverse complement strand
TAATCCTCTTCGTGATGACAGGTGTCTTCCCCTTGAGCGAGAGCGAGTCTTTCTCCCTTTTTAAGTCATCCACATCCCTCTGGAAAGCGTCGTATGATGGTAGAAACTCGTGAAATGGAGGATCAAGGAGCCTGATCGTTACGGGGAGCCCCTCCATTGCTTTCAAAATTTCTTTGAAGTCCTGTTTTTGCATTGGCAGAAGTTGTTTTAAGTAAAATTTTCTCTCCTCAGCAGTCTCGCAGAGAATCATCTCTTGCACGAGCGGCAGGCGGTCCGTGGCGTTGAACATGCGCTCCGTCCTGCAGAGCCCTATGCCTTCGGCCCCGAACTTTCTCGCTTGAAGCGCCCCCTCTGGCGTATCTGTGTTAGCAAGAACTCCAAGCCTTCTCTTTTTGTCGGCCCACTTTAGCAACTCCAATAGCTCCTCGCCTAGTTCAGGTTCTATCATTGAAACTTCACCGAGGTAGACGTCTCCGGAGCTGCCATCGATTGTGAGCACATCCCCCTCTCTGATGACAGCTTCGCCGATGTATGCTCTTTTCGCGCGGGCATCTATGCGTATGGCCTCGCAGCCGGATACGCAGGGTTTTCCTATGCCCCTCGCAACGACCGCGGCATGGCTGGTTTTTCCGCCTCGGCTCGTCAGTATGCCCTGCGACGCGAAGAAGCCATGAACGTCCTCAGGTTTTGTCTCCTCCCTGATCAAGATCACGTTTTTCCCAGCCTTGCCCTCCCGTTCGGCGTCATCCGCGCTGAATATCGCGATGCCGGACGCCGCCCCAGGCGATGCAGCTAGGCCACGAGCTATCGGCTTAGCTTTGGTCTTGGGGTCGATGCGCTTGTGCATGAGCCTTTCGAGCTGCTCCGGGTACAGTCGGAGGATGGCCTCTTCCTCTGTTATGATTCCTTCCTTGACCATATCGACGGCGGTCTTCACCCTCGCTTCAGCGTTCATCTTTCCGCTCCTCGTCTGGAGCATGTAGAGCTTGCCGCGCTCGATGGTGAACTCGAAGTCCTGAACCTCACGGTAGCGGTGCTCTAGAATATCTCTGATCTTAAGCAGCTCTTGGTATGTTTGAGGCATCTCGTCTTTCATCTTGGAGATGGGCTTTGGTGTTCTAACGCCAGCAACTACATCCTCGCCCTGCGCGTTCGTCAGATACTCCCCGAAGAGCACATTTTCTCCCGTTGCTGGGTCGCGGGTGAAGGCGACGCCGGTGGCGGAGTCATTTCCCATGTTGCCGAAGACCATCGCCACCACGTTGACCGCGGTGCCGTTCGCGATGTCGGGCGTTATCTTGAACTCCTTCCTGTAGGCGATGCACCTAGGGCTGTTCCACGACTTGAAGACGGCTTCTATGGCGAGCCTGAGCTGCTCATATGGGTCGTAGGGAAATTCTTTGCCGAAGGCATCCTTGCAGATTTTTTTGAATTCTTCTACAACTTCCTTGAGCGCTTCGGCATCTAGATTTGTGTCGTACTTCGCCCCGTGTTTTCTTTTGATTCTCTCAAAAGTTTTATCGAAAAGTTCTCCTTGGACACCCATCGCGATTTTGCAAAACATCGCGATGAATCTACGGTAGGCATCGTAGGCGAAGCGTTCGTTTCCGCTGAGCTCCATTAGGCCCTTCACGGTTTCATCGTTGAGGCCTAGGTTGAGTATAGTGTCCATCATGCCTGGCATCGAGATCGCAGCGCCAGAGCGAACGGACACCAGAAGCGGGTTATGGGTATCTCCAAATTTTTTTCCAGTTTTTTCTTCGATGTGTTTTATGCCAGCTCTGACTTCATCAATCAAACCTTCAGGCATTTTTTCACCGGCACCGGAATATTCTAAACAAGTTTCAGTTGTGATGATGAATCCGGGTGGAACTGGCAGCCCCATTTTCGTCATCTCAGCTAGGTTGGCCCCCTTGCCGCCGAGCAATCTTTTGTCTTTAGCTTCCCCTTCCTCAAAAAGATAGATGCGCTTCATAAAGTCCCTTCGCCTGTCTCTATTGGTAGAGGAGATTTTAATACTTAACTAAATGTTAAGTTTTAGTTTATCCGCTAAGACCCTCCAGTATTTTTAAGAGACACACATAATAATTGGTAATTCACATAAAGTTTAACCTGAACTGGTGATTTTTTGAAAAATGTTTACGAGTTTGAGCCGGAAATTGTCAAGCGATTTATCGAGCAGCATAAAGCCAAGCGCGCGGCCATCCAGTTGCCTGCAGGTATTAGGCCCCATTTGTCGGAGATCGAGTCGACTTTGAACGAATGTGGGACCGAGGTGATGGCGCTGGCCGATAGTTGTTACGGTGCCTGCGATATCGCGGATGCGAAGGCGAAGCAACTTGGATGCGATGTGCTGCTCCACTATGGTCACGCGGATATGGGCATACGGACGTGTCTGCCGACGCTCTACGTGGAGGCGCGCATGAGTGTGGATCCGACTGAAGCCGTCGAACAAGCGTTGCGAGGACAAAAATTCAAACGTTTGGGCATATTGACGACGGTTCAGCATATCGGCTTTGTCTCACAAATTGAAAAAATTTTACGTTCATTAGGAATAGCGCCGTTGGTCGGAAGACCTGGGCCAAGGGCGAAGCATCCTGGACAAGTGCTCGGCTGCGATTGGGGATGCGCCAGAGCAATTGCGGATGGTGTGGACGCATTTTTGTATGTGGGCACAGGCAGATTTCACCCAATCGGAGTTGGGCTGGCGATGGGAAAAGATGTGGTAACTGCGAATCCGCTTGCGAAGGGCTCTGAAAAAATAATCGGTAAAGATAATTTTTTGAAGAAGAGAAAAGCCATGATCTCTAGGGCCGCACTATGTCAAAACTTTGGCGTTTTGGTTAGCACGAAGCTAGGTCAGGCACGTTTCAAACTTGCATCAAGCTTGGTGAATGAATTTAGAAAGTCGGGATCATCTGCGTACCTCTTGGTCATGGACGAAATAACTCCCGAAAAAGTAAGCGATTTCAAAGAAATCGAAGCATTTGTATGTGTCGCATGTCCGCGCCTGCCGATAGATGACGCCGCGCGCTTCGACAGGCCGATCTTGACCCCATTTGAGGCGATGGTCATACTTGGAAAGACAAACTTCGAGCCCTACCAGCTTGATGAGGTTCGGGGGAGCGATTTTTGAGGTGAAAAAATGCCGCGCGCAAGAAAGAAGCAACTGGAAATAATCCTGCAAAAGCTTGAGGCCCATCCGAAGCCGAACGCCGCGCTCGAGCAGTACATGACCCCTGGTGACATCGCCGCCGCGTTGCTCAGCACCGCCTACGCACGTGGCGATATAGATGGTAAGGTGGTGTGTGATTTGGGCTGTGGCACGGGAAGGCTCGCAATAGGTGCGGCGCTCCTCGGCGCCAAGAGGGTGATCGGTGTGGATATAGACCCAAAGGCGCTCGGGGTCGCGGCGGAAAATGCTCGCTCGGCAGGCGTCGACATAAAATTGGTAAAAAGTGATGTAGAAAAATTTAGGGCCAGGAAAATAAACACCGTCATACAAAATCCACCGTTCGGAGTCCAGAGGAGGGGCGCTGACATGGTGTTCCTGCGCAAGGCCATCAAGCTCGCCAAGGTTGTCTATTCCTTGCATAAGAGCACGCCGGATAACCGAGCATTTATATCAGCTCGCGTGAAAGAACTAGGTGCGAAAATAACCGACGTGATAGAACTTGAGTTCCACATGCCAAAACAGTTCAAGTTCCACGCTCGAAAGGTGTATAGATTTAAAGTTGATCTCTACAGAATTGAGAGGAGGTAAAAAATGGTTGAAGAAATAAAGACGGGAGATTTTGTCATCCCTGGCGATTTCTTGGCGACCGCTGAGGAGTTCGTCCCCGGGGATGGAGCGTACGAAGAGGAAGGCAATATCTATTCCTCGTGCACTGGCGTGGTGTTGGTCGATGTCAGGACAAAGCGCATATCGGTCTTTTCCAAGACGCCGACGCCTCCGGCCATCAAGCGCGGCGATACGGTCATAGTCCGCGTCGACGAGGTGAGGGAGCAGTTGGCCCACGTCGACATCGGCGTGTTGAAGGGGCATGAGGACCGCCAGCTACCTTTGCCAGATGCTGGGACAATTCACGTTTCGCAGGTGCGCGATAGCTACGTCAAAGACCTGTCTAGAGAATTCAAGGCCGGCGATATAGTCAGGGCCAAAGTGCTCAACGCGCAAAGGAGCCCGATCCAGCTCTCGACGGTTGGGAACGATTTGGGAGTCATTGTGGCATTCTGCTCTAAGTGCAAAGCGCCACTCGATATGGATGGTCCGAGGCTCAAGTGCTCCGAGTGCGGCAACATCGAATTCAGAAAAATAGCTAGCAACTATCGCCAAGGTGTCCTGTGATGCCAGAGCGGAAGCGCGTACTCAACATACGCGTGGCGGATACAAAGCAGATGGTGCGGTTGGTGAAGGAGATGAGCGAACTCAACGCAGATCTGACCATAGACGCCGATCCAGTGAACGTGAAGGTAGCCATCTACGGTTCGAAGGATGAGATTCGTGATATCTCGCGCAAGATAATGAAACTCGCTAAGTCGCAACCCTCATAAATGTCGAAGTTCAAGAAAAATAGGTGCTTTTATGGAACTCGAAATTGTGAACAAGGATGAAGACAGCATAACAATAAAAATAATCGGTGAAGACCACACTTTTTGCAACGTACTCAGAAAAGTCCTGCAAAGTGACGAGGCGGTCTCCGCTGCGGCTTACTCTATTGAGCATCCGCTCCTTGAGCAGCCAAAGTTTTACGTGAAAGTTAAGAGGGGCAGGCCAGAGACCGCGTTGACAAGAGCGGCTGGGCAGATAATTGAGTATTGTGGAGATTTGAAGAGGCAGATGTCGAAGGCTCGGAAGAAGTAGGCCAACACAAACATCAATATTATAGCGACGTATCCTCTTTTGGGTAGCCAACTTGAGAAATGTCAAATTTTGGGACATAAAGTCCGAGATCCGTGTGATTGGGATAGACGACGGGCCGTTCAAGCCACACACGAAAGGCAAGGCCCTACTCGTAGGTGTAGTTCTCAGAGGAGGGCAATGGTTGGATGGCGTTTTGAGCACATCGGTATTTGTCGACGGAAGGGATGCAACTCAACGGATAATAAAGATGGTCAACGAGAGCAGACACAAGGGACAGCTTAGGGTGATAATGACCGATGGTGCGACGTTCGCCGGTTTCAATGTGGCGGACATACGCGAGATTTTCAAACGGACCGGAATTCCAGTGGTCGCTGTGTCGAAGGATCGCCCAAACATGAAGAAAATCGAGCGAGCGATAAAGAACTTGTCAGACTGGCGGGCGCGCTGGAAGATACTTAGGCGCGCGGGAAAGATTTATTCGGTGGAGTCGAGGAGCGGAGCGCAGATATTTATGCAAATAGCTGGTGTAAAGAAAAATGACGCGGAAAAAATAGTCAAAACGACTGCTACGCGCAGCTTTGTGCCCGAGCCTCTACGTGTGGCACACTTGATAGCGCGAGGCGTTGGAGAAAATGTCGAGAAAATCTGAAATTTGGCGTGGAGTGACGCAGAAAGGCAGAGGCGTCCAGCGGTGGATGAAGCGACACAGGATAGTTTACGATATAATTGTTTCGCTGTTGATAGTCGGTGGGGTGTATTTTGGCGTCAGAGGATCGCTGTGTCTCGCTCTGCGGACGGACGAGCCGTACAGGGCTGTGATTTCCCAAAGCATGAATCACGGTGATGAATCGTGGAGGAATTACTTCACCGAACGAGGTTACGATACTTTAAACTTTCCTATACAAGGTGGGTTCGAACGAGGTGATCTGTTGTTTGTGCAAGGTGTGGATGCTTTGAGGGATGTGAAGGTTGGAGATGTCATCGTCTTCGATGTGCCGACCCAATCCATACCTCTCGTTCACCGCGTTGTAGCAATAACTAATTCTGACGGCGAAATTTATTTCACAACGAAGGGCGACAACAACCCGTACGTTTTGCAGGCCGAAGGATACATAAAACCAGCACAGATTCGCGGCAGAGTGGTATTTGTTATTCCAAAGATCGGTTATCTGTCGCTTTTGTGGCAGGGGCGATGATGAAGCAACCTTTCCTTACTGTGGATACTATAGTCCGAGTGGATGGAGGCGTGGTCTTGGTAAAGAGAGGGAAGGAACCCCACAAGGGGAAGTGGGCCCTGCCAGGTGGTTTCGTGAGCTACGGTGAAATGGTAGATCATGCCGCAGCCAGAGAGGCTGAGGAGGAGACGGGGCTAAAGGTGAAGATAAAGAAGTTGGTGGGCGTCTACTCCGATCCGAAACGTGACCCTCGCGGGCATACCGTCTCGATATGTTTTGTAGCCGAAGTGGTTGGAGGTAAGCTGGCGGCTGGCAGCGATGCGGCAGAAGCGCGTGTATTCAAAAAAATTCCTTGGCATGAGCTGGCGTTCGACCATGCAGTGATGCTGAGGGATGCGGGATTTGGGTGATATCGTGAAATTTTGCTCTAAGTGTGGAAATCTGATGTTGCCCCAAAAAGGCGAGAAGGGGTTAATTCTGGTATGTGGGAAGTGTGGCAACGTAGTCGAAGAGATAGAGGCCGATGAATACAAACTTGTTAAGGATGTGGAGGCGAAGATTAGTGAGCCAGGAGTGATAGAGGATAAGCAGATAAATCTACCCACAGCGCGCGTTAGATGTCCGAAGTGCGAAAACAATAAAGCCTACTGGTGGATAAGACAGACTCGTGCCGGTGATGAACCATCGACTAGGTTTTATCGCTGCATCGCGTGTGGTCACGTCTGGAGAGAATATGCGTAAGAATTGGTGAACAAGATGGAAGAATTCATGCGCAAGGCGCCCGCTGTTGACAGAAAAATCTCCGAGATAAAAATAGGTGATTCGCGCATTAGGGTGGTCGGGCTCGTCGTAGATCGAAAGGAGGCAGAGTTTATGCTCGATGATGGCTCTGGTCAAATCGTGGTTTTTTTTGACGACCCTGCGCTGGCTGCGGATGTGGATGTCGGTTCTAAGGTCAGAGTTTTTGGTACTCCGCTGAATGTCGGGGGGAAGCATGAATTGCAGGCGGAGATAATCCAAAGGGTAGATAAGCTCGACCTCGAACTTTACGATGAGGTCAGGCGAGAGGTAAAAACATTTGAAAAGGAGCTAGGACAATAGGATAGGGGTGGTTCTTTGGTCAAGTTGCGAATGGAAGATTCAAAAATTTGGAAAACTTGCATCAGCGCAATGTCCAATCTGATCGAGGAGGCGTTGTTCAAGTTGACGCCGGATGGGATTAAGATGAAGGCGATGGATCCGTCACATGTGGCTCTCGTGGATTTCGAACTCCCAGCCGCGGCGTTTGCTGATTACGAGGTCAAGCGTGCGGTATCGTTGGGCATGAACCTCGCTGAAATGAACAAGATAATGGCTAGGGCGAAAGCGGAGGACGAGTTCTTCATGGAACTCGATGAAGAAAAAAATCGCTTGTCGCTGACGTTTAAGGGTACATCTACGAGAAAGTTCAGTTTGTCTTTGATAGATCTCAGCGAATCCGAGCTGCCGGAACCCAAGCTCCAATTCACCGCGAGCACCGATATTGTGGCCGGAGTCGTTCAGGATGGATTGAAAGATGCCGAGATAGTTGGAGATAATGTGAAGTGTGAGCTGACCGATGAGGGGTTCTTTATGTTGACCGAGAGCGATACTGGTACGACCGAGCTCAAATTGCACAAGGGTGACCCAGGACTGTTGAAATTAAACGTCAAGCAGCCTGCGCGGGCAATGTTCAACATAAGTTATCTCATAAACATGACGAAAGCAGCCAGCTCTACTGACAACATCACAATAAATATGGGCACAAATTTGCCAATCCAACTTGATTTCCCTATCGCGGAGGGGAAAGGCAAGTTGCGTTTTCTGCTCGCACCGAGGATAGAGGCGGAGTAGGGCGGTGGCGTTGATCGCTCTTGGATACATGACAATTTTAGATCCATTTGCTCCAGAAGCGCAAAATATTGTCCGTTCAGCGCCGCCATTAGATTCCATGCCTCAGGAGATTGTTGAACGGGCGGTTAATCGAGTGAAGTGGAAATCTCCCAAAGAGATGATGGTGGATGCAAACCCGAGTGCAATTCAGAATGAAATATTATCGTTCTATCTGATGTGTCAGGGTACAGCAGCAGTTTCCTATCCATACTCGCGCGAGGTTCGGCTTGTAACCGATGCGGCGAGGGAGACGATAAAATACAGGATGTATGAGTTGTTCAAGCGAGGTTACGAGGATCTTTGTCTGGATGTTGTGCAGCGTTCTTTCAAATTCGTGCAACTCGAGCACGACGGTGGTGTAAAGCTAAAAAATATTGAAATACCGCGCGAAGATTATTTCAAATTGCGCGATAGGCGGCTCGCAGAGGACGGCATAGACATAGTCGACGACCGCGCCTTGCCTCAATACGTGCCAAAGTATGCCGTGCGTTGGACGGATCTGGCATCGTTGATGAGATATCGACGAGTGGATCTGACAAAATTTTATGTTGTACGTGGATGGGCGGTCATAACTCCACGAGAGTTATGGGAAATATTTGCAAATTTTATTGGGGTTAAGACGGAGGAGTACATAGCATCCCTCTATGAACGCTTTTCAGAGTCTGGAGTGCCATCAAAGCTGCTCGATTCGGTCGGACAAAAAATTTCTGCTTTGATACCGCCTGAGGCGGAGTTGCGTGAGCGCTTCCTCAGGGTCCCGATTGGAAGGTTGCGTCCGGAGTTCTTCCCGCCGTGCGTGAAGAAGGCACTCGGCGGGGTTGGAACGGGCGTGAGAAATTATGCGATAGCTGTTTTGTTGACATCTTTTCTCTCTTATGCACGCGTATCGCCGTCTGGAAAAGTTGCCACGCGGATGGCAGATTTCATCGGTGACATCTCAATCGTGCGCGAAGAGATAGCGCCGCTCATACTCGAAGCTGCGGAGCATTGCAATCCACCGCTTTTCAAGGATCAGCCTCAGGAGAAAGCGAATGTTTACTATCATCTCGGTTTTGGCATGACGCTTGAGCCACGTTTGGAGGACAGCGGCAAATCGAAGTGGTATCGCACGCCAAATTGCAGCAAAATTCAGATTTCTGCGCCGCCGCTGTGTGAGCCGGACGATTTTTGCCGAAGTCGAAATATAAAGAATCCGCTCACTTACTACTACAAGCGCTTGGCGGAGCAAGCAAGACCACAAACAGGTGATTGAATGCAATTTAGAGAAGCGACGCAAGACGAACGGAAACGTTTTTACTCGGAGGAGTGGAGCAAAAAAGATTTGCCCGATTTCATACTTCACACACTTTCGTTGCGAGAGTTCGGGTTCGATTACGGTGAAGGTCCGAGTCACAGGTACAATCAGTTCATGACGATCGAGCAACTTTCAGATTTTCTAAAAAACAGAGCACCTTACGCGGCTTACGCGAGCGTGGCGCTGTACGAGCAGCCGTCGATGAGAAAGGGTTGGTTGAAGTCAGAGCTTGTTTTTGATGTCGATGCAAAAGACTTGCCTCTAAAAACGTGCGGATGTTCTGGCGGCGCAGTGTGCGAAAAGTGTTTGGACGAAGCTCGGCAGATAGCGTCGATGTTTGCTGAGACCCTTCGATCCGATCTTGACCTACGCAACATCAACTTCGTTTATTCCGGCCGAGGATTTCATATCCGGGTAAACGACGATGCTGTCATGACTATGGAACAGACAGAGCGCGCCCAACTGGTAGAATACGTTACGGGTAGCATCGTGCCGACGGATATGACGATAGCGCTTGGTTATTCACAGGTTTTTAGGGATAGGATTGCGAGGACCTTCGATCGTTTGGATGAACAGAAGCTTATGGAAATCAAGGGCATGAAAAAGGCGCTGGCCCAACAATTGGTCAAAGAAAAAGAAAAAGTGATGGTGATGATGCGCAAGGGGAAGCTCCAAGATCTACAAGATTTCTCTGGGATGGGTGAAAAAACTTTTGGACAATTGGTTGACTATCTCATGAAATTGAACTCGATGCTCACAGACGGCAAGGTCACCATAGATACGAAGCGCATCCTGCGTTTGCCGTCAAGCTTGCATTCCGGCGTCAGCATGAAATGTGTTTTGGTGAGGGACATCGAACATTTTTCAATTGAAAGCGCAGTTCCAAAATTTATGCGCGAGGGAAAATAGCATGAGGAATTTGACTTTCGAGGGTATCAAAAACGTATTGACAGAAGAAAAATCAACGCGTGGGCTAGTGGACCTGCCGGACGAGTTTTATTCCAACGTTGGGAGGTACGTGACGGAGCTGAGCCGCGAGGCCGACAGAGGTGAGGCCGTACGACAAGATATTTTGAAGGAAGAACTTCATCGCGTTTTGCAGATGGTGCAAGAGATCCACATGCTTCGTGTGATGAAAGCGCTCGATGAACTCGCGAAGGGGGTTTTGCCGGATCCGTTGCTCGAGAAAGAGAGAAACGCATTCAATGAGATCAGACAAACTTTGGAAAAATTATATGCAGAACTGGTCGCCCCCGCAATGGCTGGTGAGGTAGCGATCGTAGCCCCAAGGGAGATAACGAATGTTGCCATCATATTTTCCGCGGCTGTGCCGGAGATAGTCGCGGAGGACATGAAGAGCTATGGCCCGTTCAAGGTCGGCGAGATAGGGTTTTTGCCGAGGACGAGTGCAGAGCGTCTAGTGAAGCACGGCCTCGCAAGAAAAATTGAAGTTAAGTCATCGTAGCGATACCTTTTTTGGGGAAGATATCAAAGTTGGAGAGAGTTAGACTAGAGGATTAAAAATGAAGGCACCAAAACAAATTCGCACATACTGTCCGGCATGCAAAAAGCACACGGTGCACAGTGTGCGCCAGCTCCGCAAGGGTTCAGCGCGGCCATTGAGCTGGGGGCAACGTCAGTTCACTCGCGTGATGGCTGGATACGGCAGCCAGCCGAGGTCGGAGCAGAAAAAGTTCGCGAAAACTGCGAAAAAAATCACATTGATGTTGAAGTGCAGCGTCTGCGGCAAGTCGCACCCGCATCGTGGTTTTAGATCGAAGGGGATAGAGATCAAGGAGTAGGGACAAACATGGAAACAAGGCCACGCCCCCCCTGTTTCTTGCTAGTCAGATGCAGCGATTGCGGGAACGAGCAAGTGATATTCAGCCACGCGAGCTCTGTCGTGAAGTGCTCGGTGTGCAGCAAGACTCTGGCTACCCCTCGCGGTGGGAAGGCCGAGATCAAAACTTCGATCATAGAGGTGTTGAGGTAAGATGGTTCGCCGAAGAGCAGAATTGCCGGTTGTGGACGAGTTCGTGATGTGCACGGTGAAGAAAGTCTTTGCACAGGGCGCATTCGTGTCACTCGATGAGTACGAGAAAAAAGAGGGAATGGTTCACATCTCCGAGGTGGCGTCCGGCTGGATAAAAAACATCAGAGATTTTGTCAGGGAAGGTCAGAAGACCGTTTGTAAAGTCCTTGCGGTGGATCCGCAGAAGGGGCACGTTGATCTTTCAATGCGCAGGGTTAAGGATAGTCAGCGTCGTTGGAAGGCCCTGCAGTTCAAAAAGGAACAGAGGGCCGAAAAGCTATTGGAACTCGCGGCAAAGAAATTAAGAAAGAGTCTCGACAAAGCATACGATGAAGTCGGTTTTACCCTGCAGGACAAGTTTGGAGACCTTTATTCGGCGCTCGAAGCGGTCGCGATCAAGGGCAAGGAAATTCTGTCGGGCATAGATATCGATAAAAAATGGATCGATGCTTTAAGCGAAGTGGCATCCTCTACTGTTGAAGCGCCGGAGGTTGAGGTAGTTCGATATATAGATTTAAGTTGTCCAACATCCGATGGCGTTGAAGTGATAAAGTCGGTCCTCATCGATGCGCGCGATTCTGTCAAAACTTCTGATGTGGATGTTGAGGCATATTACGTTGGGTCGCCGCGATATCGCGTCAGGATCGCAGCACCGTCTTAT
>Ga0172363_10003990_pt1 | contig 11947 bp, 11 predicted proteins | sample LakKivs2_kivu2a2_FD_114541 | JGI IMG/M metagenome (GOLD analysis project Ga0172363, IMG submission 114541) | Sediment microbial communities from Lake Kivu, Rwanda - Sediment s2_kivu2a2 | ecosystem: Environmental > Aquatic > Freshwater > Lake > Sediment | place: Rwanda: Western Province, Lake... | reverse complement strand
CTTTTCTGGATTGAAAAATGTCAAGCTTGCAGAAAATGCTTATTTGAACTGCTGGTACCAAGTCGGTGATAATTATGTCAAGAATGGCATATTGCCAGACGAGTTCAGCGTATGGATTGGAAGCTTTAACCCTTACAAAGGATACAACATTGCGTTATGCTGCCAGGCAATGAACTTTGATACCGGAGACGAGATTGGAGACATTTCGTGCAAGACACAATACCTCGAACCAATGTGCAAATAAAACTTTTTCTTTTTTCTTTTTAATTTTTATGTTTGTTCCAAGAAAGAGAAACAAAATGGCTTGCCACTAGCTTTTAAACACACTCTTATTCTCTCTTCTAAATCCCTCAAATAAAAAGATTCCCCTAGATTTGGTCTGAATATCCCTGCGACTTGCCATCTCTCTTTAGAATTCCTACTAATTGATCTATTCAAGCCCATAACTTCTTCTTTATCATTTCTTATATAAATTTTGCAATCCCTTTGCGAATAAGAGACTGCAACAGCATAAACTCTTTGATTTTTTGCCATTATAAACATTAAGAAGCGGATATTTAAAAAATTTATGTTATTTTGAAGTGGCTACAAAGCAAGATTTAAATATAATAGAAAAGTAAAAGTAGGATGGGAAAAACACATTTTGGGGCGGTGTATGGAAATATAGGAAATGTCCAGAAGCCTGATTTAGAAAGAAGAAGAGTTTCAAAAGTTGGCTTGGTGGTAAGCCCAAATCTTGTGTTGAAAATGTATGCCATGCTTAAAGTAAGCCCTGAAGATTATACAGGAAGAGCAGAAGAAGCAAGAGGAGTCTTAGAAAAAGAAATTGCAGCAGGCAATATAGAACCTTTATCTGGAATGGGATTTGCTATATTTTCAGAGGATGCCTTAAACGTTGCGAGATGGGACAAGGAACAGCCTCTTGCTGTTGTAAACCGAGTTTATGGCTATGATGGAAATTTCACTCCATTGGATATTAGAAAGGCAGGGAGCTTTTGTATTTATGAGTTGGTTGTTGTAGCTCATGAAAGAAGCGCATGGGAAAGATTCTTGAAATCTCATAGAGGACGGGAAGACAAAAAAGATTATTTGAATTCTTGGTTTGAAGGCGAGATTAAGTAATTTTAATTAAAAATTTAGACTCTATCAATAATAATAAAAAGAGAATAAGAAAAAATAGAATAAATTTAAGCTTTTGGCAAAAATCTGTAGACTTTTGTTCCGCAAATCTTGCATTTTCCTTTTACTGCTCTTCTCTTGCTTCCGCCTTTTCCTTCCATCTCAATCACTTCGGCATCGGCAACATCTACTTCTTTCTTGCATTTCATACACCTTGCTTTATGTTCCGCCATTTTTTATTTAACCTCCGTTTTTAAAAATTTAATGTCAAATTAGCTTTTTAGAGTTTTGAGAGGTTATAAAGATTTCTATTTAAGAAATATTTAAATATGTTCTTTATTATCCAATACTGTGAAAAAGATATGGATGTTAAAAGAAAGGGAAAAGGGATTTTGGTTTAGGTTAATCATTGTGCTGGCTGTAGGAATTTTGATAGGGTCTTATGTCCTTAAAGAGAAAGAAAGGAAAACAATAAGCGCGAGTGGCAATTCTCAGATTAGTGTCGTGCCTGACGAAGCAGTTGTTTATCTTTTGATTGAAACAAGAAACGAATCTGCAGAAGGTGCAAAAGACCAAAATGCCTGGATTTCAGAAAAAGTGATTGCTGAGTTGGGAAGAGTTGGGTTAAATAAAGAGGGAATAGAAACAGAAAATTATAATATTTACCCCGAGTACGACTGGATTAACGGCATACAAAGGCTGAGAGGGTATGTAGCTTCAAATTATATCAAAATAACTCTTAAGGAGTTTAATAAAGTTGGAAAAGTTGTTGATGCAAGCGTTGATTCTGGAGCCTTGATAAATTCCATTAATTTTGAGCTTAGCAATGAAAAAATGAACGAATACAAAGCAATGGCTTTGGCCAATGCCTCGCAAGATGCAAAGAAAAAAGCAGAGGCAATTGTTGCAGGGCTTGGAAAGAAGCTTGGAAGCCTTGTATCTATTTCTGCCCCCGAGTACAGCTATATGCCTTATCCATTGTACAGAATGGAGGCTGCAGAAGGGGCGGATGTAAAGAGTGTCGCTACAAATATACATCCAAGGAATATCGAAGTTTCTGCAAGCGTTAATGTTGTATACGAGATAAAGTAAATTAGATTTTAGTTAGATTTAGGATTGTGAAAGGATGATGCAATTTTGAAGTGTTTTATACTTCAAAACGAAAGATACTTAAATACTAGATTCTGTATAAAGTTTTAGTATGGAAGAACAAATAGGGTTTGTGCTTAAGTCTATTGGATTGAATAACAGCGAGATAGAGGTTTATCTTGATCTTCTTAAGAACAGCATTTCTACCGCACTTGAAATATCAAGAAGGACAAAAATTTACAGACCAAATACTTATGAAGCATTGAGAAGACTTAATGACAAGGGTTTTGTGAAAGAGCTTATGGTGGGTGGCAGAAGAGCATTCCAAGCACTAGAGCCTGAAAAAATAGTAGATTACATTAAACAAAAAGAAAAAGAAATAAGTTTGATTATACCAAAAATAAAATCATTTACAAAAACAGTAAGCCAAAGAGAGAGCATTTCTATAGCAAAGGGAATTTTTGCATTAAAAGACGCATATTTAAGAATGTTAAATCTAAACAAGCCTATAGATTCTTATAGTATTCCTACGAAGGCAGTGGAAATTATGGGCGAGGGATGTTCAAAATTCAAAGAATTCCATAGAGAAAGAATCAAAAATAAGATTCAGATGAGGCATATATACAGCAAGAATAATCCAAAGACGATTCATAAGCTAAACAAGATAAAATATATGGAAGCAAGGCATCTTGCCAGAAAATATGACCATCTTGTCTGCACTACTGTGTGCGGAGACGCTGTAATAATAGCAATATTCTGCGAGCCAATTTTTATTATTGAAATCAAAAACCAACAGATTGCAGATTCTTACCATAAATATTTTGAAATACTGTGGGGCAATGCCAGCAGGTAACAAAGTTTAAGAAAAATTCTGTAAAAGTGTTCTGGGATTTGCTACATACTCTAATTTTTATTTTGTAAGTGTCTAAAAGATTGCTACATTTTGGTTTAAACATGTTAAATGTGTCTTGAAAAATACTACATTCTTTAAGATTTTTAAGAAGTGTCTAAAAAAATACTACAACTATTTTTATATTAGCTATGCTTATAAAAAGTATGGAATTTAAACAAAACCTCTGTACAACTTGCTCTGAAGTAATCACAAACCCGGTTTGTGAAAGATGCTATCTTAAAGAGATTGCACAGTGGTTAAGAGATTTTGGGCTCAATCCCATACCCATAAAGGTTGTAATGACTAGAATAAAAGAAGAGATTTCGCCTGAAACAATGAACGAAACTACCTGCATTCTTTGCGGCAGGGAAACTTTGTCTGCTTGCGCCTATTGCTTTTTTTTGAAGACAGCCAGAGTGTTAAAAGAATTGAACTTCCCTGACAAAGTGGTAAGAAACTTTTTAGAGATTTTTAACTACAGGCACAGCCATGAAGAGTATCATCTCTAAATAAAAAATGAGAAAGGGATATTTTTGTAGAGGTTTCTATTGATTTTTATGCTGTTTCCTGCAGAAGTTTGACAAATCTCTGGAATTTATGAGTTAAATAGTAATCATCCATAAATTTTTTGATATGTCCTGAGGTGAAATTTATTAGACATTGATGGAGGTGTGCCAAATAGTCTTGCAATTCATGAATCAACTTTCTTCTTTGCCCGTCTCTCATCATTTCTTCAATTTGTTCTTTTGGAATAAGAGTGAGCTGACCATTATTAGACTGGGCAACAGTCTTCAAGAGTTCGTGATGTGATTGCCTTGATATCGCGGCAGTAATTGCAAAATCCTTTTGTGATTCTCTTTTTTTAACTTGGGCAAGGTCCACAGCCACGCGGTAAGTGATTAGGTTTTCGATGTAAAATCTATGGATTTCTGGAGGCAGACTGGAATATGCGATTGCATCTCTAACCAAAGACAAAGACCAACGAGCATGATTTTGGCAGAAGTCTTCAAGACTATAGCCTTTTCCGTATCTTTTTCTTTCTAATGCCCATTGTCTTGTAATACCTTTTGACCTTGCATCTATATCCACTGTTTCGAAAATGTCTTCATCGTACATTAACATTTCTTGCTGTTCTGAAGGCAATTCTGGAAGAACTGCTGCTGGCACTCTTTCTATGCCTGCCTGTTGCAATGCATGATATCTCCGGTTTCCGCATAATGCTATATAGCCTTCCGGGGTTTTCATTAAAACAAGAGGATGTATTAATCCAACATCTTTGATAGAATCTGCAAGTTTGTCTATTTCTTCTTGATTGAATTTTCTTCTTATATTAAAAGGATTTGGCCTTATGTCTTTTATAAGCACTGTTGAATATTCTGCAAGGTCCATTGTTGTTCCTTTTCCTTTGCCTTCTTCAAGGCCCTGAGTTTCTGTTCTTCCTTTTACTAAGTCTTCTAAAGAAGTTCTTTTTGGAGCAAATTCCCACCTTCTTGCATAAACCGGATTTTCTAAAAACCCAGTATGCCATTCTCCAATTAACTCATTAGCTCGGGAAATAACTTTTTTTGGGGTAGTTTTTTTGCCATCGTATTCTATACCCATTTTTCTAAGCGAGGGTTCGATTTCTGATAAATGAGCCCAGATTTTAAGAAGCCGTTCTGCTTGGCTAATATAATGTGATAAATTTCTAAGTGTTTCGACTCTGCCTTCAAATGGCCTGTCCCTTAGGAATTCCTTGCCTTCTTCTTCGTCTTTAACTTCTTGAAGATACTTTTTGACTATGTCTCTTACAACTCTTTCTTTTGGCTTTTTCAGGCTTGTTACCAACCTTCTTTGCTCGCTTTTTTCTGTGATAGAGGTAAGGGCAACTGCTGAGGAATACGACAAAGAGCCAAATTCGACCATTTGTTTTAAATTGCCATGAAGCCTGCCGACATACTTGAATGCGTCTCTAACTGTTGAACTAGACCTGTCCATCAGCCTTGAATATCCTTCTAAGGTAAGCTTAGAACGAATGGATTCTGGAATATCCCAGAAATCTTCTGCCCTTGCAATTAAATCTTTTGCTACGGGATCTTGAAACTCGCGAGCAAGGGTAATCTTGTACCTGCCCCACAAAGCTTCTGCAACATTTTGCGGCGGAACTTTTTCTTTGTATTCATTTTCTTCTATCTGTATTTTCAATCTGAGATCTTTAGGAAGCTCTCTCGTGGCTCGGACAAGCATGTAGTCTCTTTCCATCCAACCCATTTTATAAGCAAGCAAGGAAGCATAATATCTTCTGTGTCCGCATACAAGGCGATATTTGCCGTCTGTTTTTTCTGAAAGCACGGGCTCTATCTGGCCAGAAACAGCGATAGAATGGGCCAGGACTAGAAGGTCTTTTTTTGTGTAATGCTGTCTGACATTTCTTTTGTCAGGAACTATTTGGGCCAGAGGAACTCGTAGAATTCCTGCATTTTGTTCTGTAAGTATATAGTCTTCTATTCTTCCGATAGGCTCTAAAGATTGCCTTTCTTCCACTCTTTCTATTGCTGGTTTTCTCCTCTTTTTTTTAACCATCTTGATTTTTATTTCTATAACCTTTGCTTTTAATACAATTTATATGCTAAAAAAGATATATCAAAGCATTCAATTTTCAAACAACATGCATTGGCCTCTATGCCTTTTTGCAAGATTTTTCTTTCTATGCCTTTCCCGATATCTCTTCCTCTCTTTTTCTTTTTCATTATTATACTCAACAGGCACTAATTGCGATACAGGAAAATTTTCCCATGAAAATCCTTCCAAATTACATTTATCGCAGTGTTCTACATAGTCTACATAACCCAAATCCCTCATGAAATGTCCGACCGGGCCACAGACTCCTGCTCCGGCATGCCTTATCAACAAGTCAAAATCTGGGTGAAAAAATCTTGGAATTCCCTGGCCCTTGTGATATATGTAGGGTCTTTTTCTTAATGATTCTTCTGTCTCTTTCAATAATGTTTCAAAGCCCGGCAATAAATGTTCTTGAGCTGGGTGCATTTGCCCTTTGTAAACAACCTCTTCCCATTCTCTTCCTGTAATAAGTCTTGCAGTATTTCTTGAATTCAGCCTTATTGGAAAAAATCTTATTCCTATGCCATGGGGATTTTGTAACGCCTGTCTTACAAGGAAGCCTCTTTCTTCATTTTCGTCAAAAGATGAAGTCACATCACACGTTATGGTTAAAGTGGTGTTCACTCCTTTAACCCTTAGTCCTCTATATTTTCCAGCCTGCTTGATTCTCCATTCGTTTGTAAATCCCTGAGAAACTGCCCCTGGCTCAAGAGAATCATTGCAAATGCTGAAATTCAAAACAGAATTTGTTTCTCTTAAAAGTTCTGCAATTTCGTCATCATAAGCCAGGGCTTTTGTTGGAAATATAACATGGATGTGATATTGCCTGCACAATTTTAATACTCCAACAAGAGTTTGATGATAAAAAGGATGGCCGGCCTCGTTATTTTTCCCTATCCTTATCACTCTCGGCCTTTCTTCTGAATCTCTGCCAAAATATAATTCAAAATCCTCGAGTGTTTTTTCTGTAACATGAACAGGAGTTACTCTGCCCCAATTATGCCTCCGGGCATAGCAATACATGCATCTTGTGTCTGGAAGCTTTCCTTTTGGATGTCCTGCCCTTAATCTTGCTCTTGTTTCTTTAGAGTACTGGCCGTTATTTCTTTGGACTTCTGATAACAAAGGGCCATCTAAAGGGCCTGGCACTTGCATAGGACATCCTCGGTTTGACAAGTCTATGTTAATATCACAAAGACAAACTTTGTATTCCCTTCCTTCTGGTGTCCTTCTTTTTATAAAGTCTGCTTTGCCATGCCTCAGCCTAACTGAAAGTTTTTTTGATTTCTTTAATTTTTTTTGTTTCATAAGAATTCACAAGGAAATTTGCTTAAATATATTATTGAAAAATGAACTATATTATGAAGTATAACTATTCTTTTAAAATAAAACTCGATGTTTGATTGATGAATGAAGAAAGATTTAGATTAAACTACGAAAAGGCTATAGAAGTTTCAAGAAAAGCGGTTTCTATGCTAGAAAGAAAAATACCTCCTTTTAATCAGCCAAATATTTTTCCTGATGTTGTCTTGCCTTCTGGCATGGAAGCTGGAAGCCTTGAGCACGCATTATTCTTATTTTATGCCTGTTCGCTTGACTCGATGAGGCAAGCAAAATCTGTTTATGAAGCAATGAGAGGAATCGCAAGCGAAACTGACTTGAAAGAATTGTGCAGACTAGGCAGAAAAGATTTAACAAGGCTTGTTAAAAAACATTTGGAAGAGCCTGGAAGTGTTGGGGAGCCCATAGAAACTTTGTATTGGAATGCAAGAAAACTTGAAGAAGAGTATAAAGGAGATCCAAGGAATATAGCAGAAAAAAGCGTGGAAGAAACAATAAAAAGAGTTCAAAAAGGAAGGCCAAGAAGCGAGGGCAAGTTTAGGCAGTTCGGGCCTGGCAAGGCTGCCTTGCTTATGAAAAATTTTGTGAGATTTGGAATATGGCATTATGACCCTTGCCAAATTCCAATCAAGATAGACAGGCATGTTGTAAGGATAAGCATTGGGACAAGTGTTGTAGAAACAGAAGGACAAGAATTGAAAGCACAACATTTAGTAAATCCTTTGTCTGGATTATATAGAAAAGTTACATCACAAGAAAGGATTTCTGCTGTTGATTTAGACGATGCTTTGTGGGGAATTGGTTCGCAATTATGCATAAGAAACCAAGAATATGTTTGTAGAATGGGTTGTGATCTCGGCTGTGTAATAAGGCCGTGGGCCGACAGGCATGCTTATCTTGTCAAGCCAAGGCAGGAATCGAGAAAAGCTGAAAGAAACTTATTGCTTTTTGAATTTTAAAGATGTGAGACAATAGTTTTTAATATGCTATTTCTTTTTATATAAAGATGAATTGGCACGCGAAAAAAGAGGCTCAAGTTCTTGAAGAACTGAAAACAAGCGAGAAAGGACTTAGCGAGAAAGAAGCCGCCGAGAGACTGGAAAAATATGGAAAGAACGAGCTTAAAAGAGTAAAGAGGCTTATTGCTTTGAAGATATTTGCAAGGCAGTTTGCCTCATTTTTGATTTTAATTTTAATTATTGCTGCAGTCATATCTGCTTTTATTGAAAGCTGGCTGGATTTTGGCGTAATTATGGGGATTGTTTTTTTGAACAGCATGTTCGGGTTTTTTCAGGAATATAAGGCAGAAAGAGCAATTGAAAATTTGAAAGAGATGCTTGTGCCTATGACAAAAGTTTTACGTGAAGGAAAGATTGTTGAAATAGACTCGAGGAATGTTGTGCCTGGAGATATTCTTGCATTGACAGAGGGAGACAAGATTATGGCAGATGCACGACTTATCTCGTGCGAGAATCTGCTTGTAAACGAGGCTGCTTTGACAGGAGAAAGTATACCTGAAAGCAAATTTGCCAGAGTAATGGGAATTGAAATATCTCTCGGAGACAGGAAGAACATGATTTACCAGGGAACAGAAGTTGTGAGAGGAAAATGCAGGGCAGTTGTGACAGAAACGAACATGAAGACAGAGTTTGGAAAAATTGCAGAGCTTGTGCAAAAAATTGAGCCTGAAAAAAATCCATTAAGGCAGAGGCTTGACAGTTTTGCAAGGATAATAGGAGTTATTGCAATTGCATTAATTGGAATAATAACCTTTATAGGATTTTCTTTAGGGTTTGACAAATTCCAGATATTCTTGACAGCAATAAGCCTTGCTGTTTCTGCAATACCTGAAGGACTGCCTGCTGTAATAACAATATGTTTGGCTTTGGCAACCCAAAGAATGTTAAAAGTAAACAGCCTGATAAGAAAACTGCCTGCTGCCGAGACTTTGGGAAGGGCAACTTTTATCTGCGCAGACAAGACAGGCACGATAACAGAAGAAAAGATGCAAGTCATGAAGATTTTTGTGAACGATAAAATAACAGAAAGCTTTGTCAAAAACAGAGAGACAGAACTTCTTTTGAAAATAGGAATTTTATGCAACAGTGCAAGAATAGAAGGAAACGGCATAGAAGAGTATCTTGTAGGAGACCCAACAGAAAAAGCACTGATATTGGCGGCCAAAAAATATGGCCTGCATAAGAAAGAAGAAACAGAAAAGCAGCCGAAAATCAAGGAATTTGTTTTTAGTTCTGAAAGAAAAATGATGACTATAGTGAGAAAAAAAGATAATGAAATAATAAGTTATGTGAAAGGAGCGCCTGAAGTAATAATACAAAGATGCCAAGAAGAGCTATCAAAAGGAAAGATTAAGAAATTAGATAAAAAAAGAAGACAGGAATTATTAATGAGGTATGAGGAAATGGCTTCTTCTGGCCTTCGTGTTCTTGCTTTTGCATACAAAAAAGTCCATGGCTTTCACAGACATATTAAACAAGAAGATGCAGAAAATGACTTGATTTTTGTAGGATTTCAAGGGATGATAGACCCTCCAAGACCTGAAGTGAAAGGGGCTGTAAAAGAATGCGAGCATGCTGGAATAAGAGTAATTATGATTACAGGGGATTCTGCTTTAACTGCGAAGGCTGTTGGCCAGGAAATTGGATTGAAGGGAAAGATAATAGTGAGCCAGCAGTTGGCAAAAATGAGCGATTCTGAACTGGAGAAAAAGATATATGAAACAGCTATTTTTGCAAGAGCAAGCCCGCATGATAAATTGAGGATTGTCAATATATTGAAGAAAAAAGGGGAAATTGTGGCTGTTACAGGAGACGGTGTAAATGATGCGCTGGCTTTGAAAAAAGCAGACATAGGAATTGCAGTAGGAAGAGGAACAGATGTTGCAAAAGATGCAAGCGACATTGTACTTGTTGACAATAATTTCGCAAGCATTGTAAAAGCAGTGGGGGAGGGTAGGAGAGCGTATGATAACATAAGGAAGTTTGTCAAATACATGCTAAGCGCAAATTTTGATGAAATTTTGCTTATAATGGTCGCACTTTTTCTTAGTTTTCCTCTTCCATTGTTGCCATTACAAATTTTATGGCTCAACCTGATTACAGACAGCTTTCCTGCACTTGCCATATCAACAGAAGAAGCTGAAAGCGATGTAATGAAAAGAAAGCCGAGCAAGGTAGGAATATTAAAAGGAGGAGTGGGGTTTATAATATTGGCAGGCTTTCTTGCTTTTTTAGTATGCCTTATTGCTTTTTATTTTTATATGCAGGATTTGGACAAAGCAAGAACAATGGCCCTTACAACAAGTGTTATATTTGAGATGTTCTTGGTATTTAATGCCAGGACAACAAAAAATGTGTTTAAATCAAGACAGAATAAATGGATAATTTATGGAGTAGCAATCTCTATTATTTTGCATTTGCTCCTTATTTATACCCCTCTTAGAGTGTTGTTCAGCCTGGCATATTTGGGAATTTTGGACTGGCTTCTTATGATTGGAATGTGCTTTGCATGCTTTTTATTGATGGAGTTTATTAAAATCAAATCAAGCAAGATTTAAATTGGCAAATAAATATACAAACAAAAGAGAAAATCAAGAAGTCCTTGAGTGTTACCACACCTTAAAAGGTATGGTTTGTTTGGACTTCTGGATGATCCAAAATTAAACCACAACAAAAAAATACCACACTTTAAAAAGTGTGGTTTCAATTTATGGACATGATTAAAATAGTTCCAGACTTTATAAGCAGCTTGGTAGGGCAATCTTTTGTCCTAGATTTGATAGTTTTCTTGGCTTGTTTTTTTATACTTATGTGGGCTGCCGGGATGTTAGTAACAAACTTGAAAAAAATTGCAAATTACTTAAGGCTTAGCAATTATGTGATAGCATTTATTTTGATGGGCTTTATTACAAGCATACCTGAATTTTTTCTTGGGGTGACTTCTGCTTTGAACAAGGTTCCTATTTATTCCCTGGGAAATATACTCGGCGCAAACCTGGCTGATATAGGGCTTGTCCTGGGAATAGGTGTAATTTTAATACAAAGCTTAAGAATAAAGAAAAAAGTCGCAAAAGAAGATGCAATATATATGCTGATAGTAGCTGTTTTGCCTTTGATACTAATCTCTGACGGATTATTATCAAGGCCCGATGGCCTGGTGCTTATCGGATTTTTTGCTTTTTATGTGACAAGATTAATTTACCAAAGACAAAGGCCGAAAGTGGAAAGGAAAGAAGTATCAAAGTGGGAGATGTTTGGCCATGCTTTAACTTTTTTAGTTAGTATTTACTTTTTGTTTTTCAGCTCGCAGGTAATGATAAACTCGGGTCTCTCTATATCCAAGCAACTTAACTTTCCTTTAATCCTGATAGGTATATTCTCTGCTATTGGAACTACATTGCCCGAACTTTCATTTACCCTCAAGTCTATTTTTAGATATAGAGGCGAGATGACATTAGGAAACGTCATAGGGAGTGTTGTTGTAAACTCGAGCCTTATATTGGGAGTTGTTGCGATGATTCATCCAATAGTTTTAGCAAATGTGGCGCTTGTTATCTTGTCTGCGGTTTTTCTTATAATCTCGCTTGTTCTTTTCTTGATATTCTCAAGGACAGATGAAGAATTAAATTTAAAAGAAGGGCTTATATTGTTCTTTTTGTATATTGTCTTCATAATTCTTGCAACAGGAATTGGAAGATAAAAAATAAAGATAATGGGTTTATGGTCATCTCTTTGCTGAGATGACAGGGGCAAGGAGCACGCGGCGTTCCTTGCCTCACTCTCAGTTTTATGCAAAAGAAATATTTTTAAATTATAATTTATAACAATTCAAAGGTGGTGGTCCACCAGAAGCCTTATTCTGGAGATATTAAAATGAGTCAAACAG
>Ga0172363_10003988_pt1 | contig 11950 bp, 8 predicted proteins | sample LakKivs2_kivu2a2_FD_114541 | JGI IMG/M metagenome (GOLD analysis project Ga0172363, IMG submission 114541) | Sediment microbial communities from Lake Kivu, Rwanda - Sediment s2_kivu2a2 | ecosystem: Environmental > Aquatic > Freshwater > Lake > Sediment | place: Rwanda: Western Province, Lake... | reverse complement strand
GGCCCGTTCCACCCGCGGCAGCTCAAGGCGGTCAAAGAGGGAGGAGGCCGGGGAGCCGGCAGGGAATCCCGGCCGAAGGCCGACCTTATTCCGGAGGGGACCGACGATCTGCGCCTACCGACGCATCAGCTTCTGCCCACCTGCCCTGCCCGTCAATCGACCCACAAATTCCTCCGAAGAGCCTTGAATTGCCCGTAGGCCATCTCATACCCATCCGCGCCGTACACGCCCTTCCACCGCCCCTGCGTCACCTTGTCGACTCGCAGAAAGGCGGCGGCCGGAGGCTGGTAATTTGATGCCAAACTGGATGCCACCGCGCCCAGCAACGGAAACTCCGTCACCCGCAATCGAGTGCAGCCGTAGGGGACCAATTCAAGATCGGCCTCCGGCCCCGGCGCTTCCTGGAGCTTGGCGGGCAAACTGCCCGCGCTGTGCTGTTGCAGCCGCCAGTTCAGAACCCGGCGGCCCTTGACCTTCAGCACCACCGGTTCGTTCTGCCGCCAGATCGCCTTGGCAAAAGCCACCGACTTCGTCTCGCCCTCGTTCCAGTCCCTGAAACTCACCCTCCAATCCGCCTTTTCGTTGGCGGCGACCTTCCGGATGAACGGTTCCCCCTTCTGGGCGAAGGGCAATCGGCCAACCGGATGCGTCTCGACCCGGACGGACTCTTCCGGACGCTCGCGATCGATGATCAGCCCGTAATTCCACGGTGTCGTCGGATGAATTTCCCAGTTGAAGATTGGGAATCCGCTCGCCACATGCCCCGACCGGTATTCCTGGCCGATCCGCAGCGAGAAGTAGAGCGGCCCGCGCAGGATCCAGACCGCATTGCGGCAGCGCGTCTCGATGCGCAACTCCATCGGCAGATTCAACTCCACCACGCCTCCCGGTTTCCAAGCCCGCTTCAACACCGCCACGCCGCCGGACTTCGGTTCCAAACGCTCGCCGCCCGCCGTAATCGTCGCGCGGGCCGCCCAGGCCGGGATCCGAAGCTGTAGCGGGAATTCGACCGGCCTGGCAAGTTTGAGCGTGACCCGGATCTTTCCATCGAAGGGATAATCCGTCTCCTCGGCAATGGCGACCGGCGCGCCCTCCGCGCCCACCTTCGCCGTCACCTCGCACGGCCCATAGGCCACGGCGACCAGGCCGTTGTCATGCGTCGCCATCCAGAGGCTCTCCACCAGGCGCGGCCAGGGCTGGTGCATGTTGCAGAGGCAACAGGGCGCGTCGTGCGTCAGGCCGTACATATTGGCGCACGAGGAGTTGGCGAAGTGGCGCTTCACGGTGCTGACCAGGACCTGATTGGCCTGGGTCTGATACTGATGGGACCAGAAATCGGGCGTCATGGCGCCCGGCACGGAGTTGTAGATCGACAGTTCGAGCCGGTCGGCCAGGCTGACCTCGCCATCCAGGCCAGAATCACACCATGGGTGCTCGGCGTCTGCTGCGGGAATTGCATGTAATTCTTCGGGATTTTGGCGATTTCCTTCCGAAACTGGGCCGCGGTCTCCAACAGGAACCGTTCGCCGGTCCGGTTGTACAACCAGTACAGAGGGATCAGATGCTCCGACCGACCCGCCGTCTCCCAACCATGCCGGTCTGCCATCTGTTTGCTGATGTCGCCCAATTCGCGGTAACATTTCAGCATCCAAGGAATGATCCGCTCATCGCCTGTTGCCTCCTGGTACTCGACCATGTAACGCATGATGCTGGCGCCGGGGAAGGTCAGGAAACTCCAGTCCTGGTAATCCTGCGGGTCGTCGAGCCGGATCGCCAGCGTCGGCGGGATCGACAGCCTGTGGTCGACGATGCGCTTCGCCAGCGCTACGATCCGTTCGTCCCGCAGCGTGTAGGCCAGCGCGACGATGCCCTCGTGGTAGTACGGCGCGTTGCCGTTGTGGGCTCGCATTGGGACCGCGCTGAAGATGTATCCCGTCAAGCCGTCGGCTTGCGCCCGCAACTGATCCTTCAACCAACCGCGCGCCTTGATCGCCCCCAACGGCAGATGCACGAAGGCCGTCGGCTTCAGCGGGGGGCGATTGACGATGTAATGCTTGTTCTGCAGCCCCGCTGTGGCGGGTTTGGGCGCCTCCTTGGGCGGCTCAGCCGCTTCCAGAGCCGTTACCAGGACCAGGCCGGTCAGGGCCGGCCATGCCATGCGATCTCATCGGCTTCGTCATGTCTTGCTCCTTCCGTGCGCAAGTACTTCGCCATCACGTACACCGCGCCGGTCAGGCTCTTCGGACTAATCGCTTCCTTCCCCTTCGTGCAAGCAGTTCGCTCAACCAGTCGTGATCGCTGCACATAGTCACCGCTTCACGCGCTTGAGAACCTCGGCGTACTCGTGCAGGTTGGAGGTTTCTCCGTCCCGCAGGGCCGCGTTGGCCAGCGCCTCGGCCTTGGCCACGTCCAAAGGCCGCTTGGTCTTCTCGTACAGCTTCATATAGATCGCCGCGAACAGGCTCCAACCGGTCGGTGTGCCCAGCCCGTCGCCGCTGCGGCTCCAGTCAATCCATTGGTCCTCGCAGAACCGCACGATCTCCTCGGCCACCTTGAGGTTGGTCTCCGAAGGCTCAGCCCAGTCCAGCAGGTACCGGACGAAATACGAGGCGGGGTAGGGCGACACGTTGCCCAAAGCCTGATGAGGGCCGTCGTTGCCCGGGTGCTCGCGCCAGTAGAACGTCTTGACGCTGTTGTCCATCATCCACTGCAGCGCCTTCTTCTCGACCTCGACGAAGCGCTCACAACCGCCCTCCTTGCGCAGGCGGCCGTAGAAGTGCAGCATCTCGCTGGCGTCGAAATCGGGGGAAGACAAGCCAAAAAAGCCATAGTGCGGCTCGAAACACACCTTGCCGTTCTGCAAGGTCGTCCAGGTCCAATTGCCCTTGGGCTGTTGCAGTCCGGCCAGCGCTTGGGCCAGGTCCTCCGCTGCGGTCAGCCACTTCTTGTCTTTCGTCGCCCGGTAAAGGTCCAGGTAGGCCAGACCCGTGTAATGCACGTGAGTGACAAAGCCGTGGTACATGCCCGGCAAGCCCTGCGGACTGCTGTAGGACCCCGAAGGACGATACGTGTTGCGGCATTGACGGATCAGCCACTCGCCTCCCCGCTGCGCGACCTCCAGGGCCTGCTTCTTCTCCGCGGGGCCCGGCGAGAGTTGGTGCAGGCAAAGCATGGCCGCTATCGAGGTGCCCATCGGTCCGCTGACCTCGTTGTTGCCCGCCACGCCAAACTTGGCGATGTCCTCATCCGACTTCAGGGAACTCAGCAGCCCCGACTGCAACAGCGGCCGGCACGCCTCGAGGACGGCCTGGTCGTAGTCGCGGATCGGATCAAGGTAGGGCCCGGCGAAGGACGGCGCCTTGGAAAACGGGACACGGTCACGCTCAGACCACGAGAGATCCGCCCACTTCCCGTCAGGCCCGAGTCTTCCCTGCCGGGCGCCCCCGCCAACCCCGACCTTGAACTTACAGGGACCCAGTTCCTTGCCCGTCGCGTCCAGCGCGACCACTCTCAGCACGTAGATCCCTTTCAGCGTATCCGCGCGCAACTTGTTCCACACGGGCGCCAGCGGACGCCACGGCTTGTCCGCAGTGAACGAGGCCGCCAGTTTATCCCGCTCCGTGCCGCGGCCGAAGGCGATGTCGAAACGGTACTGGCTCGCCCCTGGCACCTCCTCGAACCCGAAAGACGGCGGGTAGATGAACCGCGAGCGCTCATCCACGATCCCGTGCCGCAGGTTCCAGAACTCCTGCTTGCCCGGCTCGCCGGGGTGTACGGGCCGCTGGGCCTCCTCGATCGCCTGCTCGACCAGTTTCGGGTCGGCTTGTCGCAGCAGCGGCTTGAGCTTCTCCACCAGCGCCTTCCGTGCCGCCTCGGCCGCCGCTCGCGCCTTGGCCCGCACCTCCTCCTGCGCCGCCCTCGCCTTGGCCTTGGCGTCCTCCTTCGCCTTGGCCTGGGCCTTGGCCGCCTCGCCGCTCGCCAGCTCCGCGCCGAGACCGGCCCGTGCGCCCGTCAAGAACACCGCCATCGCGACCATCCACATCGTCTTCTGGATCGTTCTCATGCCTTCCACTTTCCTGTTCCTCATATGACGCAGTCGATGACGACTGCTGGTTCTACTTCTGCTTCTACTTGCCCCAACCGGGGCTCTTCCGATGTATCTGCTTCCACTTGTTCTTCCGTCCCAGTGGATATTCCTCAGGACGCCCAGCCCATCGACTGCGGCTCGGCTTTGTGGAAAAATCTTCCGAGAAACTGGTTTTCAGTGGCGGTGGTGGGGTGGGCGGGCCGAACCGGAGGGCCTGTGCGGACCGGCAACCCGGGCCAGTTGCTCTTCGCCGAGCACCCGCGCCGCCGGCCGCTTTCCAGGCGAACTTGCCGTCGGCCGCCGGGCCGTTGATCCGGCCGTTGAGCTCCACGGCGACGGCCACAAGCTGCGTCGAGCGCGCCCGGCGCAGCTTGAACTGGAGCGTGCCCTGGATGCCGTCCCGGGATATCCGCAGCTTCGAGTCGTCGCGGTCGCGGACCTGGATCAGCGCCGGCATCAGCGGGTTGTCGCGGTGGAGCCACCAGAGCTGGCAGACCCGCCCCGCAGCGCAGCCGATGTACAGCACCGGCGGCGGCAGGGCGGCGTCCAGGCCCGCCTGCTGCCATGCCCTGGCCTGCTCGCCCCCGGCGGGGGCCGCCGCCGGGGCCGAAGGCTTCAGCTCCAGCGCCAGGAGGCGGTAGGAACTGTCGCCAGCCGGTTGCGCCGACCATGCCGCCGATGCAGCCAGCACCCCTGCCAGAGCCATCGCCGGACGACCGATCCGCTTCACGTTCATTGCTTGTCTCCGCACCGTTGGCGGCGCCGCGCTCAGCGCGCCGCGGCGTCGGTGCAATAGGCTGACAACACCTTGTTGATCCCGCCCGCCACCGCGTCGCAGTCCGCATCCGTCCACCACTGGTCCACCCAGAAGTACACGCCGCGCGCCCACAGGTCCTCGGCCACGGGACACGTGCCCCGCTCATAGGGCGGGCATTGTCCGCCGGCCGCCAGCCAGCGCGGGTCCTCGAAGACCGACCCGCCCGCGACGTGCCCCTGCCGCAGGACCACCGGCAACATGCGGTGGTAGAAGTGCCAGTCGTGGCCGTACCCCTCGCCGCGGCAGTGGGCGCCGATGCCCTCGGCCTTCAGTGCGGCGGCGATGGTCCGCCCCAGCTCCGCCGTTGTCGGCAGCAGTGCGATCTGGTAGCCGATCCATCCGTCGGCGTCGTTGATCTTCTGCTGGCGGACGCCGGGGAAGGCGCCGATCCGGCTGCGGATCCGGCGGCTGACGCGGCGGAAGCGGTCGGCGACCTCGTCGAGCTTGGCGAGCTGCACGAGGTCCACGGCGGCCTCCAGCTCCGACATGCGGTAGTTGCTGCCGGGGAACAGCTCGCCGGCGTAGCGCTCGACGGCGAAGCGGTTGGGGCGGAACAGCCCCCCGCCGTCGACGAGCTGGCTGACGCGGTCGAACGTGCGCTCGTCCCCGCACAGGACCAGCCCGCCCTCGCCGCCGCCGATGAGCTTGTAGCAGGAGACGCTGAAGCACCCGACGTCGCCCCACGTGCCGACGTAGCGCCCGCGGTATCGGCCGCCGGGCGTCTGGGCGCAGTCCTCGACGACCTTCAACCCGCGGCGCCGGGCCACCTCGACGATCGGCGCCATGTCGCACACGCCGCCCCAGTGGTGCGTGGGCGCAACCGCGGCCGTCCGCGGCGTGATCAGCGGCTCGACCTTACGCGGGTCCATCTGGAGCGACTCGTCGACGTCGCAGAACACCGGCACGCCGCCGGCCAGCATCGCCGCCATCGCCGTGGCCGCAAATCCCATCGCCGGGCAGATCACCTCCCTGCCCGGCCCGACGCCCGCGGCCACGAACGCCGCGTGGAGCGCCCCCGTCCCGCTGCTGACCGACCGGGCGAAGGGGACGGCGAACTTCTCGCGGGCGAGCTTCTCCAGCCGCGAGCCGCAGGTGCTGTCCAGGTCCGGCGAGCCGAAGCGCCCCAGGAACACGCCGTCGGCGGGCAGGTCGGCGGCGCCGACGGCCGAACGAATCCGCTCCAGCGCATCGGGGGCAAAGCCGAACCGCTCCGCAAGCGAGAGGAACTCTTCGACGCCGATCTGCGGCCGGAACGGCCTGGTCCTGCCGGTGAAAGCCTTCGGCCCGCCGTCGATGGCCAGCCGGTCCACGTCCGCCTGTTGTGCCGCCGCCTGGGACACTGCGTTGCTCCTTACGTTTCCGTCGATAGTTAAACGCCGTTGCCCGCTCCCTGCCGCCGCAAGAAGTGCATTCTCTTGCAGGTCACGCGGGCAGTGACGGCCGCTTTCATGGAATATCCTGCACAAGACATGTATCTTCCTGCATGGAAGGTTCGTTTCCGGCCGGGCGGACAGTACCATGCACGCCGCCTGCCACAATCGCACACGGCGCGGCAGGCACAGACTGAAAGGCAGCCAACATGAAACGTCTTTCCAGCCGGGAACGACTGCTCGCCGTGGCCCGCTACCAGCGGGCCGATCACATCCCCCTGCTGCTCCATCCCTTCGGGTGGCAGCCCTGGTGGCGAGCCCGGCCGTGCGGCAATCAGGTCGAGATGGCCGAGGCGTTCCTGGAGTTCGGCCTGGACGCCTGGCTGGGCGTCGGCCCGCCGATGACGTTCCATCCCGACGTGAAGACGCGCCAGCGCACCGAGCGCCGCGCCGAGAACCCCTGGCCCTGCATGGTCAAGGAGTACGACACCCCCGCCGGCGTCTTCCGACAGGAGGTGTTCCTGACCGACGACTGGTCGGACCCGCACTGGCCGCAGCACCGCGAGAGCCCGCCGGCCGTGGCCCTGTTGGACGACTACAACGTCCCGCGCTATCGCAGATGCCCCATCCGCGACGAGGCCGACCTGGAGAAGCTCCGCTACCTCTACCGCCCGGTGGGCGACGCGGAGGTGCCCGCGTTTCGGCGGAAGGTGGAGGCGACGGCGGCCGAGGCACGCCGCCTTGGCGTTCTGCTGCGGGGCGAGGCGTCGGCGGGCACCGACGCGGCCGTGTGGCTCTGTGGCGTGCAGGGCCTGCTGGAGATGGCCATCGACCGCCCGGAACTGTTGGCAGCGCTGCTGGACATCATCCACCGCCGCGAGAAGCGCAGCGTGGAGCTGCTGGTGGACACGCCGGTGGAGCTGATCACGCGCCGCGGCTACTACGAGGGCACCACGTTCTGGTCGCCGGCGATGTACCGGCGGTTCTTCCTGCCGCGGCTCAAGGAGCTGACCGAACTGGCCCACCAGGGCGGCAAGCTCGTGGGCTACACGATGAGCATCGGCTACATGCCGCTGCTCGGCGAGTTGGCGGAGGCCGGCTACGACGTGCATTTCCTGCTCGACCCGCTTCGCTCCGGCGGGCAGGTCGAGGACCTGGCGAAGGTCAAGGCCGCCTGGAACGGCCGGATCGCCATCCTGGGCGCCATCAACCAGCCCGTCACGCTGGACAAGGGCAGCGAGCAGGACGTGCGCGAGGAGGTGTACCATTCGGTGCGGACGCTGGGGCCCGACGGCCTGGGCCTGTCGCCCGTCGAGGCGGTCCACAACTTCACGCCGAGGCGCAGCCTGGAGGTGATGATCGAGGCGTGGAAGCAGGTGCGGCAGTAGCGGCTCATCCCTTCTCGCGGCGGCACATCCTGACGAAGTGCCTGGGCGACACGCCCTCCAGGCGCGTGAAGGTCCTCGACAGGTGCGAGGCGTCGGCGAAGCCCAACTGGTGGGCCACCACCTTCACCGAGTTGCCCCGCAACAGCAGCAGCCGGGCCTGCTCGATCCTCATGCGGATCACGCCGGCCAGGAGCGATTCCCCGGCCTCGCGGCGGTAGCGGTGGGCCAACGCCGAGACGCTGACGTGCGCGTGCCGCGCCACCTGAGCAAGAGCGATCTTGCCGGCCAGGTTCTCCTTGAGGAAACCTCGCACGGTGCGGAGGAAGTCCGATTCCTCCGGCGGGCCCTCGCCACGGCCGCCGGCAATGCGGTACGTCTGCCCCTCCACCGGCACGGCGGAGGCGAGCAACTGGATGGCGGCGCACAGCCGGCCCTGTGCCGCCCAGAATCCCCCGTCGCCGAGGCGATGGGCGGCCTCTGCGGCCTCGTGAAGCAGCCCGCCGATCGCCCCGTCGGAGTCGAGGAACCGCGCGTAGCGGTGCGGACCGACCAGCCTGCGCAGGCCGGCCTTGTCGCCCCCCGTGAAGTCGATCCAGGCGCTGTGCCTCTGGCCGACCAGGCCCCGGGGATCCTCCCAGTACGCCGCGCCGGGCACGTACAGGTGCGCCGTCCGCGCCGGGCGCTGCACCCAGACAAAGCGCCGCCGGTGGCGGATTCCCGTCCGGCCGAAGCTGGCGTACTCGTAGTCGATCACCCACGTGCGGACATGCGCCCTGAGGATGCCCGTGGGGTACGGCCCCATGACCTCGGTGACGGTCCGCACGGCCGGGCAGACCCGCGGCGTGCGCGTCCAATGATGGCTGAGCATCCATCGCTGCATGAGGCGCCTCGAAGGCACGGCAGGATACAGCGCATCCGGCCCGGCCGACACGGGAGAGCTGTCAGTCTGCGCCGGCTTCGCCGGGCGAGCGGCGGGCAAAAAGGGCCATCGTCTGTTTGCGCCACTCCAGGGCCGTCTCGGCGCGGGCCAGGTCGATGGGGTTGCGGTCGTCGGTGACGACCTGGCCGCCATGGCGGCGCGTGGCGACGCGGCGGCGGCTCAGCTCGTAGCTCAGGCGGTCGGCCCCGCCGGCCAGGTCCGCCTGCCACAGCGGCAGCAGCTCGCGCGCCGGGCCTCGGAAGGCGTAGATGATGATCACCTGCGCCGCCCGGTCGTCGTCGCGCGTGCGCCAGGCGATCAGCCGGTCGGCACCGAAGACCGCCTCCAGCGTGCGGAACAGCGAGTCGGTCACGAAATCGCCGGCGGGTGAGCCGATGTAGTTGATCGCCAGCAGCCCGTCGTGGGTCAGGCGGCTGCGCACCAGCTCGAAGAACTCCCGCGTTATGAGGTGGAAGGGAATCGTGTCGGAGCTGTAGGCGTCCAGGACGATGAAGTCCACCTTGCCGCCCATGGCGGCGAGGAACTGTCGGCCGTCGGCCACGTACGCCCGCCCGCGATACGGGCCGGAGGGGGCGTGGTCGGCGACATGCTGTGCGGCGCACTCGGACGGGGCGCCGGCGAGGTGCTCGGCCAGCACGGGCGAGGCGCGATCGGGGAAACGCGACAGGTCCACCGGTATCGGCCGGCCGGTGGCGCTGTGCAGCTCGCCCCGGTAGCCGAAGTACGCCTTGGCCAGCTCGGCCACTTGGCGATCTATCTCGACGGCCGCCCAGTCGATGCCGTAGAACTCCACGACGCGGGGGAACATGCCGCCGGCCAGGCCGACCAGCACGCCCTTTCGCCCGGCGGCGAGGTCGGCGTAGAAGTACGGCAGCAGTTCCAGGTAGTAGCTGTCGGTGCGGAGGATGGCGCCGGGGCCGACCAGGTCGATGTCCAGCGGCATGCCGGTCTGCATGATGCCGTTGACCATGAGCATGCGGTACAGGCCGCGCTCGGGCGCCTCTCGCTGCACGACGCGCAGCTCGCCGTAGGGGCTTTCGGTGCGGTACAGCTCGCCGGGAAGGGCGCGCTGGGCGGAAGGGATTGCGAACGGCAAGCCGGCGAGAAGAACCAGGGGCAGCGTTCGCACACCGCACGATACCACCAACCCCGCGACGCCCAGTGCGATGAGCAGTCCCGAGCAGACCAGAAGCGACACCCGCGCGCCCAGCGTGGGGACCATCCACAGCGCCGAGACCAGCGCCCCGCCCACCGAGCCGACCGTGCTGACGGCGTACACCGTGCCGCTGGTGGCGCCGGTGGCCTCCACGGCGCGGGCGCGGAGGCGGATGACGTACGGTCCGGCCGTCGCCAGCAGCGTCAGCGGCAGGAAGAACAGCACGCCGGCCGAGGCGATCGCCCCCCACGCCAGGCCGAGCGAATCGCCCAGCGGCGTCAGCACGGCCGTCAGCGGGTCGACCAGCAGGATGCTGGCCCCCGCCGCCAGAACAACGAGGCCGAGCATCCACGTGCGGGGGACGCGGTCGGCCAGGCGCCCCCCGAGCACGTAGCCGACCGACAGGCACGCCAGCGTGACGGTGATCACGCCGGCCCAGACGTACATGCTCCCGCCGTAGTGCGTGGCGATCACCCGCGCGCCGAGAATCTCCAGCGCCAGCACGACCGCGCCGGTCACCGTCACCAACGCCAGCAGGAAGCCGTTGACCCGTTGACTCGTTGACTCGTTCACTCGTTGACTCGTTGATCCGTTGGTTCGTTCACTGGTCGACTCGTGGACATCGTCACCTGGCCGGCGCCGAGCCAACCAGTTGACGAGTCAACCAGTTAACGAGTTAACCAGCTACCGCCCTTCGGGCAGGGGCACCCAGGCCACGCCGCTGTAGCCGCCCAGCCACAGCCGCTTGCCGACCGGGTCTTCGCACAGGACCACCGGGCGGAAGATTTCCGGCACGAAGGCAACCCGTTTGCCGCCGGCCAGCAGGTAGTTGCTCTTGGAGTCGAACGCCCAGACGGGCTTGAGCGCCGGAAACGCCGCCGGCTCGGCCGACCAGCCCTTCCCATCGCGGTACGTCGCCGTCTCGCCTGCCGGCAGGCGGGGCGCCGAGGCCAACGAGACGGGCAGCGCGACGTCGGCCTTGGCGGTCCGCACGGCCACGCCGTCGGGAGTGGCGACCATCGCGGCGATCTTGCGTCCCTCGGCCACGCCGACCAGCTCCAGCCGGCCCGTCTTGCGGTCGTAGCGGCTGACGGTCCCGCCGTCGCCGCCGAACCAGACGGCCGACGGTCCCGCGGCCGCGCACGTCGCGCGCCAGTACACGCGCACCGGCTCGGCGAGGAGCGGCGTGAACCTGTCGGCCGCGGCGTCGCGCACGAACACGCCGCTTTCGGCGATCACGCACGCCCTGCCGCCGACGCATTCCACGCCCAGCACGATCGGGTGGCCTTCGGCCAGCACGATGTCCTCCCCGTGCGAGTGCGAGATGAGCATCAGTTCCGGCTGCTCGCCCGCCAGGCCCAGCTCGGCCGTGCAAATGTCCACGCGCCCCTGCCACCGCCCGCCCTGCCTGGCCGCCAGGCGCCCGGCCGAGATGGAGTACCCCGCGTAGTAGCGCCGTGGGAACATGCGCCACGCGCCCCACAGTTCGTCGCCGCAGCGGACGAGTATCTCGCCCTGCATGGGGACGATGTCATCCTGGCTGACGGTACCCTTCTGCCCCATCACCCAGCGGCGGTCGGGCTTGGGCGGCTCGGTCTTCAGCAGCGACCACTTGCCGCCGGCGCAGTGCAGCAGCCCCAGGCCGGTTAGGCGCGGGCGCCATCGCTTCAGGTGGGCCATGCCCGGATGCGCCCCCAGCTCCACCACGCCGTCGTAGAGCGTGCACGCCGCCCACGCCTCATCGCCCTCGGCCAGCAGGGCGCCGGCGAACCGCACGTCCAGACCGTCGACGCGGTCGGCGACGGTCCAGTCGCCCGCGGCCAGATCGAGCCGGCTGATGCCGCCTCCGGCGAACGCCTTCGCCTTGGCGTCGTAGTCGGGCTCGGTGGCGAGGAAGACAGCCTTGTCGGCGACGGCGAGGGCGGCCGGTCGCCCCGCGGCCGGTCCCTTGCCCGCCTCGTGGCGCACGGTCTTCCCATCGGCGGCGTCGTAGCAGAGGCAGCCGGTGGTGGTCAGCGCCCAGACCTTCCGCCCGTGTGGCGCGGCGCGCCAGGCGTCGGCGGCAATGGCCTGCCACTTGCCCGCGCCGGCGTCGTAGCGCGACAGGCGATTGAGGCAGATGACGTACAGGCCGTCGGCGTTGGCGAACACGGCCGGCAGCAGCGCCCGCAGCTTGCCCGACCACTGGGGCG
>Ga0172363_10003987_pt1 | contig 11951 bp, 12 predicted proteins | sample LakKivs2_kivu2a2_FD_114541 | JGI IMG/M metagenome (GOLD analysis project Ga0172363, IMG submission 114541) | Sediment microbial communities from Lake Kivu, Rwanda - Sediment s2_kivu2a2 | ecosystem: Environmental > Aquatic > Freshwater > Lake > Sediment | place: Rwanda: Western Province, Lake... | reverse complement strand
TGCCAGCTAAAGCTGGCAGTTTGTTTGAAGTTTTTGACTATGATCAGAAAAATCTGACAGTTGCTTGCAACTGTCTGCCACATAATGTCAAAATCGTAAGATTTTGAGCACATTCAAAAATCAGAGATTTTTGATGATGTGGCAGTTTATTTTTCTGACATACAAAAAAATAGTTCGGCTTTCCAAAGTAAATTTATTAGATTAAAGTATTAATACAAAAAACAAAATAAAAGCAAACATTGCTACAAGATTAATCAAAGCCACAACAAAAGCTAAAAATGTATTCATTGTTCTCGCAAACGAGTCATAATTTACCCGCTTAGAATATTTGTTATTAGCTCTTTGCATTACAGCTTCAGAAAGCTAAGTAAATATTTAATAACTTACTCCGGCACCCACGACACATATTCTTCCTCAACTTCAGGAGTATTCGTGACATTTCTTTGTCTAGAACCCTTTCTGCTCATCACCCATATGTCATTTCCTCTAAAAAAAGCAATACTATCGCCATTAGCAGAATACAGGGGCTTTCTATCCCCTGGACCCCCAGTCAATTGTCTAACTCTCCCGCCTCTAAAGGAAGTTGTATAAATACAGCCATTTTTAGCAAACGCTATTTCGCTTCCATCAGGAGATAATGCCGGGAAATCCTCGCCAATCTCCAAACCTTCAATAAGTTCTATCTTGCCATCCAAACTGCCTACATGTATTTCATTATCTACTTGCATAATTATTCTTTTTCCATCTGCTGACAAACAATAAGACCTTACAGCTCTCTCCATTCCAATCTCAGACAAAACGCCAGATTCTGATAATGAGTCTTTCTCTAAAAATAAGATCTTTCTTTCAAGGTTATCAACATTTACTATATACACTCGAGGGTTCATTGCTTTTGTACGAACTCCTATTAAAGCCCTTCCTCCAAGGGAGATAAACGCAACCCTGTAATTATCAACCCAGCTAACAGACCCGTCTTTACAACCGCCTTTACAAGAATCTCCTGTGTTTTTTAAACCAGAGCCATCAACATTCATTGAGCAAACTTGGTGGCTAGGATAGTTCAGAAAAGCCATTCTTCTTCCATTAGGAGAAAATACAGGATAAGCATTTGACCAGCCGCAAGGCTTAAGTTCCCTTATATTTTTTCCCTTTTTTGTTATTATGTATATAGTATTCATAGGCAACGAGCCTTGATTAAATGCTGCCATGCTTCCATCACGAGACCAAGAAGGCCCATATTTTTTTACATGAGGAGTATTTGTAATGTTTCTTTTTCCTGAGCCATCATCTCTTACAATATAAATGTCATTTTCTGCTACAAAAGAAATTTCACTCCCCGAACTTCCAAAACACTTTCCCAAAGCAAGCAAGCCAAAGAAAACTCCTGCTCCTATAACACCATACCTAAACCCCTTGCTTTCCCTGAACCTTTTCTTTGAATAATCCCATCCTTTCTTCAAACTTGGCATAACACTCTCTCGCGCAACTGCTTCTGTTTTCTCAAACCCTCTTTTCAAATAACCCAAAACATCTTTGCCCGCACTATCTTCTGCCCTTTCCTCTGCTTTTGATGGCTGTTCTTCTTCTTGCCTTTCAGCCGCTTCTTTCTTTCCTTTTTTTTCTTTCCTTTTTTTCTTTTTCTTGCCAGGATTTTCTGAATCTTGAGGTGAATCCTTTCCGGACATTTCATCAAAAGCTGTTTTTTATTTTTAAGGATTATTATTCTCGAATGTATATACTAAATGGTAAATAATAATTTAAGCATTAATGAAAATAGCAGATTATCTACAAAGAAAGTTTCGTTAAATCGAACTCTTCATTGTTCTCGGATTTTATAATTAATCTGTAATCCTCTTATCCAAAAATTATTATTAATTCAAAATTTCCCTAAATTTATTGTTTTCTTATGAACTTTCTTGCTTCTTCTTTCATTGTTTTCTGCCATTCTGGAAAAACTCTTTCTCCAAGAGGCAAGCCAATCTCTTGCCTTACTTTCTCAGAAATCTCATAGAATATAGCATTCGCCAGGCAATTGAACTTTGCTTCAAGCAATTCTTTGTACCCTGTTTCCTTGGCAATCTTTACAATTTCCTCTTTCACCTTGCCTCTTAGCAGAATATTATCATAAACAGCGTCCCAGTTTCCTGCCCATCCCTTAACGCCAGACGCGATTGATTTGATTGTCTCGCTGTCTCCGTTAATCAAGTCAGCAGTTGGCTCAAGCTCGTCTTTTTCCACGCTATACCTCAACAAGTCAACAAACCCTCTTTCATCCAAAGGGTCATTTTTCCATTCTTTTCTTACTTCAGACAGGCTTGTCACTCTTCTGAAAGCTCTTCCTCCGCTCGGGCTTTTTATAGGGTTAGCAACTAAAATCAAATCAGTTGCTTTGAAGCTTGTTATTGGCACTTTCAAGTCATTTACAACCCTGTCAAACACAGCATATGGGCTTCCGCCGTGTATTGTTCCTGCTACAACATTTGCCAATGCACCAATTCTCATGCTTTCATACAAAGCAAGGGCTTCTTCGCTTCTGACTTCCCCTATTATCAAACAAGAATCTCCTAATCTTAAACTAGTTCTTATTCCTTCATCAGCAGCCACTTCTGCAGAAGTTTTTAGCAAAGCCGAGCGGACTTTCATTCTCTGTATATCATAGCCAAGTGCCCTTATTGCATCAAATGGAATTTCAAGAGTGTCCTCTACCGTTACAATTCTGTATTTTGGCATAATTTCAAGTATCAAGCTTCCCAACAAAGAGGTGTTATGCGCAAAAAATCCGTTAGCAATAAAATTTTGGAAAGGCTCAACTGTAAAATCATACACCCACTCTTCTTCTGCTTTTATTTTTTCAACACTTCTTACCCTATCCCAAAAAATATCCGAGTTAGCTAAAACCATTGCTTGATTTAATAATTCTTTGTTCTCTTCGGAAATTGCTTCTTCATAAATTTTTTTTATTTTTCCAATAATAAGCTCTTTAGTTTTAGTGCATGGCTTGTATACTTCATTGAAAAAGTTAGTCACAGTTGCCAAAGAAATTCCGTCAGCAAATTCTTCATTTTTAATATTCAATGCCCTTCTAAAATATTCAAAATCGCTTATATTTGATTTTGTGTCTAATGCTATAAATTTTTCCTTCAAATTAGCAAGCTCTTTAAATCTTTTTTCGTAAGCTTTGACAAGAATCCAAAACCACTTTCTCGAAACATTATATTCGTTGTTTTCATACGCCCAATAATCTTTTCCAGTTGCCTTTCTAATCTCAGAAGGCCTTACTCTCAGCCCTTTTCTTAATTCTCTCAAAATACAATTTCCATTTGGGATTATGTCAATATTGGTGTTATCTGTCCATTCTCTGCTTACTAATTTGTTTGCCCGCACGGCTTTATCCTGATGACCAAACCCTATTTTTTCAACATAATCCTTAAAAAATTCTCCCCGAATAAATATTCTGTAATATTTGTTTCCTTTTACATCTTTCCTCCTTAAGAAACTTATTATCCCAAACCTCAGCAAAGCCATTTGCAGTTGTTTTGCCATCAAGCTGCTTGCTGTCGCGATTTCTATTTCTCTTTTTTCATTGCCCTTTGAGCCCTTTATTACAGAACCGTCGCAATCAAAATACGCCCTTAAAAATGCTGCCAAAACTTCGTTCTTGCTTTTCAATATTTTTGATGGAATTCTTATGCTGCTTGCCTTGTCTCCAAACGGAATTTCGAATAATTTGTTTAATGCCCTGTTTAACAGCCTCGAAGTTATCTGCACATTCCATGTATTTTTGTCTTTTATTTCCCTGGTTGTTACTGAAAAAAGTTTTTTGGCAATTTCATCAAATCTTTTTCTAAGTGCAGTATTGGAGTTTGTAAATTCAAGTTTGTGTTCATCCAAATGCCCGTCTCCAATTAAGTAACCCAAAAACTCTGCCAGCTCTTCATTAATTTCTTCTGGGAAATTTATTCTTTTTGCATTGGTTCTAATTTGTGAAATTATTTCTTTTGCTTCAGGAATAAAAACCTCTTCAGACTGAACATCCATACTCCTCGGAGTTGCTATTAGCCTGCCCGGCCCCAAACTGCCCGCATTAACCGCCTCAAACTTGTCATTAAAAATAAAATAAGGATGCTCTTGTGTTGTAATAATTTCTTTCCCAGAATTTGTAGTTAATTTTATTAATTCTTCTGGCGATTTCCTTCTCCAAAAAGCATCAACAATTTTGGAATTTGACTTTAAGCCCTTTGTATCTAAGCTTAAAACATTTATTTCAGGATTTGGATAAAAAATATAGCCATCAGAAATTTTTTCTTGTCTTCCATGCTCAAGCTCTTTTATTGCTTTGATGTCGCCATTAGCAAGCTGGATTAAAGTGTCTCCTTTTACACATTTACCAGCAGACCTAGTTCCTGCCACGAGCAATGTCCTTGCTCCTTCTATAAAAAAACTCATAAGCCCTGCTGTAAACGGATTTATCATCTTGCTGTCTATGAATAAAGGCAATGTCCATGGCTTTTCTCTGTGCCTTCTGAAAGCATAAGCCAGCCCATTAGGAGAAAGTGGCTGCTGTATTATGGCAACTCTTGCCCTGAAATTTTTTATCGCAAGCTCTGTGTCAAGAATAGGATTTGCCTCATCCAAAGGCCTCCCGCTCAGCATTCTGAATTTTGCAGCCCACGACTCAGCATCTTCCTGGCTCGGAATGATATTTGTCTCGCACTCGTCATAAAACCCGTGCCTCACAAAAATCGGATTCAAAGGAATAGGCGCATTTAATGCAATGTCTTGAAGTCTTTCATCTTGCAATAATACTTCTATAACGCCAAATCCTATTGTGTGTCTCACAAGTATGTTTGCCAATACCTCTAATTGCGAGTAGTTCAAAGGAATTTTATTTGTATTCGCCAAGTCCTGTATCAAGTCTCTTGCTATGTTAGAAAAAACTCTTCTTGTCCTTTCAAAATCAAGAAATTCTTCTGCTTTTGGCTGGTGTTCAATCATGACATTTCTTGCCAAGTTTAATAACATTTGATAGTCTTCTTCAAGAGTATACTCTGGCGGCAAAATGTGATACAAATATTTTGGCTCTCCTTTTCTTTTTAATATTGTAATAACCGATTTGTCAGGCCCAGAGGCAATTTCATATTGCTCAACTATCTCGGCATCTTCAGGCAAGCCGGCAACAAGCCTTGTAAAAGTGAAGTTCGGAACAATGTCTGGCTGGAAAAGTTTTTGATAAATCTCCCTTCCTGTTGCATATTTTCTTGTTTCAGCCTCGGCAATTGCCTCTCTTATTAGCCTTGTACCTTCAAGCAGAGAAATAATTCTTTCAAGCAGTCTCAAATAGTTAAGCTCATAAACCTGGAATTCCGGCGGAGTTTTTTCCAACACCGCTCTTTCTTCTCTCCAAAATTTTTTTAGTTCATGATAAGCAAGAACAGGGTCTCTCTTAAGGGTAAAGCTGAAGTAAGCCATATTGTTATATTTGTTTCCAAGGCATTGTTGGCAATCTAAAATAAGTCTGCTTGGAGTCAAGATTTTTTCCTGTTTCATCAGGTGATTATATATCTGCGCCACTTCAACAAGCATAAAAGCTTCTGCAGCATCATAAACATAATTTCTCTGCTGCACGAAAACAATCTTGCTTATGTTTGGATTCTCTATCAATGCATCCACTGTCTTTGCCATTACCTCCGGAGAGTCAGCAAGGTTGGGTATAAAACTGGCGCCAAGATAATTGATGAATAATACATCAACTCCGCCTTCTCTTACAACTTCATAAGCATACAAAGGAGTGTCTTTTTTGAAAAGCATAGAAATAAAACTAAAGGAAAGTTAAAATACCTTGCGGTTAGCAAGGTAATTCAAGGGAAAGGTAACTTTTTAGGGAAACTGTTCGGCTTTCATAAGAAAAGGAATTTAAACCCTCATTTGCTAGTAATAAAAAGGGGAAAAATGACTAACGGCATTTCTCAGGACATAAGCATTAAAATACGCGACTTAGAAGACAGGCAGAGATTCACAAGAGATAAGCTTGACTTAATAAGCAAAAATTTTATCAGTTTAAAAGAAACGCTTGAAAAAGAACTTGCCTTGCTTAAAGTAGAGGCAGAAGAAATAAAAAATGAAATAAGCAAAATCAAGAGTTATATAACAAGAATTTCAGAAGAACTGGAAAACAAGGCAAAAAAATCTGATTTTGAACTGATTGCAAAACAATTAAAAATGTTCCAACCCTTAATAAAATAAGAATAAATAAAAAAAGAGGAGGCAAAAACACTAAATAATCTGGCTAATCCAAGGGAAAAATAGCCAGACTAACTTAAAGGAAGGTGACTTGTTAGGCTCTCTCAAGGGAGGGGTGACTTGTCAGGGGAACCGTTAGGTTCACATACGAAATGGCTAATAATGTTTTGAATCGAGTTATGGAAATGCAGCAGCAAGGCTACTCAGACGACCAGATTTCAATGATGCTTTCAGAAGAGGGAATTTCCCCAAAAGATATTTCAGATGCCTTGAATAAAAGCCAGATTAAAGCCGCTGTTTACCAGCCCGAAGCATACCCAGAAACCCAATTCGCACAGCAAGCCCCTCCTGCAGCAGGCCCAGCTACTGTAATGCCAGGCCCATCTGGCCAATATCCAGAATATGTCCAAGGCATGTCATCTGAAACAGTCAGCGAGATAACAGATCAGATTGTCACAGAAAAACTAACTAGCGCCTTAAAGCCTATCGCAGACCTTGCTGCTTTTAAGGAGAGTTCAACAAAAAAAATCTCAATGATTGATGACAGGCTAAAAAAAGTGGAAAGCCTTATAGAAGAATTAAGAAGCGCCATAATCAAAAGAATAGGCGACTTTGGCCAGAATGTAGAAGAAATAAAAAACGAGATGTCCATGATGCAAGATACTTTTTCAAAAGCTCTCAAGCCGATTATAGAAAGAAAAAAAGAGGCCCTTCCAGAAGCAAAACCTGAGCCAGAAGAAGCTGAGGAAAAAGAAGTAAGAATAGGCAGAGAAAAAGAAAACAGGAAAGCCAAAAAAGAAACCAAAGAAGAAGATTTCTTAGGAAGATTGAATCCTTAAGGGAGAAACAGCCAGAACTTCAGAAACCTTGTTGAACTTAGGGTTTCTGATAGCACTCAGAAATCAAAGATTTCTGATGAAACCATGGGTTGTTCGGCTAGGAAGACCTAATCCTTAACAGCATATTTTTACATTGCCTCCACATCATAGCAAATAAAACCTAGTTTTCTGGACTCTGAATATATGTTATAATTCTTATCTATAAAACTATTTCCTCGTCACAACCCATGATGTAAGAGCCGCAATAAAAAATACTAAAATTCCTCCGAGAAGTCTTTCGTCATTGGTTATTTTATAATAAACCGGCGCAAGCACTGAAGAAAAAACCCTGATGCCTGCAAAAAAGAAAATTAATATTAATACAACAATAAACCCCCCCATCATTCCCTTGCCCAAAAATCCTTCAATTTTCTGCTGGCTAAACCCAATTATAGCAAGTATGAAAAACATTGCAACTATAAGCACAGCAAACCAGGGTGTTACTGTCTCAACATACATCCTTACACTTGATGCAGTAACAAAAGCAGTTGCCACCACAAAACCAACAAGAGCATTCATAAAATCATTGTCTCCAAGAACAGCAGATTTTTTCAAAAGACAATAAATTACCACAAATACAAACAAAAAGCTGAATATAGGCATAAAATAAAGCAACCCAGAAACATCCACTGCCATTTTATATTATTTTGTTTTTAATGTGATTTAATTAATGAACTTGAAGAATTGCCTATTTTTATTCTTTTTGATTGTGCTTTTTTATATTTGCATAATTATCTCTAATCTTTAGGCTTTGCACCACCAGCTCCGCCACCTTTTCCACCGCCCGACACAAATATAGCGACTATTGCTCCGATTATTAAAGCTCCTACAATTATCAAAGCTCCGTATCTTTCCCAAAATCCTCCCAAACCAACAGCATATTCTGAAAGGGATGAAAATGCAATTATAACAAAAATCAAAGCTGAAAGCCCAAAAAATACCCCCATATAGACTTTGGGCCATTCTCCCTTGCTTATAAAAACTCCAGAGAGTATTAATGCAACAAGCAATATTGCAAGCCCTATGCCAAACTTTGGAAATATTGTCCTGAAGAATATAGGCACAAAATCCAATTGTAATGATAAAAATCCAACTGCAAATGCAACAATAGCAGCTGCCCCCTTATTTCCTTCGAATATAGGGATGAGAGAAAGCAAGGCATACGAAAATGCAAATATTAATAAAAAAGGCAGGACATATGAGAAAAAACCAATTGTTTCTAACTGATTCATTAGCTCTCCAAACCCAAAACCCTGCAGCATTATCATAAAACCCTTAGAAGTTTTTTATTTAAATATCTTTCCCTCGCAATATTTGAATAAATATTAAACAATAATTCATAAGAAAAAATTCTGTTCTTGCCTTTGATTTTTATTTGCTGCTTCCGCCACCAGAAGATCTTACAACGAAATAAGCAGCAACTCCAATAACAATTAATGTTATTATATTTATAACAATTCCCCATTCTGTCTTAAGCAAATCTATAAGTTTGCTCCAATATCCTGTTGCTCCTAAAACAGCAATAACTACTGCAACAAGTATCACAATCAAGAGTATTGTTTTCAAAGGACCCTCAACTTTCACCTTGTCCTGAAGAACAAAGCCCCATAAAAGCATAAAAATCAAAAGAACAACAGCAGCGACAGCAAAAAATGGAATCAAGTTAGCCACCACTGTTCTTGCTGGTGTTGCAATTAATATGAATGCTACTGCAAGCGAGATTAGGGCATGATTCTGCCTGTTCTCGCCCAATACTTTAATCTTCTCAAGCACAGCAAAAAGCAAAGTAAAAATGAGTATAAAAGGAAAAATGATTTCAGAAAATATAGGCCACGAAAATATTGTTTCAACCATATTTTATCCAAGCAAGTCTGGTTTAAAAACCTTTTTTAAAATTGTTTTTGAGATTCATTTAATATCCTTGCAATTTCTCTCCAAAAAACTTAAGTTCAAACCAAGGCTATAATCTATTTACTTATTTTTCAAGCAAGTCTGGCTTGTTTTCATCAGGCAAAGACGCTTTTGCTATTATCATAATGTCTCCAACTGCCTTGACAAAATTGTGCGGGATTATCACTCCTCTTGCTCCTCCCAACACGCTTCCTATCCCAGAAGCCACTTTAATTCTCCAGCCAGCAACTCTATTATCCTCCAAACTTGCTTCTTCTATGTCTCCAAAATACTCCCCGCCATCAGTGTACACTCTTTTTTTTATAGCCTCGCTAACTTTCATTATTTTTAGCATTCTATCAAAAACCACAAGGCGTTTATATACTTTTCTATAACTTTTTATAAATTATTGCAAAAGCCCATTGACTGAAAAGTTTATAAGAATAAAAAACCTAAAACTATTATGTTCAATGAAAAGATAAGCATCCCTCTTTCAATACTTGTCCTTGCAGTTTTATTTTCAGTCAAAGACTTTTCTGCTTTTCCAAAATATCTCGGATTTTTTGCTCTTATCATTCTTGTAAGTGTTTTCGCAAAAAAAATTATGGGCTATATTGTAGAAGTAAACGTGAAGTCAGAAATATGGGATTTCAGAAGATACTGGCTTCTCGAATATCATAAGCTTCCAAAGCCAATGCCTATCGGAATTTTGCTTCCTCTACTTTTATATATTTTCAGCTACGGGACTTTCAAATGGCTTGGCGTACTGCAGACAGAATTCCAGGCAAAAGCCACAAAAAAGATAAGAAAAAGAAAAGGCTGGAGCTTTCCAGAGCTTCGCGAGTTGGATGTTGCCTTAATCTGCTTTGCAGGAATTTTATCAAGCCTTATCCTTGCATTTATTTCTTTTGCTTTCTCAAAAGAGCTCGCCTTGTTAAGCTTGCTTTACGCTTTTTTTAACATTCTGCCATTAGGAAAACTCGACGGCACCAGGCTTTTTTTCAGTTCAAGAAATATTTATTTTATTGCAGTCCTGGCACTTGCCGGCTCGGCCATCATCTTAGGACTTCTGCGAATCTAATTTTAATCTTCTTTTGTAATTTTCTGATATTCTTAATCCTAATTTAACCACTACAACACAATACTATAATATCTTAACTATAAAATGATAACAAATGAAAAAGTTTATAAACCCTTTTTATCTTAGGAAAATATGAAGTCTAAAAAAGCAAGCGCATTGCTCTTGACATTAATAATAATTTCAGCAATTGGCTTTTTTGCAAGCTTTGGCTTTCTTTTGACAAAAAAAGTTATAGAAAAAAGAATGCCTGGGGCAGATTCTCAATTTCAATTTGAAGAGCAATATCAAGAACAGGTACCAGAAAGCGGGCAAGGCATTTCATTTACTCCATGGAAAACAACCGTTACTAGAGTATCTGAAGACGAGGACGATGAAAACGAGACTCAAACAGGAGACACAATTCCTCCTGCAAGCATAACAAATCTCGCCTCTGTAGGAAGCGGCATAGACTGGATACAATGGACATGGACAAACCCATCAAATCTAGACTTTAATTCTTGCGTTCTTTACATAGAAAAAACCGGCTTGCCAAGCACAAGGGTCAATACAGCCACTACATCAAATGCTGCTTATACAACAGGAAACTTGATTCCGAACACCCAATACACTTTAATAGTGCATACAAAAGACAATTCAGGAAATATAAACACAGTAGATGTGACAGCAACAAGCTCTACACTTGCAGATACATCTCCTCCTGCAAGCATAACAAATCTTAATTTTGTTTCAAGGACTTACAACAGCCTAACCTGGGCTTGGACAAATCCAATAGATTCAGACTTGAATGATAGTGTAATATCAATAAACGGAAATCCGGTAGGAACATCTTCAACAAATCAATACACAGCAACAAACCTTGCTCAAAACACCCAGTATACAGTAACAGTTCAAAGCAGAGATACATCTGGAAATTTAGGAACAGGTGTCTCAGACACTCAAAGAACATGCGTCCATGTTTGTGGGGTTGGCGGGCAATGTTATGTTATATGCTAAATAAATAAAAAATAATAAAATGACATATCAACAAAAAAGATCTTGGGGAAAAAGGCTTTTAACAGGCCTGTCAGCATTAATTTTTGGTGCTGCAGGCAGTGGCTGTAACGGCTATGCTACAGCCAGAACTGGCTCATTTGACCCTCAAAGAGAAACAGTAACTTCTTACAGCCCTATATTTGATGTAGAGCTAGCAAGCGGCGGGAATTTGAACAATCAAGTAAGCTTAGAAGGAACCCTTGGTTATAATACTTCAAGCGCAGAAAACATAAGTTCAAGAAATTTAAGGGTAGGAGCAAGGCTAAAAGCTTCTGTTCTTTCTGACAAAAAAAGAAGATGGGATGTTAGAGTAACTGCGGGAGCAGGAGTCTTGCATTATGAAGACGAAGTTGCAGGCACTATCCAAAGCTTCGGTGATACCCCTTATTTTGAATGTGGCCTGGAAGGCTCAGCAGATATAGGAAAAAGCCTTACACTCGGCGGAGGAGTTTCTGAAGTATTCACCCCAGACAATGAAAATTCTTCAGAATCATTAAGATTTTATGGAAGTGTTGGAGTCCGCTTCTAAAACTTTATTCTTCGATTTCTTTTGCTCTTTTAGCATTAATGCTCAAACTTTCTGTATAATTTAATAGTGTTAGCTTATTTGTTAATTCTTATTATTTGCAATGCAAAATTTTATATGTCAGAAAAACAAACTGTCAGATTTTTCTGAGCATCCCAAAAACCAAAGCACAAACTGTCACCTCATCAAAAATCAGAGATTTTTGATTGCTTCAAGAATTTCTATTCTTGATAGTGCTCAAAATCTTACGATTTTGACATGTTCAGAAATTCACGAAATTAACAGAATTTCTGACATTAGCCGA
>Ga0172363_10003986_pt1 | contig 11954 bp, 7 predicted proteins | sample LakKivs2_kivu2a2_FD_114541 | JGI IMG/M metagenome (GOLD analysis project Ga0172363, IMG submission 114541) | Sediment microbial communities from Lake Kivu, Rwanda - Sediment s2_kivu2a2 | ecosystem: Environmental > Aquatic > Freshwater > Lake > Sediment | place: Rwanda: Western Province, Lake... | reverse complement strand
TCGGCTCGCCGATGGGTACCAGCGGGCCTTGGTGGCCGTGGGGGCAGGCGGAGGGGCGGAGCTGCTCGACGCGGTCGATCTGCTCGGGGCGAAACGGCGAGCGATGCACGCCCGGATGCCCCGTCTGGCCGCCCTGGCGGCGCGGGCCCTTGGGCGGCTGCGACTTGGGCGGCTTGACGATGTCCGAAGATGGGGGCTTGGCGGAGTTGGACGAGTTCTTGGACAGGCGGGCGACTTGCTCGGTCAGCTTGGCGACCTGTTCCGTCAGCTTGTCCACTTGGGCACGAAGCTGGGCGTTTCCCGCGCGGAGCTGGGCGTTCTCCGCGCGGAACTGGGCGTTTTCCGCGCGGAGCTCGGCGTTTTGCTTCTCAAGGTCTGCGATCCGTCGCAGGTAGGATTGTTCCAGGGTCGGTTCCACCGGCCGCTCCGTTGGGGTCTGTCACGCACCATATCGGACATGCGATGCCTTCAAGTTGAATTTTTCCTTGATAAGCAGTACGGGGGGGCGATACTTCCGGTGGGTGTCAGTGGTTGAAAATTAGGGTGCTCAGCGCCGGGTGCGTTGCCCGTCCGGCGGGCATCCACAGGCCCCAAGAGGGCCTGAACGGTTACGAGTCCAGGGAGAAGTAGTCGATGAAAGCTGTCTGGCCCGTTATTGTCGCCGTGGTGGCCGCCCTGTCTGGCGGCGCCCTGACCATCGCCGCCGAGCCGCTGCCCCACGGGCACGCCGACTTCGTCGCGACGGCGGAGCGCCCGGTGGGGTTCTGCGGCAACGGCAACTCGCACTGGCCCGGGGCCGAGCCGGGGGCGGTCGAGTGGTGGGACGGCACGCCCGGCTGGGCCAAGGTCCGCCATCGAGGCGGCATGGGCAACGGCTCGCCCCCGTTCGACGACTCCAACACCGAAGCCGAAATGCGCGTCCTGCTCGACCGTGTGCCGAAGAACATCATCTGGAAGGTCCCCGTCCCCGGCTGGGGCGACAGCCAGCCCGTGGTGGTCGGCAAGCGGATCATCAACGCCTACTGGCCGCACTTCGTCGTCTGCTACGACGCCGGTACGGGCAAGGAGCTGTGGCGCGACGAGCTGGAGCTGTGCCTGCTCCCCTCGCTCCAAGCCGACCGCGAGACGCTGGGCCCCGCGCCCGATCCGAAGGAGGCTCGCGGCCTTCAGACGCTCTTCGAGCTGGGCCACGCCATGCGGCACCTGGCGTATACAATGCGGGACTTCGAGGGGACCGACCCCGGCCCGGCCGAGCTGCCGTTGGCGAAGAAAGCCGTCGAGGTCATGGGCCAGTGGCGCAACACCCTCCAGGCCGCCTACCCGAAGGCCATCGCGGAGCTGGATTTCGACATCGAGGTCGCCAAGCGGTTCATCGCCGGCGAGCACGGGGTGTTCGGGTTCGGGCAGGCGAAGCTGGCCGAGGACCGCGGGCTGCTGAAGAACGTGCCGCAGTTCGGCCTGGACGCCAAGCGCGGCCTGGTCCGCCTCGCCGAGAAAGCCTGCGCGACGCGGATCGACAACGGCTGGCACGGGAGCTGGTGCCCGTTCCAGACCTCCTCGCCGACCTCGGACGGCGAGATCGTCGTCGTGCGGTTCGCCACCGGGCAGGTGGTGGCCTGCGAGGTCGCCACGGGCAGACGCCTGTGGGCCTGGCGCGACCCGCTGGTTACCCCCAGTTGGACGTACCATTGCCCCTCGCCGCGTATCGGGCGCGAGATCGTCGTGCTCGACGCGATCTTCGGGCGGGGCAGCAATGGCCGGTCGGCCCAACCGTCCCTGCTTGGCATTGACAAGCGGACGGGCAAGGTCCGCTGGCACACGCCCCAGACGCCCAACAGCGGCTACCCCAGTTCCACCCCCATCCTGACCGACCTGGACGCCGGCCCGCCGCCATCGGATTCCGGCCTGGCGAGCAAGGGCGGCAAGCTGCCGGTGGTGATCGGGATGGCCGGCGACATCGTCCGCCAGAGCGACGGCAAAGTCCTCTGCAAGCTGGACGTGACCGGGACCTCCGAGAGCTACACGCTGCTCAAGGGCAACACGGTGTTCGCCACGGCCAAGGCGGAGGAGGGGGGCAGGCCGCTCACGCGCATCTTCCGCCTGAGCGTGGTGTCGGGCGATGAGGTCCGAGCGGAGGTCGTCGGCGACATTCCCGAAATCAGCACGTTCCGCGCCTGCACCGCCATGTCGGACACGTTCCTGTTCGGCCGGGGTCGCAGCGGGCTGGACCTGACCACCATGAAGCTGGTCGACTACGCGACGCCGATGGCAGTCGGGACGGCGGAGGCCCGCGGCGTGACCGTCGCCGGGCGCTACCACATCTTCCCGTCCTACAACTACTTCGACGAGAAGTTCCGTTCGCGCCAGGACGGCATGTGCCTGCTGACGTTCCACGTGGCCGAGGTCCCGCGGCATCCCGGCGACAGCCCGACCTTCGTGTCCGACAGCAGCCTGCTGGGCGGCCCGGAAGTCGCCGCCGACCGGTTCTTCGACAAGCACCTGGGTGGCTTGGACAAGATGCGCCAGGTCACCCCCCGCAAGTGGTGCGGGCGATACGGCTCCCACCTGCCCGCCTTCTTCGGCCTGCGGTTCGGCGGACCGGTCCCCCACGGCGACCGCCTCTACATCCAAAGCCAGTGCTTCCTCTACTGCATCGGCCCGGCCGTCAAGGGCACGCCCAATGACGACCCGAAGACCGCGGCCGCCATCCGCGCCGAAGCCGATGCCGCCAAGCTCGCGGCGTACTTGACCCACGCCAGCGCCCAGTACCGCTTCGAGGCTGTCCGGCGGCTCGGCGAAGTGAAGGCATCCCTGCCGGCCGAGGTCGCCGAAACACTGAAGAAGCTGCTGGTCGACGATGCCTACGAGGAAATCCGCGCGGCCGCCCTGGTCGCCCTGGACGCCTGCGACCGCGAGGGCAAGGCGGGCTGGACGGCACTCGTCGCCGGCGAGTTCGCGCCCTGCTACGCGACGGAGATTGCCTGGGCCAGACCCGGCCACCGCGAGCAGCAGGAGCGGCGCAAGCGATTGCCCCTGCTGTTCCGCGCCCTGGGCGAACGGGCGGGCACGGCCATGCTGGCGGCGCGCTGGCCCCAGGCCGCCGACGACGCCGTTCAGCGCCGCGCCCTGCTGGAGGTCGCCGCCGCCCTCGGCTGGCGCGTCGAGCCCCTGCTGAGGACCGCCCTGGACTGGTGCCGGACCCCCCCGCGCTGGCGCGACGACCACAGCCTGAGACTGCTGCCGGCTTACTTCGCCGCCATCGACGCCGCCGCCGACCCCGCCGTCGCCGATACGCTCACCAAAGCCTACCCCACGGACTGGACGCTCTACTCCACCCTCCAGCGGCACTTGCCCACCGGCAGGTTGCTGGCCTGGATCGAGCCGATTGCCCTGGCCTCCGCCCATCCCATGCACCATCCGAAGGTCCTCCGGGCCTGGCGGCACATTGGCCGGCCCGCGGTTCCGTCCATGCGGCGCGTGGCCGCCAGGATGGCCGCCGACAAGGAAAACAAACTGGCCGAAGGCTGGGCGCGGGCCATCAACGAGGCCATCGCGGAGATGAAAGGCAACGCCCCATGAATCCCCTCCTGCCGTTGAGGCACTTCATTCCCGACGTGGAGGCCCGCCTCTGGGCCGACGGGCGAATCTACCGGTACGACTCGCGGGACATCGCCGACGAGCGGTCGTATTGCAGCCACGAGTACGGCGATGGACCTGAGGCGGCTGCGTTTCGGCCGATAGCTCGCCCCCCGCGTCAGGCGGCGGGGCACGTCGTGGGGAGGATAGCGCGGCCTTCCCCTCGCGAGGGCATCACTTCAGCGGGCTCGCGTGGAGCCGCTTCAGCGTGTGCGTGATCGGGTCGACGACGACCCCAACGTTTTCCAGGGCCACCACGCCGAGCAGCGGTTCGACGCCCGCGGGACCAAAGATCACCTGGGCGACCGTCTCCTCACCGAGGAACATCAGGCGCGCGAACCCGATCTCATATTCCACCGGCTCCCCGTTCGCCAACTCGTAGATTTTCTTGCGCTCGGGCCTGATCCCCGCACTGAGGAGGTCGGGCCCGGGGACCATGCAGTCCAGCGATGCGGTGTCCACGAGGAAATCAGCCTCATAGGGGGTGCCTTGCTTCGCGAGGTCGGCAACGCTGACGGTCACATGTGTAATGCCCATGGTGCTGCTCCTTGGCTCTGCCTGTGCTCCCCAGTATAGTCCAGAGCGGCCGATCACGGGAAGCCCCCGGACCGCTTGCCTTCTGGACAACCAGCCCCGAAGGGGCGACAGGAAAGGTTCCCCCGGGGCGCTTCTCCTGTCGCCCCGTCGGGGCTGTTGGATTCTCCCCGCCGATTCCGGGGGCTTGCGCCCCCGGCTAAATCCTGCCGCCCCTTCGGGGCTGTTGGATTCTCCCCGCCGATTCCGGGGGCTTGCGCCCCCGGCTAAATCCTGCCGCCCCTTCGGGCTGATGCGCCCCCCGGCTGAATTCAGTCGGCCCCTTCGGGGGCTCCGGCGGAATCTATCCCCCGTTCACCACGGGCTTGCGCCCGTGGCTACCTTCAGACGCCCTCCGGGCTACCTTCAGACGCCCTCCGGGCTGGAAGCGCCACCGGCTACCTTCAGACGCCCTGCGTATGGAGAACACCGAGGGGCGGAAGGTCTACGAGTAGGCGGGGGCGCTGGAGCAGCACTTCTCCGGCCTGCCGGGCGAAGTGCTGGCCGGGCTGGAGAGGTACGAGAACGGCGCGGTGATCCCGTCGCTGGCCAACGTGCTGCGGCTCTGGAAGCCGGTCATCATCATGGACGAGGCGCACAAGGCCCGCACGAAGCCGTCGTTTGAGACGCTGGAGCGGTTCGCCCCGTCATGCATCATCGAGTTCACGGCCACCCCGGAGACGGAGCACGGCCCTGATCGCCGCCGACCGGTACGCCCCGCACTGGTACTACGAAGAGGGGTACGTCTTTCAGAAGGCGGCGATCCGGGTGGGTGCCCACCGTCCGCTTCCAGATGCTGCGCGAGGGCGTACAGGACCTCGAAGTCCGGCTCGCCATCGTTCGCGCTTACCGGGAGTTCTGGGGACATGATATTCAACTCTTCACTCACTCTCGGAAGGCACTGGCTCTCCGTCGTCGCGCTTGTGCCAGGCGGGCAGGTTCACCGCGGCTGTTCGCGCCCGTAGGCGCCCAATCATCGCTCCACGGGGACAAGCCCCGTGGGGGCGGGAGGGAGGCGCGGCTGTTCGCGCCCGTAGGCGCCCAATCATCGCTCCACGGGGACAAGCCCCGTGGGGGCGGGAGGGAGGCGCGGCCGTTCGTGCCCGTAGGCGCCCAATCATCGCTCCACGGGGACAAGCCCCGTGGGGGCGGGAGGCAGGTCTCCCTCTCGCTGGCTCTGAATCGCCTCTTTGTCTCTTCCCTTCGCCGCCTTGTCCTTCAGCCGGTAGCTCCGCCCCTCAGCGTCAACACCTCCGCCCGCTGCAGGAACCGGTCGAGAATGGCCGTAGCGGCCGAAACGCCGCCGATCAACGCGCACTGATTGCCATGCGTGGGGCAGGCGACGACGCCGTCGGCGGCCACGGCCGGCTGCATCGTGCTCTTGCCCCACATGCCCAAGTAGCCGCGCCCGGCGGGAACCTTCCGGGCCCTGATGTAGGCGCTCATCCGGTCGGCCATGTTCGGCCGGCCCTCGTCGTAGCCGCCGCGCCACAGCACCTCGCCGGTGCGGCGATTCAGCGCATACAGATCGGCCACGCTCGTCGTGACCATCACCACGTCGCCGTCGACGCAGGGGGTGTAGACGCCGGCGGCCTTGTCGTTCCAGGTGTTGATGTTCAGCGTCTGGTGGGGCAGCACGGCCTTCCAGAGCGTCCGCCCTGTGGCCGCGTCGGCGCAGAGCAGGACGTCTTGGCCGGTCACCAGGCATCGCCGCCGCCAGACGGGGCTGTTGGGATTGCCCCTGGTCCGCTCGTGCAGCGAGACCTCGTCGAGCACGTCGCCGGCCGGCTCGTTGAAAGCGACGTACACGCGCCCGTCGACGACGACGGGGCTGCCGTAGCCCCCGCCAACGGTGCGGTGGGAGTCCCAGCCGTCCTCGCCCTCCCAAGCGAGCCTGGCCTTGGAGATTTCGTCGATGAGCTGCCGGCCGCTGTCGACCGACGCGCTGCCGGCGGGCCCTGTCATGCAGGGCCAGTCGGCCGCACCGGCCATCGTCGCCATCGCCCCAAGGACGGCGCAGACGCCGGCCGCCGTCGTCGCTGTCACAGTTCGTCTCCTTGTGCGCAGAAGGCAGGAAGCTTGTCCGTTCTGTTGAACGCAGCCGACGCGGGCGCGGGACGGGCGGCTATGGCGTTCGCCGCGGAGCGGCCAGGATTCCCCACCCGGCCGCCAGGTGCTTCAGCCGTTGGCGAGGCGGGCGTTCCCGCCGCGATGCGTGTATAATGCGCGCGGCCCGACGGGGACCGCCGACGTGTTGAAGCTGCCGAGGACGAACATGCGCCGTACCGTCTGCATCTGCTGTGCCGCCGCCGTGCTGGCCGTCCTTGCGCCCACTGGAAGCGCCCCGGGCCGAACGCCGAAGGGCAGGGCGCCCGGTCGAGCGCCGGCGGCGGCCGCTTGGACGACCGACGACGAGCGGGATGCCGAATGGGCCGAGCTGGCCCGGCAGGTCGGCGAGCGCGGCCGGCTCGCCCGGCAGTTCTCGCAGGCCCTGCGCCCGGAGGCGACGATCCTGCCGACCGACCGCGACGGGCTGGACATCGTGCTGCGCCGAACGCGGGCGCTGCTGGCGGACATCGCCCGTCAGGCCGGCGCGCGCGACCTGTCGAGCGAGCGGGCGGAGCTGGACAAGCTGGCCGCCCGGACAGCGGCAAGTGCGCCGAGCGACGCCGCCGGCCGGCGGACGCTGTTCGCCGAGGCCCGGCGCCTGCGCCGGCGCGTCGCGCTGGCCAACCCGCTGCTGGACTTCGACAAGCTGCTGTTTGTGAAGCGCCATCGCACGGCTGACCACATGTGCGACCAGTTCTACGGCTGCTTCGCCCGCTCCGGCGGCGGGCTGTTCGTCCTGTCCGACGCCTTCGGGCCGGCGCCGAAGCTGCGCGACGTGCTGGCGGGCGCCACGGTCGAAGACGGCCGGCTCAAGGGCCAGAAACTGACGCCGGGGGCGTTTGTCTCGCCCGACCTGAGCTGCGACGGGCGCGAGATCCTGTTCGCCCACTGCCAGTGCGCCGGCGGGCGCGGGTTCGACTGGTCCACGGCCAACACGTCGGGGGGCTGGCAGCTCACCAACACCTGGCACGTCTTCCGCGTGAGCCTTGACGGCGGCGGCGGCGAAGGGACACGCCTGCGCCAGCTAACCGACGGGCGGTGGAACGACTTCGACCCGGTCTGGCTGCCCAACGGGCGGATCGCGTTCATCAGCGAGCGTCGCGGCGGGCAGCTTCGCTGCGGCGCCAGGCCCAACCCGACCTACGCGATGTTCGACATGGCCGCCGACGGCAGCGACATCCGCCCGCTGAGCTTTCACGAGACGCACGAGTGGCAGCCTTCGGTCAACAACGACGGGCTGATCGTCTACACGCGGTGGGACTACGTCGACCGCGACAGCGACATCGCCCACCACCCGTGGGTGACCACGCTCGACGGGCGCGACGCGCGGAGCATCCACGGCAACTTCCCGACGAAGGCAGGCCGCGGCAGCCGCCCGTGGATGGAGATGGACGTCCGCGCCGTGCCGCACAGCCGCAAGTACGTCGCGACGGCCGCCCCGCACCACGGGCAGGCATACGGCTCGCTGGTGCTGCTGGACCCGGACGTCGAGGACGACGACGCGATGAGCCAGCTTCGGCGCATCACGCCCGAAACGCCGTTTCCCGAGGCCGAAGGGTCGCGCGGCAGCCAGCTTTACGGCACGGCCTGGCCGCTCAGCGAGGACTACTACCTCTGCGTGTACTGCTACCCGCAGCGGGTGGGGCTGTACGGCGTGTATCTGCTGGACAGCTTCGGCAACAAGGAGCTGCTGTACGCGGACGCGACCATCGGCTGCCGCGACCCGATTCCGCTTCGCGCGCGCCCGTCGCCTCCGCTTGTCCCCGAGCAGAGCGCCGCGAGCAGGCGCCCGGCAACGGCGGTTGCCGGGGCGCATGCCACCTTCGCCTGCATCGACGTCTACGACGGCGAGGCGAGCTGGCCCGCCGGAACGAAGATCGCCGCGCTGCGGATCGTCCAGATCTTCCCGAAGACCAACCAGCCGCAGGCAAATCCGCCGGTCAGCGGCGCGGCCATCCAGTCGCTCGCCCGCGGCTGCCTCGGCACGGTGCCCGTCGAGGCCGACGGCAGCGCGTACTTCGCCGCCCCGGCCGGCAAGCCCCTGTACTTCCAGGCCCTCGACGCCAACGGCTGCGCCGTGCAGTCCATGCGCTCGCTGACGTACCTCCAGGGCGGCGACCGCGTCACCTGCCAGGGCTGCCACGAGCACCGCAGCTCGGCCCCGGCGGCGCCGGCGTCGGTGCCGCTGGCCCTGCGCCGCGCGCCATCGCCCATCGCGCCCGAGATGGAAGGCTCCTATCCGGTGTTCTACCCGCTGCTGGTGCAGCCGGTGCTCGACCGCAACTGCGGCCCCTGCCACGCCAGGCACCCCAAGGCCCCCGACCTGTCGGGCGCCCCGGCCGGGAAGGCGTGGACGAAGTCCTACGCGTCGCTGGTCAGGTACGGCTTCGGCTTCAGCGGGGGCAACGGCACCTGCCGCCGCGAGGGATCGCGCACCACGCCAGGCCAGTTCGGCGCGCTGGGCTCCAGGCTCTACCGGATGCTGGCGGCCGGGCACCCCGACGCGCCGGGCGAGAAGCTGAAGCTCTCGCCCGCCGACCTGCGCCGCATCACGCTGTGGCTGGACTGCAACTCCAACTTCTACGGCGCCTACCGCGACCTGGAGAGCCAGCAGCGCGGGCAGCTTGTCCGGCCCGACCTGGAATGACGCGCCGCAACCGCCGGGGCAGGTTTCCGTCAAAACGCATGGCCTGCGCCAGCAGGCGGCGCCGCGGGCGCGGAGCGGCGAAGGCGCAATGAAGGAGCCGACGGATGGCCGCAGTTGTACGGGCGAGCGGCGGAAGGGCGGCGCGGGGCTTCTGCGCGGTGGTGGTGGCGGCGGTCTGCGGGACGGCGTGGGCCGGCAGCGCCCCGGCCGCCGGGGCCGGGCGGTACGACTGGCCCTGCTGGCGCGGTCCCCACGGCAACGGCTCGGTCGACTGCGACGAGGAGCTGGTGGACAACTTGGCCGAGGCGAAGTTCTGCTGGCAGAGCGAGGAGAAGCTGCCCCTGACGGACGTGTGGCGCGCTTACCGCGACGTCGGCGGGGGCTACTGCGACCCCATCGTGGTGGGCAATCGGCTGTACGTCTACTACTACCGCCCCGCCGGGCGGGTCGATCCCCGTTACCACCGCGTCTGGCAGGAAAACACCCGCAAGCAGAAGATCAGCGACGAGACCGACCTGGACCTCGGCCGGCCGATGGCCGACGACATCGTCGTCTGCATGGACGCCGCGACGGGCCGGACGCTGTGGCGGACGGTCTACCCGCTGCGGGGCGGCAACGCCATGTGCCTCTATCAGGCCACGCACTGGCCGCACAGCGTGATGTGCGCCACGGGCGGGAAGGTCTTCGCCATCAACACGCTGGGGCGCGTCTTCGCCCTGGACGGCGCCAGCGGCAAGCCGCTGTGGGACTCCGACATCGGTTACGTCACCGAGCAGGCCGCCACGCGCATCCTCGACTGGCTCCGCAACGGCGAGATCGCCACCTGGTACGGCGCCGTGCCGTTCTACGGGCACCGCGCCGGCCTGCCGCTGCTGGACAGCGCCATCACCTCCGCCGACGGGGTGCTGATCGTGCCCGACTACGTGGCCGGCGCCGCCGCCGGCGGCTCCAGCGGCCTGCTGGGCTTCGACGCCGACACCGGGCGGCGGCTCTGGCAGGTGAGCGACTGCCTGCTGGGCCAGGGCAACGCCCCGGTGCGCTGGACGCACCGAGGCAGGCAGTACGTGATCGCCGGCGGCGCCACGCGCGGCCTGTGCATCGAGCCGCGATCCGGCAAGGTGCTGTGGGAGATTCGACGCCCCCACATCAACGAGTTCGCCCCCCCCGCGGTCAGCGACGACTACGTGGTCTTCGGCGGCTACCACAAGTACCAGTGCATGGGCGACAAGCAGCAGTGGGCCACGGTCTCCTGCTACCGGATCACACCCGAAAAGGCCGAACTGGCGTGGGACAAAACCCCCGACTGCCGCCGCGCCGGCTGGTCCGACAACCCGCTGATCATGGACGGCGTCGTCTACGTCTCCGGCATGGCCTTCCGGCTCCAGAGCGGCCAGGTCCTCGGCGCCAAGCCCCTGCCCGGCTCCAACAGCGCCTACCACGGCGTCCGCGGGCGGATCCTGCGGAACCTGACCATGTTCCCCGCCGACCCCGCCGCCGCGGGCGACATGGGCAAGCTCAACGTGACGGACAGCAGGCTGAAGATGGCCGACTGGTCTTCGCCCACGTTCTCGCGAGGCCGGCTGTACTACCGCACGCCCAAGGACGGCATCGTCTGCTACGACCTGCGCAAGAAGCCCGCCTCGCCGGCGCCGGCGGCAGCGGACCCGGCCGCCGCGACGCTGCCGGCAAGCGTGCGGGGCCTGGCGGCCGTCTACGACACCCAGCGGAAGGCCTGCGCCAGGCAGATCGCCTCGCTGGACGCCAAGGCGCGGCAGGCGGTCGCCGGCGATCTGGTCAAGGCGCTGACGGACGGCCCCTGGCCGGCCAAGGCGCTGGCCGCCGAGCTGCTCCGGCAGGCCCCCGGCGACGTCAAGGCACATGCAGCCGAACTGGCCGGCGCCGCGCTCGCCGCCGTCCGCCGGGGCGACGGGACCGAGGGCGAGCTGCTCGCGGGCGAGCTGCTGGCCGCCGAGGCGGAGACGGCCCGGGCGCTGACGGGCCCGCTCGTCGAGATGCTCGCCCGCCCCGGCGAGCGGGCAGCCCCCGCCGCCTGCCGCGTCCTGGCGGCGCTGGGCCCCCGCGCCGCTCCGGCCGCCCGGGCGCTCGGGCGGCTGGTGGCCGGCGACGACCCTCTGGCGGCGCGCGAGGCCGCCGCGGCGCTGGCGGCGATCGGGCCTGCCTCGGCCGTGACGATTCCCACGCTGCTGCCGTGCCTGCGGGGCAAGGACGACGCGCGGGCGCTGCTGGCGGCGAAGGTGTTCATGGGCATCGGCCCCGCCGCCGCCGCCAGCGCCCAGGAAGACCTGCTGGTGGCGTTCTACCTGAAGCGCGGGGCGGCCCGCTTCTACGTGGCCGAGACGCTCAAGTCCTTCGGGCCGCGGGTGCTGGGGCCGTTCGTCGAGCGTGCCGCCGGGCTGCTCACGCCGCCGCCGCGAGGGATGAGGTGGAACTTCGAGCCCCTTATCGACTGCGGCAAGTTCCTGAAGGACTTCGGCCCGGCGGCCAGCAAGTACCAGAGCTGGCTCAACGGCTATCGCGCCCTGAACAAGCGCCTGCCCGTCGAGTGCGGGCGCGTGGATGTGTGGATCGACTACTTCCAGGCCGCCCTGGACGGCAGGACGACCGACCTGAAGCTGCCGATGGGGTGGACCACGATTCCGCTGGCCATGCCCGGCCAGAAAAGCCCCAGCGACGCCCCGGGCGCGCCGTGAGAGCCGGGCACTTGCCGCCCGGGGTCACTTGGGGGCTTCCATGGTGGCCGGCTGGCGCCCGGGGGCGACGATGCCGCGCCGCTCCAGGAGGCTTCCCTCCAGGCGGTGCAGCTCGACCATGTCCTTCAGGAACGTGACGAGGGCCTCGATCTCGGCGATCTGGCTGGCCAGCAGGTCGCGCTGCGCCTGGCCGACCAGGAGCGAGGTGCTCTTGCCGACCTAGAACTTTTCGGTCTCGGCGCGGAGCTTTTCCTCCTGGAAGCGGCGCGTGACGGCCG
>Ga0172363_10003984_pt1 | contig 11960 bp, 20 predicted proteins | sample LakKivs2_kivu2a2_FD_114541 | JGI IMG/M metagenome (GOLD analysis project Ga0172363, IMG submission 114541) | Sediment microbial communities from Lake Kivu, Rwanda - Sediment s2_kivu2a2 | ecosystem: Environmental > Aquatic > Freshwater > Lake > Sediment | place: Rwanda: Western Province, Lake... | reverse complement strand
TTTGGATTAGCATAAGCATAAGCAGCAGCAGCATAAGTAGCAGCAGCAGCAGCAGCAGCATAAGTAGCAGCAGCATAAGCAGCACGGGCAGCAGCATAAGCAGCATCAGCAGCAGCAGCAGCATAAGTAGCAGCAGCATAAGCAGCACGGGCAGCATGACCAGAAGCATAAGCAGCATAAGCAGCATCAGTGTTTATTAAATAATTTTCAGCAGCTTCTAAAGCTTGTCTAGGTCTTTTATCTTTAGGATACTGTTTTTCAAAGATATTCAAGACTGAACTAGCACATTTAATTGCAAACTTAACATTCTGTTCTTTAGTAAAAAGCTTTGTGATTACCCATATTTTATCCAAATATGTAATATTTTCTAACATAACGAAATCTTCTAATGTACCATTAAAGTCAGAATAGTGTTCTACGTAGTTGTTAAATCTTCTGAGACAAGGATTTAAGCTTTTAATAATTTCTGTACTGATTTTCATTAGCTACCTCTCTTATTACCGGTCATTTAAAATCTCTAGATATATCTTAATCAGCCCTTCGATTACTACTCTAGCAGTCTCTGGGTGGGCGTCTATGGTATTTTGCAGCTCCTCATCCGAGTAGCCGTGCTTTCTGTAGGGCCTAAATACCTCTTCCCACACATCGTCTAATTTACTTTTATACTCCCAGCCTTTTTGGGCTAGTTCCAGTTCTTCTCTCTCTTCAGGTAAATTAAATTCCATTGTTACTTTTGGCATGGCTCCTCCTTAATAATGCGCGTTAACGATATTATTGTTTGCGTCTACAGTGAATCTACAAGCTGTTCCGTCAGTAGTGACATATCTACCTGGCTGCAGTACTGCAAGCCTTTGCTGACCGTTGCCGCTGTCGAAAAAGAATATCAGTCTACCGTCGGCAAGTTTAATCCCTACCTCATCGACTACTCCAGGTTTATCGCCACAAGGGTCTACCGTAGAGACGGGCTGGCTGTTTAATTGTAATTGGGCAATAACCAACTGCTGGGCAATAATCTGAGACTGCATATCTTGTATAGTGATTAGCACGTTTGCAATATTCTGGTCATACTGGTTAACTTGGTTAATTAGTAGACTGAAGTTAGCATCTGTGTATTCAATCAAGTTTCTCAATACACTTTCATTTTCTGCTGATTCTTGCAATAATCTTTCAAGCAGTAATTGTTGATGAGCGGACGTATATCTTAAAAGGTCTAGGCGCTGTTCCATATCAACAATTTGTTTTTTAATCTGTTCTACTTCGCTGTAGACATCTTTCTCATATCCAACAATATTATCACAAAAGCCGTTTAAAGTGTCATATTTGTTATCACAGAGTTTTTTACCTACTCCGCACCCGGTGGTCATAGCGGCTAATGATATCATCATTCCTAAAATTGTAGTCTTTCCCATATTAGGCTCCTTTTGTTAGTTTTTTGCCTGTCCAAAATTTCATTCTGCCATCAGATATTTCAAGCTCATACCATTCGTTCAGTTTTTCTTTATTTATACTAAAAGCATCTTCTTTGATTTTATATTCGCCCTTAAGGGCTATATTAATCCAAACGCCATAAAGGGTGAAAGAGATTGGCGACTCGGCGTGTTCTATTACGTAGAAACACACATCTGGGAATCTTTCATGTTTTATATATATTCCGTTCTTCATTTTATACCCCTTTCGTAAGGTTATAATAGTATATTAGCAGATAAGTTTAAAGGAGTCAACTATAATATTTTATATGTCCCACGACTTTTTATAGCCACCTTCGGTTTTAAACTTCAGGTTACCTATATCCCATTTAGTCATGTGGTAATCTAGCATTTTTATGGCTTCCTCGGCGCGCTCTTCTGGGACTTCGACACAAATTGAGTCATGTACTAATATTCTCGGGCTGGCATAGGGGGCCGCTTTTAGAAAATCCACTGCAGACTGGACTACTATGTCACTCCCGGAACCTTGAATAAGCCCGTTAAAGTTTTTCATATAAATCTCGTCCTTGTCATCGAACTTAATAGGCCGCCCAAGGTAATTATAATATACCTCTCCGGCCTCTGCAATTCTATCCAATTCGCGCTTAAAATCCCAAACGCCCTTATAAGTGTCACGAATACGCTTGACAATCTCCTGACATTCTGTTAAGGAAAACTTATAACCTATGCCAGTCAAGCTGAAGTGTAACTGTCTTGCGCCGCTTCCATACAGAATACTAAGGCCAGCTAGTTTAGCCGCCTGCCGTTCTTTTTTATGCAGTTTAGCAACATCGTCAATATCGCAACTAAGTCCAAACATCACCATGGCATTATAGCTGTGAAACGACTTTCCAGAGTTAATAAGTTCCGTAAGTAAAGGGTCACCGGAATAGTATGCAATGAGAATAGGCTCCAACATAGACATATCAAGGTCTACCAGTACATTACCTTTTTCAGCTATAAATAAGTGTCTTAGCCCTTTTGGAATCTGCTGCACATTGGGACTGCTGCTACTAAGCCTCCCAGTCCTAGCCCCAGTAATATTGAACGAGGGGTGAACTCGCCCGTCAAATTGCGCAGCGTCCGCTAAAGTTGGATAAAAACTGGTTAAGAGCTTATTAGTTTTTCTATAAGCAACTAAATTGGCAACGTCACGGTGAATTGCCGAGAGGTGTTCTAGCACTGCCTTACCTGTATTCTCCTCGTGCTCATCTTTAAGGTCCGTGATATCATACCCTAGTTTGCCTTTAAGAAGCCACTTTAACTGCTCAGGTGAATTTAAGTTTAGACTTAAATCCGCTTTAGACAACGCCTTTTCATATAGTGCCTCATACTTGGGCCACAGCTCAGATAAGGGCTTGTCGCGCTTGTCGGCCTGTATTCTTGCCATAGACTCGTACTGTAGTTTTAGTGCGTGTATGCGCTCTGCTTTAAATGCCTCAAAATGCTCATGCCACTGTTTTTCTATAGTTTCAGTTAACTGCTGGCGCTTTCTAGTGTCTTCAGCTTCAACTTGCCTAAGAGTATCCATGTCAAGTTTAATGCCCCCTACTTCGGCAATTAATAACATCTTAGCTCTTGCAACAAGGTCCTCGGCGATACTAGCGGCACTTAGTCCTTCAACTTGCTTTAATAGTTCTGCGGTTAGAAAAAAAGTATACAAGCAGTCTAATGCATTGTATTTAGGGTCTGAGTGATTTGTAGTTTCCCAAAAAGCCTCAACACCTAAAAAGTAAGGTGCCAAAGTTTTTAAACTGCCGCCCTTAGCTTGTCTATGTTTTAATTTATACCTCTTGTTTAATTCTCTGCGTTTTTCTTCATAGCTTGTTAGCCAGAATTCAGGGATACGTTTAGTATTAACCGCTGCTAGAATACTTGAATCGTAAAACCACAAATTTTTAGCTGACTCCAAATTCACATGACCGTGGGAGATAAGCATTTTTAAGTCAAACTTTGCATTATGTCCGGTTAATTTTATACCTTTTTCGCTTAAATGCAGGAAAAAGCTCCCCAGGTCTTTTAGTGAATTTTTATCGAACTGGGCCCCGTAAGGTACGCCGTCTAATACGCCGAAAAAGCCGACGAGAGTTATCTGAGAGGTGAACGGATTTAAGGCAGCATCCTCATACTGCTCCATACCATCCTTGGGTGCAGTTTCTATATCTACGGCCAGCGTATTGTTGAGCGCCTCTAACGCAAATGGGAAGTTCTGAGTTAGCTCTTTAAATTCTTCCGATATTAGGTTTAGCATCTTAATGCCTTTCGTTATCTGTTTTTACGTGTAAACTTGTGCTTAGGCTTGCCTTCTAGTGCGGCATTTACCAGATTTTTTTGTACATCTACAACACTGCCAGTGAAGCATCTAAAATCGTCATCCGCTGAATTAAATAGTCCGCTAGTTAGTACTTGAAGTTCACAAGAACCGTACGTGTCTACGTCATCCCTATCAATTCTAACCAATAGTAAATCACCTTTATATACTTTTCGTGCCTTTTCTGGTGTCTGATACAAAGGGACTTCAGCCATGGGGGTAAAGTCTAGCCCTACAATAGTGAAGTCACAAATAGCTTTATAGGATATTACCTTCCTGCACTCTGTGCCAAAAATGTCATTGATTCGAGCTTCTACACTTTTATTACGACTAAGTGGATTAGTTTGAAATAAATCGCCCTCATCAAGTTCAGTCAATTCGCGCTTAATTGACTCGCCGTAAGCAAAGGAGAATAACGTGTGCAAAATAGTCATGAGTTCAGGTGATTTTTTGTACGGCAAGAAATACTTTGGATACTCTACGGGCCATAGGTATTTTTGGAGCGCTAGTGGCGTGTTGCCTCCTAACACTTCCGACCTAATATTTCGCACCTTTTTTCTTTTAGCGCTTAACTTGTTAGAAGCCATCGTCACCCTCATATGTTTCTTGTACATAACGGGCAACTAGCATTTCTGCTAACATACCTAGTAGGATGCCGCGACCTAGCGGAGACCCTAACAAATTCCATACTGCTACGGGGGCCACCTCTTCCCGTAGAATCTGTGTTAGAACTGCCGGCTCCTCTTCTGTTAGTAATATAAAAATGCCTACGTCGATAACTCGTTCATTTTTGTAAAGGTCTTCTAAAAGGGCTGACATCACTTCATCATAACTTATATCTATAATGTCAGTAGGCCCTGCCTGTGAAATACTTCTATACTTTCGGCTATTGGTTGAAGACATGATTATACCCTCCTGATAAGCTTATTTTACCTGGTTATTGTCCGCCAGTCAACTACTATTTTTTGCTTTTATTTGATTTGGTTTTAGTCTTGTGTGAACTTACAACTTTAGCTGCCTCTAGCCTGTACTTTACCGATGCGCCCAGGGCTATACTTACTGCGTCGATTGCGTCCTCTTTCCCGTCTTGCCCCAGCTGTTGTAAAAAGGACACACTATCCGGATTGCCGCCAAATACGTTAATAAGCCCTGACAAAACCTGTGATTTATCAGCCTTACCGGAACCGAATGCGTTTCGTTTAGCGTATAAATTATTTACTCTTATAAAAGTCACATAGTCGGGATTACATGGGAAACAAGTTAGTATAGCACCGACAGCCCAGGCTAGGGATTCACCGCCTTTACCTCTCATAATAAACTGCTCTGTTGCTGCCACTATATGTATATTTGCCCTTATACACTCGTCAATGACAGGCGTTAAAAACGCATCAATCTGCTGTGTTATATCAATTATTCTTAACTCAACTGGAGACGTTTTTGGCACTCTAGGCTTAAATTGAATTGCCTCTATAATCTGGAGAGTATCTGGCTCAATAATGGCGACACCAAAATCCGAATTGCGTCCCGAAGCTTGGTCCATTCCTATAAAGATAGTCCTAGCCATTATTTAAATCTCCTGGTAGCTAATAAATCAACTAAATTAGTGTACTCTAAGCAGCTCTCTAGCTCTTTGTAATATTTCTCCCTGGATGCCTTACTATATCTTAATTTTTTTAATAGCTCAGGCAAGGATTCCTCTAGAAATCGAAGTCTAAGTTCCGGATTAAGTTCATGCGAAATATAAATTGCGCGCCTCCTACTATAAATTACCCCGTCAAGCCCTACGGAGTTTCTGACTTTAAGGCTTTTTAATGACTCTTTGCGCTTAATAAACAATCTGGGGACCAGTATAACCTTTAAGTTATGTGGTAAATTATATATTAATTGGCCCGGATTTCTAATACTTCCATGCTTACTCACGGTTTTTAGGCTTCCTAATTTTTTTATTTAACCTTTCAGTAGTAAGTTTGTGGCCGTTTTCATTAAGGCGCCTTACCATCATTTCTTTATATTCCTTGCAAGCTTTGTCCATTTCGCGGTCCGCTGCATTTGGGCCAACGTGATAAGCACACACATACTTTTTCGGATATTTATGTTTAAGTCTATTTAATAAGTAAGCCGTTGCAACGATGCTGGCCTCATTGTCGTCTAAAGCTTCGTAATTAATCCCATAATGCGCCGCAGTACCTTTTAACTGCTGGCCGCATCCCTTTGCCGTTGACTTATAATTTTTAGTATAGCGGCAATAATTAGATTCAACTGCAATAACGCCCTCTAATATAACAGGGTCAATTGCAAACAAGTTAGCCGCCATGTAGATTGTACTTAATATATTAGACATAAGTGTAGCCTTTCGTTACTGTTACTTTCTTATCATACCTATTAACAGTCCAATAAGCAAGCCTAAAATTCCAGCATTTCTAGGGTCGTTTAAGCCTTGGGGGTTCTTAAGCTTCTCATTTTCCTGCACCGTTTCCAGTAGAACTGCGGCCATTTGTTCATTTTGGTCTTTACATACTTTGGCATAGCTGGTACAGAGCTCAATCACTTGCTCCGCCTCCTTTATCACAGCGTCGCATCTTTTGGCTTCTTCCCACGCGCAGTCATAAACTTCGGCTTTAGCTTGTAGGGCTATTATAAGTATTAGTATGACTAATATATAAGAATTTTTTATAGCCTTCATTATTTTTTGTCCTTGTCTTCTGTAGATATGTCTAGCCCGTTTAACCTTCTAAATTCGTCCCTTTTGTTTTTGAATCGCTCCAAGGACTCATTCATCTTTCGCTCAAGTTCAGCCAGCTCCGCCTCAGACTTCTTTAGTCTATTTAAGGTATCTATTGAAAGAACTTTAGCTTCTTCTTTACGTCTAAAAAAGTTTAGATAATAAATTACACCCACTACTATAACTCCTGTAATTAAGTATTCCAACATATTAAAGTTCTCCTATTAAAGTCCAATCGTTAGTAAGCACCATGTAATAATTGGCCCGCTCTTCGATTTTTACTACGCCTATATCCTCTAGACCTAGTCCGAGTATGTCTAGTTTGTGGTTATAGTAAACATTTATCATACATCTTGCCTTTCGTAGGTTATGGTTAATAGTATCATGACGTAACGTCCTTGTCAAGGATTTTATTTTTGTACTATTAAGTGTCGCTTTTTCGAGATGGGTATGTCTGACAGCGTGTATGTAACCTATTGAAATCATTGAGCTTTTACAAGTTGCGCTTCAATTAACTTAATTCCTAGCTGCCCTGCCTGTACTACCTTTTTCTCGGCATCCTTAATAATGTTATAACTGTCATCATTAAGGTAACCGTCCCGATTTAATATTAACTCCTCGACTTCTTCATAGGTGTAACCGCTTCTAAAGGCATCGCAAGCAACGAACAGTGCATCAGTCCTCCACCCTGCAATGTCCGCCTTCTCTTCCAACCATCTTTTTGAGCGGTTTGTCAACTGAGCTTTGGCCCCATCTCCTTCTAATATCCCTACGTAGTAACCGCCATCTTTAAGGGGCTTCTTCTCAGTCTTTGGTACATAATAAAAACTTATCCACTCTATAAGCTTATCTAATGACACCCTCTCAGACAAAATAACAAGCTCCTGTTTAACCTGCTCCCCATCTATAGTTCTATAATACTCCGGACTCCTTGCTAATTGACTGGGCTTCTTAGTGCTCTCATCGGGCCTCATCTTCGTGCATAATATCGCCTGCTCCAAGGATTCTGCAATTACCTTATACTCTTCCGGGGTTACTTCTTCAGTTAGAGTTATAAAAAGATGAAACGATTTATTTCCGCTAAACACAGCCGCCGTAATTGGCAGTCTGTAGGTCTCAAGCCACAGCGCCTGCTCTTCTAAAGTTGTCTTGTCAAACTCCACTAGGAATGTTTTATGGCTTACAACGTTGGCGTTAGCTCGTCTAGGCAAGTCAAAACGCCCGTACTTAGACTCTTCAGGGGCAAGGTCCATTGTAGGGTGTAATGCATTAATACAGAAATAAGCGGTAAGCGGCGGGTTATTAGCTGCACAACTGATTTTATTCGGCTGCTTGCCATTCATACTAAAGTTTGTTACTTCGCCAGGGTTAAATAGGAGTTTAAAAAAGTTCTCTCTTGTCAGTTCCATTCTATTTGTCCCCACCTATTTTAGTTTTAATACTTACTATATTAGTCAATCCGGGCATTGACTTTAGCTTAAGGCCTCTATACGCTATTCCGCCACTTCTTCTCAGTTTCTGAACCCCGTGCTTACGTTTCATAAAATCTATAAATCCACTGTGCTCATGATTGGTTTTTAATTCAACCCTTAAGACGCCTTGAACGGCATTCCCTGCAAGCTCATTCTCTTCAGTGCCTGCCTCAAAGTATGTATCGAAAATATAATCAAAATCAGCCTCAAAAGTTTCAGATTGCACTAGGAACTCTTCCATGTCACAGAGGATGGTAAACCGCTCACGGTCATACAGTTTTTCATATGCAGTTTTACATTTCTCTAAAAAGGCCCAAGTCTCCTCTTTTATTTTGGCTTCGTAATTTGGGATTGTTTTAGTCCCTCGTTCCATGCTAATAATAATTGCCCGCCTTGCCTCGGCCTCTGCACCTGATAGCATTACACTCTTATTAGTTGTTAATATAAACTTTGCGTCAAGTCTAGTTGTATAAGCTTTTTCATACTTTTGGTTAATAGTGACCGCATCTCGTCCGGTAATCTGCTTAAAGGTCGAGGTCATAACTATTGACGTGTTGTTAATATCGTTGAATATGCCTAACCTCTTCCCTACTAATTGTGCTGGCCACCTGTCATCATTAGCGTCTAGCGCTGCATGAGCCTCGTATAGTCCGGCTTCATCACTTAGTAAGTTTTGTAACCATCTGCAGTATGACCCTTTTCCGTCCCCACCATCGCCTTTAAGAAGTAGGTATTGCGCAGACTGGTCCTCTCGGTTAAATATTGACCACGTATAAGCCATTAATGCTTCGCCGTTGGCTCCACAGTTCGATATAAAATAGTCCCAAGTCGGGCAAGCACGTTCTTCGCTTGTTTCATTAAGGGCCGGAGTAACCTTGCTAAGGTCTAGATGCAAAAATGCAAGCTCGTTGGGGTCAGTTGTAATTGCTGGGGGAATTCTATTTAATTTGGGGGCAGTCCTAGTCCACGTTTTAACTGCGTCCAAGTGTACTGAATAGTTGAATATAATACCGGCTGAGGCCAAATAAGCGGCTAATCTATCCGCAAGGTATTCGGCGCTTACAAGTTTGACTGTTGACCCTTGTATTTCCAGGTACACAACCCCAGTGGCCAGTGCATCTGACTTGTATGTCGCAATATTAGTAAAAACCTGCATAGAGCAGCCAAGCAGTTTTGCTGCATCTGAGGGCTTAAATGGTATGGGCGTTAGCGGCGGCTGTTGGGCCGGCTTTGGACTAGCTCCGAGCGCTTTTAGCCTTTCGATAGCTTTTGTTTTTGTTTCATCTGCCATTTTTAAGCTCCTTTTTGATGCTGTGTACATGCTTAGTTTAAACTTATTTTATAAAAAGTCAAGCAGTTTTTCGTCAAGAGGGGGTCCTACATGGGCGTCTAGTGTAGGACGATTTACTACCGCTTGTGCCGTAAATTGTCACACTGTCTAAAAGTTGTACTACACTGTGTATGTCAAAAAGTTCGACACCCTACATCAAAATTTCCTAATGATTTCAAGCAGTTTGTATTATATTATGTATATATGTAGTATGTATAACAATAAAATATATATATATAAAATATACCATAATACGGTATGACTTGTAAAAAAAGGGTAGATATAAATAGTTTTTGCCGGGTCATACTACATACACGCCTACCCTACTTAGGGGTACACTGCTTATCCAATTCGTTTACGCGCTTCTTAAGATTTCTTAAGTCCTTCGTCATGGCCTCTAAAGATTCATAATAGAAGACTTCCATGTCCCCGCTAACAGGGTTCTCAATGACGATACTTTGGGCCCCCGGCTTTGCTGGATTCTGTACGGTAAGTATGGAAATTAATAAACAAGTGCTTGCAAACATATCAAAACCCCCTAAGACCCCTCCCCATTCCAGTGAGCGCCTAGGCTAGGCAGCCCTACAGGGATATTGGGAGTAGTCGATTTGGCCTTTCAGCCTCCCTAGGGCCAATTCCTAGGGCTTATAGTTAAATTTAAAATTCATTTCTGTGTTTTGGTCCGTGTGACCCTTTGCAGCCATAGCTAAGGTTTATCAGCGCCACTAATTGTCACAACTGTCTCATTTTGGTACATTTTATACCCTACGCTCTAAACGGCCCTATAAGCCCCGCAAACTTAGGGGGTACCCTAGGCATACCCTCAAGGTATCAGGCCTCTCTATGGGCTTCTAAGAGCTTATAACAGGCTGTATACACCCCAAGTACTCAAGCGCTTCTAAGGTATCAATCCAATTCCTAACCCCCCCGCCCCATTGAGTCAAGTTTTCAAGGTGTATCAAAGTCTGCATGCTGTATTTATCAAGACCAATGCCCCTAAGGTACCCAATGAAGCACACTAGGGGTATCCCCCGGGCTTCTAACAACTCCAAAGCGGTCTCAATGTTATCAATCAGCGGCTCCTCATTAATGCCCCGTCTAGTCATCACCGAGTTTACTGTCCCTGTACGTTTCGAATAAGTCCTCTTCATACCTGGCTCTCCTCTCTTCATCTGTAAGCGGTCTGTATGCCTTTATTTCAGATACTTCATGCTCTAACCAAATGTCCCCATTGGACATCAAGTAAGCCTTGGCCCCATGCCCCGCCTCACCGCAGCAGCTTGACCACGTTTCAGCCAAATCATCGCCGCAGTAAGGGCAAATTAAGATTTCTTCAGTAATCTCTTCCTCATATATTGTCATAATCATCTCCAAGTACGGTATCCAAATAACCGTCATCAGCAGTCATGTCAAGTATTCGACCTCTACTCACTCTTAGTCCTTCTCCCAGTCTAGTAGCTCACAAGTGAGCCTGTTGCCATAATCGTCAATGACAAATGTGGCAGCTCCTTGCTCACAATACAAAGTAAACTCCTTATAGCCGACAAAAGCCTCATATACAGCCCAACGTTGCCCCGCAATCTCCACGAAAAACTCTGCTGCTCTCTCGGAATCACCGCCCATAAACTCCGCCGAAGCGTTTACACAATCCCTAAGTGATTTCAAAACGTTACTCATAAAGTACTCCCTTATTCTTTTTTTTCTTCTTTCTTATTATTTATTTGTTTTATTTGGTCGTAAAGTACTGGTTCAGCTTAGGGCAAAATGTCCATGCATCTAAGCCTTTAGCCTCACTCTCATCGACGGCCATAAGCTTCCCAATTGAAACTTCATCCTGTTTTGAAGTATCTAAGAACTTAAGAAATGTTTCACGGTCTGAATAAGACTTAAGAATAGACTCCTGTTTAAACATCGACGCAACCTCTAGAACTAACTCCTCGAACTGCTGTCCCACAACTAAGAACGACCGCTCTGTAGCCCCCTTGTATGAGCCAATAACTACGCTATGAGGTACACCTCTCACTTGCAAATAAGACTCAATCCAAGCTGTAGCGATTGCATTTTGATAGCTGTCATTGGATTGCAATTCCCCCGAAAATATGTAAATGACGTCTTTACGGTTCATACATATAACTCCTTGTTTATAGTTTAGTTCCTCAATAGGACCTATAAGCTATTGAATCTTACAGGTCCGATGAAGATTAAACTTAAGCTACATCCTCTCCGTCATTACTTAAAAGCTCATTGACTTCATCCGCATCAAAGTATAGGCCGCAAATCTCGACAATAGATTCATCTCCGTCTAGCCAGTTGAAAAGCTCTTCCCTATAAGCAATCATATCCACTGCTTGAAACGCATCCGCTGCTTCATAATCATATCCGGCGATTTTCACCGTCCCGTAAACGTCATTCAGCAAATCGTCAAATCTTTCAGCTAGCATACTCTCCTTGATATCATCCAAATTTTCTAGAACTAGTTCCTCTTGCTCTTTTGTTAGTCTCATTTTACACCTCATATTGGTTAGTATTATTATTCATTTATTATAGCGACGGCCATGTCTTCTTAGAATGAATCACTATACAAGGGAATAAGTCTTTAGCCGCTACATCAAGAGCATCAAAAAGCTCATGTTCTGTTGGCTCTAGCAAATGAATTGCA
>Ga0172363_10003982_pt1 | contig 11963 bp, 7 predicted proteins | sample LakKivs2_kivu2a2_FD_114541 | JGI IMG/M metagenome (GOLD analysis project Ga0172363, IMG submission 114541) | Sediment microbial communities from Lake Kivu, Rwanda - Sediment s2_kivu2a2 | ecosystem: Environmental > Aquatic > Freshwater > Lake > Sediment | place: Rwanda: Western Province, Lake... | reverse complement strand
GATCTTTTCGACGATAAATTCCGCGACGATTTCCCTGCGACGGCGTCCTGATATCAACGGAGCTTTCCTTTCAAGATTCTTTACTTTGAATCCCGCCCTAGGCGGGCAAGAGTATCATTCCCCGCCCCTTGGGGCGTTCAATGCCTTTGTTTTTGATACCCCGCTGCTTGCCCGCCCCGGCAGGCTTGCGGCGGGGTAGTTCATTTCACTGTGTTTTAACGGTACGTATCCGGAGCGGGCAACCATTTCCTGGCCGGAGCCCGAAAGGATGTAATCCAAATACTTTTTAATCTCGCCCTGTGGTGGACCCAGTGTGATCATGAACAGCGGCCTCGCAATGGGATACGATCCGTCCAAAGTCGTGGCAACGGTAGGTGCGTATGCTTTTTCTCCGGATTTTTTGGCAATGCGCAAAGTCTTTACTTGGGGAGTGGCATACCCCATTCCGCTGTAACCGATGGCGCCCAGTGTTCTTGAGACCAATTCCACCACATCTTTTGATCCGTTCATGTCAAGCGTTCCCAACCTTAAATCCTTCTTTCCGAGAATCGCCTCTCTAAGGTATTGGTATGTTCCCGAATTGGATTGACGACTGACGACCACAATCTTGTCGCTTGCCTTTTTGGGAAGGACGATCCCCAACTGGGACCATCGGGTCAATGGCCCGTCTTCGCCATAGATTTCAGCCAGTTGCGGTATGGTGATTTCTTCTATGGGATTTTCCCTGTGAACGAATAGTGCCAACGCGTCATACCCCACAACGAATTGATGGGGCTCTTTGCCTGTGTTCTTGATTGTTTCTTCAATTTCCTTGAGTTCCATGTTTCGGCTGGAATTGACGATATCCACCGTTCCGCTGATGAGGGCGGCGATTCCCGTTCCCGATCCTCCTCCGGAGACTTCAATCGAGACAGAGGGATTCATCACTCCGTACTCTTCTGCCCATGCCTGGGCCAGATTGACCATGGTATCGGAACCCATATTCTGGATACTGGTCTTGGGATGGAGGGTTTTTACCTCATTTTTACGGGTGCACGAAAAAAAAGCGTTCGACGCTATAAAAAGAAGGATGGTACAAGTGATCGTCCGTAGTCGGATCTTTTTTTTAGGACGGTTCGCCAACGGCTTCTCCTTGTTTTTCTCCCAAGATGGCCTGAACCAAATCCTTGATATGGGTGTTCAGATAGGAATAGGCCTTTTCATAGTCCGTATAGGTTCCTTTTTTTATCCGGTGCCGGGATGGGTTCAGAACGTGCCACTCGATTTTCACGGTTTTTGAAGAGGTGCGGGGGATTTTCGCTTGGATTCTCCGCGAGAAGGTCACGACAACTTCCGTGTTGTCGTAATCTGGAATTTGGCTGATGAGTCTGGGAACCTGTTTCGAAATATCGATCCCTTTAGAAGACATGAACTGAGCCGTGTTTTTGTCTATGGTGCCTTGCTTCAAACCGGCACTTTCGAAAACAATTTTTGAAAGCCCCAGTGATTTGCCGATTCCTTCAGCCATCTGGCTGAGGCACGAATTGGTCTCGTCCACAAAGAGAATTCGAAATGTATCCGATCCTTTGTGCTTGATCGTTTCTCCCGTGGCCATATAAAATACCTCTTCACAGATGTTTTTGGCCTGATCGGTTACCCTTTCAAAGCAGCGGGCCACGGTCATCAGCGGAGTGATCAGCTTCAAAGGAAATATCTCATTCCTGCTGAGATTCAACAAATCCATGTTGATTCTGTACCGGATCTGGTCTGCCGTGGTTTCGATGTCCATGCTTTTCTTTGCCAGTTCTGTGTCTCTTTCCATGTAGGCTTGAACGGACGCCTGGAGCATTTCAACCGAGAGATTGGATAGTTTTACAAACTTATCGTAGCGGGGCTGGGGTTCCATCGAAGCGAGGAGAAGGGCCTTGCGAGCGATGTTCTCTGCGTAGTCTCCGATCCGTTCCAGTATGCGGTTGATTTGTATAGAAGCATAGATAAACCGGAGATGTCCGGCAACCGGCTGATGCCGTACGATGAATTGAAGACAAAGCTTGTCCAATTCTCCTTCCAGTTCATCAATATGCTGATCCCTCAAAATGACGGAATAGGCCAGCTGCAGGTCCTTTTCCAAAAGGGCATTGAAGGCATTCCGTAAGGCCGTTTCGTCAAGGCGTGCCATTTCGAGTACTTTGGCCTGGATCTGATCCATATCCCGCTGAAGGGATTCTTCGAGGTGATGCGGTGTTTGTGTTGTCATGATTTCATCTGAGTTATTAGTGAGTTTTTATGGAAAGTTATCTTCCTTGCTCTTGTAAAGAATTTATGAATTATTGGATAAATGTCAATGCATTTTTTGTCTCTTCACGCCTTGATTGCCATTCAAAAAGTGTATCCACGTTCTCCATCTTTTTCCCAACACAAACGCCTCCCCCACAGCCGGTGGTGTAAAGGGCGTAGGTGTTCGGTTTTGGATTTGAAGCCAGACGAGGGAGGAATCCCCAAGGGGTTTTGAAAAGCGATAACTTACCTCTGTGGGGATTCCTTTTTTTGTTGATTTTGTTACGTCAACCGTCATGCCCGGCAGTTCAATGCGGCTTCCAACCGGCAATGGTTGGCTCCTGTCTCGAAAGAGAAACCAAAGAAAGCCTCCTTCGGGTTGTGCTGTCAAAGTGTATAGATCGGGACGGGAGAGACGGATAGGAATCGTAAAGCCGAGATTTGCAGCGAGATCACGGATATACGCAGGAGACGATTGTCCGTGAAATGCCCTTATGATCGGCAGATAGAGTGAGTAGAAGGTGGGAGCATTGACAATCACAACGGTTTTTTCAGCAGCCGCATCGCCGAGTGGAGTGTCTTCGATGTACCGGATAAAAACTCGGTTGGATAGAGTGAATGCCCCTATCTTCAGAGGCAAAAGGAGAGGTGACAGAATAAGGTGCACGACCATGAGAATGTACGAAAATTTACGTATAAGGGAAGTTTGAAAAGGGGAGGTCCGACTGTTTGAATGGGTCCAGACCGAATGAAAAAATTGGGATAGAAGTCCCATGGCGCCCAATCCCACAAAGAGCAATTGGCGGTCGGAAAGCATGGTCGCACACGCCGGGATCAATGCCAGCATCATGCCCAGAAACCAGAATCGCGCCAGGTGATCGCGGCGCAACTGGACAATGAAAAAATAGAAAAGAACAGAAAGAAATCCGAGCGCCCAGATCAGGATGACCGTTTTTCCAATTTGGGGTACGAATTCAAAAATACCCGAAGGGGGCAGGCCCCATTGTCCGAGCAGCAAGACAGGCGCTCGAAAAATCCATTTGCCCAAGAAAAGATGAGGGGATACGATGGGATCCACATAGGATTCCATACCCCGGACTCCGTAATGATTGACTTTGTAAAAAACAAGCCAGACAAGGACAACGATTGCATAAGGAGTGAAACTGAGTATTTTCTTTTTTTTCGATTTTTCGGGGTCTATGAATAAGGCGTAGGAGAAGAGGTAGCCACAGATCGCCACAGCGGCTTCTTGTGACAAAAGTCCGAGACTAAAAAAGAAAAGCGCTGCCAATCCGGAAAGGGTGTGTTTTTCTTTTCTCCAGCGGTCATGGAAAAGGAGGGATGCGACTCCAAAAACGAGCGCGACCAGTGCATTGCGGTTGGCAAGCCAGCCAACCGCAATGGCATGGGCGTCGTCCACGGCATAAAGAAGAGCAGCCAACCCCGCAATCCAAGGAAGAGGAATGAACCGCCTGTAAAAAAAACTCACAAGGAGGATCATTGCCCCAAACCAGAGAAGGCTGTGAACATGCATCCTCATCGGTGAATCCGGCCAGAGCAAATAATCCAGTCCATGGGTGAGCGCTGGAATCGGTCTGAAAAAATTTAAAATTGCATTTTTCTGAGTCCACCAAGGCATCAATCCTTTATCAACAAGTTTCTCTGTGCGAAGGGGGTTGCCGTCGAGATAGGTGTATAAATGCAACAATGGTTTGGATGTTTCACCAAGAGGTGTCCCTCCGCGGACAACGGCTTTCATGTAAAAGTCATCCAGCACCAACCCAGTCCACAAGGAAGGTATAGCCAGAAGCATCGCAAGAAGAGCGAGGACATAGGGCAGATAAGGACGGGTCAGTCCAATTTTCCAATTTTTGAAAAGGCCGTTTTTCATGGAAGTTGCTTTTTCCTCGGATTCAAATTCAGGTCGCCCATCGTCTGTCCGATGATTTTGGGATTATACCATGTCTGCAAGACGGAGGGCAGAGTCCACGGCGCAGTTCATCCCGATACCGGTCGAACGAACACCGTCCCCTGCCAGGTAAAGGTTTTCCACAGGCGTGAGCGATTCCGGTTTTATATTGTGGATGGTTTTTGCCACGCCGTCGAGATGGTAGGAGGTTGGATAGAGCGCAAAAATGAGATGTTCCCGAAATCCTGGCAAGAGAACATTCAGTTTGTTGTCCAACACCTCTTTTAAAAGAGCCACTTTGCTTTTATCCCTTGCCTCTGTGGGAGCACAGATTGCATAGCCCTGAACCAAGCAACACCCCTGGGGTGACATCCCCATGTGCGGGTCAGCCGTTTGAAAATCTATGACACCTGCCGCGCTATTGCCTTCCACATCAAGCCCCTTTTCAACAAAAGCGAAAGGTTTGAACAGAGGCAGTCTATCCGTTTTTTGCAACGCATAATAGGCGCAGACGCTGCCTGTGCCTTCCAGATTTTTGAGGGTGCGGACGTAATGAGGAGGAAAAACGTTTTCGGAGGCGATGTGGAACAGATCCTGTACCGGAAGTGTGGAGATGACGGCATCGTAGGGTTTTTCCTCTCCATTCACAACCAATCCTTTGGCTCTGCCGTTTTTAATGCGGATTTCATCCACCTTTTGCAAGAGGTGGATTTTTCCATTGTTTATCAGAACAATCTCGGCGAGGGCTTGCGCGAGGGACTGGATTCCTCCCTGCGGGTAGCCCGCGGGTTTCACTTTGAGTCCCGAACGTCTCATCACTCGAATCGCCTCACCGGATGAAATTCTGTCGCTCTTGTTTGTGGTTGCGATAAGCCTGCTTGACAGATCCACGATCTCTCGTATTTTGCCTTTCGAATAGGTGCTCAGGATGGTGCTGAAAGGCACTTCCTGGAGGCCCGCGATGGTTGATTTTGGCAAGAGGCGGAGTCGCATGAAAAGATACACGAACGCTATTTTTTCAAGGAGTGACAATCCAAACGGCAGCCGAGAAATCACTTCCCCTGTGGAAAGCATCCAGCCCATTCGTGACGACGAGAGATGAATTTTTTTGCCAAAACGTTTCAGTACAGACAAAACGGGAGACGTGCCGACAAAACCCAGCATGTGAAAACCGAGATCAAAACGATACCCGTCGAGCATTCCTTTTTTAAATATTTCGTCCAGAGAAGGTTCTGTGAAGGGGATCCACATGTCGAAGCGCTGAAGTCTGTTTAGATAATCCTCCTTTGTCAATGTGTGGCCGTCCAGGGTAAGCGCTCTTCCGCCCACCACGGCTTCTCTTTCAAAAATTTCGACCCTGTATCCTTTTTTTGATAACAGAGCCGCAGCAGCCAGACCGCTCAATCCAGCGCCAATAATTCCGATCTTTTTCATGGGGGATGTTTCCAATTTACACCCGGGGTGTGATCCACGTTTTCCATGTCAGGCGGTTGAGCACAACAAACCACGTATAAGGATACAGGATGAAAAAAGCCAGCCCGGACCAACCCAATGCGCCTTGAAGAGAAACCACCAAAAGGGTATAGGTGAGAACTTCGATGATGGCACACAGCCTGACCCGTTTTCGGTTGTCAAAGTGTCCACTTTCGAGAAGTTTGACAGAAGAGACCAGAATTCCAATGGCAAGAAGGGTTCCTGCGAAAAAGACGGCAGGATCGGAATGCACGTGGGTGGCGATGACCCCAAAGAGAAAAAATAGGGGGACCTTCAGGCTCCATGCAAAAAGTTTCGTTTTGGCATTCACAAGAATAGAACCGCCTTCTCTTGATCGGGTGCCCAGATTTTTAAGGAGGCTGACTTTGTCGCTTCCGATATCTTTTATATACCCTTCCACTGCAATTTGGTAGAGCATGGTAAAAGCCATATAAAGGACAACCAGAATCATCGTAAAGGAGAGATGATCTGTGTGAGCAAAATACGAAAAGAGGGGAAGCGATGTGAAAGACAGAGTAATGTAGAGCGGGGAAACCACATCTTTCTTGGAGCGGGAATTGTAGATGTATCCAAATGCGATGGCTGTGCCTAGGGGAAAGATAGATAAAATTTTTCCTCTTGAGAGAAATCCTCCGAATACCAGACCGATTGCAGTCAGAATGAAACATACATGCGTTGCCTGACGAAGCGGCACTTCTCCTGTAACCAAGGGGAAGTGTTTTTTTGCATGATCTTCTTTGTCGTGTTTGTAATCACAAAGATCGTTGTGAAGAAATCCGGTGGCATGGAACAGAACCGCAAAAAAGGCAAAAAGAAACCACGACCACCCCATATTCTTTCCCGCAAGGACCAGCCCCAAAAGGACTGCGGCTTGCGTGAGTGAGGAGGTATGAATGCGAATCAACCTGAGCCAACGTGAAGTCATGGGATTGCCAGAGCTATGGTAAATAGGATGTAAAGCAGACCCAAGCCAAAATAGAAGAACATCCATTCCGGGCTGTTTTCAACGGATTTTAATTTCTTCGGTTTTTCGCTGATTCCGTGGATGACCAACGTGCCCACAGGAAAAAAGGCGAGCACCAAGGAAAAAGAGCGGTTCAGGACGTGCGTTGCCAAATAGAGAGCAAGAGTTCCAAATGCCAGCATGTTCATCGCCTGCATAAACTTTTTGGATTTTTCTACGCCGTACACAACAGGAAATGTCAGAATGCCAAATTGCTTGTCCCCTTTGATATCCGGGAAATCCTTGGTAATCTGGAATCCTGAGACCCAGAAAAACAGGACAAGACTGAGGGCAATCGGAACTGTCTCGAATGGGGAATAAAATATGGACCAGGCCATGAGCAGAGGCAAAAACCCCCGAGAGACACCCAGCCACAGGGTACCAAGAATTTTTCTTTTCTTGGCTCGAATGGGTTCTATGGAATAAAATACAGCGAAGAAGAGGATAATGAAAATCCCAAAGCCAAACACAAGTCGAACGGCAAATGCGCTTGCCAGGGCCAGTATGCCTGCCAGTATGCCGATTTTCCGTGCACTGGACAGGGAAATTTTTCTTTGTGGAATGGGCCTGTACGACTTGTTGTTTAGAATGTCCAGTTCGACAGGATCCTCCGACTGGTTGATCACCTGTCCGCACATCTGGGCCAACGCCATCGCGATGGCTGCCAAAACCACAACGTGTCCATTCGCAAAAAAGCGATGGGGCTCGGAGTGGTATAGCATGGACATGAGAATGCCAGACATTGTGGCGATCATGGGAGCCAGAAGGGTGAAGGGTCTGACAAGGTGAATGCAGGCTTTTATTTTTGAAGAGAGAGACATGGGTTTATCCAATGTTAAATACACGTGAGAGAATGTCGTGAATTCTGCAAATCGCTGTTGTCCCCCTTAAAAAAGTATCCAAATGACAAAAAAAGTCACTGAACTTCTACAGCCGTTTTTATTTCAAAAAGAGCATTTTGCCGCTCTTGGTGAACGATTTTGTTTTCATGAGGTAGAGATACAATCCACTGGCCACCTTTTCATTGGCATTGTTGTCTCCATTCCATACGGCCTGGTAGGAACCGGCCGGTTTTGTTTCTGCAACAAGGTTGCGTACAAGTTTTCCGTTGATATCATACACATCCATGGTGACAAAACATGTTGTGGGCAAGCTGTATGGAATTCTCGTCTGGGGATTGAATGGATTTGGGTAGTTTTGGGATAAGGTGTACTCTTGAGGGAGTATTTTCTCGTCGTCCACATGATCGGGATTTTGATGCAAACGGATCAATTCCCATCCGCCTTCGGGCAAGGTATCGTTACGATCGGTCAAGAGATTCATGGGATTGGCCATTCCCAAATAAAGCGCATCATCGGCAACCATGGTGCGGATGCCGTAATTGGTGTAATTGCCGACACCGTCTATGTACTCCGGGATGGCGGGAGAATTTGAAGCTGGGATGCGGAAGAGATCGGCTCCGTACGAGCGTGGAGGCAACTGAATTTCATTTTGCATAAAATCCATTTGAAAGATTTTCATAAGGTCTTGAACCACATGGTCGAGAAGGTGGCTCCAGTCCATTGTACCGATATAGAGTTGATTGTTGTATACTGCCATGGACCACGTGTAATTATTGAAAAAGTTACAAAACCCGGACGGTCCCCAGAGAGGTTCTTTTCCCATCGCGTTGGGCACAATTTCCCATTTTCCTCCAGAAGTGGGATTGAATGGATTGTTCGGAGTGTATTTCGGCAATCTCGACAAACCATACACAAGATCAATCTCTCCCCCTCCGGCATCAAAGTGACGTCCTCGAAAAATGGTGAGGGGGCGATAGGTTCCCAAGAAGGTCGAAAGCAAATCTTGGGGATTGTAGTAAACAAGATGAGCCACGGTGGATGCAAAGGGAACATGGAATGTCCCCCACCAGAGATAACCATCAAAAGAAGCTAAGGCGCCGCCGGCATAGGAAAGAGCCGTAATCGGATCGGGTTCGTAGTTATCGGCTGTCCACACACATTCCCATTTGTTGGCGTGTGCGGCTGTTAGACCCTGCGGAGGAATGGAGGGACTCATGAACAGTCCGGATGAAGAAATGGACGCTATGGACTGGGTCAGGACGGGCCATGTGGTGATGAAGAGCCGACCTTCGTGGTAGGCAAGCTCTGCTCCCTCATTGTCCAGTTTGCCGACGACTTCAAATTGAAAAGGATTCGACAGATTTCCTCTCCAGCGAAGCACACTGCCTCCTCCGGTTGTGTTCATCACAGCGGTATAGAGGATGTTGTTTGCTACCAGCCATTTTCGAATATCGGAATAGATGGGAAGATGGGTTGATCCGAGATACTTTTTTGTTTCTGCATTAAAGGCAAAAAGATTGATCCCTTTTGTCAAGGACAATCCTCCCAAAAGAACGATTTTCCCAAGCGTTCCAGCCGAACGAATTCCGACGGTATCGAAAATCAGAAGATCGTCTGGCGTTTTGTTGATTAATGTCTTTTCCTGTGTGTCGTATAGCCAAATCTCAGGCGGTCTCCAGTCGCCGAGATCTGGAGATAATTGCGTTGGGTACTGACTTTTCTCAAATTCACAAACCATACACGCAGTTTCAAAGCTTGTGGGTTTTTGGCCCGTCATGTTCAATAAACTCATGGCAAGGCAAAGCGGGTTGGCGACAGTTCCAAGCCAAAGATCATGACCCGATTTGGTAAGACTGAAGACATACGCCTGGTTTACTTTGGGTACTCCCCCTGTCCACGGAGGACCGGGGAGATAAGGGTTTCCGACCCCATTGTAGCATTCGTCCGGTTGGGCCTTTGCTAATAGTTCGTGGCTGCTGGAAGGAGTCGGTTTCCCGTTTTGAAAACAGGACGTGGAGTTATAGATATTCAGCCAGAATCGTTCGAGAGAGCGCCTATCTACAGAATGCTGAACGGATCCTCCGCTCGTTTTTCCCGAAAATGCATGGATCAAGAGTGTCGTTGCACACAGAAGAGAAAAATATTTTCTATTGGGGATTTTCAAAAATTGGATCTCGACTTGAATACAATGATCAATTCCTTTGAAATTAATACGTATTTAGCAAGAAAGTCAAGTGTAAAGTAAAATATTAAACATAAATCAAAAATCATACATGAGAATTTTGACTTGACTTTTTTACAAATAATCCCTACAATTCAACGTCTTAGGGGAGAAAGATCAGCTCGTGACGATCCCGTATGTGGAAAGTAAAGCAATACTCAAGCCGGAGAATTACGTATTGTTTTAAAGGCTGATCTTTTAATTAAAAGTCTCTGGCTTATTTTCCATTCTCGTCTTTCAAATGCCAATCGTGATGCGGCATGGGCGATTTTCTGCATAATAATGATTTTCTATTTTGAAGAGGTGGAAATGATCCAGAGATTTCTCACAAATGTATTTTATGCCATCTGTGTTTTTCTTTGTTGGATTTTTGTCTTTACGTCTTCTCCCTGTTTTGCCCAGACAAATTCTCTTCAAATAACCATTGACTCGGTTTCCATTCAAAATACAACTCTCTACCGAGGGATTTCTGCAAACTTCCCCAGTCCTGTCCTCTCTCTGATTACAGTGAAAGACAAAAACAGCCGTTACGTACACGGTTTGGCAGACACATCGCGATGGCTTTCTCCTTCGGATACAACCCAGTTAGGCTTTTTGGTAGACGATGTGTGGGATGTCCTTTTGGAGTACCATAAAGAGAATACCATGCTTCCGGCCAATAAAGATATCAAACAAACCACACCTGAATACATGGTAACCGAGATCTTCAACGAGGATATTTCTGCTGCATTGGTGATGGATTACAGCGGAAGCATAGAGTGGGATATAGAAGCAGCCGAGGAAGCGTCCCGAGTATTTGTAAGGCAAATGAGGAAGAATGATAGAGCGGCGCTTATTAAAATTAGTGATTCTGTAATGGTTTTTCAGGAATTCACCAGTGATACAACTCTTTTGATGAATGCTATTGCTGCCAGGAATCCCTACTTGTGGCAATATACACCAATCTATGATGGGATATACAAAGGTATTACCCTGTGTTTAGACCAGCCCGGTCGCAGGATTGTTGTCGCGTATACGGACGGTGATGACAATCGAAGTGTGCACACGATGGACCAAGTTGTGGATTATGCAAAAGCAAATGGGATTATGGTTTTTACCATTGGGATAGGAAATGTGCGTCAGGACGCGCTGCGTACAATCGCGGAGTCAACAGGGGGCATTTTTTGGAACGTCGCCACTGCGAAGGAATTGGGAGATATATACATCGAAATCTACGGACTCATGCGGGGGAGTTATGTTCTTGCGCATTCAAGTACGGATCCTGAGACCAATGGAACGTGGCGAATTGTGGATGTCACATTGAAACATGGAAACGAGCAAGGAAGGGGAGTGGGGGAATATTTTGTTCCTTACATTCCTCTCGATGTGGAAGTTTTGAAAAAATTTAGTACAGATTCTGTTGCCGTTTTTGACAGCGATATGACTTCTTACGTCGCACCCGGTGATACCATCGGATGCGAAATTCAGGTAATCAATCACGGGCCGGTCAGGGCATGGAATGTGACAGTCGTTGATCTTTTGGCTGACTCGATGCTGGCATTCAACTTTACTAGAGAACCGCAAGAGCAAACACCCGATTCAATTCAATGGCGGCTGCCAGAAATCGGCGTTGGAGATACAACAAAAATTTCATTTCAGTGTTTATTTGATACCTTGCAAATTCCGGATACCATGAGAATGATCAATCGTGTTTTAATACGATGTAATTTAGATACCTTTCTTTTAAACAATCAGGACAGTGCTGTGGTGAATCTTGTTCCCTTGCTTCCACCGGATATTTCGGTAAAAAAGCAGGGTGTTGGGGATTCGTTGGTCGTTTCACACGGGGATTCAACGTGGTACCTTTCGCCGGGGGATACCGTTTTCTACACGGTCTCCTTGATCAACCAAGGGCAGATCCGGTGCCATAATATCACCGTTCAGGACATTTTGCCGGAGAGGGTCACCCTGTTGGACTTTTCGGAAAATTCTTTTATTCAGAGGGGGGATACCCTTCTGTGGGCCCTGGATTATTTAGACTCGAGAGGAGCAAGCAAGGAATTTTTCTACAGTTGCCGGGTGGATACGTTTATGCCCCCATGGGTGGATTCGTTGATGAATCAGGTGACGGTCACATCTCCGGAGGACACCATCCTTTGGAACAACAGCGATCAAGATACGGTCTTGGTCGTGGGCGTTGTCCCGCCGGATCCTGAAGTCCGGGTGAGCCCCTCTCGCATCGGGCCTGCTGACAGTGTC
>Ga0172363_10003981_pt1 | contig 11967 bp, 12 predicted proteins | sample LakKivs2_kivu2a2_FD_114541 | JGI IMG/M metagenome (GOLD analysis project Ga0172363, IMG submission 114541) | Sediment microbial communities from Lake Kivu, Rwanda - Sediment s2_kivu2a2 | ecosystem: Environmental > Aquatic > Freshwater > Lake > Sediment | place: Rwanda: Western Province, Lake... | reverse complement strand
TCAAGCTCCCCCCTCGGCGCTTCGCTACGCTCCGCTGACCCCCTGAGGGGAACGACGCCGTCCCCCTCAAACTCCCCCGCGGTGGCGCGTCTTTAGGGATCGTTCCAAAGCCAAGTTATTTGTGAGACGCACCACTGGGAGAGGGCAAGGTTTAGATCGATTGACCGCAGGAGCTAACCCCCAAAAAGTCGCTGGCCATGACAACTTTTTACCCGTCGCACTACTGCGAATCGCCTGCTTGGATAAGCTTGTTGACTCTCGAAAGAAGCACCCCCACGGACACGGGTTTCGATATATAATCATCTGCTCTGCAATAATCGCCATCCGTTTCGGGTGAGAATTTGAAACCCGTTTTTTCGGTAACAGCCGTTACTATCAGGACAGGTATGTTCTTTAAGTTTTCGTCTTCTTTCAAACTCCGGGAGAAATCAAACCCATCTGTATGCTTTTCCATCATAACATCCAGAATGATAAGATGGGGCCTTTCTTTGACGATGGCCTCACGGCCCTCGCCTATGCTTGATGCATGTTTCACCTGATAGCCGTTGTTCTCCAGAACAATACGTATTGCATCCGCAAAGTCTTTATCATCATCCACGATTAGAATTTTTTTTGTCTCCGGCATCTGGGCGCCTCCTGATTTATTTCATGATTTTTATCCGGCGATGGCCTTCACAACCTCCAGCGTGCCGATGTGGACAGGACAATAATCGGAACAACGTCCGCAGCCGACACATCCACAAAGCATATCCAGGACATCATCTTTATTGTAATAGAGCAGCTTATGCTCGTGCCGCCTTTTCAGTCTCGAGGGTTGATCAGGGCGCGGATTATGGCCGGATGCCTCCCGGGTAAAGCCTCCGTAGAGACATGTGTCCCATGCTCTCACGCGATTTCCGCGACCGGGCCCTGAAACTTCGTCATAGACATTGAAGCACGTACACGTGGGACACACATAGACGCATCCGCCGCAGGCGATGCATTTCTTTCCTAATTGCCCCCAGACATCCTCACTGGCCCTGCTTTCTTTAAGCAAATCCATTGCTTTTTTAACAGCCTCTTTTACCGGTATCGCCCGGCTTGCCTTCTCTTTGAATCGTCCGATCTGCTTGGCTGCTTTTGGATCATCCACATCAAGGAATGCTTTCTCCGAAAGCAACGCTTCGCCCTGAGGACTGCCTGCTTCAATCAGAAAGGTGTTTCCCATATCATAGAACTGGAGATCGAAGCCCTTCTCGACATAGGGGCCACTCTTTGTCGTTGTGCAAAAACATGTCTCATTCTGAGGCCCGTCACACGCCATTACCACCGTAATCGTCTCATCTGTCCTCGATTTGTAATAGATGTCTTCTCTGTCACGGCTCATAAAACTTGCGAACTGCAATAATCCCGCCGCATCACATGCCCGTATACCAAAGAGCATCGTTTTATGGCCGTTCATGACTTCACGGTAACGGTTCTTCTCCACCTCAAAAATTATTTCACTCTGCGGCATAAAGGCGGATTTCGGCGGAAGATTCGGCTTTTTATAGTCAAGGTCAAAGTTTTGCTTCTGGAAATTGCTGAATGTGCACTCTCCTTTTATTCCTCTGACCGGGGCAAAAAGGCGAAAGCGTTCCGCCCAGTGACTGAGCACCGATACAAGACGGCCTTTTCTGATGGATTTCATGCAACCCTCCTGATTTTGACAGCACATCCTTTAAATTCGGGTATTTTTGCAATAGGATCATAGGCCGGATTGGTCAGCATGTTTACGGGGGATTCAACGAAATGAAAGGTCGAAAATACCACTTTTCTCGGGACCGTCGTCGTGACCTCCGCTCTAGCTCTCATAGCTCCCCGTCTCGATACCACTTCGACCATGTCGTTGTTCTGTATGCCCAGCTTCTTTGCATCTTCGGGATTGATTTCAAGGCGGGCATGCGGAGCTTCTCTTTCAAGAACGCTGGTGCGTCTGGTCATGGTTCCGGTATGATAATGGTAATAAATTCGTCCGGTCGTCAGGAGAAAATCATACTCATCATCCGGAGCCTCAGCTAAAGGCTGGAAATCGCATGGCAAGAACGTTCCCAAGCCCTTCGTAAATTTATCTTTATGAAGAATGGGTGTGCCGGGATGATCTTCATTGGGGCAGGGCCACTGAAGGCCGAAACCCTTTTCGAGTCTTGAATAGGTGATTCCTCCGTAGGACGGCGTCAGTGAGTTTATCTCGCTCATAATCTCTGCCGGGGAATCATAGTGCATCGAATAGCCTGACAAACTGCTGATTTTGCAGATGATTTCCCAGTCCGCCTTGGCCAAACCGGGAGGATCAATGGCTTTATGGGATAACTGAACTCGCCTTTCTGTGTTCGTGTATGTACCCATCCTCTCCGCAAAGGATGCGGCCGGAAGAACAACATCGGCCAGGGCCGCCGTTTGTGAGAGAAAAATATCCTGCACGACAAGGAAATCCAGGTTGGAAAGAGCCAATTCGATATGTGAAGAATCGGGATCACTCATGGCCGGGTTTTCCCCCATTATATACATGGCTTTGATATCTCCTTTTTGCGCGGCCATCATCATCTCTGTAATGGTCAGGCCTGGTTTCTCATCAAGATTCTCCACCTTCCAGGCAGCTTCAAATTTTTTGCGTATCCCTTGATCCGCGACGCTCTGGTAGCCGCTGTAGACGTTGGGAAGAGCGCCCATATCACATGCCCCCTGCACGTTGTTCTGGCCCCTCAGGGGATTGACTCCCGTCGAGGGTCTACCGATATTTCCGCAGAGCATCGCCAGGTTCGCGCAGGTTTTCACATTGTCGGTGCCGGTCGTGTGCTGGGTAATGCCCATCGCATAGACCAGCATGGCTTTATCCGCCCGGGCATACATGCGGGCCGCCGTTTCCAGAGCGCCGGCACTGACTCCCGATATGATTTCCACTGCTCTCGGCGTGTAGCGGCTGACAACGGACTTTAACTTATCAAAGCCCTCTGTCCTCGACTCCACGAATTCTTTGTCATACATATCTTCTTCGATAATGATATTCATCATTCCGTTCAGCACGGCGACGTCGGTACCGACATTCTGCTGCAAATGAATATCGGCGAACTGGGCGAGGGGGATTTCTCGCGGGTCCATGAGAATGAGTTTTGCACCCTTTTCTTTGGCATTGATCATGCGGGTTCCGATCAGGGGATGCTGGGCCGTCGTGTTCGTGCCCGTTATGAAGAGAACATCGGCGCCCTCAACCTCATCAATAGAATTCGTCATAGCTCCTGAGCCAAATGTCAGGGCCAGCCCGGCTACGGTTGAACTGTGACAGAGCCGGGCACAGTGATCAACATTGTTTGTTTTAAATGCCGCCCGGGCCATTTTCATTAAGAGGAAGTTTTCTTCATTCGTCGCTTTTGCAGAACTTAAAAAACCCAGAGAATTCGGACCATAAGAATCCTTGATTTCTTTCAGTCTGGACGATACAATCCGTAAAGCCTCTTCCCAATCAGTCTCAACCAGCTTCCCATTTTTTCGGACCAGCGGAGATGTGAGCCTTTCAGGAGAATTTATGAACTCATAGGAGTTCCAGCCCTTTATGCACAGCATTCCCTTGTTTACCGGATGGAGGGGACTTGGGTCTACGCCAACAACTCGTTTTCCTTCAGTGATCAGGTAAAAGCTGCAGCCACATCCGCAGAAGGGACATATTGAATAAGTCTTTTCCATGATCAGATGGCCTCCTTTATGTTTTCAATCTCGGTGTAAAGAAAAACAGGACCGTCCACACAGCAATATTTATCGCCAATGGCACAATGACCGCATTTGCCCACACCACATTTCATCATTCTCTCAAGCGACATATAGATACGGTTTTTGGGAAATCCCATTTTTAAAAGCTTCTGCAGGACGAACCGGTACATAATGGGAGGTCCGCAAAGAACTGCATAGGTATCATCAGGGGATAATTCGGCGTGCTCAAATAAAACGGTTACCACGCCCACATATTGTCTCCATATGCCCTCTTCGTCCCGATCAACACTGTAGAGATATTTAATGTCATCCCGGTCAAAGAAACTCAGCAATTCATACTTAAAAAGAACGTTATCCGGACTGTTTGTTCCGTACATCAATATCACGTCCTTAAATTCACTTCTCCTGTCTAAAGCATACAGCAAAAGAGAACGAAGAGGAGCCAGGCCGAGACCGCCGGCGACAAAGAGGAGATTATTGCCTCTAAGGGTTTCCAGAGGAAAGCCTCTTCCGTAGGGACCTCTAATGGAAAGGCAGGAACCCTTGGCCAGTTTAAAAAGCTCATTGGTCAGCGATCCCGCCCGCCTGACACATATCTCAAGGTGCTCGGACCGTGTTGGTGGTGAAGATATGCTGATGGGAGCTTCGCCTTTGCCGAATATGGAAACCTCGATAAACTGTCCTGGTTGATGACCGAAATCTTCCCATGACGTTCCGTCTTCCAGTTTCAATTGAAACAGCCGGTGGTCGTTGATCTGTGGCAAAGTCCTGGCAATCGAAACAGGACGCAGACTGTATATGTTATTTTGAATATGGACCGTGGATGATCTCCTTATCAAAGAAATTTCCACCCCACAATCTGCCACCGCAAAGAAATTTTAGTGCCAAGAGATTGCTTCTCAATTTTGACGGACGAGTGAGCGATTTTGCGCCCGCTTGCCCCTTCTCAAAACGAAGAGCAAGTATAAATCACGACTCAAAGGGATGTCAAGGACAAACAGTTTTGTTTTTGACATGAAGGTTTTCTTATGATATAAATTTTTTTCAACCATGAAAATTGTCGCTATCGTCGGCCCTGCCGGGAGTGGAAAAACACCGCTGATCGAGCAGCTTGTCGCAGAATCGAAGAGGCGCGGGCTTTCTGTGGCTGTTATTAAGCACTGTTCCCGAGCGTTCAACCTTGACCAACAGGGCAAGGATAGCTGGAGGTTTAAAGAAGCGGGTTCTGACGGTGTCGGGCTGGTTTCTCTCGAGGAGATAGCCATCGTTCAAAGGCGATCCGGCAAGGCTGAGGATTTCCAGCTCGCGACTTCTTATTTTAAAAACATGGATATTGTCTTCATCGAAGGCCGCCGCGCGGTCAAAAAGATCCCCAAGATTGAACTCCTTCGGAAAGGGGTGGCCGAAAGAGTGGTCACTCCGGTTGAAGAGCTTGCTGCTGTTGTTTCTGACTTTGATGTCAATATCGCGCGGCCAGTTTTTCATTTTAGTCAGATAAATGAGATCGTTAATTTTTTGGAGAAGGAGGTCCAGATGGAGGAATCCCGGGTCGTCTTAAAGATCGATGATGCGGTCATCCCTTTGAATCCCTTTGTCCAGAGTGTTTTTGAGAATGTGCTTCTGGGAATTGTCCGGTCATTAAAAGAAACTCAACCTAATCCTCAGACAATTAGCTTACACATCACCAGGAGGGATAACGACGATGAAAAATTATAAGAATTGGGTCTGGATATTGCTTTTTGGCTCTCTCTGGGGAATCAGTGAAGTGCTGGGTGGAGAAGCCTTTTATAGGAATAATGTGCTCCACGCTTCTGTCTGGCTTTCAGCCTGGGCTTTTTTTGTCCTTGCCCTGGGACGCGGTCTGGTTAATAAACCCGGCTCTTCGACAGCGATCGGGGGAGTCGCTGCTCTGTATAAGCTCGCGAGTGCGGCGCCTTATTTTTGTCATCTCCTGGGCATCTTTTTCCTGGGATTGACGTTCGACGTTTTTGCTTCAGTCTTTATAAAAGAAGAACGCAAAAAGTCATTCTGGCCTGCCCTTTGCGGAGGGATCAGCGCCTACAGCGGATATGCACTCTTTGCGTTAGTGATTACGTATGTTGTTCGTTATGATCCTTGGGTAGCGGGAGGCTGGTCCAAAGTCAGTCATCATATCTTCGTTGGCGGCAGCTATGCAGCTTTGACGGCTCTCCTTGCCGTTCCCTTAGGCTATTGGCTTGGCATCAATGGATGGATTTTATCCGGCCGTCGCTCCCGCTTGGCCTATGCAGGCGCTCTCGTGACGCTGGCCGTTCTCTGGACTTTAGGAAGATTTATCGGCTAACAACAGGGCAGGGATGCCCTCTTTTGAAATGGACAGACAAAGACTCTGCAGAGAGTTTTTGTCTAAGCGCGACCTTTAAATTCTCTCCAGAAGCTATGGATTATGTGGTTTCATCAGCGATATTTCTCCGTACCGGTATCAGACATAGTGTCCCGTCTCGTAAATCTCTTTCCAAAGTCCTCCGCACAGACGGGACACTTCCAGGGGGAGTCAAGCTCCCCCCTCGGCGCTTCGCTCCGCTTCGCTGACCCCCTGAGGGGAACGACGCCGTCCCCCTCAAACTCCTCCGCGGTGGCGCGTCTTGAGAGATGGTTCCATAGCCAAGTTATCTGTGAGACGCACCACTGGCTCGGGCTGAATAGGCTTGGCAATCTCCTGGAGCGAGCCGGCCCGCCAGGTTTCGATAGTCTTCAAGAGTGTTGATGTTGGCGAAGGAAAGAAGCTCGGGATCGAAGGCAGCCATTTCCTCGGGATCGACATATCGGACTTTAAGGCGGGAAAAGATGGCTTTCGGTCTCAGGTCGAATTCACGCAGCCGCTCTTCGATGACGGGTAGGCAATTCTTTGTATAGATGCTGTGCAGGGGTTCTAAGCCCTTCGGCGTCCGGGGCACCACGGCATCATATCCCGCCCTCAGGCTTTTCAGGAACAAGATGAGTCTTGGACTCAGCAAGGGCATATCGCACCCGATGACGAAGGCAGCAAATGATCCGGCGGAAATAAGGCCGGCGTGAATCCCTCCCAAAGGGCCTTTGTCTTCAACGACGTCGAGGACAATTCGCGGGTATGAGGGAAAAAGCTTCGTCAAGGCCCCGACGCTTTCTCGGCTGGCCACAATCAGCAAATCTTCAAAGAGCGGAGAGAGCAATGCAACGGCATGGGCGATTAACGTTTGATGGCCCCATTTGAGGAAGAGCTTGCTCTCTCCAAGGCGGCGACTCTTTCCGCCCGCTAAAATCACAGCGGTCATAGGATGATCCTCTCCGGGTGAGTGTAGATATTCATGCGTTTTCCCCGGACAAATCCTATGACGGTCAGACCGATCCTTTCGCCAAACTCAAGTGCGGCGGAAGTGGGGGCAGCACGGGAAACGCAAATAGGGATGCCACTCCTTGCCGCTTTGATTGAAATGTCATAGGCTATTCGGCCGGAAAGAAGGAGCAGTTTGTCTTCGAGCGGGATTCCGCCGAGGAGCGCTTGTCCGATCACTTTGTCAACCGCGTTGTGCCTCCCGATATCTTCTGCGAAAAAAAGGATTTCTTCGGGCCTGCACACGCCAGCACAATGAGTCCCACCCGTTTCTTTGAAAATCAAAGCACGGTTCTGGAATTCTTTGATCAAGGAGAAAATCATCTCAGGCGAAACCTTTAAATCGGCCTTCAGGGGAGCGATGAGGCCGGTCGGACCGAAAAGGAGACTTCCTCCGCACCCTGAGCCAACCCCGAGCTGGAGCTCTTTGGGGAAAGGCCTGTCCAGCTTGACCAACACGGCCTTTTCCTTGACCTCGATTTTGGCTGAGGCCACATCGTTCTTGTCTTTGAGAATCCCTGAAGCGTAGAGGAACCCCACGGCTAAAGCTCGAACAGCATCCGGAGTGCAAAAAAGGGAGACGAGGGGCTTCCCATTGACATAGATGACAAGTGGCTCCTCGGCGGCGACGAGATCGTCCACCCCGACCAGGCCCCGAGGGGAAAGCCTAGTCAAACGGACCTTTTTTATGGATGTCAATCAGAAAAACACCTGCGCTTGTAAAACTATCTCATCATCCTTCGGATCCTTGAGCCCCGCCGCCACTTCATCTATCTTCTTAATGTAGTTGAGATAGAACATGACGTTTTGGCCCTGAAGATAATAGTTCACCCCGGCGGTGATCCATCTCTGCCCGTTCTCTCCCGTTTTCGTGTTGGGATCAAACATATCATACCGGACGAGAAACTCCACCCGAGGGTTGATTTTGAGGCCGACATTCGCATAAAGCCCCAAGCTATTGATCTTTCCCCCCGTCGTTGTTTCTTCTCTTCCCCAGAGACATTCTCCCCTGAAACTGATGGCCATGGGACTTTCCGAAAGAGCTTTCTCGAACAAAATGCCGCCGCCATAAAGATTTTTGCTCAAGTCCTCCGACTTGGCCAAGACGGCGTTCCCCAGCCAGGCATTCCCGAAAACAAGGAAGGATTTGCTGGGCTTAGCAGCGGCCCTTAAAAGAAGATCCTTTCCATCGTTGTTGTCGGACCAGTTGTTTGATGGATAGCCGTTGAACAATCCGAGGTTAAAGTCCACAAAGGAGGTTGTCGTCGTGGTCTGAATGCCTACCTGGCGCCACATTCCGTACTTCGAGACCATTAAAGGGTAATTGATTAAGTCCAGCTTGGCTGTGGACATGGGCATGTAGTGGGTAAAGCTCGGCAAAAACCTTCCGATGGCGATTTCCGTTTTGGGGAGGTAATAAAACTGGAGTTTCATATCCAAAAGCGATGGCGAGCCGACGGCTTCAGTCTGGATGAAGTACTTGACTTTTCCGGGGATGATTTCTCCAAAGAAAAGGAACCTGGCCCGTTTCATGGTCAGGGAGGTCGTCGGGGAAAGGTCACTTTGCGTCCAGGCAACCGTGGGCTGGAGAATGAGGCCAAGCTTGAGGGTCCCTTTGCCGGTTTCTATTGTTTCTGCAAGCGACGGGATGGAGCCGATGAGGATTAGAGAAGCAGCCAGGATCAACTTTGTTTTCTTAAGAGCCATATCAACTTCCTTGGGGAAATTCTTTTTTGAACGAAAAGTAATAGACCACACCGATGAAGATCATGCCGCCGACGATGTTGCCTATAGTTACCGGAATCAAATTCCAGACGAAGAACTGACCCCAAGTCACCTTTGCACCGCAGAAGATCCCGGCAGGAATGAAGTACATATTGGCAACACTGTGTTCAAACCCGGAAGACACGAAGGCCATGATCGGGAACCAGATTCCGAAAAATTTTCCGATCATGTTCTTCGAGGTAAAAGAGAGAATGATCGCCAGGTTGACCAGAAGGTTACAGCCGATTCCTTTCATGAAAGCCGACCAAAGACCAACGGCCCCTGCAGCCATATAAGGAAGGGTCTTGCCTTCAGCAATGCCGACAGCATTCTGTCCGAACGCCGTCAACTCCGCTGTGCCGCCCTTGCTCAACGGTCCGACAGCCATCAAATAAGCCCAAAAAATGGAACCGACGAAATTGGCGATGTAAACCCAGAACCAGACTGTGAAAACGCGACCCCAGGTTGTCCTCTTATCCATGGCTGCCATGGGAAGCAGCATGGCGTCTCCCGTAAAGAGCTCCATGCCAGTGAGCACAATGGCAATCAGTCCGACCGGGAACACAGCGCCGGCAATGAGGCTCTTGAAGCCAGGGGAAACGCTTTCCAACCCTGTCCCGCAGACCGTTGCCAAGGCCGCTCCGATGGCGATGTAAAGTCCTGCCATGAAGCCCCGGATCAAATAATTCCCAGTGGAGAGCCCGGCTTTATACTTTCCGGCCGTGCACGCAGTCAAAACACATTCAACGGGTTTGTTAGACATAATCCCTCCTTACGATATTTTAAATTTTTGGGGCTATGCCTTTTCCACCCTGCATGCGCAGGCCTTGTACTCAGGAATCTTTGCCACTGGATCCAGGGCCGGGTTGGTCAGGACATTGGCCGCGCATTCGGCAAAATGGAAAGGGATAAAAACGACCCCTTCATTAACTCTTTTAGTAATCCTAGCCTTGATCTTGATGTTGCCCCGCCGACTTGTGATCGTGACAATGTCCCCGTTTCTCGTCCCGATCTTCTGGGCGTCTTTGGGGTTGATCTCGACATACCTGGTGGGGACCTCACGGTTGAGAGCGGAGACGCGCCTTGACATCGTCCCCGTGTGGAAATGGAAAATTGTCCTTCCTGTCGTCAATATGAACGGATATTCTTCGTCAGGGAGCTCCGCCGGTTCCTTAAATTCAATCGGGAGGAATTGTCCCTTCCCGCGGGTGAATTTCTCCTTGTGTAGTATAGGAGTTCCGGGATGATCTTTTGTTGGGCAGGGCCATTGGATATCCTGGACGCGGAGGCGCTCATAGGAAATCCCTCCGTAAATGGGCGTCAAGCGGGCTATTTCGTCCATGATATCCGAAGCGGAATAGTATTCAAACTCTCGAGATCCCATCTTCTTCGCAAGCTCACAGATAATCCGCCAGTCCGGTTTACTCTCTCCGACCGGATCGATAGCCTTGTTGATTATCTGGACTCGACGGTCCGTGGCAGTAAGAGTGCCTTCTTTTTCTGCATAGGAAGCAGACGGCAGGACGATGTCGGCCAGCTCGGCCGTCTCGCTCAGAAAGATATCCTGGACGACAAGGAAATCCAGCTTCTCCAGACCCTTCTTGACATGCCCAATATCCGGGTCCGAGACCATTGGATTTTCACCCATGATATACAGGGCTTTCAGGTTTCCCTTTTCAGCTTCATTGATCATCTCAACGACTGTAAGGCCGGGCTTAGGAGGAAGCTTGGTGTGCCACGCTTCTTCGAACTTCTTACGGATGTTCTCATCAGTAACGCTCTGGTAGCCGGGATAGAGGTTCGGCAGCGCCCCGACATCGCACGCACCCTGGACGTTCACCTGGCCTCTCAAGGGATTTACGCCCGTCCCCGGTTTTCCGATATTCCCCGTCAACATGGCCAAATTGGCGCAGGAGACGACATTATCCACGCCCGTCGTATGCTGGGTTATCCCCATAGAATAGACGATCGCCGAGGCTGAAGACTTCGCAAAGGCTCTGGCCGCTTGGATGAGATTTTCCTTAGAGACGCCCGTTACTTTTTCGGCGTGTTCCGGTGTGTATTTTTTGACAGTTTCGTTGAGAGCTTCGAAATTCTCGGTCCGCTCCGATATGAATGACTTGTTCTCGAGTCCCTCAGAAATGATGACATTCATCAGTCCGTTAAGGAGGGCGACGTCGGTCCCGGGTCTTTGGGGGAGATGGAAGTCGGCAAAATGAGTCAGCGTAATTTTCCTGGGGTCGGCCACGATTAGAGTTGCGCCTTTTTCCTTGGCTCTCATGATGTAGCGGGCGACGAGAGGATGCTGTTCAGGAGTGTTAGAGCCGATGACCAGGATGCAGGCTGAATTTTCAAGCTCAGGGATGGAGTTCGTCATGGCGCCGCTTCCAAAGGATTTCACGAGTCCGACAACGGTGGAGGCGTGACATAGCCTCGCACAATGATCCACGTTGTTCGTCCCGAGAACGACACGGGCAAATTTTTGTATGAGGTAGTTCTCTTCGTTCGTGCATTTTGCCGAGGAAAGCGCGGCCACAGCTTCGGGAGGATAGTCCTTAAGTTTTTTGGCAACAATTCCCAGCGCCTCGTCCCAGGAAATCTCCTTGAATTGGCCGTTGCTGTTGATCAGAGGTTTTGACAAGCGGTCCTTGCTGGTGATGAACTCATGAGCATTCCAGCCCTTTATGCATAGCTTGCCCTGGCTGACTGCATGTGACTTAATGGGCAAGATACCGATAATCTCTTGATCGAGGACCTGAAGATAAAAACCGCAGCCGCTCCCGCAGTAAGGGCAGATGGTTGGGATATTATCATATTTCATCTTGAAACTCCTTAAGCGGGTCCTCATCGAGAGTCGTTAGGATGGGCGATTTTTGCTTTGCATCAAGACCCGGGCGATAGTCGAATATGTCTTTCATTTTTGACCGGAGATATTTGGTGATTTTTCGGAGGGGAATGTCCATCGGGCAGGCCATTTCACACTCGCCGCATTCGATGCACCGGTCCGCCATGTGGTAAAAGCGAACGAATTGGAAAAGGGGGAATTCGGGGGGGAGCCAGCCTGTTTTCGTGTAGGTTGCCTGCTCCATCCGGCAGTCCTTGCAGAAGCACATCGGGCAAGAGTT
>Ga0172363_10003979_pt1 | contig 11970 bp, 5 predicted proteins | sample LakKivs2_kivu2a2_FD_114541 | JGI IMG/M metagenome (GOLD analysis project Ga0172363, IMG submission 114541) | Sediment microbial communities from Lake Kivu, Rwanda - Sediment s2_kivu2a2 | ecosystem: Environmental > Aquatic > Freshwater > Lake > Sediment | place: Rwanda: Western Province, Lake... | reverse complement strand
CCGCTCCGGGCGACGTAGTGAGTTGCACTCCGCCCGCCGGGCACCAGGCGCGCGAGGCCGCGCCGGCAAAAAGCCCCACGAAGTCCGCATTCTCCGGTGCCTTGTCGTCGTAGATCTGCCAGTACCAGCCCGTGTCTACACACCAGGGGTTCCATGCGTCGAACTTGGGATAGGCGATGGGCTTGCTGAAGCTCAGGTCAACGAAGGCGTCGATGCCAGCCCGTTCATGCCACGGGCGGTACTGCCGGCCGTCAGCCTCGCGGCCCCACTCGACGGAAGAGCTGTGATGGCCTCGGTAGCGCCCGTGCGTGGCCTTGAGCGAGTCGAGCTTGATTTCGTAGCTGACGTCTGTGTTCGACTCCTCTTCGAAGACGACGGCCGGCTGGCCGGCCTCCAACTGGATCGTGCACGTATAATAAAGCTCCCCGGGCGCGGCCTCGGGGTCGCCGCCCTCAGCCGGCTCGAACCTGTAACTGACCGCCACCCGCGTCAGGAGCGGCCCGCGCTCGAGGAGCTTCGTGCCCATGCTCTTGATCCGGAGCGACTGGAAATGATCGGCCGGCAGCCATGCGCCCGAGCGCATGCGCAGCGCCAGCACCGGCGGGGGCATCGCGCCCTCAACAGCTCCTCTCACCGGAACGCGCACGCCGGTCAAGCCGTTGGCGATCTCGATAATACCGGCCCTTGCATCCTCAGTTACGACCACGGGTTCGGCGACGGGCGCCGCGGGTCTGCCCGGCAGCAGCCTCCACGACAGTATCTCGCCCGCGGGCAGGCCGGTGCGCAGAGCCAGCTTCCTGGCCCCGTCGATTATCTGGTACGGCACTTCGATCCCCTCCGGGCTGGTGAGGGCAAACGAACCCGCCTTTCCCCCCGCCAATGCGGCCTGCGCATCCGGCGTCAGGTCGAAGTCGATGATCTGGATGGGATGGGAAACGCCGAAGTGGTCCTGAATGCGGAACTCCTGCAGGGGCTTCTGCTCCGCGGCGCAGCCCGCAACCGCAATCCAGAACGTCGCGCACATCATCGCCGTCGCGGACAGTCGAATCGTGTGGCGCATGCTATCTTCCCGTTTGGTGTCTTGCGTACGGATCAGGATAAACTGCCTCGAAAGTAGCTGATCTTGACAAGCTGCACAATATAGAACAACCGGACATCGGGCAGAGATAGAGAATGCTGATTGAGGGGTGGCGCCACAGGCGCCGGCAAGGGACCCCATGTTATTGTTTTCCGGGGCGCCGTTGGCTGGCGCCCCGGAAGGTGGTCAAACCAAAGCTGGTCAGCTATGGGCACTGCGTGTTAAGCTTGTTGCGAACGTAGATGAGGTCGAGGATGTTGGTCCTCCCATCTTCGTTCACATCGCCTTTCCAGTTGTCGCCCGTGGCGACGTCAAGGTTGAGTTTGTTCCTGATGAAGATCAGATCAAGGATATTCACCCTGCAGTCCTGGTTGGAGTCGCCCTCAATTGGCCACGGCCGCGGCCAGTAGATGGGAGCAGATGCGACCTCCGTGTTCACCAGCACGATCTTGTAGTTGCTGCCGGCGGCGATGCCGGTGAGAACGATGGAGTGAGACGTGCCAACCGCGCCCTCGGCGGCGGTATTCGGCGTGGCGCCGGACATAGCGACCGGCCCGTACTCCACCGAGCCTTCGGCCGGGATGTCGGTCGTCCACGTGGCGGTCGCGGTGCCATCGCCGTTATCGGTGATAGTCGGCCCCGTGAGCACAACCGGGGCTGTCGAGTTGTAGTAGATGGTGGCAGTCTTGTCGACCACGTTCCCGATGGAGTCTTTCATCCAGCCGTACAAAGTGACCGTGCTGCCGGACGCGGCTTCGATGGTGTAACTGGTGACGCTGGCGGCCCAGCCATCAGCCGGCTCAATGCCCGTCTCGTTGATCACGTAGCCTTCGACCGCTGCGCCTTCGGCTGCGGTGCCGGCGATAGCGACGGCGATGGTCGGATCGTTCGTTGCCAGAGCGCTGCCGCTGCTGGCGTCGGCAACAGTGAAGGTGTCCAGCGTGGCAAGGGCGACCGTCAGGCCGACGTAGGTGTAGCCATCCTGGAAGAAGATGGCCACCGGGTCGTCGAGGAGCGTGGCGTCCCAAGTGAGGGTGGGCGTATCGCCTTCCGCCATGGCTTGCAGCTCGGCCACGTGATCGCCGGCCCAGCGCAGGCCATAGTAGAGACCGGAGCCGGAGGGGGCGGCGAACACGATGTCGATCCCGCCGGGGGACGTGGCCGTCAGCGCGGCGCCGTCCGCGAGATCGAGGGCGGCGGACGTGCCGTTGAGGACCGTTTCGACTTTGCCTGTTCCGTGGAGGGTCAGGCTGGCGTTGACGGTGAAGCTTGTGCCGTTGAGATGCAACAGGCCCTGGCTGTTAGCTGATGCAGCATATGGATGGCCAAGCGTGACAGTGTTGGCGGATGCCGTGCCTGGAGGCAAGGCGACTATGCCGATGACCTCTTCCTGCTCCGGGGCAGTGGCAGGTTGTCCCGTATTGGGATGGACACCTATGAGACCGACGCCCAGCGTGTCGATCCGCACGTCGCAGGAGTCCATCTCTCGCAGATCAAGCGTGCCGTGGTGGTAAGTAAGGTCATGTCCGATGCCGGCCCAGCCGTGCCATCTGCCGACTCTCATTGTGGAGACATTGGCGATGAACACACCGCCGCCGCTGGCCTTTATGAATGCTTCGTGGTTGTACTGCCCGCCATTGCTTGCCATCTGGACCTCGCAAGTTTGCGTTGCGGTACCGAACTGGATATCGACCCCCTTCAGGAAGAAGCCCGTCGCCGCGTGCAGGGTCCTCTATCCTGGCGCGGCGCCAACTGCAGCACCAGTCGGTGTTGGTGGCCATCGACAGCAGGGTATCAACCTGCAGTCTGTTGAGGCTTTCGCCGACCCACAGCCTGGCGGTGGTCCAACTGGGACCGGCTCCGTTGAGCCCCTCTGCCATCTCCAGCCTGTTGACGTGCAGCGTGTCCGTGGCGGAGCTGGACAGGTCGAGTATACCGGTGCCCGGCACCACCAGATACGTCTCAACTGGATTCTGTCGTCCAGCGATTCGAAGGTCGCCGATTGTTGTGACGGTATAGGGATCGCCTTCGGGCGGCACCACGGTTGTCTCCGTCACAAGATCAAGTACGCCGTCGGTGATGTCGAGTTGGCCTTCTATTATGTAGAGTCGATTCCTGACGTTGAGGGTGATCGGCGCTCCGGCGACGTCATCGTAGAGCCTGAGCGTATGGAACTTGCCGGGTGCGTCCAGCGTCAGGTTGCGCACCTGCCACCTGTCGGCCGCGCCGCCGGTAACGCCGGCAACGTCCTGCGGATCAACCAGGCTCGTCACCACGCCTGCCGAGCCGGCGGAGCCGTCAATCCCAAAGGTCAGGTTTGCAGCCGTTGGGTTGTTGGGGAAGAGCCCGCCGGACCAGTTGGCGCCAAGCGCCCATTCCCGGCGAGGCATCGCACGCAATGCTGCCCCGCCCGTCCACGTCATATCGGAGTCGCTGGGGCCATTGGCAAGGACGAGGCTGAGCGTGCCGACGGCAGAGCTTTCCACGCCGCCGGTGTACACGACGGTCAGCGTCACATGGAAATCGGCGGGCACTGATGACGACACCGTAACGATCGCGGGATCCTCGGGCGTGAGGTCTTGGGGGCAGGAAAGCGACCTGGTGACGACTTCGGGGCCTTTGCCCACGGCATCGATGTCGTCGAGCCCGACAACGACGGTTGTCAGGTTCGGCGGCTGGATTTCGGCGGTGATGTCCTGGGCGACAGCTTGCAGCCACTGCTCGCGCAAGGCAACGTAGGTGTAGGTTCCGTCGTAAAAGATCTTCGCAGTGCCGCCGCCTTCAGTGTCGTCAATCGTCAGGCGTCCCTCATCGAGCATCGTCTGCAGAGCAAGCTGGTGAGCGCCCGCCCAGCGCAGTCCCCAGTACTCGCCGGCCTCGCCTTCGTCTTGAGGAGCAGCGAAGTTGATGCTGATCTTGCCGTTGAGGACCGGCGTGAAGCCCGAAACGATGTCGAGCCCGGCTGATTTGCCATTGACGATCGTCTCGACGATGCCGGTCTGGTGAACGGTGAGGCCGCTGCTGACGATGAAGAGCGTACCGTTGAGGTGCAGCAGGCCCTTGGCGTCAGGGTGAGGGGGATACGGATGGCCCAGAGTGACGCTATTCGCCGAGGCTGTGCCGGGGGGGAGGGCCAGTATGCCGTTGACCTCTTCGCGGAACTGAGGGTCAAGCGGGCCTTGGGCCGGATTGGTGGGTTCCTGTCCGATGGTGCCCACTCTTACCATGCCGAATGTGGCATCGCACGAAGCCATCGCCCGCAAGTCGAGCGTGCCGCGCTGCCAGGTGTGCGCATGACCGACTCCGGCCTTCCCGTTCCACTGGCCGATGTCGACCGAGGAGAGATTCGCCCAGAAATCGCCGCCGTCCCTCGCGATGATGGAGCCATCGATGCTGTACTGGTACCCAAGGTGGGCGATCTGGACGGTGCACGCCTGCTCGGGCGTGCCCAGTTGAACATCGATTCCTGCCGGCAGCTTCCAGTCGACTGGGTCGCCGACGCGCGCCACTTGCTGTCCGCCGCCGTTACCATCATAACACGTTGCCATCCGCACCATGCTGTCTATCTGGATTCTCCCGAGTCCTGTGGTCTCGGAAATCATGATGCGTCCGGTATGATACCAGACATTGGCGATCAGCAGTTCCTTCGTGTGCAGAACGTTGCCGGGGGCCGTTGTGGCGGTCAAGTCAAGTTCTGATGTTCTGAGCGTTCCCCATGTTGTGCGGTTTCCTATCTTGATGCTGCCGAGTGAGGTATCGGATTCAAAGCCGAGCGCACCGTCAGTCATGCTCAGCTTGCCCTCCTCCACCGTCAGCATGCCATCCACAATGAGCGTCTTTGCGGCATCGTCGTAGAGGCTGATGGTGTGCGATGGCGACATGTCTACGTGGAGGTTCTTCACAGTCCAAGAGTCGGTTATCTCGCCGCCGAACAGGTTTTGGGGATCGACGATGCTCCAATCGGCATAGGCCGTGTCCTTGAGGAAAGACACTGTCGCGGGCGTGGGATTCGCCGGCGGACAGCTGCCGGCAACACCGGTCCAGTTGCGTCCGTTCGACCAGAGCCCGTCTCCACCGCCATCTGTCCAGGTTACGTTCTCCTCCGTGGGCGGCGGTGGGGTGGTGGAAACCGTGTACGGCCCGTACTGCGCCGCGCTGCTGCGAAGGATGAGGCTGTAAGCGGTGTCGATCTGGAGGCCCGTGACGTTGACGGCGTGAAGCGTGGTCTGGAAGTCCGCGCTGGCCGGGCTTATGAGCCATTCGCCGCCGGTGCCAGCCTCGCGGTATTCCACCCAGCCGACAGCGGGTGCATCGGTTCGCCATTCGACTCCGATGCTGAATGATCCCGCTGTGAATGTAGGCTCGCCCACAAGCTGCGGCGCAGCCGTGGAGTAGACGATCCAGTCGCTCTTGCCGTAAACGTTCGGAGGTGTCGCGTCATCCCTCACCCATGCATAGATGGTCTTCAGGCCCTCTGCAACCGCCCCTTCCGGGACGAGCTGGTACGTTGCCGGCTTGTCGACCAGCCAGCCGCTGTGATCGACTGCAGGCCCATCTTCCCCGAAATCGGTCTCCGTGACCATGTATCCGGTGGCTGTTCGGCCGGTGTGCACCATTTCATTCAAGCTGCCGCAATCAACGGTAGTTGCTTGCGTGTGGTAGGGGTTGCCCGTGGAAACGTCACGAACGACGAACTCATCGATGCCTGCCCATTCGGTGCCCCAGAAGCGCAGCTCTCGAATCGAGGCTCGATTCTCGCCGTAGTGGTCCGTTGGACTGGCTACGCGAAGAACCATGTAGCGGCCCAGCGCCGGCGTGTCAAAGGCCACGGTCTGGGGATTGAATGACGCGTCGAACGCACCTTGTGCAACAGGCTCTCCCCAATGGGACACGGCTTCCGCGCGGGTGAGCTTTGGCTTGACAACATTGTACGATGTTGTATTCTCCGGCCCCTTGTTCTCCGAAACATAGATCTCGTACCTGTAGAGGCGATGATGCTCCCAACACTGATGAGTCATCTTCTCCAGCTCATGCCGCCTCCCGAAATCGATTCGTATCCAGTTGCCTTCAACGGAGGTCAGATAGCTGGGCAGCCAGAGCCCGTCCGGGCTGAACACAGACGCAGGACCCGCATCCTGCTGATAGCTGTTCGCTTCGGCGGTGAAAGGCGTTCGGTCCAACTCCGGTGCGTCTTCTCCGCCCCCCACGTAAGTGCCCCAGAATTTCAGTTCGCTGACTGAAACACGCTGTTCGCCTCCGTACGGCTCAACGACGCGGAGAATCATGTAACGCCCCGTAACCGGCGCGGCAAAATACACTACTTGGGGATCGCTGGAGTACTGAATGGGCCTGAATCCTGAGATGACAGGCTGTCCCCAATACGACACAGCGTCTTCGTGCGAGACATTGGGCTTGTCGTCGTTAGCCGAAGTTGTACCGGCAGGTCCTCGATTGTCCGAAACATAAACATCGAACTCTCTGGTCCAAAAGTGACTTTCAGCTTGGTAGGAGATCTTCTCCAGCTCGTGGCGGCTTGCAAAATCCACTCTAAGCCACGCGCCTACGGTGGGTACATTGTCTACTGCTGGAACCCAGGAGCCATCATCGGGCCCGAGTGCCTTATCTGGCTCATCACCGTTCCAGCGATACATGTTGGCTTGTGCGGTGAACGTCGACCTGTCCAGCTCCGGCGCCTCATCGGCAAACACTGCCGAATTCGCCGCCAAGAGCAGCAGTAGCGCCAAAGACAGACGTCCCCAACTGACACTCTTCTTCATTGCTGTTCTCCTAACATGAAGGAGGGCTTTCACCCTCGCCCAAGAGACGCCCGATCTACACAGATCGAGCAGCACGGAAACTACCGCCGAACGACCGGCCAAGCTTCATGGGCATTCTCCTCTACAAGAAGTGTGGATATGGCGGACACTTCAACAAGCTTTCTTGTTTGGTGAACGTGTTATCGTCGTTGTCAGGCTGTTGCTTCTCCTTCGAGGCATGGCTCGATATTGATGAGGTCAGGCGTACCGTCTCCATTGCGCTTGCGCTCTATGAGATCGACGGCGATCGCGAGCATCCTGCGGATATCGAGGCCGATCCTGATGGCCTGCACCTCGCTGCGCGTCGGCCAGGGGAAGTTGGTGTGCGCAACCACTTCCACTTCATCCGGTACTCGGACGTTTGCGGCGGCAATGCCGGCGGTGGCTGCGGGCACCAGGTTGTCGTCGCCGATTATGACGGCATCGGGAACCTCATTGCGGCGCCGATTTCGGAACAGCAGCTCCGTGCAGTTCCTTGCCCAGCCAGGTGTGGAAGGGGCAGTACCCAGCACCCACCAGAGGTGGCTTTCGAGGCCGTATGTCGCCGCCAATGACACGAACTCATCGCTCCTCCCGTCCGTGCCGCCCTGCCCGTGCACGGTGATCAAGGCAACGCGTCTTCTTCCTCGAGAAGCGAGAATCTGCAGGGCCTTCTTCACCACACTCAAGGGACTCATCGAGAGGCGCATCATGCCGGGCATGGGGAAGTATACCGTTCCGACGCACGGCACGTTGGGATTGTTCAGTACTGCCGTATCCCGGAAGCGCAGGGGCGGCCCGGGGAAGAAGAGCCCGCCGACCAACTCTGATTCCACCGCGTTGAAAAGCTGAAGGTGATGAATCCGGGTGTCCTCCGGCGGCCCCTCAATCTCACTGAAAAACACGAACTTCCGCTTCAGGCCATTCGAGGAAGCCTGAGTTTCAGCCAGATGCTTTACCTCATTCTCCAAGGCGATGAGATACTGTGAACGATCCCTTTGGAAATCATAGGGCATGACGATGCCGATGGTGCACATGCACGGCGGGTGCTCGGCAACGAACATCCCCGACCTTTCGCGCGTCTCGATGAATTCATGGTCGCGAAGATAATGCACCGCCCGGCGTATGGTGACGTCGGAGGCTCCGTAAATCTGCTGCATCTTCGCCAGTGTAGGCAGTTGCGTGCCGGGTGCAAATTCCCCGGAGACTATCCGCGCACGAAGGTCCTCTATGATCTCAGTGCGTTTCGGACGCGGTCTGCCTGTGTCGGAGATCAAACCTCTCATCGAGGCCCTCGGAAGGCTATCATCAACGTTGTACCCTTGGGAAGCGCTTCCTCCATCCGCTTCCAACCAATGTCATGAAGAAAGCCTCGCTTTCTTCCGCAGGCTCGGCTCTTGCCGTTGCGGTATTCATAAGTGCCGCAAGAAGTATAACACATGAAATCGGCTCTGTCAAGTAAAAAAACAGGTTTTTTCTCGAAAGCTCACGTTGGAGAAATCCCAAGGCCAGCGCCTGCGGAACCCAACCGGAGGCTTTGGTTCATCCGTATCAGTCCGGCTGAAGCAGTTGGACGAGGCAGACCGGGATCGTCTCGCATGGCTCGATCTCCCCACCCGGTTCATCATCTCGCAACACGCAGCACTTGTGGACTTCAATGAGCAGCAGCCATCCGCTGCACGCGCTATTCAGACAAGTGTTCGGCCGCCCACGGGCAATGCCCCTGCCGTGCTGGCGCCGCGAGAAACAAGGGCCAGGCGCATCTCCCAGACCGCGGGGGTAAGGGAGTGGTGTGCCAAAGGAGCGCTGAAACCTCAGCCCGAACCGCGTCTAATGATCCCTGTACCCGTCCGAAGCATTTTTTGGACATTGTGAGAAATCCGGGCTAGGCGTTTGTGTATACACCGAGATAACATTCGCCAAGCCTCTCATCTTCCTCAACGTCATCGATGAGGAATCAGAATACGACGATGTGAATTTGTCACATGTGGTTGATGTGGGGGCGCTTGCATGCTTTGCCAATGAGGAGGTACTGAACCAAGCGGTTCTCAAGGTTAACCTGACTGGGGGAGGGCCGCCCCAGGACTGGCGGTACGATATCAGCCCAGAAAACGGAATGTTAGATGAATATCAGAATCAAGACAACAACCCCGTGATGAAGGTTATTGAGACGGAGCTTGCTAACGCCGGCTTACCGCAGGATGCGTGGCCGATAGTCCATGTGGGGATAGTCAGGCGGGTGGCGAGGGTGATTGGGATTTCGCAACCGGATAGGAAAGTGATTACTTTGGAGGCCGCGATCCGACGAGAAGTTTCAAAGCATTGAGAGGGGTTATGACCTTTTTCCATTCCCTCGCCTATCTGATACCAGATCAGCATCAAGATGTTATGCTGCCCGAAGGCTGGAAGCTCGGCCAGATCCAGGCGCAGCAGCCGACGACGACGTATCCGGAGTTCAAGCGCGAGATCATCAACGAGATGGCCCGCAGCGTCCTGCAGCCCCGCAACATCGCAGCAGGCGACTCGTCCGACTACAACTATGCGAGCGGCCGGATGGACCACCAGACCTACTTCAAGGCCAATCGCGTGGAGCAGGACGACGGCGAGGAGTGGGTGGTCGACCGCATCCTCGCGGCGTGGGCGCAGGAGGCCCGCGAACGCGGCCTGGCGGCAATCTCCGGCCGCACGCCGCACACGTGGTTCTGGGACGGCACGGAGCACGTCGATCCGCTCAAGGAGGCCAAGGCCCAGGAGACGCGCCTGAAGAACAACACGACGACGCTCGCCGACGAGCACGGCCGCCAGGGCAACGACTGGCAGAAGAAGCTGCGGCAGCGGGCAGTCGAGATCGCCGAGGTGAAGAAGCTGGAGAAGGAGTTCGACATCAGCTTCGCAGAACCGGTAACCGCCGGCGTAGGCGCCGCAGCCGACACCGCAGAGTCCGATGAGGAATAACGATATGCTTTCGATGCTGCACTTCGAACCGTGCGATCTCACCATCGACGCCGCCGCCGGCGAGGCCAAGACGCCACCCCGCTTCTCGATGGTCGCCTACACCGGCGGCCTGATGCGCGTGAGCATCTTCCCCTTCCCCGCGGTGGTGAACCTGGAGGGGATGGACATCGAGGACCAGAAGCTGCCCGTGCGGCTGGACCACGATTCCAGGCAGGGCGTCGGCCACACCGACAGGGTGCAGATCGACGGCGGCAGATTGCACGCCGAAGGCGTGATCAGCCGTTCGACCTCGTGGGCACGCGACGTGGTGGAAAGCGGGCGGAACGGCTTCCCGTGGAAGTCGAGCATCGGGGCGCCGGTGCGGGAATATGAGTTCGTGCCCGAAGGCGCGAACGTGCGTGCCAACGGCCGGTCGTTTGCCGGGCCGATCTACGTTGTGCAGAAATCAGTGCTCAAGGAGATTTCGTTCGTCGACAGCGGCGCCGACACGAAAGCCACTGCAAAGGTCGCCGCTCACAGCAAGGAGACCACGATGAAGACTTTTGCCGAATGGCTGAAGGCTCAGAACCTCGACGAGTCGAAGCTGGGCGAGGACGAGAAGAAGGCCCTGCGGGCGAAGTATGAGACGGAGCAGCCGAAGATCGAGTCGCCCGCCCCGACGTCGGCGCCCAAGCCGATCGAACAGCTTGCGTCCCCGGCGCCGCCGAAGCAGCCGGTAGTCGAGGCCAAGACGCCCGAACCTGATCCGATCGCTGTGCGTCGGGAACGCGAGGCCGCCGAGACACTGCGCATCGAGGCCGTCCGCAAGGCCTGCGGCGGCAAGTTCACCGAGATCGAGGCCAAGGCCATCGCCGAAGGCTGGAGCGAGAAGGAAACCCGCGTGGAAGTCCTGCTCGCAAGCCGGCCTGAAGCGCCGGGCATCCACGTCGTGCAGAACCTGAGTACCCCGGCGGTGCTCGAGGCCGCCGCGCTGATGTCGGTGCTGCCCACGTCGCGGCTGGAGAAGCTCTTCGCCGCGCAGGTGCTCGAAGCCGTGCACAGGTACCGCGGCATCGGCATTCAGGAGCTCGGCGAGCTTGCGTGCGGACAGCGGCTGCCCCGGTTCACCCGCGACGGCGACGGCTGGCTCCGTGCGGCGTTCAGCACGGTGAGCCTGCCGGGCATCCTGTCGAACCTCGCGAACAAGATGCTGCTGGAAGGCTTCACCTACGTCGAGGACTCGTGGCGCCGCATCTGCCGCGTCGCGAGCGTCAACGACTTCAAGCAGCACACCCGCTACCGGATGACCGGCAGCTTCAAGTTCCAGAAGGTGGCGGCGGACGGCGAGCTGAAGCACGGCGAGCTGTCGGAGCAGACTTTCACGCAGCAGGCCGACACGCACGGGATCATGTTCGCCCTCACGCGGCAGATGATCATCAACGACGACGTGGGCGCCCTGGCGGACATCCCCCGGCAGATCGGGATGGGCGCGGCCGAGGCCATCGCAGACGCCGCGTGGACGCTGTGGCTTTCCAATCCTACGCAGAGCGACGGCAACGCGTTCTTCTCCGCCGCCCACAAGAACTACAGCGAAGGTGCGGACACCGCCCTCTCCATCGACGGCCTCACCGCGGCTGAGGTGCTGTTCGCCGATCAGACCAAGCCCAACGGCCGACCGCTCGGCATCCCGGCGAGCATCCTGCTCGCGCCCACCGCCCTCAAGGTGGCCGCCGAGTTGCTGATGACCGCCGCCCAGGTCAACGAGACCACCACGGCCAACAAGCCCAAGCCGGCGGACAACCCGCACCGCGGCAAGTTCCAGGTGGTCAGCTCCACCTACCTCGCCAACGCGAGCTTCACCGGCAACAGTTCGAAGGCCTGGTATCTCCTCGCCGATCCCAACCGCCTGCCCGCCCTGGAGGTCGCATTCCTCAACGGCGTCGATCGGCCGACTGTCGAGCGGGCTGACGCGGACTTCAACACGCTCGGCGTGCAGTTCCGGGGCTACATCGACTTCGGCGTGAAGGAGCAGGACTGGCGAGGCGCTCTGAAAATGAAGGGCGAGTCGTGATCGGCTGGCGACGAGGCATAGCGTGCCGCTGGCCACGCGTCGGCGGCACAGACATCAATGCGGACGCTACGTCCGCCTACAGGAGACCTGAT
>Ga0172363_10003978_pt1 | contig 11971 bp, 11 predicted proteins | sample LakKivs2_kivu2a2_FD_114541 | JGI IMG/M metagenome (GOLD analysis project Ga0172363, IMG submission 114541) | Sediment microbial communities from Lake Kivu, Rwanda - Sediment s2_kivu2a2 | ecosystem: Environmental > Aquatic > Freshwater > Lake > Sediment | place: Rwanda: Western Province, Lake... | reverse complement strand
TACCAAGAAATACAGAGAAGACTGCGATAAAGAAAGGTTCAAAGCAGGGATCGACAGGACACTCAGAGAACTCTACCAGATAGCTGATGAACTTGGAGAACGAGGCTACACTAAGGCATCTTCATTCATCAATAGGAACGCCAGGTTCATGGTGACCTTTGCTCAGCTAACACTGGAAGACGTAGAGATACCCTACACCACTAACAAGATCGAAAGACTGATGGGAGAAGTATCTAAGAGATGTAAACATAAATGGATGCACTGGACCACAGAAGGACTCAGAAACATACTCACCCTAGTCCTCGTAAGATACACAAACGAAAAACTCTACAACCAATACAAGAACGCTTATATCCACAACAGACCATTCACTAAAACAGGCACAGCACAGAAAGCTAACCTATAACTGCACACGACCTTATTTTTTCTTTTCGGAGTTTCCCTTTTCCTCGATAGGTTCGAATTGCTCACAAGCTGAGCTGTCAAAATAATGGAAAGTACCATTTTTATTACATTTTATGACGGGTGGGCATTGAAGTTCAGCATAAACACATTCTGCACATGTCAGCATCTTTTTTACCTTCCTTTATTAAAATGGAATTTTACTATGTGTTTATTGCGTAGTTAACCTTTATTCCTCGTTTCAAGCTTCTGCTCATGAGGCATCCACGCTCTAAAAGGGTCTCAGCCCTTTTAACTTTTCTTACTGTCTCTTCATCTTTCTGGATTCTAATATTAATATTTACATTAATGTTGTCGACGCAGAGTCTACCTTCCTCATCCTTTTCAGTAATTACTTCAGCATCTGCTTGAAACCCTTTTAAATCAACCCTAGCCCAATCAAGAAGGTAAATGAAAGTGGAACACAAACATTCAGCTAGTGACGCCGCTAAAAGTTGACGGGCTTCGCCACCCATCTTTTCCTTTGGAACTCCAGATTTCTTAATGGTTAAATCTTCCATAGTAACATTATTAAATTTTATCTTTAAATCTCCATTCTCAGATCGTTCAAGTCCAATTTTTGCTTTAGACTTAAAAGACAAAACTATTCACTATCCAATCAACCATTCAGGCAATGCTAGCTTGCAATACCATTATTATAGTATTTGCTAGTAAAATAATAAAAAACATCGTTCATATAAAGCTGATGATACATGCAGGAGATCCAAAGGCGCTGTTTGGTTTTCTGTTGTTTTTATTGTTTTTCAGCTCTTTGTAGGAGAGTTCAAAGGTTTGCTGAAGAGTTTCTATTCATGGCTTTGTTTTGGCTGCTTCCTTGCGGTGTTGTTTGTATGTCTTATGGTTTAGCTCGCATAAGTGTTGAATAATTCGTTTTTGGTTTTTTTATGAATGGGGCATTTTTGGCTTTAATAGGTGAATGCTGCTATGCTGTTTGCTAGTTCTAGTCTGCCTATTCTGTAGGCTGTTACTGCCACGGCTAGGATGAATGAGTAACATATTGCAATGTGCATCCGGACCTTGGCTGCTCTTCTCCACCTTAGGTTGTCTATCATTAGTTCTAAAAAGTATGTTAAGATTCATTTAGCTGTGGATATTGAGTCGAAGCAGGCTTTAGCCATGCTGGTCACGACAGACGGCACACATGATTCAAGAATATTCCCAGAACTGTTAGAAAAGGCTGAAAACAAGGGAAAAGTCTCTAAGGTGTATGCAAACGGAGCATTCGACAGTTCAAAAGTCTACGAGCTACTTGAAGAGAAGAGGATAGAAGCTGCTACCAAGCCATGTAGTAATGGCAGACTTGATACGCCTTCAGAAACTAGGAGAAGAGTTGTCACCGAGTATAAACGCCTAGGCCATAAGTAGTGGGCAAAGCTCACAAGTTACGAGAAACGCTGAAGTGTCGAGACAGACTACTCCATATTTAAACGCACATTCTGCACGTCAAAAACCATAGGCAACATAGAAAAAAAGATGACGATTAAATCATACATCTACAATACACTCGTAAACCTCTAAACAGAGAAAGACAAAGGGACAGAAGAAGAGACAACAAACCAAAGACCTAACGAGTTAATCGACAAAGCATAATTAACGGCATATTGAAAAATAAATTATTAGCACAAAACAGTTATTATTGCATAGAGTTTGCTTGGTGAAGCATTTGAGTAAAAATTCTATTGCTGTTATGGGTTGGACTTTGTGGAATGGAAAAGGAAAGACAACAACGGGAGGAGCTGTTGTAACGTTCGAGTTGACTAAGCGACTTTCTAGATATTTTGATTGCGACATGATTTTTGAGACAAGCAACCACAATAAAGTTGATAAAATTGAGGAAACTGATGCTGGTTTTAGGAAACGATTTGTTTTTCGTCCTAAAGGCCTATGGCGTCTGGATGATGATTTTTTACTTGACTACAACCTAATCCATATTTGGGACGCAGCGCCTATCTTCACTTATAGGGCTTTCACCAATACATTTATCCCGCATTGCTATACGCTTCATTCAGCTGCCTCAATGACAGATTGGATAAAAATAGCCTCAGCTTTCTATGTCAATAAACACGACATGATCGCTTTAGGAAGTCAATGCCTTGCAAAGGCATTGAACACGTTCTGGAGAACCCGCGTGGATGTGATTCCCTATGGCGTAGATGTCGATTTCTTCAAGCCCCTTGACAAGTATGAGTGTAGAGAAAGCCTAGGCATTCCTAAAGAACAGTTTATTTTAGGTTATCTTGGGAGAATCCAGAAGTTTGACTTTATTTTAGCTTATGAAATTATTAGGGAAATCAAGAGACTTACTGGGCGGAATAATATAATGCTTATTGTTGCTGGTGGCAACAAAAAGGTTAAGCCAATTTACATCAAGGATGATTTCATTTATCTCGGCTATCTTGAAAGATCGAAGGTTCCTAATTTTCTAAACTCTTGCGATGTATTCTTTAATCCTACAGCTGGAGCTCGTGAAGGTTTCGGCTTAACAATTCTTGAGGCTATGGCCTGCGGCTTACCTATTGTAACAACTTCTTGGAATGGTTACTGTGATACTGTTTCTCCAGAAGTAGGTTTTTTAGCAAGAACTTGCTGGAATGATGGAGATATCTGGATAAACCAAATGGAAATCATATCCTCATGTTTAGAATTATTTATGAATGAGAGGCTTCGGGAGACTATGGGGAAAAATGCCCGAGTAAGGGTCGAAAAGAATTACCAGTGGGATTATTGCGTCGAGAAGTATAGAAAAAAATTTTTAGATTTAATACGAAAAGGTCCACCGAAGAACTTACCCTATATTAATGCACCCAAAAAGATAAAAATGAAAATAAAAGGGAAGCCCTATTTTTTTTCTTTAGAAGAGGCTTTTAGAAACTTGGAGAAAATTAGGGTAGACTTCCAAGGTTTATATAAAGGATTCGTTTCTGATTCAATTTTAGGTCAAATGAAAGGGACAAACTGGAAGAGGTTCACTTGCTTGGACAATGTAGTAAACCTCCCCAAGTACCGATTTGAAATGAAAAGAGCGCTAATTGAGATGGAAGAACAGCTCTGTATGTATTTTCCGAGGTTGGTAAGAGCTTTAAGAGAAGCTTAGATAAAATTGTCTCTACATAATTCCACTATCATATTTAACTTCACAGTCATCTCAGATAGATATACATGGCTTTAAATCTCATTAGACCTTAGTCGTTATTGTTGTGTTTGATCGATGTAGTGGATATTGTTTCGATGTAGAAGATGGCTGTAGGCGGAATTCGAGTGAGATATTAGCCTTGGATACTTTTGAATGTTGGTTAGGTTTATTTTTTGTGTAAGCTGGCTTATGGCCTGGTGTTTTTCTTGCTTAGCTACAAGCGGCTGTCTAGGAAGCCATTGATTTTCAGGTCTTTCTCAAGTCTTGAAGTGTCCGAGTTTGATGCTTTATATGCTAAAGTTGAGGAGGCGTACCCTGCCTTCGAGGAGAAACGGCTGTACAGGGCGGACAGGAAAAGAAGGGTGGGTGCAGGTCACCCCTTCAAACTGCTGCTGAACGACAGGCTGCTGATGCTGTTAATGTATTACCGGCTTTATGTGACGTCTACCCTGCTGGCTTTTCTGTTTAATCTTGGACAAACAAACGTGCTAAAGGATATACGGGTCCTTGAGCCTCTGGTTAGTGAGGTTTTGCCGTTGCCGAAGAAGGTGCACCAGAAAGCTAGGCGGCTGAGAACGATAGATGAAGTTGAAGAGTTGTTTCCAGGCTTCAAAGCTTTTCTTGACGCCACAGAACAGGAGATTCCGAGGCCGAAGAGCAAACGTAAACGGAAGACACACTATTCTGGCAAGAAGAAGCTGCACACGGTCAAGACTCACATGACCGTTAACAGGGCTGGCTTAATCGTCCACAAGACAGAGCACGCTAGGGGAAGCAGTCATGACTACGCCTTGTTTAAGTGGTGCCATCCAAACTTGCCTGATGAGGTGCGCTTGGGGTTGGATCGGGGCTACGATGGGGTTCAGAACGATTACCCTCAGCTTAACATTGAGGTGCCGTTTAAGAGGCGAAGCCCTGGACGAGGCAAAAGAGGCGTCAAAGCAAAAGGTCTTACGAGCCAACAGAAAGCGTTCAACCAGAAACTCTCAAAGGAAAGAATAGTGGTGGAGCACACGATTAGCCGACTCAAAAAGTTTCGCGTAATGGCGCATATATTCAGAAACCGCCTTAAACACTACGACATCATGACAAACATAGTTTGCGGACTGGCAAACTTCAGAATAATGAGAACAACAGCTATCTGAAAAACAATTATAAAAACCAACAGAACTCACAAAAAACTCCAAAACGTAATTACGACTAAGGTCTATTGTAACAAGTTCCAATTGGTATTGTCAGAATAAGATTGTGAGAGAGTTTAAATAGGCAACAGAGAAACCACAGAGCTTTGGCCTAGAATTAATGTCTTGCGTTTACAATAATAGCAGTTATTTCATTTCCTTTACTGCGTACGAAACATGCCTTTATATCCAAGCAGAATCGTACCATGGCAAGCCTGGTTGCATAATCTTGTAATGAGGTAAAGGTCCACCAGCGTCCGTCAGAACCCTTTTAAACATTCTATCACATATCTCAGGTTTGTCTTTGGCTATATTATTTTGCTGTGTTGGATCTTGTTCAAGATCATAGAGTCTAGCATCGCCACCATCAAGATTGGCAATGTAAACGTATTCTTCATCTCTGCACCAAACATATCCGCCATAGATCGACGTCATATAATCTCTTCGATCAGATTTCTCTTCAGTCACCCCCTCCCAGATGTTTCGTCCCTCCATTTTTATGGGTGACGGAATCCCAGCCAAAGCCAATAAAGTTGGGGCCACATCATGAGTACTCACATAAGCCTCGCATCTGGTTCCTGCATACTCTTTGTCTGGATTATAAATCATGTAGACGAGATCCATTAGTTCAGGAAATAGGCACATAGGAGGCACCTTATGTAGAACGCCGTGCTCCATGATCGGGTGACCATGATCAGAGATAACCATTATGACCGTGTTCTCAAATAGCCCTAGTTCTTTAACTTTATTAAGGAGTTCTCCAAAGTACTTATCGACGAGAGTAACTTCGCCTGCATATAACGCTTTGGTAAATTCAAGTTCACCCTCTTGGAATGGAAAGTTGCCTCCATAAGTGTTAATCACGCGCCTACCATTATAATTAGTAACATCAAAGTACAAGTCAAGCATAGGCTTGGGAGGAATCCAAGGTTCATGTGGGTCAAACTCATCAACAACAAGAAGGAATTTTTCAGCGTTGCGGTTCCTATCAAGCCAGTCAATTGCAGCGTTGAAAGTTCTAGCAGGAAACCAATCCTCTTCCGTCTGCCAGTCTTGGATATTGCCAAGAAAATGCGAAAGACCATGACCGACGCAGCCATATGTTAATTCACAGGGAAGATTCTTTGGGTCCTCTATATCCCCTTTTAGAGGAGTCCTGTAAGGGTCATGTTCTTGCCCTCGAATCCACTCCCAATGGGTGAACCCGCGATGAAAGTTCATAGATGGCTTGAACATGTGGTAAGTTGAACAGTACAAAGCAGTCAAGTACCCATGATGTTTAAAAATTTCGGACATAGACACCTGATTTTCCGGGATGGGTTCCCATCCCGGAATCTTAACAGTATCGCCCTTTCTAGCCACATATCCTTTGTTTGGAAAGGTTCGCATACCCGTATACATTGCTCTCCTAACAGGGATCGTAGGTAGTCCCTCTGGGAACCCTCTTGTAAAAACAACGCTTTCCCTTGCAAATTTGTCAAGATTTGGAGTATGTATCCGCTTATTTCCATAAACTCCTACATGGTCTTTTCTCAGACTATCAATCATAATGATTATTACATTCATCTTTTAATCCTTGCCTATTTTATAACTTTAAAGAGGTCATATTAAATAAATAGATAGGTTTCAATTATTTTTAAACTCTCTCCAATGTTGAAGGACTGCCTCTTTGGTTCCTATGGACTCAAGAAAATGAACCATTTTACCATGTAGCTCTTGTGCAACACCTTTTTTTTCATCATATAAGTTATGATCTTGCTTAGGATCTGTTGGAAGATGATATAGCTCAGGTTCTGTTTTTGCTCCAACTTCATCCTTTAGTGGTGCGTCTGATCTCGCCATTATAAAGGTCCATTCCTTCGATGTGACAGTTATCCGGAGAGCGGAAAGGACGGAAAAAATGGGGTCTTTATCGATGAGACTTGCTGAACTGACAACGATCTCCCGTTCATCATATGTCTTCCCTTTAATCAAAGGAACAAGTGACTTTCCCTGAACAGTTCCAGGACATTGAGCTCCTGCAATATCCAAGAAAGTGGGCATCAGATCGGTTGGTTGAACCAAGGCGTTGCAGCGTCCACGAATCCCCCCAAAGCAGTCAGGCATCTTTATGATCAAGGGTATATGGGCAACCTCTTCGTATAAGTGAGAACTTTTACGTATATACCCGTGTTCGCCAAGAAAGGTTCCGTGATCTGTCGTGAATATTACCATTGTGTTTTCAAATAATCCTAGGTCTTCAATCTTTTGAAGTAGTCTTCCTACCCATCGATCAACCATTGTAACCTCGCCTGCGTAAAGTGCACGAAGATGTTTCAATTCTTTTTCTTTCAAGTAATTAGCGGATCCAAGGTCAGCCTTGCCCTCTATATATGCTCCTCCTTTGACATCTCCACCTTCCCATTCTGGATCGTACATTTCAGCGTACCATTTTGGTGGATCCCAAGGTTCATGTGGATCAAATGTATCAACATGAAGGAAAAATTTTTTGTGCTGGTTATAATTGAGTTCAAGCCACTTTATAGCAGAGTTCATGGTCTGAGCGACGAAATAGTCTTCTTCAAACCGACGCATAGAGACATTTTGGAGATATCTTGTTCCCATTGCTTCTCGTCGTTCTTTTGAGTCCTTTGAAGGATTCGTCATAAACCGGTCGTGTTCTTGTCCTCTAATCCACCACCAGCCATCAAATCCTCTATCGAAGCCATGAGTATCTCTAATCATATGGTAGGTGTCCACGATGAGCATGGTTGTGTAGCCAACTTGACGGAGAAGCTGAGACAGTATAACCTCGTCTCTAGGGAGGTTAGGAATTATTCCACGCTGGGACCACTTCGAATAAGAAAATGTGTATCGCCCTGTGAAAAGATCTCGTCTGTGAGGTATAGTCGGAAAAGAAGCGACATAAGCCTTATCAAAGACCAGCGAGTTCCTAGCAAAGGCATCTAGATTCTCTGTGTGAATCCAGTTATTCCCATAACATCCAAGAAAATCACGTCTAAAAGTATCAGAGACGATCTCAATAATGTTCAACCTAGAATTCAACTCCTTCTGTTTGAGCTAGATACCTTTATCAATATTTAAGTCTATGTTGAAAAAATGCCTGAAGAAGGCTAAAAAATCGATTGATTAAAGCCTTGAATTAAGTGTACATAAAACAATCTACATATCTGGATTTTAAGCCCTCTTTAATTTCTTTCCTAGGAGGTCGTGTCTTCAAGCATTCATCCTTAGCGTGTGGGCAACGCCTTGCGAACTTGCAGCCAGGAACTTCAAATTCTTTGGTTTCTATGCCTGAGAACTTTATTCTTTCTCTCCATCGCTTTTCAGGATCTGGCTCTGGTAAGCATTCTAAAAGTAGACAAGTATATGGGTGTAGAGGTTCGGTGAGAATCTTTTGTGCATCTCCATATTCAACTATGCGCCCTCGGTTCATCACAGCTATCTCGTCACTTATATAGTAGGCTGTGTCTAGATCATGCGTGATATAAATTATTGACATGTCATATTTGCTTTTCAAGTCTAGTAGGATGTTTATAATTCCCATTCTCAGTGACGCATCTATCATGGAAACAGGTTCGTCAGCTACCAGTAGCTGAGGTGTTGATATTAAAGCTCTGGCTATGGACACCCGTTGCAGTTCTCCACCAGAAAACTCATGAGGAAATTTGCCCGCTACATTATCATAGGTCAGTCCTACTGTGTATAGGGATTCTTCGATCATCTTCTGCGCATGATCTCTAGATTTTGCCAGACCATAATTTATGGCTGTTCCGTGCAGGTATCGGTCTACCTTTTTGAGAGGATTGAATGCTTCAAATGGATTCTGGAACACTGGTTGGACTTTTTGTTTAAAAAAGTCTAGATGTTTACCCTTCATCTTCGAAATATCATGCCCTTCATATAAAATCTGCCCACTTGTAGGTTTAAGTAGTCCAAGAATCATCCTGCCTAGTGAAGTTTTTCCGCTACCTGATTCGCCGACCAGACTTAAAACTATAGATCTTTCTTTCTCTATCGTTAAATTTACATTTTCGACTGCTGTTAGTCTTGTTCCAAACACCAATCCGCCTATCTTAAACACCCTAGTTACATCTTTTACTTCAAGCAAAGGAGGCCTGTTCATATTATTTAGCCTCCAATAGGTGGCACGCCGCCCAGTGGTGAGGGTTGATTAATACAATGTTGGGGTCGAAGTTCTTACAAATGTCTTTGGCGAAGGCGCACCTAGGGTGAAATCTGCATCCTCGAGGAGGATCCTGCAAGGATGGAGGTCTGCCACTTACGCTTATCTTCCTAGACTTGTCTCCTATCTTTGGTAATGATTGTATCAAGAATCGTGTATATGGATGTAAAGGTTCTTTGTAAATCTCTCCTACAGGACCTATTTCAACCATCTTACCTGCATACATTATTGCCACTCTATCGCAGATCTGAGCATGTACACCCATATCGTGGGTGATTACCAGTATAGTGCACTTTAGTTCCTCACGGATCTTGGACAAGAGTTGAAGTATACCCCTCTGTACAACCACATCTAGGGCTGTTGTAGGCTCATCTGCGAGGAGGATCTTTGAGCCGAGAATAGTTGCCAATGCAATCACTACTCTTTGTTTCATCCCCCCGCTTAGCTGATGGGGGAAAGATGTTGCAACTTCACTTGGTAGTCCGACCCTGTCTATGTGTTTTAAGATCATTTCTTTCGCTTCTTTCTTTCCAATGCTTTTATCGTGGGCGTTGATAACATCTAGGAATTGATCTCTTATTCTGATTGTTGGGTTTAAGATGCTCATTGATCCTTGAGGAATATAGGAGATAATCTCCCACCAAATCCTGTTTAGAGCTGATCTGCCAAGTTTAAGTATGTCAATCTTTTTGCTGTCTATGTTGTAAACCACCGAACCTCCGACCACGGTGAGAGGAGAGTAGATTGAGCCGTAGATAGTCTTTGTCAACGTGGACTTACCGCAGCCAGATTCTCCAATGATGCCTATAATTTCTCCTTTATTGATTTGAAAAGAGACGTTATCTACAGCTTTGACACTAACAGTTGTGTTGCCTCCGGTTCTGATGTTGTAGTAGGCTTTCAAGTCATTGACGTCTATTATGGTCTGGCTCATTTTTTCTCACCGATCATAATGCGATGTAGCCGAATACGCGGGTTTAGAAATTCTGAAATGCCTACCGATAGTATGAAAAGTCCCAGAACCGAAAATATAATTGTCACTACCGGCGTGAGAATCCACCACCACAAACCCTTAAGCAATGCTTGGTAATTTAGAGCCCAGTATATCATCGTACCCAAAGTAGCCTCTTGCAGAGAAGATAGACCGAAAATGGACAGCGTAACCTCCATACCTATCGCCATGTTGATTCTACTTATGAAACTTGCTGATATCCAAGGCAGTACATGAGGGGTATATTCTGAAGTTATGATGTTTAACATCTTAAAGCCTGAGAATGAAGCGACGTGTGAAAACTCTCTTTCTCTTAAGCTCAAAATCATAGATCGCACATTCCTTACAGGTAAGCCCCAGGTGAGGAGTGCTATAATGGTTCCTAGCATAACCATATCGAGTTGTTTCTTTATCATCGTTGATACAAGTATAAGTATAGGTAATGTAGGAACAACTATAATCGTGTCTGTGATAAGTAGTATAAATTTCTCAATAATGCCTCCTTTGTAACCAGCGATAAGCCCAAGAACAGTACCTATGACTAGACCAATTGCAGATCCCACTACACCTAAAAGCATAGAGTTCCTTATAGCATACGTTAAGAACCAGAATACGTCTTGACCAATGCTGGTTGTCCCTAACAAATAGTCGCTTGATGGCGGTAGATTCCTAGGCGTAGAACCCCATCTACGAGGGTCATAAGGCGCAAATAGAGATATTCCGAATCCCATCACAAGGATTACTAAGCATATTACTATGCCTACGGTAATGTTCGGACTAAATCTAAGGAAATTCCACAGGAATCTTGCATATCTCTTGAGATTCGTAATAACTACCATCCTTATTTGTATTTGATCCTTGGATCGATTAATGGATATATAAGATCCAAAATAAGAGTAGCAGTGGCTGTAGCTATGATAGAATAGGTGACTACTGCCATCATCAAGTTAAAGTCTCCGTTTATTACAGCTTGATAGAGTATGTAACCTATTCCAGGATAGGAGAATACAACTTCAGTTATCATAGCTCCGCTGAAAATGCTGGCTAAGGCTACGGAAACCCCGGTTACTTGAGGCAAAAGACTGTTGCGAATAACATACCTAAGTAGGAGCTTGCGTCGGGGCAGCCCTGTCATTTCCCCGAATTGCACGTATTCTTCTGACTTAGTATGTATGACGATGGATCTCATACTTAGGAACCACCAGCCATAACCAACTATAATGAGTGAGAGTGCTGGAAGGAATGCGTGGTAGGCGTAGTTGAGTATGAATTCTAATGAGAGAGAAGGGTTAATACCTATTGAGATAGCTCCATACGACGGGAATATTGGAATTGCATAGGACAATGACATGATTAAAAGGAGAGCCATAATATAGTAGGGTGTTGGATATACAACAGTCGCAAACGCACCTAGGCCTTTAGCCCAATTTCTTTCGCTAAAATAACCAGCGATTCCACCTATCAAATTACCAACTAGCCAAGCTACTATTGTAGACACAAAGAGGAGGCTAATGGTCCAGGGTAAGGCGCGGTTCATTATCGAAACCGCAGGAGTCGGAAAATTTGCGAGAGATGGTCCGAAATCACCAAGAAAAGCCCGTCTAAGGAAGGCTATATATTGATCTAGTAGGCTGCCTTTTAGGCCATAGAGTTCTTTCATAGAATCTATAAGTTGAGATAGAGCGTCAGGATCGTAATATTGACCAGATTCTGTAAGTCTGTTAATAATGGCTAATACAGGATCAACAGGTGTAAATCTAGGTATAAAAAAACAGATGGTAATTCCAATGAAGACTACTAATACATAAGTGCAAATCCTAGGTATTATGTACTCCTTTAGTGCTCCCATTTCAAAGATCCCTTATTTTGAATGATAATATTTAATAATGAATATTTTTGCTTTGTGGAGTAATTAAGTTTTTCTTTCGTTTTCTTTATTGTTTTTCTGTGTGAGTGTCTATGGATTGGAAGGGTGTTGATGAGCGGCTTGTTAAGCGTGGGGAGCTTTTACTCAGCTT
>Ga0172363_10003977_pt1 | contig 11973 bp, 15 predicted proteins | sample LakKivs2_kivu2a2_FD_114541 | JGI IMG/M metagenome (GOLD analysis project Ga0172363, IMG submission 114541) | Sediment microbial communities from Lake Kivu, Rwanda - Sediment s2_kivu2a2 | ecosystem: Environmental > Aquatic > Freshwater > Lake > Sediment | place: Rwanda: Western Province, Lake... | reverse complement strand
GTGAAACGCCGAACAAGGCGCTGGAGAACTATCCTCAATCCGCTCATACTTCGCTCCTTTCGGAAGTCTCAGCTTTATCGTTCACAGGATCAGGATACTTGTCTGTCCATGACTTACCGCTGTCACGGCTGTACTCGATGCGCCCGCACAACATGCATATTCTCATGGCGTACAGCCACGGTCCTGATGGCGGTATCAGCATCATCTGTCCCCACCAGTGTTTCTTCCTCAGTCTGCAAATCCTCCTCATGTCAAAACCACCTGATTTTTAGTTTTGTGCCTCTTGAGATAGCATAACTTACAAACGTGCCACTTGCGACACCAGTAACCCTGTTTTCCTGGAAATCTTATGGGCGGACCGTACTCAATAGCTCCAAGAACCGACTGAACTCGACCACAAATGTCGCAAGAAGGCACAGCAACAGCCTTTATTCGATGGGTATTAGCACATTGTGTCTTTACTATTTTTTTCACCGACTCTCTCCTAGTATCTTTTTACAATTATTAATTTTTATTATTTCCCCGTCAGTAAAATCTTCAACGGCACAGTAAAAAGTTTTATAGCTATCTACATTATATAAGCCAAGAAATCCACATAACGGATTATCTGACCACAAATATATTTCAGAAAAATTTTTATGAACACCCATGTATTGATTAACAAGAACCATGAACGACCTAGAATCTATTACGACATCATCTGGGTTATTTTTTAAAAATTTCTCTCGACTTTTTTTGATTTGGTGCATCCTCTGTCTGAATGGATTTGTTAAGGATTGTTTTATAGTTTTTTTCACTGACTTCCTCCTATGTTTTCTAAATATCTAATTATTTTATTATTTTTCTTGGCATATTCAATTTCATTTCTTGTGCTTTCTCCAATATAACCTCCAACATTGAGAACCAATATTTCATCTGCTAAATCGATTTTTCTTTTGTGCAATTCATCCAGCATCTTTTTGGTTTCTCCATTCATATCCAATCCCTCATGATGCCCGAAAAGACCAACAGACAAAACAATATATCCTTTGAGAGTTTCGGTTCTTGCCGCATCAATAAAAGCATCTTTGAATCTTGTCGAACCGCATAAACAGACTATGTGCGGCATATCCATCTAAAAAGCCCTCTTAATTCTGCTTCTTCCATATAACCCTTCATCCTTTTCTACTAAAATTTGGTGAGGAATTCTTCCGTTGATTTCTGCTTTATGCGATATTATCAAGATTCTATTAAATTGATTTTGTAATTTTTCAAGTAATTTAAAGGCAGTTTCAACATGAGAATCGTCCAAAGGAGAAAAAACCTCATCCAAACAAATCAAAGAAGGCTTTCGGGCGCATCTTAAAAAAGACAACATAGCAAGACCAATCGAGCTAGCAAGTCTACATAGTGTTTTTTCTCCGCCGCTTAACAATTCATATTTATTTGCTGTTCCTCCAGTGATAACAATATCAATTTTAGATTTATCATTAATAACTATTTCCATTACAATAGTCTCTTCGCTTAAAATGTCCATATATTCTTTAATATAAATATTAAGGAATTGAATATATTTATGAATAATTCTGGTTTGTATTCCGTCAAGACCGAAACAGCCTTCCAGAATGACTAATCTACTAAGTATTTGATTTTCTTTTTTAATCTGATCTTGTAATGATTTTATCTTTTTTGTTTCATCTTCTATGGTTTCGATTTCTTTTTTAAGAAAACCTATATGAGAATTACAAGATGCTTTTGCGCTCGATATTTCTTCCGATTGGTTTTTAAGCAATTCAATTTTTGATTTAATTTCTCTTGAGGACTCATCTGCCGATTTATATTTTCTTTTTAATTCATCAAGTTTATTAGTGATATTCAGAATTTCCTGTTCATATTGTTTTCCTATTTCTGAAATTTTGTTTTGATATTGTTCTTTTTGTTGTTCTATATTGGCTTTCTCTTTTATAGATTTTTCCAGCGTTTTTTCGCATTCAGTTAATCCAAAAATCAATTCTTTTTGTTTATCTTTATTGTTTTCGTGTTGTTGAATATCAGAGCGTATATTACCTTCTTTAATAAGCCAATTATTGATTTTTTCCAATTTTATTTGATTTTCTTTAAGTTGTTCAGAAATTTTATTCAGATTTTCCTTTAAACTGTTCGCCTCTGTTTCATATTTTTCTTTTTCAATTTTATTTTTTTGAATTTCCTCTTCTATATGTTTTCTACTAACAATACTTTTACATTTATCGCAAGTAAATTCCGATTTATTTCCGGCGCAATCTAATTGTTTTTGAAGAGATGCGATTTCGTCTTGACGTTTTTTAATTTCAGAATTAGACAGAACAACAGAACTATTAATTTGAATATTTTGTGATTGTTGTGAGCTAATGATTTCTACAAATTTTGGCTTATATTGTTTTGCTTTTTCTACTGTCGCTAGATCTTTTTGTTTTTCTTCAGAATTAAAAGATTCTATTTTTTGTTTATTCATTTCCATTTTGTCATTAAGATCTTTTCTCTTAAAAACCAATTCATTGATTTCGTTTTCTCGCTTTAATAGTGATTTATCCGATTCTTGTAAAAGATTGTTCCATTCCTGAATTCGACTTTCTTTTTGTTTCTTTTTCTCGTTTAAATCGTTTTGAATTTTTTGTCCATCTGTTTTTATAGATTCTAACTCTTTTATAATATCAGATGAAGACAAGGATTCAATTTGATCTCTACACTTTTTTAAAAGTAAATCTTTTTCTGTAATTTGCTTTTCTTTTTCTACAATTTCTTTTTGAATATTATCAATAGAAGATTTCGATTTAATATTATCGATTAATAAATTAACTTGAGCAACTAAAGTTTCTACTGCCTTTTGTTTCTTGTTTTTCTTTTCTCTCACTTTTTCCAAACATCCAGATACGACATTTTCGAGATGCAATAATCGAATCAGCATTTCTTTTCTATCTGCATCGGTTGACATTAAAAACTTTCCCTGATCAGCCTGCCCAAATAAAACAGAATTTACAAAAATATCATAATCCATATTAATAACTTTGAAAATTGATTCATCAGTGTCCGATATTCTATGCCCCGATTCGCTGGTGGTTTCTTCTTCGTGAACACAAGAAAATTTTAAAATGGCAGCATGATGCTCGTGGTCCTTGGAAAATGATCGTCCTCGTTTTAAAATATATACTTTTTCATTCTCTTCAAATATTACTTCTACATAGGATTCCTTAATTTCTTCGGGTATCTTATTATTAATGCAAGTGGCGATAACTCTTGTAGCTTTTTCTGTTTTATCATTGTTTGCAGTTCTTCTAACCAATTGTTCATAAAAAGCATAACATAATGATTCTAATATAGTAGATTTTCCAACTCCATTAGAATTATCAAAGTCATTTCCAATCATTCCTGCTATTGATATAAGATTGGTAATTCCTTTTTCTTTAATTTTGCGAATATGTGTTAATGGATCTTGCCTGATTTGCTCATACAATTGATCCAGAGACATATTTTGATACTCATCTAACATATCAAAAACAACACAATTATTATGGTTTCCAAAGCGAAGAAAATTAAACATTTTTAGAGCATAAATTTGCATTATTTCCCCATAACTTCCTGATAGATTTCTACGGCTAATTCTGACACTTTACTTTGCTCTTCTTTATCTTTGACTGTTTCTGTAATCATTTCTTTTATAACAGTCAAAACATCTTCGTCGGTAATATGCCCTTTTTCCATAATTTCTTTTGTCAACTCGGAAATTTTTTCTTCTTCATTTTTGTCATGTGGATGCGGATTATGAGTAAAAATATGAATCGGATTAAGTTTTTCCTGGATTTCTTTTTTTAACGATTCTATTCCACTTGCAAAATCCAAAAAATCCCTCTTGTTTCCAAAAAAAACCAATTTAACAATAGACTCCATATATTTAGAATAATCTAGAGAACCAAATTTATTCCTGATTTCTTGAATTGTACCTCGAATTTCTAACATAGGTCTACAATTAGGATATTCTATAAATCTGCTTTTACCATAATCTTTAATTGTTTCTCCTTCAGAATCAAACACCATAAATCCCTTTGGTTGTTTAATTTCATTCATATCACCCTTTTCAATACTTCCTACATAAAATCCATGTGTTTTAATATTCAATATCTGATGCTTATGAAAATCACCAAGGAAAATATACTCTGCACCCAAATCGTCTAGCCATTCACATTCTACATCTTCTGCTCTGCGACTAAAATAAGGTGTATCATCTGCGTTATTCTCTTTTTTTATCAATGTTGTTGTAGTTGTTGTTTTATCGTCTGGATTTTTATAATATGAATTTAATATTGCTCTCTTTACTCCAAAATGACCAAAGAAAATCAATGGATAAGGGCTAGGTTCACTTTTAATTTTATTTAAGACATTTTGAAACTCTCCCCTAACAGTAGTCTTCTTTTGTTCTATATCAAGAGAATAAGGCATAAATACAAGGCGGTAATTTTCAAAATCCTCAATATAAAATTGATCGATTACTTTTAATTCGCCCAATCCTAATTTTTTAATATCCGCTAAACTATGGGTGTGTTTTAAAACGTCATGATTCCCTGTTAAAATAATAACACGTATATTGTTTGAATACAATCTGTGTAATTGAGAACTAAAAAATCCTCTTACTTCATTACTGGGATGAGGATTGTCATAAACATCTCCGTTAATAACAATTAAATTGGGTTTTATATCCTGAATGCATTTATCAACCATCCACTTAAAAGATCGCATAAAATCAACATGACGAAACGGAAGATTAGAATTTTTACGGTCCATTACGGTTTTATAAATGGTTTTATTTAAATGCAGATCGCTGATAATTGCTATTTTCATCTGATTATTATACAAAAAACCCAGCTTTTTTAGCCATTTCTTTTATGTCGTTTTTAAAATTCTCTTCGATTTCTTTCCCTTCTTGCATATATTGTTTTCTAAGAACATAACTTGGATGATACGTCGGCATACAAGAAATAGATTTATATTCAAACCATTTTCCTCTCAAAGAAGTTATTCCGCTCAAATTTAACAGGTATTTAGTAGGAACACTTCCAATCAAAAGCAAAAACTTAGGTTTTAAAATTTCTATTTCTTTTAATAACCATTTGTCCATACATGTTTTTATCAGTTGCTCGTCATGAGGAAATTTATTATCCTTTGGACGACACGGAATAGTATTTGTAATAATAGAATTTTTTTTATTATAGCCAAATTGATTCAAAGTAGAACGAAGAAGTTTTCCGGCTCTTCCTACAAATGGTTTTCCAATCTCAATTTCTGAACTTCCAGCCGCCTCACCTATAATCATAACTATGGGATTTATTATATTTCCGTCGCTTAAAACAACTCGATTATAGATCTGTCCAATATGGCAATCTCTACATTTTTCTTTGGCTAGGTTGAATTCTTGATAGTCGGTGAATTGCATAATTATTCTTCAACAAAATTTGCTCAGTGATTATATTAATTATTTTGTTTCGTTCGTATATACATACCATCCAATGCCGGTTCTTTCATTTCCATTCATATTTGCAACAATAAAAAACGGCCAACAATACATATCGAATCCTCGTACAGCAATATATCCTCTTGCAATAGCCATGGCCTTAGACGCCTTTCCAATTGTTGCATTGCCAAAACAACGAACTATAACTTCCTTATTCTCCTCCAATGAATGCGCAATGGCTCCGGCAAGTTTTTTAACATTTCTTTTCCGATCTTCAGGATTAATCTCTTTCGGATCTGCTTTTACCATAAGAACACTTTTACACTTACTTACGTCAATATTGGATGCACTAAATTTTTCCGAAGCAAATGTAACAAAACAAATTCCTGTTAAATCGTTATCTCCTATTTTTGTAGTAATAAATGCTGGTGAACAATCAAGCTGAAGGTTTTTTGGTTCAACACTAATGTATGTTTTTGCTATGGCTAATGCTTTGGCGGCTTTTCCAATGGCAGCACTTCCAAAACATCTTACATTAATTTCTCCTCGACCTCTTAGAGAATGACTGATTGCTCCAGCTAATTTTTTAACATTTCTTTTCCGATCCTCAGGAGAAATATCGGGAGGATCTGCTTTAACCTTCAAACAATCTACGACTTCTCCTTCCTTTATGCTTTCTTCATGTGTTTCATTCCCAACTTTATCAACCTCTATGTTTCTATTCATTTTCTTCTCTTCCATGTTATCACTCCTTTTTAAACACCAATTATTACAAGAAATAACTACAATCACATTATACACAAAAAATATAAAAGTGTGAAAGCTTTTTTCACTATTTTTTTATATTAAATTTATTTGGTCTTTTAAGTTTTTTTCGTCTTTTCTAATTTTTCGAATAGTTTTCATTATAAAATCTGCTTCCTGGGTTTTTTTCATTTCAATAGTATAAAGCAATTTTCCAGGATTAGTCAGAGTATAATTAATAACTGAAAAACTATCTTGAATATTTGTTTTTTTCTTGATTAAAGCCGCCACAACTCTTTTTTGCAATCTTTTCTTATTTAATTGATTCGCATGAGACCTGCCAATATTAATTTTCCCCTTGCGAACATTGCATTCTTTAATTACTGATGCAATAGTTCCACCTTCTCCTAGTTTTTTAAGCCATCCAACAATTTGCCGATTTCCATTAGACAAAATTTTAACTGTTTCATCCATCGACATTTTATCTGATGCACTATCTTTTGTACTTAAAGAATTCGCCAATACATCTTTCAGTGTATTTTCCGATCCGTCTTTTCCATCATAGTTATAATCCAAAGACAATATAAATTTCTGTAAAGAATTTGGATCTATACCTATAGGAATTCTCTTTTTTGCCCTTTTTCCTATTTGTAAGTTCCTTATGCAATTTAGAAGATATGTAAATAAACAAGTATTAAACGAACCCCTCTTGCTATCATAAGTAAAAACAGCTTTAACAAAATATAAACATAACTCTCCAAACATATCTTCTTGACTATCCATTAAGTATTGATGCCGTCGCGCCCATATCTGCAAGGTTGGTATTCTGTTATTATAAATTTTTTCAAAAAGTTTATTATCTTTTGTTTTTTGAAAACAAATTATATCCTTATTCTCCTGTTCTCTATCAATAGACGCAAAAGAAGATCTTTCCGCATCTGTATACCAGGAAAAAGAATTGTCATGTTTTTCATCAGAAAGATCTACATTATCAGTTTGAATCATTTTATTTCTCCCTCCAACATGTTTTACGAAATTCACACTGTACACATTCCAAAGACTTTTCATTCTTATAAGGCCTGTCCGGAATTTCTCCTTTCATCTTGTAATCTATTAATTTTAAGCATTTAGATGTAATAGACTGAATAACAGGGGAATAATACTTAATATGAAAAACCCTATACTGATTTACATTATCATAAAGCAGCATTCCGTCATTCACTTCTGTCAGCCACAAATAAATCATAAGTTCTATAACGTGTTTTTTAAAAGCACCCTTAGATTCTATCTGCGAAAATTGTTCTGCATCAATCCTTTGGGTTTTAAGCACATAAAGTTTTCCGCCCATATTTAAAATAGCATCAATATTACCAGAAATATTATAATGACAATCCGCTGAGACTACATTTTTCTCTACAACTTTAATTCCCTTGCTTTTAGAAAAAATTTCCATCCACTTTTGTTTAGAAAAAACTCGATCCATAATTTCCAAATAAGATTTATAATGAGACGGAGAAACAACGCCATTGACTACATATATGATTCTTCGAGGACATTCAGTAATACGAGAAGGATCGAAACTTGTTACAGAATATAAAATGGATTTTTCTAAATTATTGCTATCAATTAAAGACTCTAGAGATTTTGACGCCTCATCTCTTTGAATAAATCTGTACTTTAAGTTTTCTGTCATTTTAATCCCTGTCTCGATCTAAAACATTTCTGAAAATCTTTGTTATTTCAGAATTGGTTAATTGTTTTTCCATTTTCAAAAATTCACATAAATTATTTTGACTTACAAATGAATCTGGGTCAATTCCTGTTGGCAAGCCATCTATAACAGATATATGATCATAGAAATCGAACTTTTTCAGCGAATAAATAGACTTATTCTGAGCTTTTTGACCAGCTTGATTTTTGTCTTGATCCAGACAAATACAAATATTACTGCAATACCTGGAAATTAATCCAATTTGTCTAGGAGAAAGATTGGTCCCCATAAGACCGCAAATATTTGTCAACCCTTCCTGAAATAACACAATAGAATCCATATATCCTTCTACAAGATAAATTTTGTCCTTATTAAAAACTTCTTTTCTGGATTTGTCTAATAAAAATAAGTGATTACTTTTTTGAAATGGCTTAGACAAATTCCACCACGTATTTCCTGGCTCAAACGAAGGCTTACGAGTTGCAAATCCAACAACTCGACCAAATTCCGAGTAAACCGGAACAATAATTCTTCCTTTAATAAAATAAGAGTATCCATTATTATCTGCGCCTATTGTTTTTTTATCTTTGCCAAAAAAATTAATTTCGTCCGGTATTTTGTCTTTATAAGAACAATAACCTAATACATGAAAATCAATAGATTCTGGTTTAATATTTCTTTTAGATAAATAATTTTTAGCATTGTCAATTTCCGTAGTATTGCCACAAACCAGGTTGTTGTGACACTGCTGAATAAACTGATTTAAATAAGACATAAATTATTCTTAGATATTCTACTATTCTTCTATCTTTTCTTCTTTGATATCGCCTACTAATTCTTCCGGAGAAGCATCATCAACTCGTTTATCAACAAGGGAAATATCTCCGCCTATTGGAGAAACTATTTTAGAAGGATTTTCTTTCATCTCTAAAATAATTCCGTCTAGCTGATCTTTTGGATCAATTTTGGCTTCTTCTACTTTTTCCAGAAGAGGAATAACCAACTTGTTTTTAACCAAAAAATCTGCAACATCAAGAATGGTAGTTGCACCGGTCTCTACTGTTTCTCCTGTTACTTCCTCCTGAATTCTCAAAAGCCCCTTATAAGGTTTTATTAACTTAAGATTTCTAGCTTCATTACACAACATAACAACAGGATTCATAGAAGAAGGATCAAAGATAATTCTAAATTCCGCTCTTCCAAATGGTCTAGCAACCCTATTTTTTATAAAAGTTACAGCACTAATTTGTCCCACTATTTTATCGTCTTTTCCGTCTTTTACTGTAATTTTTTGCTTAGATTGTACTCTAATTCTTAAGTCAGAATAAAATTTTAAAGCTTTACCACCTGGTGTAGTTTCTGGATTTCCATACATTCCCACATTCATTCTTGTCTGATTTACAAAAACACAAATTGTATTCGTAGTGCCACAAGAAGAACGAATTTTTCGACATCCTCTTGACATAAGCTGAGCTTGAGCGCCTATTCTGGCATTATCTTCTAGCGTACCTTCCAATTCTGCTTTTGGAGTTAATGCCGCTGTAGAATCAATAACGAGCATCCCAAAGCCACCCGATTTACAAATTTGATACCCATACTCTAAAGCTTGTTCACCAGAATCAAACGAGTTACAATAAACTAATTTATCAACATTTACACCGTGCTTTTTGGCCCAATTTGGATCAAAAGACTGTTCGATATCTAATAATGCACATTCCAATCCCTGTCTCTGAGCAGATGCTATTGCATAAAGAGTAAGCAGACTTTTTCCGCCAGATTCAGGTCCATAGATTTCAACCATTTTGCCCCTTGGTATACCCCCAGAATAACTAGCCTCATCAATAGAACTTATACCAAAAGGAATAACAGGTTCATTACTAGCCTCTATTTTTTCAAAACGAGTTAACAATGGATTTTTTGTATTACCCATTTGCTTTTCAATATTAGCCAGTACTGCGTCCATCGGATCTTTTTCTTTAGTCATGACTATCTCCTTATTTGTTGTACATTAATGCACCATCTATCAGACATGCTTGATTGCCATAGGTCCATGATATTTTGATGTTCTTGTAATCACATAGTCGGTTGCCATAAGAGACGCAACGGACCATACAAATTCACTACCGTCTGCATTCCTCATCAAATTGTCCATACCATGATAAATATATGCGCCATCTGGCCATTTTTTTCCACGAATTGCATTATTTAACTTCTGTGCTTGAATCATTGCTTTTTGAATATTCATATCTTACTCCTGTAATTCCACATCGTCATTAACGGCTTTCAACAAAATTTGTGCTGTTTCATATACGCCCTCTGGCCCATATTTATGTAACAACTTCTCGACATCATTAGTGTTACTTGGATTAATATGTCATTTCTCCGTCTAAACTAAGTTCCCAAACGCCAGCACCAACCGGCCTACCAATTACACAATACATTTTTGATTTTGATTCATTATTATGTATTAAGCAACCATATTTGATAATCCCATGAGCAACAAACGTGTCAACACGAGGTTTTAATCCTTTGGATAGACAGTTCACTGCATAATTATATTGAATTTCGTAGCTGGACTCTCTACATTTATCGTTAAATTCATTAATTTTTCTTCGAAGATCTTCATCCATCGTTTTAGCATACATCTCGCGGATCATTATGTCATTAATACTCACGGTATTACTTTCAACTAGTCAATTTTTCATTCTTCAATCTATTCTTGAAACTTGAATTACTGCTGACCGAGTTATTTTTAACTCGGTCAGCAGTATAATTGATCAAAACCTAAAATAATTCCGCACTTTCTTCTTTATTTGCTTCTTCGCTATCGTCAAAAAGATCTTGAGACGCAGAAGGAGCATTGCTCATTGTTTCCTCAGCCACTTTTGAATCTTTAACGGGTTGATCATTGGCAGGCTGAGATTCAGAGTGATCGTTATCAGAGTCATTATCTCTCTTTGGCGGAATTTTAGCGGAATCCGGTAATGAATTCCATACCTCTTGCCTCTTTTCAAGAGGAGTAGACTTATAAATATCAGTTAGCGGCCAAAGTTTTTGAGATTGAATCATAGCGATCTCTTCTGTAGTCAGAGGAGTTTCCTTAATAGGCATAACCAGATATTCGGTCTTTAATTTATTTGGTTCGCCATTCGGAAGCTTCGGCACCTTAACAGTAATAGCAAAGTCCGATCCCTCTTTGACATCAGAAGGATTTTTTCCAGATGTAGCTTTGTAATTGGCAAAATACTTAAAAACAGAAGATCCTTTTTCAAGAACCTTCAGTTTTCCATCCGATCTGTCAATAACATTAATAGCATATCGTCTGGAAGGATAAAACCCAGCTCCCCATGCAGGATCCGTATCTCTATCAGAATCCTGAAGAGTCGCCCTATACGGCTTGAAGAACTTACGACACTTAACATGAGGTCCAACCGGCCTACATTGATACTTTCCCGGCTTGGTTAGATCCATATAAGGAATCTTAGGTCTTTCCGCTGATTTATTGTTTTCGTTTTCGTCTTGCTTGAAATCCTCATCCCAATTACCTTTTTCTGCTAGTGACATTTTAATATCTCCGTTTTAATTTTTATTATTTTAATTTTTATTTATTTTATTTTTTAGAACTCTCTTAATTTTATGCCATTATTATCATCTTCTCCTTCCTTTTGTGATCTAAAAAGATCATCTATTTTTGTTTCTTCCATTTCCTTATCAAAGTCATGATCTGGAAGCGACATTCGACCTTCTCTAAGTTTTAACAAAAGTTGCCAAATTGTAATTCTTCTAGATAAATTATCTTGAAGACTATCTAGGTTTTTTAAAATATGATCACAAGATTTAGATAGGGCTTCGGTTTCAGCAAAATCGGCAAGAAAATAACTTAATCGAAACGTAGCATCTCCTTTGCGACCTTCTGCGTTTTTTTCAGAAGAAAATTTTCCCCAAGCATCTCTTAAAATATCTACTGCTCTTTTCTTAAAGTTATAACATTTAATGACACTAACTAAAATTTCCGCCAGCCTGTCCTTTGCAGCCTGAACCTTATATAATTCAT
>Ga0172363_10003976_pt1 | contig 11974 bp, 7 predicted proteins | sample LakKivs2_kivu2a2_FD_114541 | JGI IMG/M metagenome (GOLD analysis project Ga0172363, IMG submission 114541) | Sediment microbial communities from Lake Kivu, Rwanda - Sediment s2_kivu2a2 | ecosystem: Environmental > Aquatic > Freshwater > Lake > Sediment | place: Rwanda: Western Province, Lake... | reverse complement strand
GGAGATTACGGGCTGGGCCTTCAGGCCGAGGACGGCTGCTTCCACCTCATCAACGACACCTACTACAGCAGCGACATAGCCGCCGATGAGATTCGCGGCCTGGTGCGCCTGTACCTGCGGACCGACGAGCGGCGCTACCTGGACGCCGCCCTGCGCTTCGCCGACTGGCACGTGCGCAGGCAGGACGCCGACGGCGCCTGGCCCCTCAGCGAGGACCGCTGGGGCGCGGCGGTGACCGGCTACCGCGGACCCGGCGACATGCCCAACATCGCCATCGCCCTGCTGATGGCCCACTGGGCGACCGGGCGGGCGGGGTATGTTCTCAGCGCTGCCGCGGCGCTGCGCTACTCCATGTCGCAGCAGCAGGTGCCGGGGCGGCAGGAGCGGCACTACGGCGAGGACGGCGCCACCCACTGGGGCTTCTGGTCGTGGGACCCGCCCTACGACTTCACGATGTCCGCCGACCAGTCCACCCACCACGCGCGCGGGTACTGGTTCTTCCTGGACTACCTGCTGTCGCGCCCGGGCAAGGAGCTGGACGCCCTGGCCGACGAGTGCCGCCGGCGCAAGGCCGAGGGCGCCGAGCCGACGTGACCGCGCCGGGCCGCCGGGCCGCCACAGAGGGCCTCCCATGATCGCCCGAACCGACACGCCGCCGACCTGGACGCTCGACGAGGCCGACTGGCAGCCCCGGCGGAACCGGGTCTGGGAATCGCTGTGCACCGTGGGCAACGGCTACCTCGGCGTGCGCGGCTTTCCCGAGGAGCCCTTCGACGCCGGCCCCAGCGACGGCGCCATCTACGTCGCCGGGCTGTTCGACGAGTCCGGCGCCGACGGCATCCCGTCGCTCGTGCCCGCCGTCAACTTCCTCAGCGTGGAGATCCTGCTGGACGGCGCGGCGCTGCGCATGACCCCGGGCGGCGTGCGCGAGTACCGCCGGGTGCTGGACATGAAGCGAGGCCTGCTCCGGCGCAGCTTCGTCCACGTCGCCGAGCGACGCTCCACCAGGCTCGACTTCGAGCGGTTCGCCAGCCTGGCCGAACCGCACCTGGCCGGGCAGTCCGTCGCCGTCACGCCCCTGGATTGGTCGGGCCCGGTGGAGGTGCGGCTGTGGGTGGGCGGCCCGCCGCCGGCGGGGCCGCTCGGCGAGCGCCTGCGGCCGGTGCACGGGCGGCACATGGGGCGACAGCGCATCCTGCTGGTGGCCGAGACGGCGGGCAGCCGCATCCGCCTCGCCCACGCCTGCCGCGCGGGGGCGTGGGTGCGCCAGGCCGCCCCGCCGCGCCCGGGGCACCTGACCGACGGGGCGCGGCTGGGCCTGGCCTACCGCGCCGTGCTGGAGTGCTGCCAGCGCGCCGTCTTCGAGCGCCTGGTGACCACCTACACCTCGCGCGATCCCGAGACGACCTCCGTGGAGCGCTGCTGCCTGGGCGACCTGACCGGCCCGGACGGCTCGGCCTACGGCGCGCAGCGGCGGCGGCACGTCCGCCGCTGGGCCGAGCGCTGGCGCCGCGCCGACGTGGCCATCGACGGCCCCGCCGACGACCAGCGGGCGATCCGCTTCGCCGTCTTCCAGCTCGTGGCCGCCTGCCCCCAGCGCGACCCGTCGGTCAGCATCGCCGCCAAGGGCCTCACCGGCCCGGGCTACCGGGGGCACGTGTTCTGGGACACCGAGATTTTCATGCTCCCCCACTTCCTGTGGACCCATCCCGGCTCGGCCAACCGCCTGCTGACCTACCGCTGGCTGCTGCTGGACGGCGCCCGCCGCAAGGCACGCCAGGCCGGCTACGCCGGCGCCATGTTCCCCTGGGAAAGCGCCGAAAGCGGCGAGGAGACCTGCCCGTCGCACGTGCCGGACCCGAAGACGGGCCGGCCGGTGCGCGTCCTGACCGGCCGGCTCCAGCACCACGTCAGCGCCGATGTCGTCTACGCCGCCTGGCAGTACGTCCGCGTGACCGGCGACGACCACTTCCGCGAGCGCCAGTTTCTGGCCCTGGCGGTGGAGACGGCCCGCTTCTGGGCGTCGCGGGCGCGGTTCAACCCACGCCGGCGCCGCTACGACATCCGCGACGTGATCGGCCCCGACGAGTACCACGAGCACGTCGACAACAACGCCTACACCAACCACCTGGCCGCCTGGAACCTGCGCCTGGCCGCCGACGAGGCCGAACGCATGAGGGCCGTCCACGCCCGCGGCCGCCTGCTGGGGCAACTCGCCGTCGGCGACGAGGAGATCGCCCGCTGGCGGGCCCTGGCCGGGGCCATGTTCCTGCCCGCCCCGGGCGACGACGGCCTCATCGAGCAGCACGAGGGGTTCTTCCGGCTCGAGCAGGCCGACCCCCGCGAACTTTCTAGCGTCACCTCGCCAGACCCGGAGAGCGTCCGCATGAGGAAGGTCCGCCGCTGCCAGGTGCTCAAGCAGGCCGACGTGCTGATGCTGCTGGCGCTGATGGGCGAGCGCTTCGGCCCGCCCGTCAAGCGCCGCAACTGGGACTACTACGAGCCGCGCACCACCCACGACTCGTCGCTCAGCCCCGCCGTCCACTCGCTGGTCGCCAGCGACCTGGGCCTGACCCGGAAGGCCTACGAGTACTTCCGCCGCTCGGCGCTGCTGGACCTGGACGACACGATGGGCAACACCGCCGCGGGGCTGCACCTGGCCGCCATGGGCGGCACTTGGCAGGCGGTCGTGGCCGGCTTCGCGGGCCTGCGCGTGGGCGACGACGGGCGGCCCCGCGTCCGCTGCGCCCTGCCGGGCGCCTGGAGGCGCCTGCGCACATGCGTGCAGTGCCGCAAGCGCTGGTACGTCATCGAGGCGGACGCGACCTCCGCCACCGTGCGCCCGGAGGCCGACCGCGCCCTGCCCGCCGCCGTCACGCGATGAACTGCTCGATGTAACGCTTGGACAGGACGACCATCTTCTTGCGCATCTCGCCGCGCGACCAGATCGACCCGTGCGGCTCGATGGACAGGCAGCCGTCGTAGTTGTGCTCGTGGAGGAAGGCCATCACCTTGCCCCACTGCACGTCGCCCATGCCCGCCGGCGGCTGGGCCACCAGCTCCTCGGCGTCGTAGAGGTGCTCCTTGATGTGCACGTGGGTGATCTTGTCGCCGTGGAGGCGCACCACGTCGAGGTAGTTGCGCCGCGCGTGCAGCCAGTTGGCCGGGTCGTACTTGATGCCGACGTTGGGCAGCTTCTCCCAGACGGCCTCGAAGGCCTGCAGGCTGTGGAAGAACGTCGCTCCGTGGACGGCGTAGAACGCCGCCTTCATGCCGGCATCCTCGATCTTGTCCAGCAGCGCCGGCCAGACGCGGCAGAACTCCGCGACGTTCTCCTCCAGGCCCTTCCCCGGCAGCACGCCGCTGCCCGTGACGAACACCTTCGCCCCAAGCCGCCGGGCGTAGCCGATGCCGCGCTCCAGCGCCGACCGGCAGCGCTCCCGCTCCGCCGCGTCCGGCGACATGTGGTTATAGCCCCACAGCCCGTACGCGCACACGCCCACCGCGTGCGAGTCCAGGATGCGCTTCATCTGCGCGATCACCTCGTCGGTGATCTCCGCGAAGTCGCCCCAGTAGTCGAACTCCAGCGAGGGCAGTCCCTGCTCGGCCGCGAACCGCGCGATGTCCGGCAGCTCCGCCAGCTTCTTGCCGCCGATGAAACCGATCTTCATGGCCATGTACGTTTCTCCTGTCGTGGGCCGCCAAGCGCCATAGGGCCAATAGGACCAATCGGACGCATGCCGCTACGCCAGCCGCACCTCGCGGCCGGTCTGCGCGCTTTTCAGCACCGCCTCCATCATCTGCTGGACGACAAGCCCGTGGCGCAGCGGGGCCGAGCACTGGCTGCCGCGCAGGATGCAGTCGAGGAAGTGGCTGGCCATCACGTTCCAGCCGCTGGGCAGCCCGCGGGGCATCTCGACGGTCGTGTCGTTGGGCGCGCCATCGACGGTGCGGTAGACGGTCAGCGGCTGGAGCTTGGCGCCCGCCTCGGTGCCGAACAGCTCGATCTGGAAGTCCGGCGCCTGGTGGCAGGCCCAGAAGCTCTCGACGGTCAGGGCCGAGCCGCCCTCGAAGCGGATGAACCCGCCGGCGTAGTCGTCGGCGGCGTAGCGCTTGTAGAACTTCGGGGGCTTGTGGAAGTCCCACCAGCCTTTGCCGAACGGGCCGAACTTCGCCCCGCCGACGCCGGTGGCGCTGAGCGGGCGGGGCATGCCCAGCAGCCACCAGGCCGCGTCCAGCACGTGCACGCCCATGTCCCGGAACGCCCCCCCGCCGGCCAGGACGAACCCCTCGCTCCAGTCGGGTATGCCGCTGCGGCGGATGGACCGCGCCCGCCCGTAGTACAGCTCGCCGAACGCGCCGCTGCGCACCTGGCGCCCGAGGCACTGCACCCGGTCGCTGAAGCGCGTGCTCAGCGACATCATGTTGACCACGCCGGACTTTTCGGCCACCTCGACGGCGCGGGCGGCGGCGCGGGCGCTGTCGGCCAGCGGCTTGGTGATCATCACGTGCTTGTCGCGGCGCATCGCCTCCACGGCGATCGGCACGTGCCACTGGTTCGGCGTGCCGACGAACACCGCGTCGATCTCGCGGTCGCGGCACATCCGCCGGTAGTCCGTGTATGTCTTGACCTCGCCGCCCAGCTCCCTGGCGCAGGCGTCCATCTTCGCCTGCACCACGTCGCACAGCGCGACGATCCGGCTGCGCTTGTCGGCCAGAAAACCCTTGGCGTTCTCGCGCCCGATGCCCATCCCGACGATGCACACGCCCACTTGCCTGCTCATGCGCTGTCCTTTGTGAAGGCCAGGGCGAACAGGATACCACCGCCGGCCCCTGATACAACGGGGCGGCTTGCTTGTCAGCCCGCCCGCCGCACGGTTAGACTGCCCCCATGAGCGCGACGGCCCGGCCATCCATGCCCCTGTTCGGCGCGAAGGGTCCCGTTCGCGCGGGCCGGCCAGCCCGGAGGCAGGAGGTCGAGAGCAACAGGCTCTCGCCTGCCGACCGGGCCTTCCACGACTGGTACCGGTTCGTCCTGTCGTTTCCGCCGCATCTCGTGCGGGATTACGTCGAGCGGTTCGGCCTGTCGCGGGGGGATTGCGTTCTGGATCCCTTCTGCGGCACGGGCACGACGCTGGTGGAGTGCAAGAAGCTGGGCCTGGCCAGCGTCGGCATGGAGGCCAACCCGATGGGCTACCTTGCCTCCCAGGCCAAGACCGACTGGGCGGTGGACGGCGACGAGATGGAGGGCCACGCCCGCGGCGTCGCCGACGCGGCCGGGGCGGAGCTGCTGAAATCGGGCATTCGCGACGAGGAGTTCTTCGGCGACCGCGGCGCCGCCTCAGCCGCACCGCGCGTGCCGCTGCTGCGCCTGCCGGGCGACAGCGCCAAGCTCCTGCTGGGCAACTCCATCAGCCCGCTGCCGCTGCACAAGACACTGGTGCTGCTGGGCGCTCTGGATCGTCGCCGTCAGGACCGCCTCCGCCGCCACGAGCTGCTCGCGCTGGCCAAGGCGCTCGTGACCACCATCGGCAACCTGCATTTCGGGCCGGAAGTCGGCGTCGGGCGGATCAAGCCCGACTCGCCCGTCATTGCGCCCTGGCTGGCGAACGTCGCGCAGATGGCCGACGACCTGCGCCGGCTCGGCGGCCCGCGACAGGCGGAATCGCGAGTCTTCCACGCCGACGCGCGGGCCGGCTGCCCGCAGCTCCCGCCGAAGTCCGTGGCGGCCGTTATCACCTCGCCGCCGTACCCAAACGAGAAGGACTACACGCGAACGACGCGCCTGGAATCCGTCATCCTGGGCCTGGTCCGCGACCGCCGGGAGCTGCGGGCGCTGAAGCGCGGCCTGATGCGGTCCAACACCCGCAACGTCTACAAGGGCGACGACGACGACCGGTGGATCGCGGCCGTGCCGGAAGTGCACGACCTGGCCGAGCGAATCGAGGCCCGGCGCCTGGCGCTGGGCAAGACCAGCGGCTTCGAGCGGATGTACGCCCGCGTGACGAAGCTGTACTTCGGCGGCATGGCGCGGCACCTGGCGGCGTTGCGGCCGGCGCTGAGGCCCGACGCGCGGCTGGCCTATGTCGTCGGCGACCAGGCCTCCTACCTGCGCGTAATGATCCGCACCGGGCAGATCCTGGCGCGGATCGCCGAGACCCTCGGCTACCGGGTCGTCTGCATCGACCTGTTCCGCACGCGCCTGGCCACGGCCACACGCCAGCAACTGCGCGAGGAGGTCGTCATCCTCCGCTGGCCGGGAAACTGAACACATAGAGGGCGTCGGGATGCGCGACAAGAAGGCCAACTTGTACAAACGGATCATCGAGGAAGTTTTCGCCGCAGGTTACCGGCGCGGTGCCGAGGCGGTCCCGTTCGAGCGTGACGACCTGGCCCGGGTGGCAGACCGACTCGGCGTAAGGTTGCCGAAGAACCTTGGCGACCTGATCTACTCGTTCCGGTTCCGCGCGGCGTTTCCCGAATCCATCACGTCGCGCGCGCCGAAGGGAAAGGAGTGGATTATCCGGTTGGTGGGGCGGGGCAAGTACTGCTTCGTCGCCACTGCGTTCACGCAGGTGACCCCTCGCGCCGACCTGGCGGTCACGAAAGTACCGGACGCCACGCCGGGAATCATCGAGAAGTACGCCCTCAGCGACGAGCAGGCCCTCTTGGCCAAGGTCCGCTACAGCCGGTTGATCGACGTCTTCACGGGCGTCACCTGCTACTCGCTTCAGAGCCACTTGAGAACCGCCATTCCGGAAGTAGGGCAGGTGGAGACCGACGAAATCTACGTCGGCCTGGAACGGAGGGGTGTGCATTACGTGATCCCCGTTCAGGCAAAGGGCGGCCGGGACAAGCAGAGCATCGTCCAGATCGAGCAGGACATGGCCGTCTGCCGGGAGAAGTTCCCCTCGCTTATCTGCCGCCCGGTGGCGGCCCAGTTCATGCCGGCCGATGTCATCGCGCTGTTCGAGTTCGAGCTTCAGGGCAATTCGATAGTGATCGCGGCCGAACGGCACTACCGACTGGTTCCCCCGGATCAGGTCAGTGCCGAGGACCTGCGGGCGTACGGGAGCCGGCTGGCGTCCCCGTAGGGATTCGCCGGAAGGGAGCGCACAGGTGACCACGTTGACGGTACTGGACTGGGCGGTGATCGGGGCATACTTCGTCGTGCTGGCGGGGGTGGTGGCCTGGTCGGCGATGCGGCAGAAGTCGTCGGCGGACTATTTTCTGGCCGGGCGGAACCTCGGCTGGTTCGTCATCGGGGCGTCGCTGTTCGCCAGCAACATCGGTTCGGAGCACCTGGTGGGTCTGGCCGGGGCGGGGGCCGGCAGCGGCATGGCGATGGCGCACTACGAGCTGCACGCCTGGTGCCTGCTGGTGCTGGGGTGGGTGCTGGTGCCGTTCTACTCGCGCAGCGGCATCTTCACCATGCCGGAGTTCCTGGAGCGGCGCTACAACCCCGCGGCGCGGTGGATCCTCTCGCTGGTGAGCATGGTGGCCTACGTGTTCACGAAGGTCAGCGTGACGGTGTACGCGGGGGGCACGGTGTTCCGCACGCTGCTGCCGGAGCTGCGCCTGGCGCTGGGCGGCGGGATGGTGCTCGACAGCTTCTGGGTCGGCGCGCTGGCGGTGGTGGTGCTGACGGGCGTCTACACGGTGCTGGGCGGCCTGCGCGCCGTCGTCTACACCGACACCATGCAGACGTTCGTGCTGATCCTCGGCAGCGTGTGCATCACGACGATCGGGCTGGCGAAGCTGGGCGGCTGGGGCGAGCTGCGCCGCCTGTGCACCGACGCCCCGCCGCTGGCGCAGGTGGCGGTCGGGGCGGAGGCGCAGCCGGGCGCCGCGGGCGCCGAGGGGCGCGCCGACCCGCCGGCGACGCGGCCGGCGGTCAAGACGACGAACTTCTTCAACATGTGGCGTCCGTGGGACGATCCGGACTTCCCGTGGGTGGGCATCCTGTTCGGCGCGCCCATCGTGGGGCTGTGGTACTGGGGGACCGACCAGTACATCGTGCAGCGGGCGCTGGGGGCGCGGAACATGCGCACGGCGCGGCGGGGGACCATCTGGGGGGCCTACCTCAAGCTGTCGCCGGTGTTCCTGTTCATCGTGCCGGGCATGGTCGCCTACGCCCTGGCGCGAAAGGGCGAGCTGACGCTGCACAAGACCGACGAGGCCTTCCCCGTGCTCGTCCAGTCGCTGCTGCCGGCGGGCCTGCGCGGGCTGGTGGTGGCCGGGCTGCTGGCGGCCCTGATGAGCTCGCTGTCGAGCCTGTTCAACTCGTGCAGCACCCTGTTCACCGTCGACGTCTACGAGAAGCTGCGCCCCCGCGCCTCGCAGCGCGAGCTGGTGCGCGTCGGGCGGATCGCCACGGGCGCGGTGGTGGTCCTCGGCGTGCTGTGGATCCCGCTGATGAGCCGCGTGTCGGAGTCGCTGTACGTGTATCTCCAGTCGGTGCAGGCCTACCTCGGCCCGCCGATCACGGCGGCGTTCTTCCTGGGCGTGTTCTGGAGGCGGATCAACGGGCGCGGCGCCGTGGCCGGGCTGGTCGCCGGCTTCGTGCTGGGCATGGGCAAGCTGGTCGCCCAGGTGCTGGCCACGACGGCCTCCACGCGGCAGGTGCTGCCGGGCTTCCTGCTGGCCTTCGGCCAGTTCAACTTCCTGTACTTCTGCCTGGTGCTGTTCGCCGTCAGCGTGGGCGTGATCGTCGTCGTCAGCCTGGCCACGCCGCCGCCGCTGCCGGCGCGGATCGCCGGGCTGACCTACGCCACGACGGCCGGGCAGGACCGCCAGGCCGTGCGCGCGTCGTGGAACAGGTGGGACGTGATCCACACGGCCGTGGTGCTGGGGGTGATACTGTCGGTGTACCTGTACTTCAGCGGCTGAGGCGGGCGCAAAAGAAGGCCCCGGGCTTGCGGTGCCCGGGGCCCGTGGTTGCGCGCCAGTCGCGTCTAGTAGCGCCGGCCTCCTCCGCCGCCATAGCCGCCGCCGCCGCCCCGGCCGCCGCGGCCGCCTCTGCCGCCGCCGCCGCCGCCGAAGCCGCCGCGCCCGCCGCCGCCTTCCGGCCGGGGACGCGCCTCGTTGACCGTCAGCGCCCGGCCGTCGTACTCCGTGCCGTTCAGCGCGGCGATGGCGGCCTGGGCCTCGGCGTCGGTGTTCATCTCGACGAACCCGAAGCCTTTGCTGCGCCCGCTCATCCGGTCCATGATGACGTCGGCGCTGACCACCTCGCCGTGCTGCGCGAACATCTGCTGCAGGTCGGCGCTGGTCACATTGTAGCTGAGGTTCCCAACATACAGTTTCTTGCCCATGGAGTTTCTCCTGTGTAGTGGGCGTCTGGATCCCGTCTTTTCACTTTCCCGGATCCTCTTGAAAGGGGCTGCCGTTCCGGCCCAGGGAGTCCGGGCAGTCAGGCGGGGCGTTCCGGCAGGAAGCGCCAAACGAGCGACGCGCCGGCATCCCGGCCAACGGACCAGACACCGGTAGCATAGACCCCCGCCCCGCCCGACGCAACATCTTTTTTTGCGGAAATCGTCTTTCCCCCTGCCGGCCCTGCCGCACGGGCCGCACGCGCGGGCTGCGGGCCCTCCGGCTCCAGACGCAGCAGGCGAACGTCCTCCCCGCGAAGGACGCGAGCACCGGGACGAACCGTTGGAGCATGTCTTCTCTCCGGCATATCGGGGTGCTGCGATACCGCCAGCTCCCCCATCTCACATGCCAGGGCCAGACGCTCCTCCATCGACAGCTCGCGGAACCATAGCGCCTTGGCCTCGATCGAATGGTCGGCGAAATCGTGCGAAATACCGTGCCTCATGGGCTGATTGTAACGCGCGGCGCGCCTGCCCGGCAACCGGCACAAGCCCCGCCGCCGCGTGCGGCCGGGCCTACTGGACCGTCAGCACGTCGCCGGCGCGCAGGGTCACGGTGCGGGAGAAGGACACGACGGCGTGCTCGCCTTCGCGGCGGACGCGGGCGGCGGCGGCCCGGCCGTTCAGCTTCGCCGCCTGCGGCGCAAACGCCGGGCGGAGTCGCAGCGTGCGGAACGTCAGCTCGCCGTCGCGGCAGGTCAGCGCAAAGCGCCCGTCGTCCTGCTCGACGATGCCCCAGGCGGCGGAGCCGAAGAACGGCGCGCGGAACGGCCCGCGGCGGACCATCGGCGCGACGGTCAGCTCGCCGCGCGGCACGTCGATCTTGAAGCCGCTGGCGGCCAGCAGCAGCGCCCAGCTCGACATCGCCCGGTAGTAGTGCTCGCCGCATTCGATGTGCTTCCAGAACCGCCCCGCGCGGGCGTAGCGCTCGTGGACGTTCCGCACGACGGCGCCGCCCTCCGCCGTCATGCCGACATCCAGCATCATCGACGCGATGGCGTACTCGATGCCCGTCCAGGGCGCGCCGGCCTGGACGTTGCGGTGCGCGGCCAGACGCGGCTTGCGCTTCGGCGGGTAGCCGGCGTTGATCAGCCCGTCCTCGGTGCGGAAGTTGTGGCGGAAGACCGCCCGCAGGGCGGCCTCGACGCGCCGGTCCGGCAGCGCGCCGCCCAGCCCGACCAGCCGCGTGAACCACTCGCCGTCGAGCTGGTCGGTCATGCAGCACTCGTCGCGCAGCTTGCCGTCCACCCAAAGGCTGTAGTACTCGCCGTTCCAGAGCTTGCGGTCGAAGCTGGCGGCCGCCTTGCGCAGAATCCGCCGCCACCGCCGCGCGTGGGCGACCTGCCCGAGGTCATCCGCCAGCCGCGCACCGGCCAGCAGCGCCGCCAGCCACAGGCTGGCGATGTAGCTCGGCGTGCCCTGGAAACTCCAGTTGTCGTACGTGTTGCGCCGCGTGTCGTGGTCGGGCAGCCCGTCGCCGTCGGCGTCGAGCATGGCCGAGTTGTCCATCGCCCGCAGGACGTGCCGCCACAGCCGGCGCAGGTACGCCCGGTCGCCGGTCCACAGCCAGTCGCGGCAGGCCAGCAGGACGAACTGCGGGTTCATGTCCACGCGGTCGAAGCCGTTGTCCACCTCCGAGAAATCCGGGCGGAAGAAGTGGTGCACCCGCCCGTCGGCGCGCTGGAAACGGGCGCCCATCTCCATCTGCCGCTTCTGCAGTTCCGGCCAGAGCGCCAGGATGTTGAACGAGCCCTGGTAGGTGATGTCGGTGGTGTGGAAGCCGCAGCAGCCCAGCCCCTCCCAGACGGCGAAGTCGCCGTCCTTCGTCCACCAGGTGCACTTGTTCATCGTGGAAAGCTGCCCCGCCCAGGCGTCGGGGAACTCCTCGCCCAGCGTAGTGTCGTAAAGGGCGTCGGCGAAGGCGAACACCTTCCCGCCGATGTCGCCGCGCCGTCCGGCCAGAAAGCGGTTGGCCTCCTCCGCGTCGGCGAACCAGTTCTCGTACTGGTGGCCGAGCACGTTGCCCTTCCTGCTGTAGTGGTAGGGGAAGTGCCAGCTCAGGATGAACGAGACTTTCGCCTCCTCCATCGGCGCCAGCGTCAGCGACGAGGCCAGCGCGCCGCACGACCAGTTGGGGCTGCTCTTCCGCCACCAGGCCGAGTAGTCCAGCACGCGGCGGATCTCCTGCAGCAGCAGCACCTCCCCCTCGGCGCCGCCCGGCGCGCCGGTCTCCTTCAGCCGCAGCCGCACGTTGTGCGCGAAGGGGTACTCCAGCATCTTCCCGATCAGCGCCTTTCGCCTCGCGGGCGGGAGAGATTCGATCTCCTCGGCTTTGACGTTCAGCACCCCCAGCGGGTCGCGCCAGCCGGGCAGGCTCGGCAGCCGCCCGCTTTCGCGGAAGCGGTGGAGCACGGAGTCGCGCGTGCTGCCGGTGTAGGCGACGTTGCGCGGCCAGACGCCGCCGAACGCGGCCAGGAAGTTGCCGTACTCCGCCAGCACCCAGCTTGTCTGCCCGCCGGCGACGGACAGGCACATGCTGCCGACGGTGGGCTGGGCCGATCTGGCGGCGGTGCGCATCGTCAGGAACGTCGTGTCGGCGTCGT
>Ga0172363_10003974_pt1 | contig 11978 bp, 3 predicted proteins | sample LakKivs2_kivu2a2_FD_114541 | JGI IMG/M metagenome (GOLD analysis project Ga0172363, IMG submission 114541) | Sediment microbial communities from Lake Kivu, Rwanda - Sediment s2_kivu2a2 | ecosystem: Environmental > Aquatic > Freshwater > Lake > Sediment | place: Rwanda: Western Province, Lake... | reverse complement strand
TGGGTATAAACTGCTAGTGGTAAACTTACCAAATCCTGTTCGAAAATCGCTCGCGATGTGCGAATATCCACAATTTCCTTACCTCCAATATCCAGAATGCGTTCCGTTATTTTCAAAGCAAGCAGATGCTCATCAACTGCCAACGGTTGAAGGTATTTGATCAGATGTTCAGCCCCGTCTAGTAATGCGGGAGAAATGATAAATTCCTCGATGAATGTTTGTAAGCGATCTAATTGTTCAGATTGCAGGTGAATGAAACAGTCACCAACATAGCCGCGTACTTGGTCATCAGAATCATTCATCAATAGTAGAAGCTGTTCCTGGCATATTGATTCTAATTCTGGCTTGTCTAGATTGCGGGCATAAACCTGGGCAGCTCCTCTGCGCATCGCTTCATCACCATTCATCACTCTTTTAGCAAGGGTTTCAGCCTCATGATATTGGAATGCGGCCAAGCAAGCGATGCGGGCACCAGCTTGACGGGTAGCAGTATCTACATCGACTAACAATTTCTCGATAAAGGGGCGAATGCGGGGGAAATGATGAAAATACACCCAATACAGGTAATGATGGACCAAAGGTGTTTTCAGTAAAATCGGATGACTTTCAAGGGTTTTCTCAAAAATATTAAGGGTGTGTTCATCATCTTCATTCAATAGATACCCAAGGCTCTCAATAACACATGTGCGAACTGCAGTAGAAGGATCGTTAGCTGACTTCTCTAATAGATAAAACGCTCTCTCCGGCTGTACCGGTTTTCGTTTTAAGGCACACCAGCACAAGGTTTTAATGGCTGCACCCCGATTTGAATTTATCCCTTGATGATGGGGGTCATTGTTTGGCGTAAAAGACTCTTGCTCATTTGTCGATTCCCAACGCTCTTCCGAAGGATCCGGATCATGTAGTGCCCAATCCGTTAATATATCAAGGATGTCATCGGGCACGCCATCTGTTGCTCTTTTTTCCAACGCCCAACATACCTCTCGGCGGAAACTTTCTTTAATGTGAGGAGCATACTGACGTACCAAGTCAAAAAGCCATCCCGCTGGCGCGCCAGATTCAGCCAAACCAGAAATGGCAGCTGTTACGTAGTGAAGCGAAATTCTCTCATCAAAGCATTTTGCAAGAAGATAAAATCGTTCCGGTTCTTCCTTGACTCGTTCGGTAAAACTGCGAGATAGTTCGATGACTCCCCCTTCCAAAAATTCATTTCTCGGAGCTCCCCATTCTGTTGTATCATCATATTTGCGCATTGCCCCCAACCAGGCTTCATCGGACATTATGATTTGCGAGGCTTGCTCAATAGGAGGACCTACCGCCCCCCCTGTAACCCCTTGGGGCGGTTGTAACGTGAATCCAGGAAATTTCCGTTCAAGCTCAAGTCGCTTACGCCGGGTATTCTCAGTTAAAGTTTCCAATGGAACGCTTATCAAGAAACGCAGTTGTGTAAGTCCTCGATGCTTATGGCTTTGTCTCTCCCATTCCGGTTGTAAATCCAATATTAGTTGTTCCAGCTTTACACGATGGTCTCCATCCATATACTGAAAAGCTGCGCTGAAAAGGCAAACAGAGTCGTACTGAGGGCTTTCCAGCACCTCACCGATACTTATGCGACGGGGATCTCCAATCAGGTACTTAAAAATATCGTTGGCATAAGTCTCAGGATCAGCGAGATAGGCTTGAGCCAACACACGTTGAACAGCCTGAGACTCAATAGGCAAAAGGGCTTTTGCTAGTTCACGGAAGTCCGATGTGGAATTTCGAGAGATATGCTGCAAAGCTTCCGCCATCTGTCTCGCGAAAGCCGGGCCTTCAGAGATGTGCTCGCCATACCAGCCCCATGAAAAAAGTGGATCAGATGGATAACTATCATTACGAGTATGTTCAGCAAGCGAAACTGCAGCTCGAACAAACCACGGGAGGAGATTTTCAAGGAACTTATCTGGTGCCAATTGGGCAGCTGCCTCTATTAATTCACCAACGGTATATTCTCCAAGTAGGTTTTGGTCCCAAGAAAAGCGGTTAGCTTCTTCTGTTAGCACACCGTGCAATAATTCATCAAGCCGCCGATCTAGAAAGGCCCTCAGCACCCTACACCCTGCGGCAGGATTTGATTCGGCAAGGCTATAAAAATATGAGCTTTCACGACCAAGTGTACGCCCACGTTTAATTAAGTCACACAGTATATCCAAAGCTTCTTCACTTTCCCATTTCTTTATATGAGCCAATGCAAAAGCGATTCGTCCATCCCAAGCTTCGCTCTGGCTCAGAAATGGCTTGAGATGAGCAAGAACAGCATCAGAGCGAGAGTGAATCATGGTGCCCAGATAATTGGTGACTATATCGACCAGTTGTTCATTATCCGAGTTAAGTAACTCTGGAATAATTGTTTTTTTGAGTAAGTCAAACCAACCCTCATTACCCCCAACTGCATTGAGGAAACGCACACAGTCATCAGTGACACTCATCAAACGCCGGGCAATGCGAAGTTCTTCAGAGGTAGGATCCGGTAAGGAACCAAACCAGCCGATGAGAAGCAAACGTAGATGGACACGCAGGTTAACAGCGAAGAGCAGACCGGTTAGTTCTCTTAAATACGCTGGTTGATTTGATCCTCGCAGATAAGCAAGCACCTGGACCATTTGGGAACGATCGAAGAGGCCTTGAGGTCCTTTCAGGATCTCTTGGCTTAAAGATTTTCCCTGTGCTGCGAAACGCCTGGCGTAGCTATAGTCGAAGAGTGTCTGATGAAAGAAAAGCCAGTTGGATTTTTCTCGCCGAATGAACCCAATTCGCTCTAGATAATCGGCAGCTTCGGGGAATTCATCCAAATCAGCAAGGGGTGCAGTGATCTGTCTATTATTCTGCATCGATTCTACTAAACGATAGATAGCTCCAACGCGCTCAGATGGCGATGGCTTGTCAGGTGGAATAATATTCATTCGCTTCTGCCATAAAGCCTCATACAAATCCTGGAGTGAGCGAAAACTCTCATATTGGGATTTCAATATATCCGCAGTAATAACCTGTGCATAGACATCCAAGTGCAAAGGAACAGTGAGTAGCGTACGATGTCCCGGAAGTAGGCGATCAGGATCGATATGTATCGTCTGTAAGATTTGATTTATTTGCTCATTCTCCAACGGTTGTAATCGGAATTTTCGATCTACCGGGATTTGGGATAAACGAGGATCGTTATTCAGATCAAAGATCCGACAGGAGCCAACGATGCGCACTCCACTCAGTTCACGTAGCCGTGCGAGAGTTCCTAACATCACATCCAATGTCGCCTGATCTCGCGAGAGCGCGAGGGAGAGAGCATCTAACTGATCTAGCAGGACAACAAACACACCTCCATTTGCAATTAATCGGGCACATTCGTCAACACGTAGAGGCAATCCTAACCGTTCAGCTAAATTATCATAGCTCTTGATGCCAGAAAGAGTATCAGCTTTTATAGCCAAAACAGGGATGTTCTCTGCTTCGAGTTTTTCCAAAACATCCCGCATTACAACAGTTTTTCCTCCTCCAGGCTGATCAAGAACCATTCCCAAACGCTTACCCGGATCGGCGCTAAGCACCCACTCGACAATTTGGGAGACCTCTTTCCTATCAAGGTGAATCCCAGCAATTTCATTGCGATAAGTACGTAATTCTGCGCCCGCGCTCCGAACGGCGGATAATAAATCTTCCCGTAATATAGGGACTGACGGAGTCGGTGTTGTAATATGGAAATGTTGCTCGACTCGTGCTTCATCCCCGATAACAGTGCCCATCGACCGATCTATTTTAATGTGGTATTTAGACAACTCACTTTCTCGTTCAGACATAGCATCCATCCATTAACGATTAATTACTTCAATATCCAGGTTGGTAAGCCATTTAATTTCTTCATGATGAGATTTAGATGGCTATATTTACATATAGAACCGATATGACGGATTTGGTTCAGCATCTTCACCTTTTAATTCTGCATAGTGACTCATAATACTGCCAACTTCACGTGCAAATCTAATGGGTATAGGCACACCTGTAAAAGCTCTGGCTGAATTCCAATTAAGTTTGGTTAGCCCCATAATATCTTTACATACTTGGAAAGGATCACTTTCATCCATTAATTTGACTTCATAGGGTACTGGAATATGCGCGCCCATATAAGTGCCCCAGTATGAGAAGTAGCCATTGGTGAAAATATAATGTGTACTGGAGTTAACACTTGCTACTGTTCCGCGATGAGGAGGGTAGACACCACGCCGGATTAAGCGGAATTCAGAAGGGCGGAGATTTATCATCTCGACCAATGGAATACTTGATAGTGCGGCCTTGAATCCGATTTGCTCAGCTTGTTCAAATTTTGACGTTTTATAGAGCATAACGCGGAGCGGGTTTGTTCCAACCCTTTGAGAATATTGTTCTAAGATACGCAGTGCCAATCGAGCTGCTTGTTCTTCTGTTAGATGCGGTGTGCGATCTCCGCTATTAGGATCCCAAGGTATAGCATCACCTCGAAGCGCAAAACCCTCACCTGTTGTTGGAAAGGCCTGAGCCAGACTCGAGAAGACCAAGTGTCGTTGTTGGGTTCGTAAATGATGAAAGCTTATACCCACATAGCAAGTATCTGGAGGTAAATCTTTAAGCCGCCAAGGAAGGCCGTCAGCCTTATAGAACAAGGCTAAACACACATTCCATGCACGTGTTGCCGGATCTTGGTTCTCCTCACTATCAATAAACAAATTATCGGTACCTATTTGAATAGGGATACCAATATCCATGGCTCGTGCCTTTAGGGCACGACGAAAACTTTTATATAGAAGAGTATCCTCGATTTCAACAAGTTCTTCCATTCCAGGTAGTACTAGTTGACCTGACTTTTGAATTTTAAGCATTTGTTTGTCTTGTTTACTTAAACGAGGTGCTCGTACACTTCCGCATTTATTGATGACCTCCTCCGGTACACATACAATCACAACCCCCGGTCTCGGTTCTCGATGATGAAGTTCTCGAATGCCTGCAGTGAATAAATTCAAGATCGTATTAAAGCGATCTTGGGGATCTGATCGTTCTAGAGCTTTATCAATTTCGTCGTCGGGGATTCGAAATTCCCATAATTGAGTTGATAGGTCTAAGGAAGCCCTAAAAACCTGATGGAAACCAGGGAAATCACGCATCAATGTTTGTTTACTGGAATTTGATGAGATATATCTCTGGCATCGATCGAACCATTGGCGGGCGTGGTTTAACATTTCATTTGGACCGACTAATCCAACAAGAACATGCTCGTGGTGGGCAGTACCAAATTGCAAGCTAAGAGGACCTGCTTCTATCAAGCCGATCTTCGGATCAATAGAAAAGCCTTTTGGTCCAAACTCTAGTTCCGGTTCTTCTATCTGTGTGATATCAATTGAAATGCTCATCTTCTTCCCACCCGCTTTCATTTATTTCGTCGATCTGCTGATCCATTTCATCTAATTCTTCTTCACTAATGGCTATTTGTTCCTCTTCTGGGTGCATTTTGATTTCTATCGATTGACTATTTGCTAGGATAGTATTTATTGAGATTCGACTTCCAATGTTATTCTCAAGGAGAACAAATTGATTACCATTGGATAAGAATGTGGTCCAAAAAACAATGTGATTATCAACATGAATATTGTATTCACGCGATAAACGCTTCGTTGCCATAGGGCCACTTCTTTCACCAGGGAGCCGAGCATAATATCCATCGTAGGTAAAAACATAAGTAGGCAGCAGTTGTAATCCCCATATATTTCCAAATCGTTTAAACTGGAAAGATAATGCTTGATGCTCCCAGTAAATAACTTTATTGGTAATCGGGGATATACGCGGTTTGACAACAGTCCGAGTTGCCTGCCGCAAACGGGCTTGATAGGTGATTGATCGCTCACCTTCATCGGTTCGAGGAAAATATGTTCTTTTGCGTGCCCAATCAAATATTAAACCCTTGTCCTCAGTATAATTGCGAAGTGATCCATTCAATAAATTGACTAACCGACGCTCTCCTTCATCACCAACAACAAAATCTGAGGTAGGCATTGAGGATAATTGTTCAGTATCTACGAACTGCCGTAATGGATTCTCTACTATCGAGAGATTGGTAAAAGTGTATAGACACGAATCATATAGAATAAAAGTAGGTAATTTAGAGTCTTTAGATTCCTTAAGAATTTGCGGTACCCAGTGATAGTTCGTGCAACTAAACCAGAGAGTATCAGGTAGATCACTGACTTCAAGGATGTTGCTAATAAATTCAGCCTTTAAAACATTCGGTGAAGCAACACCGGTTTTATCATCGGGCTTTTCTGGCCTTCGATAAAGCGTCACTTCAAAGAAAATATCATTTGATCCAAGATTGAAAAGTACACGACCTCCATTTTGTTGTGACCACTTACGAACATCAGGTAAGCCTGAACCCAATTTATCCATTTCGCCGCTTCCATAAAAAAAGTCAGCTATTACTGGATTTCTGTAACCCTTAATAGGTTTGGTCCCTAAAACTTCTTCAACTGGAGTATCAGGAGGTAATTGATGACGAGCGTCCTCATGTAGACCTCCTGGATTAGTGATTCGAATGAAATCCTCTTCAATGGCAATAATTACATGTTGATCAGGATCTACATCATAGCGCCGGTGAGCTAGTGAATTAACGACTAACTCTTTTAGAGCCAGCGATGGGTATGGAGTAACGGTCTCGGAAGTGGGTCCTTTCAACCGAAAAGGTAAATTAAATTCGCTTTCAAGAAGATCAACCACTTTGAGCTGATGAAACAAGTTTCCTCCAAATACTCGGGGTTCTTCGCCAGAAACAAGCACCTCCATTTGGGCAGTTGGTATATGTTTTTCCAAGCTATTGGAAAAAAGTAATTCACCAGCCACAGTTGGATGTAGGACACCATTTTGTTCAACCGCTAATCCCAGAGATATCATCTGTAAAGCCAGCCATCCTTGGGTAACTGGTGCGGGAACAGCTATGTTCATTGCTTGACAATAATATACAACCTTGGCATGAATTAACGACCAATCCAACTCGCTTAGCGAAATATCAGTCAAAGGTTGCAAGTCATATGTTGGGGGTTCGGTAAATATTCCCTCACCTGTCGGAACAATATTTTCAATGGGTTCTGATCTGATCTTCTCCCATAATTCAGACATTAGTTCATCGAATCCACTGATTGATACATAACAAAAGTTAGAGCCAACTAGATCAGCTAATTGACTGACTAAAGGATCGGGACCAGTTTCATAATCCTGAGGCAAGATGCACCAGTAGATACCGTTTGGGAACTGATTTAAACGGCTGATGTTATCCATAAACGAATGCATGATGGATGGTTCGGAGCCTTTGTACCCGACTACGATAAGAGGATGATCACGCAAAAGAGGAACTAATCTATCTACAAGTTCTACCTCTAGTCGATCAACTCGCCTTGAGAAATAGAAAGCAGTATAAGCCTCTGCCATCCCATGTAGATAGATTAGCTGGGGATAGACTGGAGCTGTAGAGATTTGCTTAAGTTCGTTAGGGGATCGAATTACGGTTACATGTCGTGGATTAGGTACAGTAACCGACAGATCAGGGAGAATTGAGTCGAAGTTAGTGGTCAGCACAGTTCGTATTTTTCTGGCAGCCATCAAATCTAATATTCGATGATATCCTTCGCCTACCGAAATTGTGGTCTTGCTGAATCGGCGGAAAAAATCTCGACGAAATTCAACTGGTTGGAGAAGCTGACTGATTGCATGATAATACTGTCCTTCCAAAGGTAAACCCTGATTGAACCATGGCTGACTGTAGAGCCAGGGTAACCAATCACTTCGTAAAACTGTATTATCATCTAACGATCTATGATATGTCCGGCAGTAAGCCCATTTTGCGGCTCTCTCCACTAATTCACGAGTTAAGGGGACACCTGATTTCCAAGATGCGCCCGCGCCAATCAGCCAAATTGGATCAGGACCTTCACTTGTAAGGAGAGTATATAGATTTTCAATATTCCCGACAGACCACCCTGCCTCCTGTTTGACTTCGGCGCTGGATATTGAAGTTGACCCAGGTATATTTAGTGACTGTAGCTGTAATTGCTTATCCATTATTGCGGCTTTAAGCCGGTTTATCTCTGCTCCACAACGAGAGCGTTCCTTAGGATCAGAAGATAGCCGTTGTTGATCTTCATATTCCTTTAGTAAGGCGAGATCAGTTTTAATTCCTTCCTCAAGTTGTTGTCGGCGGATCAGTGTTATATCCATCTGTCATCCATTTAGTTTCTGATCACAAACGGTCGAAGACTTCTATTAAAAAAGCTTCATACTGCTATTGCCACTACATCAAAGTGGACCTTGAAAATGTTGGGGATTAATCATAATATTATTCTTCAAATCCATGCATCTTAAACTTTAGTGTGTTGCAGTTCTCACTGACAATCCTCACCACATTTTCGGGAATGCCTTCACGCACATCAACTGAGATTTCTAGAGTAATGTTTACCTCTGATCCAACCAACCCCTCCAGATGCGATATCACCTCATCGGCAATCCGGCCGGCATCGCGGCCCAAGCGCATCGGATCTAGCTCAACAGCTCCGTGAAAGCGCCTTAATATAGCTTTTTCTGTCGCTACGCCAACCGCCACTTCCTGCCCGACACCAACTCCGTTATTTACGCGTGTTTCACCCCCGGCCTCTTTCTGAGTTTCATAAGTTACCTCCTCTGCTTTCCTTCGCTCTTCGTCACGTTGTTTCTGAGCTGCTTCAGGTTTGACAATTAGACTGGAGCTGTCCAGGGTGACGCCAGGTAGACTCCCCGCTATAAGGCCAACATAATAGCCGTTCTCGCGTACTGCAGAAGCATAAGCAAAATAATCGCCCCAAGTTAGCGATCCAACACCACTGCGAATGGCATCTATCAAGACCGATTCGTTGCGTAACCTTGGAAGGTATAGATATGAAGCCAGATATTCCCATAGCTGCTTGACCAATAGGTGTTGTTGATCTTTCCATAACCACCGATCTAGTTCGATTCTCAGTGTAGCTGGTGACCACTGGGTAATGAGCTCTTCATCACGCACTAACCGTCGTGAAGCGCGTTCAACCAAACCTTCGCTTCCTTGGAGACGAGTATAAATCCACTCGACCGAGCCGGTACCCTCCTGGGATGGGACAATCAGGTGGCAGTAGGTTTCGGCAAGTCGTGCCTCGATCGTTTCATCGTATTTCTTGACCTGGTTACCAACCTGCCGTTTTTGGCCAGCATCCAGGTTCAGCTGATCCTCCTCTTGCTGGATTGAAGTCCACGCCAACCATAAGCGGACCGCCTGTTGGAGCTCCTCTAGGCGCTCGCTATCGGCGGCCAGGAAGACCAGCATGTTACGGTAGATGCGTGGGCTGTTACTGCGTCGCTCCAGAATCTCCTGCGCGGCCGCTTGGGCCTTACTCGTGCCATTCCGTGCCCTGTGAGGAACATCCGGTCCGAGGATGACCAAGCGCGCTTCAGGCTCATCGGGCACATCACCGCTATTTGCAGGAATGGTATGCACTCCCGCAAATTCACCTCGCTCGCGTCCCACAGCTGTCCGTACACGGCGGATGATCTCATCTTCAGCCAAGTGTGGTGTACGATCATATTGTGCTGCGCGATCGGAGGCAATGCGTGAAATGGTAGGATGGGTATCAAACCAGTAGCGGCTGGCGTCCGAATAAAGGTAGGTCAGCTCTTCAGAAAGATGCCGCAAAGCGTCACCAAATACAGCGGGAGCTTCTCCAGGTTGTACACAACCCAGCTTGATACGTACTTCTTCGACACCACGCACTTTCTGGGCGCTAACCGAAGGAGCACTACCGATAAATACGGTTCGCGCCACTCGCCGGCATGCCGAGTATCTTCCTAGGTTGGGATTTTCCCGGTCCAGAACCATTGGCCGGCTGGTTGCACCATCCACATCTTTGTCCAAGACAGCCCCCCAACCTTCCGGCAAATAGCGAGTGATTTCGAAACGCACAGCAGTCGCATCAATCGGCACCAATCCGGGCATAATCAGCAGCGAGCTGTCGTTACGTTCCCATAATTCGTGGATCAAAGAGGCCATCAGGCGCAGCACACCCCGCGTTCGCTGGAAGCGATCCAGCGTTGACCAGTCCTCATATAGGCGGTCAAAAAATTCAGGGTGGATGGGATAAGCCGAACAAAGGCGTGCCTCATAAGTAGCTTCGCGGCACTCGCTAGGAAACTCTGCCCGGTTGTTCTGGTACATCTCTGAAAAAGCCCGGCATACAGCATCGCGCATAGCAAAATCGGAGATGGGTTGGAACAGCCTCCGCCGGACGATCTCAAACGATTCAGTGGATGTGGCAGGCTTCCATACTGATTCAACCCGAGCAAATACATTCTGAATACGCTCCAGAGCCGCTCGCCCGCCTTCGCCGCCAATCTCAATGTCCGAAGCTGGAATGGACGCGACGATTAAAGTGTTACGAGCGGCCTTAGCCGCTTCTGTCAGCGAATGGGCGAAGGTCATGTTGGAGTCAAAACTTCCTGAAGGTAGACCATCTTTACCATAGATCTGGCGGGCATATGCCACCCACTCGTCGATCAGCACCAATGCTGGACCATATAGCTCAAAAAGCTTGGTGAGTTTTTCCGACCCTGGACTTATCCCCTCCCGATCGTCCTGGGCAACCAGAGCGAAAGCTTCGGCACCTTTACCTCCAGCTGCATCCCCCAACTGCCAGGCCATCTCTCCCCACAGGGTGTTGATAACAGTTCCATCCGGTTTCGTGCGGGGATCGGCAGGGCTGATTTGTGTACCAACCAAAACAGCACGTTTTGCCTTAGGTAAAATCACTTTCTCTTCGTCAGCTAGATTTTTTGGGAGGAGTAATTCCAAGCCAGATATATCCTTTAGATGCGGACCACCCCCGAATAGGTGATACAGCGCCAGCATCGAGTGGGTTTTACCACCCCCAAAGTTGGTTTGCAGCTCGACGACTGGATCACCACCTAGCCCAAGCAGGCGCTCCCAGGCACGCGAAAGCAAGCGGATCAGACCTTCGGTCAAGTATGTCCGGCGGAAGAATTCCTTGGCATCCCCATATTCCGGTTCAGCTTTGCCGGCGATGACCTGAAACAAGTCGGCAGCAAACTCTGCCTGCTGGTAACGACCTGACGCGACATCCGGGTGTGGAGTTGCTACCTGCCGCCAGGATTTTAGCCCGGTAAGCGCGCCGGTCTGTGTAACCGTGGCGCTTTTTTTGAGCTCTTTCTTGGCATCAGCTTCGAAACGCTGGCGCAATAGTTCCTGACTAAGCTTTTTGAGATCTTCCTGCCCGTCCCCACCGGTCATACCTAGTAAGCGCTGCATGGTATCCATTGCACGGAAAGCATCTTCAGCAGTGAAGGCGCGCTGGTGGGCCCAGTTATTGCGTACCTCACGCAACTCACCAATATAACTACGCCCAACATAGCCAAGCTGCCCTTGAAATACATCATTCCAGCAGCTGGTCATGATCGTCAAGATAGCCTGGATGTCCAACAATTCAAACCGCTCCTCATCCGACATCTGCGCCCAACGCGCTTCGCTGCGCACCGTCCCTCGCAATACATCTTCCACAGCGGTTTTCCACCAGCGTTCTCCGTAACGGCCTTTCAGCTCACGCAAGACGTAAGGGCGAAGTCCAGCCAGTAATACATCTAACCCGGTAGTTACGATCTCAACATTGCTCTTTGCCATTGTTCTCGTCCTCCTATTTCAAATACTCACGTTAACGCTTTAGCTCAGATACCCAATGCTACTGTGTATTTTCAGGAGAATAATGTTTGCTGTGCGGTTTCAGCTTTTTGATGCGCCTGATCCCTCAAGCGCGGTAATGCAACGACCAGCATGTTACAAGCTATGGCTTCCTGAGACCATTTCTTCCGCTCGCAAATTGTATATAACCGGTAAGCCAGATCTCGAACCGCCTCTTTGT
>Ga0172363_10003973_pt1 | contig 11979 bp, 13 predicted proteins | sample LakKivs2_kivu2a2_FD_114541 | JGI IMG/M metagenome (GOLD analysis project Ga0172363, IMG submission 114541) | Sediment microbial communities from Lake Kivu, Rwanda - Sediment s2_kivu2a2 | ecosystem: Environmental > Aquatic > Freshwater > Lake > Sediment | place: Rwanda: Western Province, Lake... | reverse complement strand
TGCTACCACCGTGGGTACTTTCCACGCACAGTATACCTCGATGCTAAAAGTATGTACCCAAACATTATGCATGACTTCAACGTCAGCTATGACCGATATGTTCTTGATGCAATCATCGACTACAACGATTGGGAGGAAGAGCGCAAGAACATTCCACAGGACGCAAGCGTCCAGCCGGCTCTTATCAACTATGAAGACGGTGATCCCTGTATCACTGCCTACGGGAAGGCAACGGACAAGACTATCTATATCCCAGACGACAACTACCGAGTAGTGCTCAAGTTCAGATTCGATCTTGTGACTGACGGTTTCGTCAGACGAATGATCAATCACTACAATGGAGTGCGAGACGAGTTCAAGCGTAAAGCGAAGGAGAGCAACAAGAAGTTCAAGGAGACAGGTGAAAGACAGTATCAGATAGACTACATGAACTATAACTCCACCCAGGCCGAGGCTAAGATAATCAACAACACATTCTATGGTGTTCAAGGCAACCGTTACTATGATGTAGCGGATCTACCAGCAGCCATATTTGTTACCGCCCTTGGGCGGTGGCTGATGACTGAAATGGTCCGACTCTTCGGAAAGAAGGCTATCATCGAAATAGACACAGACGGGTTGCTGCTGAACCAAGAGTTCTTTGACATGGACATCAAGGAGATCAACAAGACTCTGAGGTCCAAGATCAATGACTTCTTTGGTGTGCCGGCCGGAAAGATGAACTTCCTGCTCGAGTTCGAGGATGATGGATCCGTGTATATGTACAAGCGGAAGAACTACATCCTGCGCAAGAACTCGGACTCCACTAAGCTGTACACGAAGGGATCTGCCTTCAAAGGATATGACAAGGCAAAGGTGATCCAACGAGCAGTTCGCATCGTCTCAGATGCGGTGATGTTCAGGTCTGCCGAACCGGATGCCTACCGAAAGGCATGTATTCAGGCCCGGGACGTAGAGTCAATATTCCAGGAGAAGGGCATCCAACCATTCAAGTTCACCAAGACTCTGAAGAAGAACCCAGAGCAGTACAAGGGATATAGGAGTGTGGAAACTATAGTCATGGCCGTGGATCACACAGGCACGGAGAAGGACATACTTGCGGCCATGAAGCAGAGAGCTATGGCATGGCTTGATACAGTCTTTGGAAAGAAGAGACCTAACAAGCGCAACCGTGGAGACCGGTTCCGGGAGCTTGTAAAGTCATGCAAGAATGGAGAGCAACTGAAACATGTTCTTTCCATGATGGCGTACGCCCAGCCGAAACAGGACAGGGCGAACAGCTACTATTTCATGCTCGATCTTATCATGCGCCTGCAGCAGAAGGGCAGGACAGTGGAGGCAGACGATGTGCTCGAGTATTACTATACCGCCACGAAAGAACAGTATACCCTTGCTGATGACATGCAGTCAGACACACGGATAGCCTTCGAGCGGTATCTGGACGACATAGACGCAATCATAGACCGTTTCAGCCACGCAGACCCTCGGAAGAAGAGTCTTAACCTATTCGACATGCTCGAGTCTGATGACGATGAGGACGATGTCGAGGAGGGATTTGAGGGAAGTGGGGAGGAAGACGGAGAGGAGGATTGAGATGTTTGAGAAACTGGACATCGGCGTCAGGGAAAAGCTGCTCGTCCTTGAGGTCGATACAGATGGAAGATGGGTCAGCAACCGCTACTGGGCCATTCTCTATCCTGAGCACGTCTTGACAGTCGATGAGATGATGGCCAAGGCGGGACGCTACTATGCTAACAGGGACGGCAAGTATGAGTGGTATGACTACACTGAGGCTACCATGAAGAACCTCTTTCCGCCCGTAAGCCATAAGGGAACAGAGCTACTCAGACGGCTTATGTACGACTGCCCCCTGACGGTAGACTATGCGCAGAGGAACGCAAGGGCCACAGCAAAGTGCTATATTCTGGATCCATGCCACCCACAGGTTGATGAGATCCCTACACCTATCCTGGTGTACAAGCGTTACTTCGATAAGATACGCCGGCTGCATCCGGATGCTAAAGTATTCGGTTCGACACTTAACAGGCCGATCTTCTTCGGAAAGCATGTGGGCGTGCGCGGCGCCTGGAACTGGGTGGCCGCCCTTATGCCGGTCAACCACCTTGGTTCCATTGACGATCACGGAGAGGACTTGGTGGGATTCCTGGCACGTGAGAAGCTGGCGAAGGATGCAACGAAAGAAGGGAGGACATTATCATGAGTACACGACTGAAGTTTCAGAGGGCACAAAAGATCATACCCGCAGAAGAGAACCTTGACTCAAGGGACTTTGTCCTATACGATGGTTCTCTATACTTCCAGGGGGACAGAGCCTGGTTCAAGATAGAGAGCTTCATGGAAAGCAATGCAAACTGCATTCTTAGGTATGCAGATCTCTCTCCAATACTCAGTCTCGAGGGAGATATCGTTGCCACCAAGGTTGATCAGGACAAGGTTAGCTTCTCCAATGGGAAACATGAGCTTACCCTGCATGTCAACCAGAAGGACGCGGCAATCCCTAAGGATATACAGCCACCCGCTGCACATGAGTTCGCTGATCTCCCTGAGCTTTTCACCCGTGGACGGAATATCTTTGGGCTGCTCAATGAGTTCGCCTCAGCAAGCATTATTACTCATGAGGAACAGAACCCAAATGACCCGAACGCTCCCGTGAGAGAGGGTTATCTGGCGCTTCTCAACGAGAAGACCTTTGCAGTGCTCAGGGGAGAGCCAGGACTGGACATAGATCTTACCGATCTCCCAGAAGTTGCCAAGGGACTTGTAGCCCAGAAGGCTCGCGTCAAGATGGACAAGCAGGTTGTCTTCTCAATGGTAGAGGATGAGAACTACGTCATCTATGGCGCGTTCAAGTATGCCAGAAGCAGGTTCCCAGACAAGCATAAGAAGTTCGCCCAGGGCTTGGCCCATGGTATGTACGAGAAGGACGAACCGGAACAGCCAGTCATTGTTGTGAAGGCCAAAGCGAAGGAGTTCTTGGAAGTCCTTCCTGTACTCGAACAGATGCGTCATGAGGGCTACGCTTCAATTCATGCTGGTAAAGACACTATGAAGGTGAGTATAGTGGATAGCGTCAAGAACCTGTTCGAGGCAGAGTTTCCATGTGAGTCATCGGAAGAGGTGAAGTTCGAGGTAGCAATGTTCGACAGAGCTATGATCGACTTTCTCGTTACTTCAGCGGGAGCCAAGCTCGATGAGGCACAGCTCATCATGGCGGTTAACCCGTGGAAGCAGCGCATGATCCTGCGAGTTGATTCCGAGGACGACATCAACTCCCTTTGCATGTTGAAGATCGAGGTGTAATGGAACTTGTCAAGGACAGTCGCTACCTACTGGTACATGTCGATGGTCTTGCCCTTCTCACCTACCTCGGTGAGGAGACCAGGGGCTATAAGTTCAAGGTTACTAGGCCGGATGGTATCACACGTATCATGCACCTTAGTGAACAGAAGTGGAGGGAGCTCATGCCATTCTGTCACAAGCAAGAGAAGACAGATATCGCCGAGGCTGCGAGTTCACTTGAAACAGCACGTGAGTTCATGAAGAAGCTCAAGGAGGGACTCAATGAGTAAGCTTATACTGGCAGTGCCTGGATCAGGGAAGACGACGTCACTCGCCAGCGAGATAAAGAGGCAGATCTCCGGAGGAGTTGATTCCAACAAAGTCTATGCAATTACCTTCACGAGGGAGGCAGCCAGGGAACTGGTGGACAAATGCCCCAACGGGGTTCATGCCTCAACTATTCACTCCTTGGCATACGCCCTCTATAAGGGCAAGGAGAGTCCCAATGATATAGAGATCCTCGAGTCTGGGATCTTCTACGACGAACTGATCTACCGCGGAGCTATCGCCGCAGCTCAGTTCTCCGCAGATCTCCTTGCCATTGATGAAGCACAGGATCTCTCGGAGCTTCAGTTCAACTTCCTCAAGGAACTTGCTGTCCGGTCCAAGGAAGTTCTTGTTGTGGGGGATCCAATGCAAGCCATCTTTGGCTTTCAGCAGGGAGATCCCACGATCATGTCACGGTTCCCGCATATTGTTCCAGGTATGACGACATCGACCTTGGGACATTCGTACAGGATACCAAGCGAGATCGCTTCGTTCCTGAACGTTGCGTTCACCCCGCCTGTACGGATAGAACCAGACAGAGAGGGTGGGGAAGTTCATCTCCACGTAATGCCAGAGAAGAAGATTACCGAGGGAATCTGTGCGCGCATTGTTGACGACAGTGGAGTGCTCTTCAGGACCAACGCGGAGATCTATTCGACCCTTCGTTGTCTTGGAAGAAGGGCATCCTCGGTGAACTATACTCTGCCTCTGAGTGCGCACCCATACGTAGCGTTTGCCACTGCCGTGGTCTCCCTAGGTCTCACAGTATCTCCAATAGATATTATTGGTGCCGCATCGCTTCTTGGTGGGCTCTCTTGGAACGGAGTAAGTACCCTGAGACGCATGACATCCTTGAGGTTCAACCGGGATACCATCGAGAAACTCTTCGGGTCATCACATCTTGCAGTGGACTATGATTACCATTTGGTTCCGGCAATAGGATCTCAGGCCAGAAAGGATATCTACAATCTGATTGAAACCCTTGACATGTACAAGGAGTACTATGGAAAGCTTGACAGCGGAGCAATCCATTCACTGATTGGTGCACTCAGGAACGATGGATATACCGTAGAGGAACTCTGGAGATCCGTCGAGTCAGATGATGCCCTGGTGGATTCAGTAAAGAGAAAGGTCATTGCCAATGCTGAAACATACTTCAATGTATTCAACGGGGGTACGACTACCCTTATGACCATTCATGCTGCAAAGGGGAAAGAGTTTTCACATGTTGTCATGAGTGTCAATGCCAAGAGCGTGAACATATATGACCAGGAAGAGCTACGTGTCCTTTACGTAGGGGGCTCACGAGCCCGGGAATCTCTGGACATATTTGTGCCAGAGATATATTCGCACGACCGATCAAGGCCTAATATCCTTGACGCGGTGAACAAGACAGCAGGCATTATATAGCCAAGGAGGAGCAGCACCAATGGAGGACATCTACAATCGCTATCGTCCACGGACGTTCAAGGAAATGTATCCTACTTCCGACTTTGGATCGCAGGCCGAGTGGCTCATCGCCAATACCCTGAAGGGAGAGAAGCCGGCACTCCCCCACTTCATTCTGCTCCACAGTGAGTACGGTGGGCTGGGAAAGACAACGGCCGGCCGTATCATGGCCATGTTGCTCAACCCGGATATGGAACCCCTCGACAAAGAGCGCATTCACAAGGGCGAGAGAAACATCTACTTCTTCGAGATCAATGGAGGGGACTTCCGGAAGATTGATGACATCCGGAAGATGGCACGAGAGATCGAGTACAAGCGGGACACGCTCCTTAACCACCGCTGTGTATATATGATCAATGAGGCACACCAGTTGACGGCAGACGCCCAGCAGGTGTTCCTTCAAGTCACCGAGAACATCCCGGAGAATATCTATCTCATCTTCACCTCAACCAGTCTTGACAGCTTCAACGAGAAGCTTCGTGGGAGGATGCAGAAGTTCAAGTTCAAACCACTTAACCGACAGGCGCTGGGCAAATTATTGGTTGACATCGCAAAGCAGGAGACAGGTATTGTACTACAGGAGTATGTGGTAGATCAGATCTTCGAGAAGTGTGGGTTCAGCGTTCGTGAGAGCATTAACAGTCTCGGGGAATACCTCGTTACCGGAAGGGTTGCTGGTAGCGAGAACAGCAGTGAGGAGGACCCTTACTACTTCTCCGAGCTCATCGAGATCTTCGAGGGCGTATGCCTGGGAGAGAAGATCTCATGGACCAAACGGGTAGTGCCTCTGCTTGAAAGCATGCTTGCCTCTGTCTCTGTAGAGGAAGCTCGTATCAAGCTTATGTACCGATTGGTCAGAGTGCTCACGAACCGCAACGGGATACGAGGAGTCGGCAACGGGAAGGACGTACAGCTCCATAGTATCTCCCATAAGGGAGAGCTGTACCGCCGTTTGGCGGTCCGGCTCAAGGAGCCCGTGGGGTACCCGCAGAAGTCAGACTTCATCATGAGCGTCTATCTGATGTACATGGACGCCAGGGAAGTAGCAGGTACATGACCGCGAACAATGAATGACCACTTAGGAGAAGGACAATGATCGAATGCAGACTACCATTAGCGGAGAGATAACACCACTACAAGTAGCCGAGGGCGCAGTCTCTAACCTCATTCAGGGGTCGGGACTGTCCCTCGAGGAAGTAGCCGCGGCGTCCATCAGACTGCTTAGCCGTACCCCCACCCCAACAGCTCGCCTGGTCCAATATTGCGTTGATGTGGCCGGCGACCAATTCATGAGCGAAGAATACTACCAGAGGTTTCCTGGACTCCTGTCGTTCCTAGCCAAGTGTGGCTGTGGGAACGAGGAAGTTCAGTTCCACGACTGGATTCAACAACATCCTGACGTGTTCCATTGCAAGGCATACCAGTGCGATGGTACAATAGTTGGTGGATGCCCCAAGATGTTCTGCGACCAGTGTGGTAAACAGTACTTCCTCCAGCTGGACGGCATTACAGACACCGTCTGTGACCGGTGCGTTGCTCGTGATCTTGGGGAGTGTTCCGAGGAAAGCCGCCGGCGGAGGTACCAGATCTATGGCATCGTCTAGCAAGAAGACGACAAAGCAGAAGTCGCTCTCAAAGGCAAGCATCAGTAAGTTGCCGACGGAACTCATGATTCTGTCATCTACCTGGAAGGTGTCATACCTTGACAACGTGTATGATGTAGGGGATCTCGCGGGTAACCGCGAGGACCCGGTCTTTGGGCTTTGCGACTACGTCAAGAGAGAGATAACGATTTACGTGGGAGGGAGGGACATCATCGACGTATGGAAGACACTCATACATGAGATACTCCATGCGCTCAGCGATTCCCTAGCATTGCATAGTTTCATGAAGTTCAAGGATCACGAGCAGATTGTTGACGCTCTGTCCAACGGACTCGTGGATACCATTGTGAGGAACGATCTGAAAGTAGGGAGGTAAGCATGGCGTTCGATACCAGTGTCATTGTACTGAAGGGAAAGTACCATCAGAACATAGCCGGCATGCTCCTCGAAGAGACCTCTCGGATCCTTAGCGGGTTCAATATTGCGGTCGAGAAGACCGTGTCTGTCAAGGAATATGAGGACATGACCTCGTCGAAGGAGATCAACCGGTACGTACGGATCCGGAAGTCTGATCTGAAGGAGCAGAAGGACCAGGCATTTGAGCTCGTTAAGGTTGGTACTACGCGAGTTCAGGCCTTTGCGCAGTTTGCCTCCGCAAAGTATGCCTTCATGTCAGTGTCTGACTTTGAGGATGCACAACATACTGTGATCTGGTTCAGCTTTCACTCAAGGCTCTACCGGGCATTTGGGGAGTTCAAAGATCTCCCCTTCAGGTTGGCACAACGTCTCTCTGAGAACCTTGGATCAGAGGTGTATGTACTGTCAACATCCTCACTATCACGTAACTCTGACAAGTTTATCCTGTACGTTCGCGGCAGGGAGAGGAACAAGATCAGTTCGAAGGGCGCCCTTACCGAGGTGCGCAGCATGTATGGCATCGATATCAACAAAGTGATGACCAATATCGATAAGAATCTTGCCATCCATTACGCGCCCTCTGACTATCAGGATACTATACGGGAACTCAATGAGCAGAAGGAAAGGTTCGAGACGTGGAAGACACGTAGGCATGAGCTCAAGCAGAACGAGCACGGAAAGCTCATTGAGAACAAGGAGGATGGCACTGAGTACGTTGACGTGTTCGAGAAGGAGAACGAGGTGGTCATCGCGTCACTGAGACAGAAGCTTGATGGTCTGAAAGTGGCCCTGAGGACCGACCCTATTGGTGTCATCATGTACTTCAAGATGAAGGATCTTGGCCCTGGAAGAACGTGGCTTCCCGCAAACGAGCGAGAGTTTGGAAGAGATGTCAGGGAGCTAGGATCTTCCGCTCCCGGTACTGTGACATCTTCGTCCCGGGTGCCCTAACGCCCTTTGTCTGATATAACTTGGTGGTATTCCAGATCCAGAACGAGATGCGGTTGTAGTCGTAGACCTTCTCTTTGAGGAAGAAGTTCGATACAACTGCCCACTCCTCGTCCTGTCCTATCCCATCGAGATCCTTGAAGTACTTGATCTCACCCTTCTCACGGATTACTTCAACAGCATAGGCCTTCTTCGTGATCGTATCGAAGAGTGCCGCATATTCCTGCCTGTCAAGCTTTGCAATACCAACGATAAGGATTGGTGTTACCCTTCCATACTCGTTGACGAAGACGGAGATCTCCTTGGTGAGAAGCTTGATGTTTGCCTGCTTGGTAGTGGAGTCAACGTAGTTTGCGTCGACCACAGTATCCTCAGGAGGAAGCTTGCTCTCGTCATTCATCATAGATGACCTCTATGTTGGGATACTGACTGAGATCCTTCTGCAGGATCAGTGCCACCGAGCTTTGTATAGCCTCTGGAGTGGCATCAGGAAACTGCTTCGCCATGTCAAGAGCAAGCCTCACCGCCCACTCAACGGTAGTATAGAAGCCAATCTGAAGCGTACCCAAGTGTGGGGGACGGATGCTTTCATGCTCCCACCTCCGATCGTTCAGATACACGGTTATGCGCGGGTCCTTGGACAACCTTGTTCATCCTCTCGTCGATATCCTTCGGGGCAAAGCCCTCTCTCTCATGGAGGAGGTGCTCAATACATGCCGATACGGGATCGTACCCAAACCTCTCGACTATTATATCACGGTTGGAACGTGCCGCCAGGTAGTAGGATTCCTTGTTCTTCTTCCAATGTCTGTACTTCTCTGACAGTGCTGCCATGCATGAACTGACGAGAGGAACAGCATACTTCGATCCAATATCATACCCATGGTGGTACATACCAATGGCCTCATCGACGACGTAATCGAGCTCGATGTTGCCGGGTGCCCTGGCCACTTCAGGCATTGACGACCATCCGGTATATATCGCAGGCACGCCAGCGGACATTGCCTCAGCTAGAGGAAGACCGAATCCCTCACCCCGCGAAGGAAAGAACAGGACAGACGCCATGTGATACAGTCCATACATCCTATCGCGTTCTAGCATCTCAGTGATCGAGTACACTCTTGCCTTCGGGCGTATAGCATTGGTCATGACAGCATGGTAGATCATTGTATCAGGATTCATCTCTCGATCTGTCATCTTGTGGTACTTCAGGACCAACCTGGCATCTGGGCAGTCTCCAAGGGATCGTATGAACGATACAACGGAATCTTCAAGCCCCTTTCGTTTCGTGTGCTGTCCTATGTAGAGGACAGTGAACGTCTCTTCCTTCATCTTCTCTTCAAGACTTACCTGGGGAATCTCATCGACGTTGATGAAGTGGGGATAGTAGTAGATGGGCTTCTTGACTACCTTCCTGAGTTCCCCAGCCACGAAGTAGGATGGGGTGATAATGTCAGTAAACAAGGTAGGTTCATTGAGCAGACCACTCCACTTGGCTGGCAGGGGCGTGGTCTCCCATACTACACTGAGCATGCGTCGATCTGCCGTCTCGAGTACTCTGAGAACCTTCTCCACCCCTGGTGACTTCTGAAGGAAGCTTGACGGGTGGGCCATCACGATTGCCGCATCTACCTTGTGATCTGGTATTTCGATTGTCCCAGGTCTCGCAGTGTTAAGATAGTGGATGTTGCCTATGCGCTTCTCCGTCTTCATTCTCTCGAGAACTTGGGCGATCCCGGCAGCTGCATTGCCGTAGCCAGCATCACGAACCTGGAACTTGTCGACGGGTGCGATGAACAATATTTCCATTAGACGAGCCTCCTCATTGGTACACCAGCCAGCATGTTGATCTCATGTGGATGATACTCAGAGAGCAGAGTAGCGTGGAACTGCTTGAAGGTTACCTCCCAGTCGAGGTATGTCTTTGCAAACTCATATCCCCGCCGGGAGGAAGACTCCCTGTATTTCTTGTCTGATACTACCCTGGCCATTGCCCGGGCTGCGTCGTCAGTATCTGCAAGGGCCCACTTAATGTAGGCATTCCTTGCAGTTGTATAGTCTTTTACCTTCACTGGAAGACCGATACCTTTTAGATAGCAGGTATGCCCACCATGATCTATGTAGATCACAGGCTTACCATGCATGAGTGCCTCGGCAAATCCGTAGCCGAAACCCTCGCCAGCAGGAAGCCCTATGTAGCAATCGCATGCTTTGTACCGTCGGTAAAGATCAACTTTGTCAATCCCGGTGCCTGCCCTATAGGTAGTTGACACTAGCAGGTTATCGAGGAGGTCAAGGTCAGCCACCATGGTATTGAGGTCAGTGCCTCCCATAGAGACGTTAATATCAGTATGAAGATATAGTTTGTACTTATCTCCGGGATGCTTCTGATGGAACTTGGAGAATGCATCTATGATTCGATCGAGCCGCTTTCTGTCAGAGTTCACTCCCATAGTCATGAAGACAAAGTCATCCTCAAGACATGAAGGCCCGAACACCTCGGACTTCAGCACGTCCTCAGTGCACGCCTCATCAAAGTCAAGGCCACTGTAGCAAGGCTGTGCAACATTGTCAAGCTTCCAATGTTTGGTCAACATGTCGTACCCCATTTGTGTGTGGGGTATTACAAGGTTGGCCTTGCTCATGATGTCCTTGATTGGCTTGCGTGACGTGGGAAGGATCGGAGACGAGCTCATGACGAACTCGGGATACTCAGGGACTTCGACCGTGAGATATGCCGCCCAGTAGAACGAATCCCTATATGCGGAGTAGGCAATGGTATCGAGATACCAGGGATCATGGGAGGTGAGTACCACCTCCGGCGCGAACTTCTCAATCAGTGAGTCGAGCGTCAGAGCCTTCTTCTTGTCATTAACCTGCGCATTGGCAAGCTGAATAGACTCCGCGGCCTTGGCAAACCTACTCCCTTGGATTGCTAGGCCTTCCCTTGTTGTGTCAATACCAGTCAGTGTGACATACAGGATGTCATACTGACCGGTCTCGATAAGGCGCCTGAGGATGGACGAGATGACGTAACTGAACCCAGTTGTCTGGTTCAGAGAATCACTACACACCATCAGACGCATCTTGGAGCTCCTTTCCATCAAGCAGTACCTCCCTCAGTTTCATGTTGCGGCGCATACACTGCTGAACATACAAGTCGATGGCTACGGCATCGAAGCAGTCCTGTGACTCCTGGTCACGCTTCAGCGCATGCTGTTTGAACTCTGTCTCTATGTCTATGATTTGTTCATCAGTGAGGAACCGGTGCAGACTTTCTCGCACCATGGCCTTGTTTGCATTGCCTGCCCCACAGATAAGTCCTTTCCATGTGGCAGCCTCAATCATAACGGGCTCATTGCTCATCCTGACAAACCAGTCATGTTTCAGAACCCCTATGAGAGCGGGAACAGCGAAGACCCCACTGGTCTTCCCTGGAATGAAGATGTAGTCCTCTATGAAGACCATCTCCACGTTGTATTCCTCTTGGATCTTACGTACGTTGGCTACAATGCCAGTGATAACTTCACAGCCCTTTCCCTTGCTAAAGACAGTTCCCCTAGCCATCCAGCTAATCTTTGGCTTTCCGTCCGAACAGTCTACCTGCGAGACCGACCAGCCAAGTCTTTGGGTTCCAGGATCGATCGTCATGTATCTGGCCTTCAGAAGGTCCCTCGGAATCGGGTCAAGCTTCTGGCGTGGCTTCTTCTTTCCTTTGTGGCTTGATGATGATGGGCTTTGGCCGGAGGGCCGGGTCTGATGCTTTTGCTCCAACACATTGATCTTCCTGGGCTTGATTCTCGTTCTCACTGGCAACGTCCTCCTCGAACAGCTCCTTGTAGCGGTCTTCCAGTCCAGGCATGTCGGCCGGATCCAGATTACGGTCACGATAGATTGGAGACACCAAACAGTCTCCATGTTCCTCACGATAAGT
>Ga0172363_10003972_pt1 | contig 11980 bp, 11 predicted proteins | sample LakKivs2_kivu2a2_FD_114541 | JGI IMG/M metagenome (GOLD analysis project Ga0172363, IMG submission 114541) | Sediment microbial communities from Lake Kivu, Rwanda - Sediment s2_kivu2a2 | ecosystem: Environmental > Aquatic > Freshwater > Lake > Sediment | place: Rwanda: Western Province, Lake... | reverse complement strand
CGCCACATCACCCAGGGCACCCGCGGCCGGCAATAGTGCCAACGCGTCTGCACGGTCCTGGCGATCTGCCGTCAACAGCAGCGCCGCGTCTTCGAGTTCTTCTGCCAGGCCCTCGATGCCCATTTCCGACACGAGCCCGCCCCCTCTCCGCTACCTTGGTGGAAAAGCGTGAACGGTTACCGTGTTTCCCCCATTCGGGTCGGTGTTGAACCATGCCTCTATCTGGGCGGCCCGTATCCTCTTGATATCTCCGTCGCGCGGGAGCCGGACGGAGCCCGGGTCCCGGAGACGTACCCGTGGGGCCTGTAGCCTACGCGACTGCTCAGCCAAGCCGACCTTATCGCAACGAAACGCGTTCGGCGTCGCCGTAATCGTGGCCTTCGGCTCGACGCTGGTGAACACGAGGCCCGTTGGGCTGTATAGGTACATGCCTTTACATCTGTGCATCGGAACTGGACCTGCATCGCGTGTGAGCCAGGTGACGGCCGGCCCGACGGACCTGACCGGCGCCGGAGTCTGCTGGGCCGGATGCTTTGCGGGTCCTGTGAGGGGATTCGGGCATGTACGACCACATCTTCGTCGCCTTGGACGGCTCGGAACCGTCCCGGTTCGCAGGTCAGATGGCCATCGCCTTAGCGGGTGCCACCGGCGCTCGCGTGACTGCGGGTCACGTCTATGGAGCGCAGATGCATCGACGCCGATTCTCCGATATGGAGCCCGGTCTGCCCGCCGAGTACCAGGAACGAAAGACGCTGACCGGCCTGCGGACGGCTCACGACCGACTCATGGACGAGGGATTTCGCGCGTTGTCCGGCGGGTACATCGAGGATTTCGTGGCTTCCTCCCGGCACGCCGGCATTACGGTAGGCTCGGCCACAGCGGAAGGTCGCAGCTACGTGGGGATTCTCGACCTGGCCGTCAGGAACAAGGCCGATCTGATCGCTCTGGGAGCCGAGGGACTTGGCGCGGTGGGCAACAACATGCTGGGCGGCACGACCACCCGCGTTCTGATGAGCGCGCCCTGTGACGTGCTGATTGCACGGCGCAGGCCGGGGCATGGCCCGATCCTGGTCGGCGTGGACGGCAGCAAGGAAGCGTTGCAGGCCGTGGCGGTGGCCGCGGAACTCGGTCAGACCCTGGGCCGGCCCGTGACCCTCGCGGCCGTCTACGATCCCGAGTTTCACACACATGTCTTTGCCACGATGGCACGGTCGCTCTCCGAGGAACGCCAGGAGCAGGTCGGCCTGGCGAACCAGGAGAGACTCCACGATGACATCATTAACGATGGCCTCGGAAAGTTGTACGCGGAGTTTCTGCGAGAGGCGGAACAGCGCTTCGGCGGCAATGGCACCGTGGTCCGGACGGCCCTGGTGACGGGCAAGGCCTATTGTGGTCTGGCCTCACAGGCGCGACAATTGGACGCGGATCTGGTGGTCGTCGGCCGGCATGGACACCACCGCGAGGTCTGCTCCCGTCTGGGCTCCAACGCGGAAGGTCTGATCCGCAGCACGTCCGCGAATGTCCTGCTGGTGGGCGGCGTTGCGAACGGGGCTGGCAAGATACAGACAGCGGATACGGCCGAAGCGGCCAGTCAACAATCAGCCATCGTCCATCGTCAATTGTCCTGGGCCGCCGAGGCCCAGGCCCGCCTGCAACGCGTGCCTTTCTTCGTACGGAGCATGGCGAAACGGGCGGTGGAGAACGCCGTCCGGGAACGGGGTTCCGACCGCGTCTTGGCCGAAGACTTCGATATCGTGGCGGCCCGCTTCGGCATGGGCCGACGGGGAGTGAGCCATGAACGGGATTCCTGATGCCCAGGTGGATCCGATCGTTATCGAGGATGTTGTTCGGCGGCACCGCGGCGGTCGCGGCATCCAGGGCATCTCCCTGTCGGTTCGTGCGGGCCAATGCATCGGCATTCTCGGGCCCAATGGCTCCGGGAAGACCACACTGACTCACTTGGTGGCGGGCATCGAGCAGGCCGACACCGGAAGGGCCTCGGTGTTCGGACAGCCTGCCCGTCCCCGCCCGGCGTACCTGAGGCGCCGTTGTGGCGTCTCCCTGGATACGCCCGCCCTTTGGGACGGCCTCTCCGGCCGCCAGAACCTGTGGTATTTCGTTCGTCAATATGGTGTGCGCGGCTCGGATTTGTCGCGCCGGGTCGGTGAACTGCTTGGCGAGGCAGATCTGGCCGCCCAGGCGGACGATCCGGTGGCAACCTATTCCTTCGGCATGCGCCGAAAGCTCAGTGTGATCCAGGCACTGGGACACGAGCCGGATTTGCTGATTCTCGACGAGCCTTCCGCCGGGGTGGATACCACTTTCCTCGACTGGCTGGTGCGCCACATCCGGACGCGCTGCGAACGCGGCCAAGCGACGTGGATCGCAGACAACGACGCGGATTGGCTGTCGAGGGCGGCAACAGACGCGATCCTGCTGCGGGACGGCCGCATCCGGGCCGAGGGCTCCATCGCGGAATTGATGACCTCGGTCCAAGCGCGGAGCCGGATCGAGATCCTGCTCGAACAGGATGACTGGACGGAGGTCCCGCGCATTCCGGGCGTCACGGCATTTCATTGCGAGAGGAACCGCATTCGCGCGGAGCTGAACGGCGGTCCACGACGGGCCGCAGAACTGCACACCTGGATCGCGTCGCGGGGCGGTCGTATCCGGCGCCTGGAGGTCCGGTCCCTGACACTACAGGATGCCTTGGTGCGACAGGAGGGCGACCATGCTGCCGGGTAATCTGTTTCGTCTACAACTGGCGTCTGCGTTCAGCGACCGGCGTCAGACGCTGCTGCGTCTCGGCGCCAGCATCCTCCTGGCCTTTCCCTTCCTCCTCATCCGGATGCCGGCGCGCGTGCAGGCGACAGGGATCACCATGATCATCCTTTTCACCAGTTTCTTCGGTGCGGCAGTGAGTCACGCGCACCTGCGAATAGACGGGCGTTTGACCCGTCTGAGCCTTCTGCCCACGTCCCGGTGGGTTCTCTGGTTGGATTTGATCCTATCCTCGGTCATGATGAGACTCGGTTCATCCGGGATCGTGCTGGGCGCGTTCGTGGTCGCCAACAGTGGCCATGTGACTGCGGCGATTCTGCTGAATCTCGCCGGCTTGCTGTGTGTCGCGCTGGTGCTGCTGACCCTGCTCGGCATGGGCACGGGCCGGCTGGCCCGCAGCAATGCGGAGGTCCATCTGTTCGGCGCGCTGGCGACCGGGATGCTCGCGATGCTTTCCGGCGTGGCCCCGCTCCCGGTAGAGACGCAGGGTCCCGGGGCTCTCCACGCCTGGTCCGCAGCGATTACGGCCTGGAACCCGATCGCGTGGCTGCTGACCGCCCTGAACCGGCTGGCGCTGGGGTCGACGGCCATACCGCGTCTCGAATTCACCCTCTCCTGCCTCGCGCTCGGCACGGTCGTTGTCGGCGCCGTCTTGAGGTGGAGGTCCGGCGGTATGCAGAAAGGATCGTTCAACGCGCGGGACATCGTGATCGGCGACCGCGCCCCCATGGAGGTGTAGACAAAATGATGCTGGCGGTCGTGCATAACGTGGGCGTGCTGACGAAGACGTACGTCACCCTCGGTCTGGTGGCCCTGACCCTCTTCGAATTCGTCACGGCCATGTACATCTTCGGCCGGAAAGGCGCCAAGTCGCACATGAAGCTGGTGCTGCAATTGCACCGGATCGGGGGGTACATGTTCCTCGTGTACTGGTTTTGGCCCATGCTCGTGGGGTTGGACCTGCTCAGCCGGCTCAGCCAGTATGGGGATGGCTGGCGGTTCGACGGGCCCCGATTCTATCATGCCTTCCTGGGCGTGACGGTCTTCTTTCTGCTGGCGCTCAAGATTGTGTTTGTCCGCTTCTATCCGAACTTCCGCCCGCAGGCCCGGCTGCTGGGCATCTTCATCAGCGTCGGCGCCTTGATCACGTGGCTGATTGCGGGCGGGTTCTGGCTGGCCATGATGGGAAGCCGGGCCGTCCCCGGGTACTGAGCCGGACCGCGTGGGCGACGTACCGGTGAAAGAAGAAGAAATAGGCCAGCAGGCACCAGAGAATCCCCGCAAAGATCACCGCGCCGATCGTCCATCCGCTCGCACGCGGTGCATCATCACGCGCCAGGAAGAACGCGCCCTCGGGAATGCTGACCTCGAAAAGCTGTTGAAATCCGGCGCGGACGCTGCGCGAAAACGGCATGCGAGGGAAGGGCCGCAGCCGCCCGAGGTGAAGGTCGATGTTGGCCCATTCCGGATCGACCTTCTCCGGCGCGCGGACCATGAGTTTCGAGCCGTAGCCCTCCAGCAGGAAATACGTGAAAGGCACCCCGTGCGAGGCGTAGACGGCGGCCTTGGTCAGGTCCGGCTTGCCCTGGATCGACACGAACGTCGGCCGCCCAAACCGCGCGACGGACAGATCGTTCGGCGACGCGACCTCCACGGGCGTTCGGACGCCGAAGTCGTACCGCAACTCCGGGATCTGGAACCGGATCATCATCGTCACGACGGCCAGTAGAAACAGCTTGAGGGCAACCAGAAGGATACGCTTCATCCACACCATTTCGCCTCGCCTTTCATCCTCACTGGACTTCTCAATCATACCAGAACCCCAGGATCAGCAACGTCACGAGGAACAGAAATAGGCCGATCGCGATCGTCATCCAGATGCCCATGACCCAGAGCGCCCAGCGGGGGTCTTCCGAGGGGTCCCGCAGCGGGTACACGTCCGGCGTGGGCTCCACCGCGTACGGCGTCTGGGCCGCCGTCGGGCGTGTCTCTTGCAGGCTCTCGCTCACGTCATCGTTCTTCCGCTCGTCCATTCGTCTTCTGTCCTCCGTCCTGTCTATCCCCGCGGCCTTCCAAGTACGCGACAACTCTGCTCATTTCCTCCGGCGTCATGCGCATGCCGTAGGCCTTCATGCGTCCGACCACGCGATCCCAGTCATCGCCCTGATAGCGGTGCACCCGCTCCAGCGTGTGGCAGGAGATGCAGCGATAGGAGACAAGGTCCGCGGCCGTCCAGCGGTCCGGGTCCGGTCGCAGGAGCCGGCCGGGCAGCTTGTCCACGTACGCCGGCCGGTCTCGGACCATCTGAATCGTCATCAGCTCGGGACGCTCCGGGGCCACATACACCTCGCTGTAGTCGGGGATGCGATTGAAACCCGCGACGCGCTCACCCGTGGGGGTGACGAACCGGGGCCGGGACGCCTCCCGCACGTAGCCGCCGAGGCAGACAGTCAGGAACGACAGCAGTCCCATCAGGATGAAGACCGCCCGGCCCGAGCCCTCGTGACGATTCAAGAGGTGCGTTCCCACCAAGGCCGCGACGACGGCCGCCGCCAGGGAGCCCCAGAAGAAACGCCACGTCATCTGCAAGCCCATGCCGATATAGAACATCAGGTAGACCGAGGCCAGCGCGTAGACCATCAGCAGCGGTAGCGAGGAATTGCCTTGGGCCTTCGCGGATTTGCGGGCGAACGCCAGACCGATGCCGAGCATGGACGCCACGATGAGCTGCTTGGTCCACCACCAGTCAATGCCGCCGGCGACGATGTCGCCCCGGCCGATCATCAGATTGTCATACGCGCCTTTGGCATGGTACTTCAGCACCCAGGCGTAGAAGAAGCCCGCGATTGGGAGCAACAGGAGATTGAGGAATGCGATGTTGAAGACGAGGCGCCCGCCAACCTCATACAGGCTCTGCTGCTCCTGCTTCTTCGACAGGAACAGCAGGAGGCCGCAGACGCCCGCGACGAAGAAGCCCCCATAGGCGAAGTTCGCGAACGTGCGGTGCAGCGTCAGCACCAGGAAACTGGGGTTGTAGAACGCGAGTTTGTCCCAGCCGAGAATCCCGGCCGTGCCCGACCAGAGGCTGGCCTGTCCCGCGCCAAATCCGGGTGTCAGGATGTAGGCGCCCATCCCGTTGATGATGTAGAACTGCAGGAAGAAGAACGGCGTCAACAGCCCGCCCAGGACGATGTGGAGCTTCTTGTGCCCCCACAGCGTGTCCCAGAAGAAGTAATGAAGCGTTACCGTCGTCGCCAGCATGAAGAACAATGTCTCTTCGATGATCAGCGTCCAGAAGAACTGGGTGAAGATCTGGGACCAGAACTGCGGATACAGGCCGCTCAGGGCGAACACCAGGCCGATGGCGTTGATCGTGCCGATATTGTAGATGCACACGTGCCACAGTTGGACACGCTTGCCCAGCAGATCGAAGCGGTTCTCCCGGCGCAGGTATCCGACGATCTGCAGGATCGTGACCGTGAACGCAAATCCGATGGACAGGGATGCGACGGCCGTGTGAAACAGAGCGATCCAGCCGATGGTGAACTTGGCACCCCCGGGCGATTGGATGAACGGATTGACCGCGTCTGCCAGAACTATCAATGGTGCTCCTCCAGGTAGCGGATGATCCGGTCCGCTTCCTCGTCTGTCAGAGGGAGGCCTTGCTGGCGGGCCTGCTGCACCTGCTGTTGCCAGTCCGTGGAGGCCCGGCGCTCGAGGTCTTCGGGATACAGGCCCTGCGGCCGGAGCCATTTCGTGTAGACCAGGTAGCGATCGGCCTCCAACTGGGTCCGCTCCGGCTTGACGATTTCGCCGTAGACGGTGTCCGGACTCTTGCTGCGCTCGCGAACGAACCCACCGAGGCCGAAGGTGAAAAAAGCCGCCATTCCCGCCACGAACAGGGCCCATTGCCACCCCTGGCGGTCCGGGTCGCCGGCCCCCCGGCGGACCCAGAGCCAGGCGATCAGCCCCAGAAGGACGGCGGCGGCCGCCAAACGCCACGCCACCGGGCTTCCGCCCAGCCATCGCAGCGGCGGATGAATCTGCACGATGGCCAGGACGATCAGCAGGCCCACGGTGGTTGTCCAGAGCACCGCCTTCGCGCGATAGCGCGTGACCACGAAGGTCCCGCCGACCACCAGAAAGAACAGGATCAGCGACATCTTGATGATGAAGTATCGCGACGCGTGGCCTCCCATGACGGCCAGGAAGGCGGCCGGCGCCTCCCGCTGGATCACCTCGGCATAGTACCAGCCGATGAGCGGCATCGGGAAGAAGAAGAGAAAGCCCATGAGGAAGCACGTGCCCGACGCCCAGTGAAAGTAGGACGTGTTCTCGCTGGTCGGGTCCTTGCGTTTCTGCCCGAGGTAGCGCAGGGCGAACACGCCCCCCGTCAGTAGCATGACATAGCTGAAATTGCCAATCGTGCGGTGGATCAGGAGCGGCAGGAAACTCGGATTGAACATGGCCCGCAGCGACCATCCTACCGGTTGATCGACCTGGGGCAGGGCGACGCCCCCGGGGGTCATCATGTACGCCCCGAGCGAATCCCAGACGACCTGCACCATGTACCCGAAGAACGCGGCCACGATGCCCATCGAGATGTGCAGCGTCTTGCGGTGGGCCCAGCGGTCCCACGTGAGGTAATAGAAGAAGAACAGGAAGATAACTTCGCCCAGGAAGAAGCCGAACTGGACCATCAGCGGCCAGAAGAAGAGATTGGACCAGCGGGACCAGAATTCCGGATACGTCCCGATGATAAACATGGGAATACCGGTCCCCAGGGCCGCGCCGGGCGAGAAGAGAATCAGCGAGAACCAGATGAGACTCTTGCTCAGTCGCTCCCAGCGCCGGTCCTGGCGGCGCACGCCGATATACTCGAAGGCCGGCGCCAGCAACATGAAGGCGGTGAGCATCGTGGCGATGGGGATGTGCGAATAGGTGATCTCCTCCATCCACACCCATCGCGGAAACACCGGCGTTGGAATGACGGGCAAATCCATGGTCCCCCTCCCCGGCGGGGCCTTCGGTTCCCGAAGGGTCACGCCTCCAGGGAAATCGCGTTCATGGGGCAATTCTCCGCCGCTTCGCGGCATCGGTCTTCCACGTCGGACGGCACCACGTCGACTTTCACCGTCGAAAGCCCGGAGCGCACCTCAAATACCTCGGGACAGGTGCTTTCGCAGGCCCCCACGCCGGCACAACGATTCGGATCCACTTTGGCTTTCACGACAGACTCCTTTCCGGTGACAGGTCGTGTCACACGATAAGGGGTCGGAGCGGATCCGGGTTATAGGGAAAAGGCCCATCGCCTACGCAGAGAAACACTGAGTCCGCACGTGCCCACGGAGTGTGCGACTACATTTCGTGGGGGCGATCTGGCTGCCTGAGGCGGGCTCTTGCTCCCAAAGCCACGAAGAAGGTCGAGCGAGCCCGACGCGCAGCGGCCCTCCGGGCCGGGGCCGCGCCGAGGCAACCTACGAAGAGCCCGCGCCAAGGCCCTCCTCGTAGGGCGAGCGTCCCCGCTCGCCTCCGGGAGACAACCGGCCCACGAGACATAGCCGCACACCGCACGGAAGATACCGATCTTTTCTCTTGAGGACCCGTTCCGACGCCGTCACAATGGATGGTCATGAACAGACCCATGCCCCAAGAGAAAGATCTGAAGGTCTTCATCACCTCCAAGGAATCGCGGTGCGACGAGTGCAAGGAAGACCTGGGCCCCCAGGCATGGATCACCCTGGCCGAAGGGAAGAGAGCCCTTTGTCTCTCCTGTGCGGATCTCGCTCATTTGGCGTTTCTCCCTGCCGGCGATACCGCCTTGACTCGTCGCGCACGTCAGCACTCCACTCTCTCGGCCGTGGTCCTGAAATGGAGCAAGGCGCGAAAGCGATACGAACGCCGGGGACTCTTGGTCGAGGAAGCAGCCCTCGCCCAGGCCGAGAGCGAGTGTCTGGCAGATCAGGACGCGCGGGCGCAGCGACGCCTGCGCGAGGCAGAGCGCAGGACGCCGTTGGACCTCGCGTATGTCCATCAGTTTGCGGAGCGGATTCGCCAGCTCTATCCGCGGTGTCCCGCGGACACTGCGGCATCCATTGCCGAACACGCCTGCGCCAAGTACAGCGGCCGAGTCGGTCGCTCTGCCGCTGCGAAGGCTCTGGACGAGCATGCCGTTCGTCTGGCGGTGGTCGCGCATATCCGCCATCGCGAGACCCCCTACGATCGGCTCCTGATGATGGGTTGGGAACGCACGGACGCAAGGCATCAAGTGGAAGAGGAGGTCCAGGCCGTGCTGGCGCGATGGCAATAGATGGAACACGAGGGGACCTGATCCAACGAGGCGAACACCGTTGACGCCCCGAGGAGAATAGGCTATTATGGGACCTGGGCCCGGTGCGAGTGGCTCTCCGAAAAACACGAAGAACACAGGAATCGATGACCTCTACAGTGGTGACTCGTGGTGTTCTAACCGTGCCGCGTGACCTGCCTGGCCGATGACGGCGGCACCCTTCCCTGAAGGAGGTTCGTTATGTCCAAGAGACTGGTGTGCGGGATCGCTTTGGGATTGGTTTTGTGTTCCGTGAACAAGGCGGCGGACGTGGATTGGACGGCTTCGGCGGGCGACCGGCTCTGGAGTAATCCGGCCAATTGGAGCTCTAATCAGGTACCCACCGCGTCCGACGTGGTCTTTGTGGACGTGCCGGCCGCACTGGCGCCCCACGGGCCGATCCTCCAACCCGGCGTCGAAGCCAGGATCAGCGGCCTGGTCTGCGAGGTGACCGGCAGACCCACCATGACCATGACCGGGGGGACCCTCGCCATCTCCGGGTACATCTGGTGGGGCGATGGACCCGGCTGCTTCGGCACCTTCTACATGAGCGGCGGCACGGTCACCACCGGCCAGGAATTCGAACTGGGATGGGGCGGCGGCGGCGGTACCTGGTACATGACCGGCGGCACGATCAACGCCCAGGAACTGGTGATTCCCACCGCCACCGGCGCCGAGGGCACCCTCTACCTCTACGGCGGGACCTGTAACGTGGGCAACGGCGGTCTCAGTATGAGCCGCGTCGGTCTCGTCGATGTCGGGGCCGGCACCCTGACTCTCGAAGGCGATCACGTAAACCAGATCAACGGTCTGATCGCCAATGGTCAGATCATTGCTTACAGCGGAGATGGTCACATCCAAGTGGACTACAACGTCCGCAATCCCGGCAAAACGACGGTTACGGCGGAGGGTACGCGAAGGGCTTCGGAGCCGCAACCGGCGGATCACGCCCTCGACGTGCCTCGTGACGTGGTCCTGAGTTGGACCCCGGGGGTCTTTGCCCCCTCATCCAGCGGGCACATCGTCTACTTTGGGGACAGCTTCGATGATGTCAACGACGCAACCGATGGCGCCGCGCAGGACACCAACCGCTATGTGCCCGACCCGGCCCTGGAATTCGGCAAGACCTACTACTGGCGTGTGGACGAGGTCAACAATGCGGCCCCGGACACGCCCGTGCATCGCGGTGAAGTATGGCGGTTCACCACGGAACCTTATGCCTATCCCCTGGAGAATATCAGTGCCACGGCCTCCAGTTCCCAGGCCGGCATGGGGCCGGAGAATGCCATCAATGGCTCCGGACTCGACAGTTTGGACCAACACTCGACCCAGGCGACGGACATGTGGATGACGACCGGCGCCAAGCCGGCGTGGATCCAGTTCGAGTTTGACAAGGTCTACAAGCTCTACGAGCTTTGGGTTTGGAACTCGAACCAGTTGGTCGAGAGTTTCCTCGGTTTCGGCGCCAAGGACGTCACGCTCGAGTGCTCCGTCGACGGCCAGACCTGGGAACCGGTGGAGGGAGTGCCCCCATTCAGCCGGGCGACCGGCATGCCCACCTACGCGGCCGGCACGACCGTCGATCTCGGCGGTGCCATGGCCAAGTTCGTCCGGCTGACGATCGACAGCAACTGGGGCAGCGCCGCACCGCAGACCGGCCTGAGCGAAGTGCGATTCTTCTACATCCCGGTTCACGCCCGCGCGCCGCAGCCGGCCGATGGAGCGACGGGCGTCAGCGTCGAGGCCGACCTGAACTGGCGACCCGGCCGGGAAGCGGAATCGCACGAAGTGTACTTCGGTACAGACCGGAACGCCCTGACCCTGGCGGAAACCGCGGCCGGACATAGCCACACCCCCGCCTCCTTGGAGTTCGTGACCGAGTACTTCTGGAAAGTCAACGAGGTCGGCGGCACCGGCCCCTACGAAGGCAGCGTCTGGGGCTTCACCACCGAGGAGTTCGCCGCAATCGACGACATGGAAAGCTATACCGATGACGTCGACGCCGGCACTACGATCTACCAGACGTGGATCGACGGTCTGACCGACCCGGCCAAGGGCGGCTCGCAGGTCGGATACGATGTCTCGCCGTTCGCCGAGCAGGGCGTCGTCCATGGCGGCCGACAGTCGCTGCCCCTGAGATACGACAACGCGGCGGCGCCGTTCTACTCGGAGGCCGAGCGCACGTTCGCTTCGCCCCAGGACTGGACCGCCCACGGGGGCGACACGCTGTGCGTGTACTTCCAGGGCAGAGCGGCATCGGCGGGCAACTCGGCCGAGGGTCTGTACCTCACGGTAAAAGACAGTTCGGGCAAGTCCAAGACGGTGGCCCACCCGGACGGGGCAGCCACGACCGCGACGACCTGGCAACAGTGGAAGATCCCGCTGAGCGAGTTCGCCGCCGGCGGCGTGAAGGTCACTGCCGTCAAGACCCTGGCGATCGGCGTGGGCAACAAGGCCGCCCCGGCAGCCGGCGGAACCGGCACGGTGTTCCTCGACGACATCGGGTTCGGTCGCCCGCTCCAGTGATCCGACCGATCTGCGACACATGGGACGTTGGAGGTGCAAGTCTCACCACTGACCGGCGTGGCACCAGCCCCTGGATTGCCGCGAGCCGGACTGATGCCGGGATTCGTCCGGCGCCGGGCGCGCTTCCCGACTCGGTGTCGCCGTGGCAACGGGCATCCCGACGGAGATTTGCCGATCGGCGCAGATACCGCCCCGGGGTCGCCATACCTACCTCGAGGCTGTGAATGGCTCGAACGCCGGCCGCGGCACTCCCGCGGAATGCTCATGTCTCATCAGGCACGGCTCTCATGCGGGCTTCCAGCCGGCGCCGCAGTTGCCTGACCTGTCTGTCCACGATGTAGAGGT
>Ga0172363_10003971_pt1 | contig 11984 bp, 10 predicted proteins | sample LakKivs2_kivu2a2_FD_114541 | JGI IMG/M metagenome (GOLD analysis project Ga0172363, IMG submission 114541) | Sediment microbial communities from Lake Kivu, Rwanda - Sediment s2_kivu2a2 | ecosystem: Environmental > Aquatic > Freshwater > Lake > Sediment | place: Rwanda: Western Province, Lake... | reverse complement strand
TCCTAGCGGATTTCATCAACCGGGCGGGAATACCCTGGGTAGTGCACATCCACAGCGTTGATTCCGAACTGATGCGGGCCGCGGGCCACCCACCAGGCCATCCCATGGTTGATCTCGCCGATCACCTGCTTCAAAAGAGCATAGAGGCCGCTACCGTCTCTGTGGCGGTTTCCGAGGATCTGAAAGGGAGAATAGCCGGGCTGGGTATTGATGTCGGCGGGGTGAGGGTCATCCACAACCCCATAATGTTGCCTTGTTTGCCTGTCCTGGAAGGGACGAGCGAGAGATATGTCTACCTCCCCGCGAGATTTTCTCCTGAAAAGGGTGTTGACATAGCCCTGAAAGCGTGGGCTCTGGTGGAAAAAAAGTTGCCGGAGGTTCACCTTTTCATAGCCGGAGCTGGCCCGGAGGAAGGGTCCCTGAGATCAATGGCTCGTGACCTTGGCCTCGCGAGGGTGAGGTTCCTGGGTTCGCTTTCCTGGGAGAGGAACATGGCCTGGATGGCTGGTTCACTCTTTGTCCTCCAGACGACAGTTCCACGGGGGGGATTCCGTGAGAGCTGCCCCCTTGTCACTGCGGAGGCCATGACCCTGGGCAAACCCGTCGTGACCTCTGACACCGGGGGCGGCCCTGAGATCATGGGAGACGCTGGAATTCAAGTCCCGCCCTTTGATCACGAAGCCCTGGCTGGGGCGATAATTACCCTGCTGAGAGATGAAACGCTACGCCTGAAGCTGGCCAAAATGAGCGAGGAGAGGGCGAGAAATCTATTTGATCCCGGGGCATACGCGGACAGGATGATGGAGGTTTTTGACGAGGCCATCGCCCTGGCATCCGAGGGCCACAGGGCTTTATAATTTGCCTCCGCGAAAGGAGGTTTATTATGCGAGTGAAGACTGGTTACACCCGGAGGCGGAGGCACCGCAAGGTCCTGCACGAGACACGGGGTTATTATGGAGACAAGTCCCGGCGCTGGCGCAGGGCCCATGAGGCCTGGATGCGTTCAGGCGCGTTTGCCTACGCCCACAGGAAGGACAAGAAGGGGGACATGAGGAGGCTCTGGATAGTGAGAATAAACGCGGCCCTGCGGCCCTTTGGTCTCAATTACTCCCGATTTATGCACGGACTTTCCGAGGCTGGGATCACCCTCAACAGGAAGGTGCTGGCTGACATGGCAGCCCGGGAACCAGAGGCCATTGGCGAGCTCGTGGAGCTGGCCAAAAAGGCCATGGGCTAGCGATGAACCCGGAAGACATTCTCAACTCCTTCCGGGAGGAGCTGGAAGGCGTTTCGGATGCCCGGAGCCTTGAGGAGCTCCGCGTAAGGTATCTCGGCAGGAAGGGGCTGATCAGGAGCCTGCTGGATGGACTCAGGGATTTCCCCCCGCAGGAAAAAAAAGACGCTGGCCGCGCCATAAACGAGGCAAAGGCCGCCATAGAACGCGAGATAGAAGAGAAGTCCTCCAGCCTCAGGGAGCGCGCCAGGCAGGTTGACCTCACCCTCCCAGGCAGAGAGCTTTCCCTTGGCAACATCCACCCTCTGAGGCGCGTCCAGGACGAGCTCGTCGGGATATTCGTGGGCATGGGTTTCTCGGTTGAGACAGGTCCGGAGATAGAGTGGGATTCGTATAATTTTGAGGCCCTGAACATCCCGAAACTCCACCCTGCCCGCGACCTGCAGGACACCATGTATGTGACCGAGAACATGGTGATGAGGACACACACCTCGCCCGTGCAGATAAGGGCAATGCAGAGGATAGGCAAACCGCCCATCAGGATAATCGCGCCCGGAAAGGTCTATCGCCGCGATCCGTTTGACGCTTCCCATTCGCCCTGCTTCAACCAGATGGAAGGCCTTGCAGTTGACAGGGGGATAAGCTTTGCCGGCCTGAAGAGCGACCTTGCGATTTTCGCGAGGGCAGTTTTTGGCCCGGACACCAGCGTGGACTTCATCCCCTCGTATTACCCGTTTACCGAGCCATCCGCTGACATGGTTGTCAGGTGGCGGGGGCGCTGGATGGAGATACTCGGCTCCGGCATGGTCCACCCCCAGGTGCTCCGGAACGGCGGCGTTGACCCCGAGGAATACACGGGATACGCTTTTGGTTTTGGCGTTGACCGCATCGCGATGGTCAAATACGGCATAGACGACATAAGGCTGTTTTTTGAGAACGACAGGGCTTTCCTGGAGCAGATAAGATGATCGGTTGCCAGTTAAACCGGATGGGTAGCTCCCCACGCCCCGTGGGGGGGCTGATGAGTAGTCCCTGGCGAGGCGCCAGGGGCTACCCGGATGGGCCCAACAATCGGAGAACCCCATGAAAGTCCTCCACAGGATGCTCGCGGAATTCCTCCCTGCGGTTCCGGGGCCGGAGGAACTCTGCGACATATTCCCGCGAATAGGCCTGGAGGTGGAGGAGTCACGCGACCTCTCCGAGGGCCTAAGGGGGAAGCTGGTGGCGGGCGTGGTCAGGAAGCTTGACCGGGATAGCAAGCTCAACCTGATGCAGGTATTCGTTGGCACGGGGACGATAAACGCGATAACCACGAGCCCTGTTGAGCTCGGCGAGACCGTCATCCTCGCGCTGCCAGGCGCGGCCCTTCCCTCGGGCATGGTCATAGAGAAGAGGGTTATCAGAAAGCACCCTTCCGAGGCAATGGCTATATCCGAACAGGAGGTAGGCCTGGCAGATTTCTCGCCGACAATCCTTAGATTGCCCGAAGGTATTCTAAAGCCCGGCGACGACCCCCTCCCGTTCCTCTGCCTGGACGACTGGCTCTTTGACCTTCACATATTCCCCAACAGGGGCGACCTCATGGGCGCGTGGGGAATAGCGTGCGAACTTGCCCCACTGGCCGGGGAAGGGCCACGGCTGCCGGAGCTTGCCCTGGACGAGGACGCGTCGGTCGGGCGATACCCGGTCGATCTGGCCGATCCTGAGTCATGCCCCCGGTATGTCGCGAGGCCCGTTTCGGGCGCCCGTGTCCTCAGGTCACCGGCCTGGCTCAGGCACCGGCTTGCTCTCCTGGGCCAGAGGCCGATAAACAACATAGTTGACTCGTCAAATTATGTGCTTTTCTGGCTTGGTCACCCAACCCACACCTTTGACCTGCGTCAGCTCTCCGGGAAAATAATCGTCAGGAGGGCAGGGGATGGCGAGGAAATGGCCATGCTTGACGAGACAACCAGGTCGTTTGACCCGGAGATGCTCCTAATTGCTGACGAGAAAAGGGCCCTCGCGCTCGCGGGGGTTATGGGAGGCGAGGGATCAGGGGTTTCCGACGACACCGTGGATGTTCTCATTGAGTCCGCTTATTTCAATCCCCAGCGCATAGCCTACGCCTCAAGGAAGACCGGCATGATAACCGAATCCTCCCGCAGGTTTGAGCGTGGGACAGACCCCCTCATGGCTTCTCCCGCCTCGGGCTGGGTTGCCAAACTGATCCAGGAGACCGGCGGTGGGCGCGTTGGCCCGGAGAACGACGCTCGCGCCGGGGATTTCCCCGGAAAGAGGATCAGCGTGTCCCTGGCCTGGCTCAACGATTTCTCAGGCGCAGAGGTGCCCTCGGAAGAGGTCACCAGGATAGCCGGCTTGCTTGGCCTTTCCCCGGAACCAAAGGGCGACGCCCTTGTCCTTTCCGTCCCCCCCAGGCGCCACGACCTGAACATCCGGGAAGACATAGCCGAGGAGGTAATGAGGTTCTGGGGATACGATAAGCTCCGGGAAGACATGCCCACAATGAGCAGGACCCGTGGCATGGCCAGGGAAACCCACCTTGATGCCCTGGCCTTCACCCTTGCCGGCGCGGGGCTTTACGAGGCAAGAACCCTCGGCCTCCACGGCCCGCGCGAGCTTTCTGCCTGGGGCTTTGACCAGGACAAATGGGTCAGGATTTCCAATCCCATGGGCGAGGATTTCTCGGTTGCCAGGCCCTCCCTTTTGCCTGGCCTCACCCGTTCCCTCGCCATAAACCTCAACAGGGCCAGGGGCGGCGTGATGCTCTTTGAGATTGGCCCGGCTTTCGCGTGGCGGGGAGAGAAGGAGCTCCCGGAGGAAAACTGGCTCCTGGGATTGGCCCTTGGCGGCGAATTGCCCAGGGTGCCCGGTTCTCCGGAGGAATCCATTGGCCCCGCGCACCTCAGGGGCGTCCTTGACCTGGCCTTCCGCTCGGCCGGCAGGGATTACTCCATGGCCAGGGCCGAGAGGCCTTTCCTTGTCCCTGGCACTGCCTGGGAAATTATCCTGGGTAAAGAGGCCCTGGGCGTCGCGGGTCTTCTACCCGAGGAGATAGCGTCTTTCTACGAGATCAAATCCGATGTCTGGGTCGCGGAGCTCAGGGTTCCCGAACCCGCGGAGAACGCGTATCGCCCGATACCCCGGTTCCCGCCAGCCAAGAGGGACATAGCCCTCTTAGCCGACGAGTCCATCCCGTTCCAAGAGGTCTTCGCCGCGGTCAGGGCCGCGGCCTCCTGTGAGGCCATGGTCTCCGTGAGGCCCATTGATGTTTACAGGGGTCAGAGCATTTCCGCGGGCAAGGTGTCCTACGCGTTCTCCCTGGCATACTTCCACCAGGAGAGGACGCTCACCGACGAGGAGGTTGACTCATGGTTCTCCTCGCTCGTCAGTAAACTCGTTGACCTGGGTTACCAGATCAGGGGAGAGATAGCATGACAGGCGAAGGAACGCCCGATCTCGCGAGCCAGGTGCAGGAAATGGTGGAAAAGTATCACGCGAGGGGCGAGGAAATGCGGCGCCTCCGGCGCCGGATAGGGGATCTGGAGCGGGGCCTCGCGGAGATAGAGCGAAGGCTTGCCCGGCTCCTTGAGTGGCTTGAAGAGGAGGATACCGGTGAAGAGACTGAGCATTAATGTGATGGGCAAGGCCCACGCCTTCCTCGTGGACGAGGAGGACGCTTCGTTTGCCACCGAGGCCCTGGGACTGATGGAAAAGGTCATAATGGAGATAGAGGCCGATCCCAAAAGGCCCTCCCAGCCGGACGCGATCCCGGTGGTGGCGTGTTTCCGGCTGGCCGCGGATCTTCTGAGGACGAGGGCCGAGCTGGGACGCATAGAGAACATAGTGAAGGGATGGAGATCCATGGAAGGCCGAGATGGAGCTTTTTGAGAAACGGGAGGACGCGCCGCTGGCCCTGAGGGTAACCCCTTCTGGCCTGGACGAGGTGGTTGGCCAGGATCACATCCTGGGCCAGGGGAAACCCCTGAGAAGACTCATAGAAACCGGGACCCTCCGTGCCGCGATATTCTTCGGCCCCCCTGGCACGGGAAAGACCTCCGTGGCCAGGATAGTCGCTAAGAGGTTCGGCTCAAGGGTCTTCCATGTGAATGCCTCGGAGCTCAAGCCAAAAGACCTGGTGGCCGCCCTGGAGGCCGCGGAGAAGTTCTTCCAGTCAACCGGGAACCGGGCACTGGTTTTCGTTGACGAGATACACCGTTTTGACCGGAGGAGCCAGGAAGTCCTTCTTTCCAGGCTTGAACGGGGAGGCATGGTCTTCATTGGCTCAACCGTCCACAACCCTGGCTTTGCCCTGTCAAAGGCCATCCTGTCCAGGGTCCTTTTGTTTGAGTTCCACGAGCTGAAACACGCGGATGTTCTTCAGGGTCTAAAAAGGGCAGTGGAGAAGGAGAGTCTCGTTGTTTCCGATGACATCCTTGACAGGATAGCCAGGGCCTCGGAGGGCGACCTGAGGAGGGCCCTGAATTACCTGGAGGCTTCGGCCGTTGATGGCAGGGTGGAGGAGGGTGAGGCGCGCGAGGTTCTTTCTGGCGCCTACCTCAGGTTTGACAAGACGGGTGACGAGCGCTACGACATGATAAGCGCGTTGATAAAGAGCATAAGGGGTTCTGACCCGGACGCGGCCGCATACTGGTTCGTCAGGCTGCTGGACGCGGGGGAAGACCCCCTTTACATAGCGAGGAGGTTGCAGGTTCACGCGGCAGAGGATGTTGGCCTGGCTGATCCCAGGGCAATCCTGGTCGCGGACGCGGCAACCTCTGCCTTTGAGCGTGTTGGCAGGCCAGAAGGGGACATAATCATGATGGAAGCCGTCCTCTTCCTGGCAACGAGGCCAAAGTCAAACACGGTCGTGAGGACACTGGGCGCGGTCAGGTCCGCCATATCCGAAGGCAAGGTTTTTCCCGTGCCCGTGCACCTCATGGACAGCCACTACTCCCTCGCAAAGAAGCTGGGCCGGGGAAAGGGCTACAAATACCCCTACCTGAACAAGGGCCCCCAGGCCTATTTGCCGCCAGAGCTCACGGGGACCAGGTTCTTTGATCCCTCGGAAGCGGGGGAGGAAGGGAAACTGAGAGGAGATAGAACATGAACTACCTTCCATACATCGTGACAGGAATAGTATGCCTCCTGGTTGGGGCTTTCGTAGCTTTTTTGTGGGCCTCGGTGGCCGAAAGGCGCCGTTCCGCCGAGGCCAGGACACAGGCCGAGAAGGCTTTATCCGAGGCAAAGGAGGAGGCCCACAGGATACTTGAGAGGGCCGAAAAGGACGCGGCCGAGCGCTGGGAGCGAGAACGCAGGGAGTTTGAGCGCGGGACAAAGGCCGAGCGCAAGGAGATAGAGGCCGAGCGCAGGGAGATCACGGAGGCCCGTCTGGAAGTGGAGAAGGCCAGGGATTCCATAAACAACAGGGAGCGCTCGCTCAGGGATTTCCAGAAGAACCTGAAACAGAAGGAAAAGGCCCTGGGCGCACGCGAGCAACGCATAGAGGAGAAGAACAGGGAGGTGATAAGCCGGCTTGAGCACGTGGCAAGGATGACCAGGGACGAGGCCAGGGAAGAGCTAATGAAGAGCATTGAGAGCCATGTGAGATACGAGGCGGCGCAGATGGCCTACCGGATAAAAGAGGAAGCCAGGCTGAAGGCAGAGCGCGAGGCCAGGGAGATAATAGCCTCGGCAATACAGCGCTGTGCCGCGAGCCACGCGGCCGAGACAACGGTCACCGTTGTTCCTTTGCCCTCGGATGACATAAAGGGAAGGATAATAGGCAGGGAAGGAAGGAACATCAGGGCTTTTGAGGCTGCGACGGGCGTTGAGGTCATAATTGACGACACCCCGGAGGCCGCGACACTGTCCTCCTTTGATCCAATCCGGCGTGAGATAGCCAGGATAACCATAGAGGCCCTGATAAAGGATGGGCGCATTCACCCCGCGAGGATAGAGGAGGTGGTGGAAAAGGCCAGGACAGAATTTGACAACTATGTCCGGGAGGTCGGCCAGAACACCCTCCTTGAAATGGGTCTCTCTGACATGAACCCGGAGCTCGTTGCCATCATAGGCCGGATGAAGTTCAGGTCATCGTATGGCCAGAACCTGCTCCAGCACTCAATAGAAGTGGCCAGGCTCTCCGGGCTCATGGCCTCGGAGCTGGGCCTGGACGCTGACAAGGCAAGGAGGGCTGGGTTACTGCATGACATAGGTAAGACCTCTGACCTGGAGGGCCCCCACGCGGCCCTGGGAGCGCAGATGGCAAAGCGCCTGGGCGAGGACGACCTGGTGGTGAACGCCATAGCCGCGCACCACGAGGACGAGAGCCCCCTGACACCGATAGCCGTCCTGGTAGCGGCCGCGGACGCCATATCCGGAGCGAGACCCGGCGCGAGGCGCGAGACCCTTGAGGCCTACATAAAGCGCATAGAGAAGCTGGAAGAGATAGCCGCGGCCCACCCCGGCGTTGAGGCCTCCTACGCGATGCAGGCTGGAAGGGAACTGCGTGTGATAGTGGAAGCCGAGAATGTTACGGACGCGGAGGCAATGGAGCTCGCGAAGTCCATAGCGGAGGAGGTTGAAGCCTCCATGGAATATCCGGGCCAGATAAAGGTGGTCGTCATAAGGGAGACAAGGGCAGTTGAATACGCGCGATGATACCCCTGAAAAGAGCTCGGTTTGCGCGTGAAATTGGAGTGGCCCCTTGTTGTTCGGCTCTTGAGCCCTTAGAGGCCCTGAACTTCCCCGGTTGCTTTTTCCAGGGGCAGGCCTTATGAAAATCCTCTACGCGAGCTACAACCCCTTCACCCCAGAGGTGCGGGTGGGCGCGCACTACTACTCCTCCCTGATGGCTGCCGACGGGCACGATGTGTTTTACCTGGCGGATCCGGATTTCATATTCCACCACATTGACAGGCGCGAACATGTCCAGGAGGGGTGCAGGGAATGGTATGGCATAAAAAAAATGGGCGTGGTCCGCCTTCCTGAGGGCCCCCTGCAGTATCTCCCGAACTCCCTCCTTCCCGTTCTACGAAGGTTCTGGCCGTTCAACACCTCATGGGCCGCGCTGAACGCCGCGAGGGCAACCTGGCCATCGGTCAAGGGGGTCGCGAGGAAGCTGGGGTTTTCGGAGCCTGACCTCTTCTGGGTAGAGAATGTCAAATACCTTTACCTGGTGAAGGAGATGAAGCCCGCCAAGCTGGTCCAGCGCGTCCACGACATGACACTGGCCTCGCCCGTAGAAAAAAATATCAGGAACCTTTTCCTGGAAAGCCTGAAAAAGAGCGCGGTCGTCTTCTGCATGAGCAAATCCCTGATAGAGGATTATGTGGCGGCTCTCTCGGGTGACCCCCGGAAGGTTCACTACCTGCCAAATGGCGTCTCCGAGGAGTGGTTCCATGTGCCCCCGCGGTTGCCTGAGCCTGCTGAATTTTCCTCCATCCCAAGGCCAAGGGTCATAATGGTTGGCGTCTATGAGTTCTGGGTGGATTACCAGAAGCTCTGGCAGCTCGCCAGGATGATGCCGGATGTCAGCTTCGTCATGGTAGGCCCGGTCCGTATAATCCTGCCGGAAGCCAGGCCGGAAAATGTTCATTTCCTGGGCAAGAAGTCGCACGCCCTTATCCCGGCATACCTGAGGCACTCGGATGTGGGACTGTCCATATTCGCCAGGACAGCGTTCACCGAGTATGTGAACCTTATAAAGCTTTATGAATACCTTGCCATGGGCCTTCCGGCTGTTTCTACCGCGCACCGCGAGCTCTCGCTCATAGACGCGCCCTGGCGCCTAGCCGATTCCCCTGAGGATTTTGCCAGGGCAATCAGACAAAGCTTGGAAGTGGATGATAACGAGAAAGGGGCCTATGTTGAGTTTGCACGGAACAATACTTGGGAGAAGAGATTTGATATAGTAAAGGAGGTCATCGGGCTTTGAGGGTCCTGGTGAACGCAACAGCCGTAGAGAGCCGATCAAGCGGCCTGGGTCACTATGTGATCTCTCTCTTGAAAGCCCTGGCTATGTTTCCAGTGGAAACAGTCGTGGTAACCCCGAACCCCGAGCTCCTGCCGGGGGTATGTTCGGTTAAATCACCGAATTGGACCAGGTCACAGGCCACCAGGTTCCATTCCAAGCCAAGATACCTTTATGCCAATACCTGTATGAGATATTGGCTGATGAAATTCCACGCGGATATTCTGTTCTCACCCAATCACGAGCTGATGCTGATCCCGCCAGTGCCACAAGTGGTTGTTATCCACGATATTATACCCTACTTTACCCCGGAGCAGCACAGGTTTTTGGGCACCTATTACCGGAAATTTCTGCCGGGGTTGCTTTCTTACCACGTCAAACACATCATAACGGTTTCCAAATCAACGAAGGATGACCTCGTTGAACACTACCGGCTCCCGGCTGAAAAAATAACGCCCGTCCTCTCAGGCCCGGGCGTGACCCTCGGATACCAGAGGCTTGCCCAGGATGTGCCCAGGCCTTACATACTGTATGTAGGGAGGCTTGCTCCGTATAAAAACCTCTGTAACCTCGTTTTAGCCATGGGTTTCCTGAAAGATCGTTTTCCTCACCATATAGTCATTGCAGGCCCAGCTTCCCTGGACGAATGCGGCACTACAAGGAATATTCTTGAAACTGCCGCCATGAGTGGTCTTACCGAAAGATTAAAATTCCTGGGCTATGTTCCTTCGGAACAGCTGGGTTCTCTTTACAGGGAAGCCAGTCTTCTGGTTCTCCCCTCCCTCTACGAGGGCTTCGGCTTCCCTCCCCTTGAGGCCATGTCATGCGGCACCCCGGTCGCGGTCTCGCGGATACCCGCGCTGGTTGAGACTGTTGGGGACGCCGGGTTATACTTTGACCCCCGGTCGCCCGAGGATATGGCCAGGGCCATTGAAAGGGTTTTGAGTGACCGGCAATTGCGCGAGGAAATGGTTAAGAGAGGCAGGGAACGAGTGAAATCCTTCTCCTGGGAGAAGACCGCTGAGGGCATCCACAAGATCCTCGTTGATGTTGCAGGGGGAAGCCCATGAAGACAGCACTGGTTCACGACTGGCTCATTGACTTCCGGGGCGCTGAGAAGGTCGTGGAACAGATAATCCAGATACCGGAGCTGGGCATTACAAAGCTATATACCCTGCTTTTCTCCAGGAACGAGTTCCTGAGCTCACCCATTGGTAGCATGGATGTGGAGGAGTCTGTCCTGGTTAAACTGCCCCTATCAAAGAGGCTTTACCGCCAATACATCCTTTTCCTGCCGTTCGCGGCCGAACAGTTTGACCTCTCGGAATACGACATGGTCATCTCATCCAGCCACTCCGTGGCAAAGGGTGTTATAACCAAGAGCGACCAGCTCCATATCTCTTACTGTCACACGCCAATGCGCTATGTCTGGGACCTGTATCACCTTTACCTTCGCCAGATGGGCCTCACAAAGGGAATAAAGGGAAACATAGTCAGGCTGATGTTCCACTATGTCCGGATGTGGGACTACCTGGCTTCCAAGAGGGTTGACCTCTTCGTAGCCAACAGCAAGTATATCGCCAGGCGCATCAGAAAGCACTACGGCCGCGAGGCCACGGTGATTTATCCTCCCGTGGACACCGAGAAGTTCATGCCCTCACACAGGCGCGACGATTACTTCATTACCGTCTCACACCTCGTTCCCTACAAGAGGGTTGACCTAATTGTCCGGGCGTTCAACAAGATGAAACTACCCCTGGTGGTCATAGGCGATGGGCCTGACATGCGGGCCATCAGGTCACTGGCCAATCCCAATGTGGAGCTCCTGGGGAGGCTCTCGGACCAGGAGGTGGCGGAATACATGTCCAGGGCAAAGGCCTTCGTCTACGCGGCAGAGGAGGACTTCGGCATCGTGCCCGTTGAGGCCCAGGCCGCGGGCGTGCCGGTCGTTGCTTACGGCAGGGGAGGAGTTGGGGAGAGTGTCCTTGAGGGGGAAACCGGCGTCCTCTTTGAGGAGCAGAATGTGGCAAGTCTCATAGGCGCTGTTCAGCGCTTCATAAAGCACGAGGACAGGTTTGATTCCGCGCTGATAAGGCGTAACGCGGAGCGATTCTCCTCCCAGCGTTTCCGCCAGGAATTCAGGGATTTCGTCCTGCCGAGATACGAGGATTTCAAGGCGGGAAAGAGCGTCAGGGTATAGGACGGATTCCGGTTTAGCTTGCGCGTCCCTTGACTCCGGGCATATACTTTCCTCCATGAACAGCTCTCTAGGAGGCGAGCGATGAAAAACATAAACCAAACCCAAAAGTCAGGATGGATAGGGGCCATTGCTCTCTCTCTCTCGTTATGGCCCTCACCGCTCCTGAGCTTCGCGCTCAGGACACCTTGAGCTTCACCATCATGTTCAAGAACCAGGACTTTGAACTCACGACCCAGGACGGATACGACAGGATAATCCCCAAAAGAGAAAACCTCTACACAAGCGGGAACCCGGGCGAACCCGAGCTCCCGGTCTATTTCGCTAACTTCATTATTCCTCCGGGGAAGGTTGTCCATGAGGTTATTGTCCAAGAGGTTAATACGAGGCAGATCCATGGTGCCTACAACATATACCCGGTCCAGCCACCAATCTCCCTGGGTCAGGATGAGGGTGCGGATCCTCAATCAGTGAGATTTTTTAATCCGGACTCCTCCATATATGGCTCAGATAGCCTCTTCCCGGGTATCATTATCTCTGATTCCGCTAATGATGGGCTCTTTGATGGCGCTGTGATA